>Ga0210402_10000596_pt1 | contig 39937 bp, 32 predicted proteins | sample IncBWC7MmetaG_FD_161055 | JGI IMG/M metagenome (GOLD analysis project Ga0210402, IMG submission 161055) | Forest soil microbial communities from Barre Woods Harvard Forest LTER site, Petersham, Massachusetts, United States - Inc-BW-C-7-M | ecosystem: Environmental > Terrestrial > Soil >...
CGGCGGTTGCTTCAGAGACCTCGACAGTTTCGGTCGCAGCTTGACTGCTTCGCGCATCGTAATCGAATGCCCGAGCTCTATCCCCTGGCGCCGAGAGCGTGTCTGCCTGGCCTGAGTCCTTTTTGCTGCCGGCAAGCAATCCGCCGGACTCTGCTTGAGGCGATGGCATCACAACCTGTCCAGCCTTGAGTTTCTTGGATAGCTGCAATTCCGACTTCGGTTGTGCTTCGTCAGTCCTGGCCAAAAATGCCGAATGGTCGATCGGCGACGTTGCGATTGGCGACGAGGGAACTGGCGATGACGGGACTGGCGACGCGATGGTTGGGCTGGAGGCTGGCGGTGCAGCAGTCGCGACCTGCTGGTTTACGGAAGGCGGCGGCGTCGCCTGATTCAGTTTTCCTGGATGCACCAGAAGAACCGCGGCGGCCACCACAGCGCCCGCTGCCAGGGCGGCCCAGCGCAGAGTTGGCCAGGCAAGGCTTAGCTTGCGTCGGGCGCGCGATTCCGCCTGCGAGGCTGTTGTCCGGACACCAGTCTCGTCCGCGGTCTGAGGGGGCGTAATGTCCGCAGCCGGAAGCGCCAGAGCAACCACGTCGCGGCAATCTTCGCAGAGCGCGAGGTGCTGGAGTACGCCCTCGCGTTCGGCCGCCGAAAGCGCCTGCTCGGCAAAAGCCGTCAGCAGATCTGCATCTGGGTGTGCTTGCTCGGGCAAAGCGGCCCGCAGGCGGTCATACACGATTTTGGGTACTTCAGTCATGTTTCCTTAAGTCACTTCCGTCAGTCGTCGCTTCTGTCAATCGGAGCTCCCGTCACCCGCGTCCTGTGCGGGGACCTTTCTCCCAGGGAACGGTTTCCCCCCGGAATCTTGCGTCAAACGGGAGCGCAAATTCAACTGTAGGTCCCGCACGTCGGTTGCCAGAGCTTCAGTGGCCTGGGCATGGCTCATCCCCTGCATTCGCAGCCCCGCCAGAATGCTCTTCCGGAGCCCCGTTGCGAGCCGTTCGAGGCGTCGGCTGACGCTTGATTCATGCAGCCCCAGGGTGCGCGCGATTTCGGCCAGCGTCCGCCCATCCAAATAATAAGACGCCAGCGTAAACCGGTCCTCGGACGAAAGTTCCGCGAGCGCCTCATCCGTGGCCGCTGCCAGTCGTTGGTCGGGCGTGCCATCGGAAGCATAAGCCGGTTCAGGAACCGCCGCCGCAAACTGCACCCCCTCTTCCGTTTGCTCTTCCAGACTCACCGTGCGTTTCTGCTTGCGATAGCGATTGATGAACTCCTGCGCCATCACCGTGCGCAGCCAGCCTTCGAGCGAACCGCGGCCAGTGTAGAACACGAGCTTGGATCGGCGTACTCCATCGCGCGCGTTCACGCCGTACAGATCGGCAAACAACGAATCGGCCAACTCCGCGGCATGTGCGCCATCGCGCGTAATGTGCAGCGCCATGCTGTGCAGCTTCTGGCGGTAGCGGTTGATGAAGTCCTGCCAGGCCCGTTCGTTTCCCGCGGCACAGGCGCGCGCCAGCGCGAGTTCCTCCAGACGCAGCGCGGCGCAGAAGGCGGCTTTCTGTTCGGCTGAAACGTGGGAGGAATTTTCGGCCGAATGTTGCGCTGAATTCTCAGCCGAACTTTGCGCCGAACTCTGCGCCGAACTCTGAAGAAGATACTTGCGCAGAATTTCGTCGAGGATCGCCGCGAACTGCTCGGCGCTTACGTCGTAAGCCGCAGCCCCGCTGCGCTCGTACAGCGCGGCAGCAATGTTAATGTCTGCTCCTTGGCCGGATTGGGCGGGCTTAGGCATTTCCTAGCTGGGCATGTCCAAGATGATGCTAGCAATTTTTTAGACGCAAGGAAGAAGAAATCGTACGTTCTTCGATCAGCGAGCAGAGAAAGACACTCCTGGAACACTCGCGGATGAGTTCCCCGGCACGCTCGATCTTTGAACGGGAAGGGCGTGCCGGGGGCGGCGGCGGACGCGGCGGCAGACGCTGAAGATCGCATGAAGATCGCGCGTACGCGGGAGCATCAGTGTCTGCACTGGTGTCTTTACTGCTGGGAGGCGCAATTATGCGGCTGGCGATGGTGGTTGCTGGGATCGCCCTGTTGGTCGTGGCGGCTGTTGTGGTTCCGTGCCTGCTCGAAGCGGGCGAAGTGGCACCAGCGTCTGGTTATTCGCTGCTTAGCCCGATTCGCAGCGGCAACCTGACCGTTTTTCCAGTGGTAGCCAGTAAGTCGTATGACACAGTAGAGTTTCTCACCCTGGATGAAGGCCTGCGCAGCGGCGATGTTGTCGTGACCGAAGCAGGCCAGGCGCGTGGCCTCATCCGCCACCGGCCGCGCGACCCGGCCATCCCGCAGCCCATGCGCGACGCGGAGGTGAATCGGCTGGTGCTGGTTAATAACTCGAAGCGTCCGTTGTTACTTCTCGCGGGCGAGATAGTTACTGGCGGCAAGCAGGACCGCGTGATCGGCAAAGACCGCATCGTACCCCCCGAGAGCGATCCGGTCGACCTGAGTGTCTTTTGCGTCGAGCCTGGACGATGGGTGGCGGCGAACGGCAAATCTGATTTCGGCTACTCGGCGGGCTCAGCTCTCGGTCTTCTCGCCTCTCCCGTCGTGCGCAGCAAGGCCATGGGCGCGAAAGATCAACAGCAGGTATGGGACAGCGTCCGCACTTCGCAGCGTGCTATGGCGGAGAGCGTAGAGGTTACCGGCGCCGCTCCCGCGGTGAATTCCACTACGTCCTATGCGCGCGTCATGGACAATCAGGAAGTGCAAAAGCAGGTTGATGCCGTTGCCGAACCGGTGCGGCGCAACTACGAAAGCGTCATCCGCCAACTACGCGATAAAAATGCGGTGGGCGTCGTGGTCGCGGTGAACGGAGAAATTGTCTGGGCCGATATGTTTGCGAGCACGCAGTTACTGCAAAAGTATTGGCCGAAACTTGCCCGCTCCTACGCCACCGAGGCCGTGGTGACGCGCGCCAAGGGCGGAGAGGCCAGCAGCAAAGACGCGCAGAAGTTTCTCAACGAGCTGCAGGGCCGCCACGAAACGGCGGAAACCGAGCCCGGCATCTATCGCCAGTCGGAAATCACCGGGGACGGCTTCAAGGTGTTCGAGTTGACGTCGCTGCTGCCGAAGACGGGCTTCCCCGTGCACGTGGCCAAGATGGCGGACTAAGAGTTGCTCGTGCGGGGATGGACATCCCCATGGCCGGGCGGGGACGCCCGGGGCTCCATCGTGCGCGCTAATCCCTTGAGCACGACGTCATTCGTGTCACCTGCCAGAGCGAGCGCGGGCAACTCGTCGCGCGTGAACCAGCGAACATCCGCGGCATCGCTCCCCGCTCGGACATCGCCGCCAACCGGACGGCACAAAAAATCAATCAGCACATAGTGATACCGCACCCGTCCCTCGTCGCCCCGGATCACACGCTCATACACGCCCAGCATTTCACCGGTCTCGACCACCAACCCTGTTTCTTCGCGAGCTTCACGGATCGCCGCCTCTCGCAGAGTTTCTCCGCATTCGAGGACGCCGCCCGGCAGCGACCACTCGCCACGCAGCGGTGGCTGTCCGCGGCGGATCAGCAGGACACGGTTCTCATCGCGAGGATGATGGAGATGACGATCGACGATCACTGCGCCGACGCCCACCAGCGGCGACTCCGGGTATTCGCGTTTCATGGGCTCGTCATTTCGCGCTCACTTGATACTGCTCGATTTTGCCGTCGGGCATAATCCGCTCCCAAACCTCAACCGTCTTTTGCGGAAAGTGCACTTCAAACAAGCGGAACGTCATTCCTCCGCGATCCTGCTTGTAGGTCTGTGTAAACTCCGTCGGCGATCCCAGCCGCCCCAGGCTGCCGGCGAAATCCCTGAGAGCCTGTTCGCTGAAGTAACTATTGCAGTTGTCCGTGAACCAGGCGCGATTGATCTTCCCTTGCTGCAACGCCCCAAAGATTTCGCGGGACTGATCCTCCTGCTTGCCGGCAGCGGCTTCACGGAAAAGCAAAGCGGCGATCTTGCGGGCTATGTCGCCTGAGGCATCGACCGAATCCTCATTGACGAGGACGACCACAGCGATGCGTGCGTCCGGGAAAACCAAATTGTGCGCGGTAAAGCCGGAGACTTCGCCGCCATGCTCGATGGCGCGCTGTCCGAATTCCTGCCGCACGTCAACGCCCAGGCCATAGCGCGTTCCCAAACCGTTCTTGAGCACGACTTCCTTTTCCATCTCCGCATACGAGGTCGGCCGGAGCATGGTCTGATTGATCATGCTGATATCCCATTTCGCCAGATCTTCGGCGGGCATGGCCAGTTCGCCCGCGGCAAACAGCCAGCCCTGTCCTTCTTTTGGCGCCAGCCGCGGCGGCCCGAGCGCATAGCGCAGGTAGCCGGTCGCGTCGGTTTCAGTGAGCCGATTCTGGTCGATGTTCATGACGCTCTTCATTCCGAGCGGCGTGAAGATGTGCTCGCTCAGAAATTGCAGCAGAGGTTCGCCGCTGGCCTTCTCTACGATCAGTCCCGCAATCACAAAATTGGTGTTGCTGTATTGCCAGTCGGTTCCCGGATCAAAATCAAGCGGCCTGCGCGCCCACTGGTCGAGAATTTTGTCGGTGGTGATGGCCTGCAGCATGAACGGCGGAACATAGTCCTGCGGCCAGTAGTCCTGGTAGCCCGATGTATGCGAGAGCAATTCACGAATCGTAACCTCGTTGCCGCGGGTCAGGTTGGGAACGAATCGCGACACGGAATCGTCGAGCGAAAGCCTCCCCTGTTCCGCGAGCAGCAGCACCGCAGCCGCCGTAAACTGCTTGCTGATGGAACCGATGCTGTAGCGCATCGCAGGCAAGGCGGGCGTGTGCGGCTCGATGCGGCCTTCGCCATAGGCCTGGAGATAGGTGATCGCTCCAGCTTGCACGGCGGCGATCGAGGCGCTCGGAATGCCGGTCTCGGCCAGCGCCTGCTTTGTGATCGCATCAATTCTCTCCCGCAGCGCGATGGAGATTGGCGCCGCGGTTTGCGCCTGCAGAAGCGAAGTGGCGAGCAGAACAAAAAGACAAGCAGCGCCCGGAGTTCCTGGTCGCAGTGGCCGATTCATAGCATCTCTCCTGGGGAGCCGGAACAGTATACGGCCTTGGGCTGGAACTCCAGGGGCGAGGGCGCGCACACGAGCGGCCTCGGCCACAGGCAGCTGCCGAGCCGTGCTCGGCTTGGACGGGCAAGGGCGCCCGTCCCCGCAGGAGCGGGCTACAATAACCACCATGGCGCTCGAAGAATATAAACGCAAACGGCGGTTCGAGGAAACGCCCGAGCCTCCACCTAAGATCGAAAAACAATCGCGTCACCGCTTCGTCGTTCAGCGCCACGACGCGACGCGACTGCACTACGACTTTCGGCTGGAGGGGGAAGGCGTGCTCAAGTCGTGGGCAGTCCCGAAAGGCCCGTCGCTCGATCCTGCCGATAAGCGCCTGGCCATGCAGGTCGAGGATCATCCTGTTTCGTACTACGATTTTGAAGGCACCATCCCCGCAGGCAATTACGGTGGTGGCACGGTGATGGTTTGGGACGCAGGCACATGGGAGCCGTTGTCGCCGGTGCCCATCAATGGCGAGTATGTTCCGGGCACGGAAAAAGAAGCGGCCGCGATGCTGGCGAAAGGCGACCTGAAGTTTCGACTGAAAGGGAAGCGGCTTAAGGGCGATTTCGCGCTGGTGCATATAAAGGCTCGCCGACCTGGGAGCAAGGGAAACGAATGGCTGCTGATCAAGAAGAAAGACGATCACGTCGTCGAGGGATTCAACATTGATGAGTATGAGACCTCCATCCTCACCGGCCGCACTATGGCGCAGATCGCCGGGGACGAAGGCTCCGCCGAATGGAAGAGCAGTCGGCCGCCATCGGGGGGGAAGGTGAAGGCCGCGTGGCTGGCGGACGCAATCGCGCGAGCGGATCTAAAAAAAAAGAAAGCGGTAGCCGCCGAGAGCGCAGAGGGCGCGGAGGAAAATAAAAAAAAAGGCCCTAGACGCGCGGCGCGAAGTGTAGTCCAGGCCAAGGACGCGGCTGCTGCGTCCGGGGTTGCCGCGCCGAATGAGAAAGCTTCAAAATCCAGGAACCAGAAGTCCTCTACGAACGTTGTGACCTCTGCGGTTCAAGCCGTTCCCGGCGCGGAGCAGAAGCCCATGCCCACGGTCATCCACCCCATGCTCGCGACTCCGATCGACAAGGCTTTCGATAATCCTGACTGGCTTTTCGAAATTAAATGGGACGGCTACCGCGCCCTCGCCTTCATCGAAGACGGACGCGTGCGTCTGATGTCGCGCACTCAGAATGACCTGACTGCGCAGTTTACGGAGCTCGGCAGCCTGCCGCGATTCGTGAAAGCCGAGCGCGCCATTCTTGACGGAGAGATCGCCGCGCTCGATGAACAGGGCCGCCCATCGTTCAGTTTGATGCAGCAGAGGACCGGATTTCGAACCGGGAAACGCCGTATGCCACGGCGCGAAGGTGTGCCGGTCATTTACTATGCGTTCGATCTGCTCTACCTCGATGGGTTCGATCTGCGCCGCGTCGCGCTCGAGCAACGCAAGCAGTTGCTACAAGGGAGGCTGGTTGCAGGCGGGGTTGTTCAATTTTCCGATCACTATGCCGAGAAAGGGCTTGATCTTTTCGACGCCGCGAAGCAGCGCGGACTGGAAGGCATCCTCGCCAAAAAGCGCAAAAGCATTTACGAAGAGCAGCGCTCGCGCGATTGGCTGAAAATCAAAATCACGCAGCGTCAGGAGTGCGTCATCGGAGGCTACACCGATCCGGAGGGCAGCCGCGAATATTTCGGCGCGCTGGTTCTCGGCTTGTACGACCAGAAGGGCCGGCTCATTCACGTCGGACAGGTTGGCACTGGCTTTGATCACAAGACGCTCAAGGAAATGTTTGCTCGCTTACAGCCGCTCAAGACGAAACAGAATCCGTTTTACGGCGAGATTGGCGGATTGCGAAAAGTTCAGTTTGTGCGTCCGGAGCTGGTTGCGGAGATTAAGTTTGCCGAGTGGACTCACGAGAGCGCGGACGGCGGGATGAAGCTGCGTGCGCCTGTGTTCATGGGGCTAAGAGCCGATAAGTCGGCGGAAGAGTGTCGTCTGGAAGAAGCGGTCGCGAGCTAGGGGCGCGTCGCGTAAAATCGCGGCATTGAGTTTGTCATCGTGCGAAGAGAACGCGTAACGCGTAGGGACAGCCGCCCCGGCTGTCCGGCGGGGCGAAGCCGCGCGCCACGCCCTTCGATGCAAGATATGGATAAAACGACAAACCCAAGCGCGCCGCGCTCGCTTCGACAGCCGGGGCGGCTATCTCTACCGAAAGACCAGGTGCGTGCTTATTCTAGAACGCGCTGCCCCCTCCGCCACCGAAGCCGCCTCCGGAGAAGCCTCCGCCTGAGGAACCGCCTCCTCCGCTGAAGCCGGATCCGCTGGAACTGGCTCTGGGGGCGGAGACGAAGACCTGATGCATGTCCGACGCCATGCTGTGCATGGAGCTGGAAAAGAACAGTGGACTGAAGCCGGCGTAGCCGCTCGGCGAAACGTACCAACTCGGCGGGTCTTTTATGATTCCGTCGAAAGCTTGTGCCCAGTGGTGCTCGACGCCCAGCGCCATGGCGTAGGGGAGAAATTTCTCGAACGTGTCGGGCGGCATGCGCTTGATGCGGTCGGCATCGACGCGATTCATGAACTCCTGGAATCCGAGGACCGCGATTCGCGTGCGCGCACCGGCCACGGTCTTCGCCGTCATCTGGCGCGCGAAGAGCCACCAGATCAGGACGGAAACGAAAACGCTCCCGATCAGAAGCGGAATGGAAGTGAACAGGTTCATCCAACCCATGACTTGCACGGCGACCACGAGGATCGCGATGGCGACGCCGGCGACGATGCTATAGCCATTGGCCGATTCCGGATCGAGCGTGTAGATCCCCTTGTTCTTGAGCGCGAGCATGATGTCCTGGCGCACCACGGGAATCACGGTGTAGAAGCGATTCTTCAGGCTGGACAAGCGGGTTTCAGCGCCGTCCACAAAAATGTTTTCCAGCATCACGCGTTCGTGCGGCGTGAGGTCGGGGCCCCACTGCTCGTGCGGTTTCAACAGGTGGAACAAATAATCTTTGTGGTGAAAGACCAGAAAAGTGTCGACTTTCTCTTCGATCTTGATGTAGCCGCGCACGGCGAGATCGACGATGGTGCTGGTAATGTCGCGTGGATGGATGGTGTCGTCGATCAAAGTGCCAGCTTCGGCGGGACAAATGCCTTTGGGCGGTTCGTACTGCGGGGCGACGGAAACGCCGGGATCGGGATCGCGTCCCACGGAATTCCAGAGGGCAAACATCACGGCCAGGGTCAGCAGCGGGAGGAACAGGATGGGATTGCTGCCGAGAAACCATCCCAACTTCGTGAGAGCCGACGGAGGTTTGAGCACTCCATCCGGGATATAAATGTCGATGGTAACGCCGCCGTGCATGGGCAGCGGGTGGGTGGTTTCGAAAAGAACGTCGGCGCCTTTGACTTCGGCGGTCGCGTCGCTTTGTCTGGAACCATAGGCGCCGGTGAAGGCCTGAGCCCGCAGTCCTCCAGCGGCATTTTCGGGCAGGGTCACGAAGGCCGAGGCATGGTCGATCGGAACCGGCCAATCGTTGCCGGTCACGTTCCAGTAGAACTCGGCGTAACCTTCGCCGGCACTCTCGAAGAAGCGGACGCCGTTGCGAACGGAATAATCGATGTTGACGATGCGCGTGGTGTCGAGGGCGCCGGGAATATAGATTTTGAGATCGCGAGTGGCTCCGGACTTGCTCGAATCGTACTTCAGCTTGCTTCCGTTTTCGTCGGTGACGCTCATGACATTGAGAAAGAGCGTGTCGTTGGTTCCGTGCGGTCCGGGATATTCGACGGGGATGGTGCGGTGAATGCCGTGCCACTCACCGACGAAAGCGAGAGTGATTTTTTCGCTGACCAGTGCGCTGCCATCGGCGGCGATGGAGACGGTGTCCTTGAAATCGGTGACGCGCCAGTTGCGGACCTGGGCTGAGGCGGGGGCTAGTGGCAGCGCCAGAATCAGGAGCAAGAGCAAGGGCTTTCCGACAGGGGGCACGGGGAACCCTGGGGAACACAGGGGAGCACTACGAGCAGACTCGCATGGCGGTCTCGGATGGCGCGATCGCAGGTGCAGCATGCCTAGAATTTCACCGCCACTGGTTCGCGATCCGCGGCAGCGGTTTCGAAGAACTGCTTCTGTTGGAAACCGAACATCCCGGCCAGAATGTTGGTCGGGAAAGATTGAATCTTGGTATTCAGGTCGCGCACGACGGCGTTGTAATAGCGGCGGGCGTTTTGGATGGCGTCCTCGATTTCGCTGAGAGAATTCTGCAGCTGGGTGAATTCCTGCGAGGCCTGGAGCTGGGGATAATTTTCAGCCACCGCGAACAGGCTTTTGAGCGCGCCGCTGAGTTGATTCTCGGCGGCGGCCTTGTCGGCCGGGCCGGTCGCCTGCATGGCCATGGAGCGGAATTTCGCGATGTCCTCAAACGTGCTTTTTTCGTGGGCGGCATAGCCCTTCACAGTTTCGACCAGATTTGGAATCAGGTCGTGGCGGCGTTTGAGCTGAACATCGATGTCGGACCAGGCCGATTCGGAGCGCACGCGCAGTTGCACCAGACTGTTGTACATCCCAACCAGAAAGACGCCAACCAGAACGATGACTGCCAGAACAATCCAGGCCATGCGGATTCTCCTTACGTTTCCCGTAGAGACGCGGCAAGCCCGACTCTACACGCGGATGCGGATTCAAGGGGACGTTAACACAGAAAGGCCGTGTTTCAAAGTTCAGATTGCAACGACTCGAAGCAACCTCGCAAATGTGAAATCCTGCAGCCTTGAAACCTGGCTTACTGCCTCGGAGCGTAGTACCCGCGGCGGGCGCGGACCTGGAGGTCTTTTTTCACGGCCGTGATTTGGATGGAGCGGTAGCGTCCATCGGCGTCGAAGTCGGTGGGCTTGTACGAAACGTCGTACTGGCTGCGCAGTTCGTCTTCAATGGCGGCGAACGAATGGGTGATGTCTTTCATCTTGTAGGGGAAGAAGGCGCGGCCGCCGGTGGCGGAAGCGAGGTCTTCGAGAACTTTGTCACCGCGCAGAATCAGTCCACTGTCGTCGGTGGAGATCGCATAAATGAGAACTTCGGCGCGTTGCGCCATTTCAATGGCCTGGGCGCGCGTGTATTGGCTTTGATTGTCTTCGCCGTCGCTGAGGATGACCAGGGCTTTGCGAATGGGATGCTCGGAATGTTCGCGCAGCAGTTTGTCCTTGCAGGCGGTGTAAATCGCGTCGTAGAGCGCGGTGCCGCCGCCATTGCTGAGGCGCTGCACTCCGGCGGAGAGTAACGGCACTTTGTCGGTGAAATCCTGGGTGAGGCGGCTCTCTTTGTTGAACCCCACAACGAACGCGCGGTCATAGCCGGGACGGATGATGTGCTGCAGAAATCCGGTGGCTGCTTCTTTTTCAAATCCGAAGCGACCCTGCACCGAGCCGCTCACGTCGACGAGCAGGCCCATTTCGATGGGCAGGTCGGTCTCGCGACGGAAATTGAGGATGGATTGCACCGGCTTGTGGTCGTCGAAAATGGAGAAGTCGGCCTGGTTTAAATTGCGAACGAATTTCCCGTGGCGGTCGGTTGCGATGAACAGGACGTTCACTTCATCGACGCGTTTCGTGATGGTGAGGATAGCTTCGTCCGCTGCGTCGCTGGTGGCGGGAAAGGCAGCGGAGTTGCTGGCGCCGACTGAAGTGGCAACCACATAGGGACTGGTTTGGGCGGATCCGGAAACGGACAGACCAAGGACCAAGACGATCGCGGATATGGACACGATGAGTGCGAATCCACTCGGTGCCGGTTCGAATTTGTTGTACTTCGTCATTCTTTCGCCTTCGTTCCCGGATCTTGTTCGCGCACCCTGTGAAGATCGGAACCTCCAAGTAATTCGATGCACGCTGGGGGCCGAAAATCTCAAATATACGGTTCAATCGACTCTAGGCCGTTATTGGGCGCAAGTCCAAGTTACAAAAGGAGTACGCAAACGGTGCCTCATTTAACCACAGGCTATTCAATAGGTTGGCAAAGATTTTCAGGATATTTTTTTCATAATCGGGTGGGTGTCAGTGCAAAAAGTGCTGAATGCGCGGCCTCCCCTTGGACCTGTACATTGAATGGAACTGCGCAATCGGTGCCGGGCAGGCTGCAGTGATAGTCTGAAAACGATAATCTGAAAACCGCTGGGGGCGTTATCTGATCCGGAGTCGCGATTATGTACTTTGAACAGTTTTACCTGACCTGTCTGTCTCATGCCTCATACATCCTCGGATCGGAGGGCGAGGCGGCGGTGGTTGATCCGCAGCGCGATGTGGACATCTATCTGAAGGTGGCCGACGAGCAGAATCTTAAAATCCGGCATATATTCGAAACTCATCTGCATGCCGACTTTGTTTCTGGACATAAAGAACTCGCGGCGCGCACGGGCGCGCGGATCTACATCGGGGCGCAGGCCAACGCGGAATTCCCGCATGTCCCGCTGACCGACGGCTTTGAAGTGAAGAACGGAGCGGTGCGGATTCGGGCGCTGGAGACGCCGGGCCATACGCCGGAGAGTGTATGCCTGGTGATTACGGATGAAAAAGAAGCCGCGCAGCCCTGCGCGGTGCTGACCGGCGACACGTTGTTCATTGGCGATGTTGGACGCCCGGATCTTTCGAAGACGCACACGTCGCGGGAACTTGCGGGATTGCTGTACGACAGTCTGCACGAGAAGCTGCTGGCGCTGCCGGATGCAGTGAAGGTGTATCCCGCGCACGGTGCAGGTTCGCTCTGCGGACGCGCCATGCGGGCGGAGCGCTCGTCCACGATTGGGACGGAACGGCTTACGAATTACGCGCTGCAGATCGGGAGCCGGGAGGAATTCGTCCGGCAGTTGACCGCGAACCTTCCGACTCGCCCTGACTATTTTCTTGAGGATGCCGAGATCAATCGCTCGGGCGCGGCGACGTTGACGGAATTACCGCCGCTTCCGGCGCTTTCTCCGGCCGAAGTACGGGCGCTGTTGCAGCAGAATGCCAGTGCCAATGCCAATGTCAACGTTAATATGCTCGACGTTCGTCCGGGCGACGAGTTCGCGGCGGGACACGTGCCAGGGTCGATCAACATCGCGCTTTCGGGACAATTCGCGTCCTGGGCAGGCGGGATTCTGGGGATCCACTCCAAGCCAGTTCTGATCGCCGAAACCGACGCGCAGATTGAAGAAGCTCGGATGCGATTGACTCGTGTGGGCATCGAGGAGTTGCGCGGCTACCTGGCCGGCGGTGTGGCGGCGTGGCAGAAAGCTGGACTGGCGGTGCTGAAGACAGCGCGGATTTCTCCGCAGGAACTGAACCAGAGACTGCGCTCGGGAAGCTTGCGCGCGGCTGACGTGCTTGACGTCCGTCGCGAGGGCGAATGGCAGGCGGGTCACATCGCGGAAGTAGAATGCCGGGCGCTCGATGCGTTTCCGCACGGACTGCCCGCGATGGATCGGGGGCGCCCGGTTGCGGTTCACTGCAAGAGCGGATATCGCAGCATGATTGCCTGTAGTTTGCTCGAGCGCGCCGGCCATCCGAATGTGCTCAACGTTGAGGGAGGCTTCGACGCGTGGCATGCCGCCGGGCTTCCGGAAGTTGCCGAGCATCTAGCCAAGGCATAGAGCGTCGTCGGCTTTCAGCCCTTAGCCGTCAGTAAACCCGCCCCCAATTGTTACTCCATGGTGACGGCGTGGGCTCGCGCCAGAAGCACTTCGCGTCGGACGGGAACTTGTGGCAAAGCGGACATCAGGCGGCGGGTGTAGGGGTGCTGGGGTGCGGTGAAGATCTGTTCAGTGGGGCCGCATTCGACAATCTGGCCCTCGTGGAGGATGGCGATGCGCTGGCAGATTCCGGCGACCGACGGCAGATCATGCGAGATGTAGAGGATCGACATGCCGATCTCGCGATTCAAACGCGCGAACAACTCCAGGATTTCGGACTGCGTGATCACGTCGAGCGCGCTGGTCGCTTCATCAGCGATTAAGAGCGCGGGGCGGTGCATGATGGCCATGGCGATCAGTACGCGCTGAGCCTGACCGACGCTGAGTTGAGATGCGTGCTTGTGCAGAAAATCGGGATCATCCTCGTTGCTGGGCAGGCTGACGCTTTTCAAAGCGGACTGGATGGCGCGGTCGCAGGCTCCGCTTGTGGCGTTGCTGTCGCTGTGGGCGCGCCAGGCTTCCCTGAGTTGCGTGCGAATTTGGAGCGCTGGATTGAGCGAGGCTAGAGGACTCTGAAGCACGAGGCTTAGGGAACGTCCGCGGAGGTTGCGCAATTCCCGTTCGCGCATGGCGAGCAGATCGGCGCCCTGGAACAAAATGTTGCCTTCGACGATGGCGCGCTGGCGGCCGAGTAATCCAAGGATGGCCATGGCCAGAGTGCTCTTGCCCGAGCCACTTTGACCGACCAGTCCGACCACTTCGCCGCGAGCGATTTCCAATGAGACTCCGCGGAGCACCGGAGCTTTGCCGGGATAGCGCACGGTCACCTGCGCGGAAAGCAGGCTTCCGGAGGAATCGGGCGTTGGCGTCATGCTGTTACCTGCTCGCCCGTGTGCTTGCGTTCAGAGTAAGGCGCTCCGCGTTCCAGAACGTCTGCGGGGAAAGGATTCCGGGATTCGCGCCTTCCACGGCGCTGGAAACGGCGGACAGCGCATTCTGATTGACCAGATAAATCAATGGCGCCTGCTCGGCGGCGATCTCCTGCACGCGATCGAAACTCTCTTTGCGCTTCTTCGGATCGGCGGTGGACGCTTGCGCGCGCATCAACCGGTCAATCTCGGCTTCCCAGGCGGTTTCCGGAGATTTCTGCTGGGGATTCCAGGCGTGATCTTCGGCCGAACTCAGCCAGATATTCATCTGACCGTTCGGATCGAGGTCGACATTGCGGAAGCCGAGCATCGCGGCTTCGTAATTGAATTTCTGTTTAATGCGCTCGATGAACGAGGGAAAGTCGAGCGTGACCACGTTGACCTTGATGCCGAGCTTCCCGAGATCCTCCTGCACCATGACGGCCATGCGTTCTCTCGGCTTGCTGCCCGCATTGGTGACGATGGAAAACTCAACAGCATTGCCCGTCTTATCGAACAACGCGCCGTTTTGCAGGTGGAAACCGTCGGCTTCGAGGCGCTTCAGCGCAGAGTCGGGACGGTAAGGTTCGGCTTTAAGTTTGTTGTTGAACCAAAATTTGTTGGCGGGCGAAACCGGGCCGACGGCGGGCTGGGCGTGACCATTGAAGACCAGGCGGCTCAGATCTTCACGGTTGATCGCTTGAGAAATTGCGCGCCGGAAATTGGTGGAACGGAACCATGCCCGCTTGTACTCAGGAATGGGAGCGCTCGCGACCTGGTTGAACCACATGAAATCGGGATCGAGCGAGGCTCCGGCATCGTGCGCGAGGCCCGGCGAACTGGCGGCGAGGCGGTCGAAGTAATCGCCGTCGAGAACGTTGATCAGGTCAAGCTCGCCGCGCCTGAAGCGCAGCATCTCGACGTCGCGATTCGATTGAATGTCGAGCCGAATGGAGTCGAGATACGGCAAGCGGTGTCCCTGGGAATCCTTTTTCCAGTAGTTGGGGTTGCGGCGGAGGAGCACGCTCGATCCCGCCTTGTATTCCGCAACCAGAAATGGGCCGAGCACGGCCGCTTCTTTCTTCGGAGAATGCGCGGACATGATCGCAACCTGATCGAAAAGGCGCTCGAGTCCGGCAATGGGGGCGGGAAAGAGAATGGAGATCTGATCCGGCGCAATGATTTTGGTGCTGACGGCGCCGCTTCCGGAGCGGAATGCGTCTCCGGTTGAGGTGTGCAGCGCGGGATCCATGAGCCTTTGCATGGTGAAGGCAACGTCGTCGGAGAAGAACGGGCTGCCGTCGGAAAAGGCAATTCCGTGGCGGAGTTTGAAGGTGATCTGCTTGCCGTCCTTCGAAACTTTCCATGACTCGGCCAGTTCGGGCTCGAGGTCCTGCGTTTTGCGGTTGGCGCGCACGAGCACGCCTCCCGTCAGATAGCGGATTGCAAGTGAAGAGTCGTCATCGACCAGCAGCGGATCGAAAGTCTTCGGCTCACTGCGCAGACAGAAGCGCAGCTCGCCGCCGCTTTGCGAGAAGGCCGCGCCAGAGGTCAGCGCAAGACAAGCAAGAGCGCCGCAGAGAATAAGTCGTAAAAATGCACGGCGGCCGGTCCCATTCATGCGGTCACCTCCTCATTCGACAAGAGCATCTGGAACGACGTCATCACAACAATCAGCAGCAGTAACGGCACAAGCCGCCACGGTTCTTCGCGGAACGAAATCAAGCCTTCCAGTTCGCGCAGAAGACTTCCCCACGAAGGCAGTGGCTCGGCAACGCCCAAGCCGAGGATCCCCAGATTCGCCTCGCTCAGGATGAAGACCGGAATTGAAATCCAGAACTGTGCGTACAGAACCGGCTTCAGGTTGGGCAGAACATGAACGAGGAAGAGGCGCGGGCCGTGCAAGCCCGAGGCGCGCGCCTGCAAGATAAAGTCGGAGTTGCGCAAGGCATCTGCGCTGGTCGACAGCACGCGCGCCGAAGCGGCCCAGCCGAGCAGGCCCAGGATGAGAAAAGTAATCAGAACCGAGAGCAGCGGAGAAACGTTTAGCGGTAGGAGCGCACGAACCGTGATCAGCAGGAAAAGCCAAGGCAGAGAAAGAAACAGGTCGGTACAGCCTCGGGCCAGACGCAGCCAGATTCCGCCCAGGTATCCTGCAAGCCCGCCGACCAGCGCGGCTAACACGGTAGAAACCAGAGCAGCGGCGGGAGCGAGCAGGAGCGAGATGCGCGTCCCGTACAGAACGCGCGCGAAGCGATCGCGGCCAACTTCATCGGTTCCGAGTCGATGCTGGTGGGAAGGAGGCGCACTGGGGGCTTCGCGAAATTGCTTGGCGTATCCGGAGGGCGCCAGCCAATTCGCGGCGAGTGACACGGCGCACACGCCGACCACTACGACACAGGCGAGCTTGCGGGCGGCGTTCATAGGGCGTTTACGATTGCCGAGTTTCGGTCGGCGCACGGACGAATGCGTCCGTCGCTACGCGAACTGTTCAGCATGTAAATCATTACATCGGCCCCTGAGTTTGCCAGCAAGGTTACAAGCGTAACCAGCACGGTCAGGTTCACGAGCAAGGGAAGGTCTCGGGAAAGGGCGGCCTGCCAGGCGAGTTGACCAATGCCCGGCAGTCCGCATAAGGCTTCTACCGGAATGCTGGCGCCGAGAGCGATGCTGACGGTGATGCCGGCGAGCGCGATCATCTGCGGCCCGGCGACTGGAAGAACATGCCAGGCCAGGATGCGAATTTCGCCGAGGCCCCGGGCGCGGGCGGCAGTGACGTGCGGGAAGGTGTAGGCCTTGGCGAGCAGGTTCCGCGAATAGCGGTAGATCCTGGGGAACACGATCAGAGCGATGGCGAGATATCCGGGAGCGTTGAGGATTACGGAAAGCAGGGCCAGCACCGCCGCCGGAACACAGAGAAAAGCGCCACTGACGCTGGTACCGAGAATTTCAAAAGCCGGACGGCGCCCGAGGCACGCTGTGAAGGCGAGAATCGAGGCCAGCAGCCATGCTAGCAAGAGGCCAACGCCGGCCACGCGCAAGGTGACGGGCCAGCGCTCGCGCAAAAGACTTTGCACAGGCTGGCCGAGGGCGTGAGACGTGCCGAGATCGCCGTGGATGGCGCCGCGGAGGTATCCGGCGTAAAAGCTGAGGATGTTGTGTTCGCCGGCGCGCGACTGGCGCAGGGCGCGCACGCTTTCGGCGTTCAGGGTAGGGTCGAGTTCGCGCTCGTCGGCATCGAAGCCGGGAGCCAGACGCACCAGCGTGGCCGAAAGCAGTCCTCCCAGCAGGACGAGCGCGGCGATCGCCCCCAGTTTTCGTGCGAGGTGGCCCGCGATTTTCCTGAGCTGCGTTTTTGGGGGCAACATTTTTCGCAGGAGCATGGGAGCGTCCTAGTTCACTGTCGTGCCGCGCGCGCGAGAGGACGGAAGATTCCCGTCGCGAACGGGTTCGGAGTGGTGAACCTGTTTCATGGAGTACATGCGGCGGTCGGCTTCGGCGAGCAGACGCTCGACGTCGAAACTATCCTGCGGACAGAACGCCGTGCCCACGCTTAGGGCAACCAGATTGCGGCCGGAAATTTTCCTGCCCGCTTCTATGGCCAGCTGATTCAGGCGGCTGGACTTCTCGCTGGCCGCTTCCGGGCTCATCCCGGGAGCGACGATCACGAATTCATCTCCACCCATGCGGGCAACATAATCGTAGCCTCGGCAGGATTCCTTCAGGTGTCCGGCAAAATCCTTCAGCAGGTTGTCGCCTTCGAGGTGGCCATAGTGATCGTTAATCTGCTTGAAATTGTCGAGATCGCAGACCATCACCGCCAGTGCCGTGCCCGTGCGGCGGCAGCGTGCCAGTTCGCGCGACAGATGAACGAACAACGAGCGGGCGTTAGGCAGTCCAGTCAAGTAGTCGGTGGTTGCCGAGTCCTCAGCCTGCTGATACTTGAGAGCGTTTTCGACCGAGAGCGCGATCTTCGAGCTGACCGCGAGCAGGATGCGCAGATGATCGGCCGTGAAAGCATCGCGGTCGGCACCGTACATGGCCAGCACGCCGACCATGCCATTGAGTCCTTCAAGCGGCACGGCGAGAATGGAGCGCAGCGTGGTGAATTTTGCGGGATCGCTCACATATCCGGCTTCCGCCTCGGGATTGCCATTGACGATGGGCTTGCGCTTTTCGGCGACCCAGCCGCAGAGCCCTTCTCCCAGGCCGATGTTCAGCGACGAGAGCTGCCGGAAGTTATCGCCGCTCACCAGTTCGGGCAGCAGCCTGCCGTCCTTCAAAAGAAACACGGCCATCGAATCGTAAGGAATCATTTTGCGCAGCCGCATGGAAAGCACGGAGAGCGTTTCGCCGAGGCTGAGCGAGTTGCCCAGATCCTGGCTGAGCTCGAACATGGTTTGCGCTTCCTGGCGCGCCGAGGCAATTGAGGAAAGGAAATCCGCCTCGTTCGCCGGGCCGGGAATTGGCGCAGATTGCTCGGCTGGCGCTTTGCCGGCCTCCGCGCGAACGTCGGCCGATGTTAATTTCGATGTCGACGTCGACGTCGATAGCGTCGCTTCCTCCGCGGACATCGAATCCGATTGCACCAACATCTCGAGTTCCAGATAGCGGCGTTTCAGGAGTTCGACAATCCGGGGCTCAAAGGCCGAACCCGACATGGAGGCGACCTTCTCCATGGCGGCATCGAGCGACATGGCGTTTTGATACTGGCGGTGCGATGACATGGCGTCCAGGCAATCGACGGCTGCGAGCACCCGCGCGCCCATCGGAATCTGCTCGCCTTTCAGTCCGTCGGGATAGCCGGTTCCGTCCCAGCGCTCATGGTGCGAACGAACAATCGGCGCGACCGGATATGGAAACGCTACGCGCTCCAGGATTTCGGCGCCGACCAGCGTATGGATCTTCATCTTTTCGAATTCTTCCGGAGTCAGGTGGCCGGGCTTATTGATGATGTGTTCGGGAATGGCCAGCTTGCCGATGTCGTGCAGCAGCGCGGCCGCGCGCAGGGCTTCGATTTCATTTTCGGGAAAACCCAATTCCTTCGCGACCTCAACGGCGAATACGCGCACCCGCTGCAGGTGTTTGTGCGAAGTGTGGTCCTTCGCCTCAATGGCGAGCGCAAGCGACTCAATGGTACGCAAATGCAGCAAGGCAACTTCTTCGGCGTTGCCTTTTTCGATCTCGACCTGTTTTTTTTCGTCTGCCAGCTTGGCGAGATAGAGATGATACGAGCGATAGATCCAGTAGACGAGCGGCAGCACCAGAAGCGAGGTCTGCCATCCCACCTGCTTGCTGACAAACCCCACCGCAAAAACCACCGCCGCGCCGACCATGTAGAAGGGGAACGACCAGAAGTGGCAATCCGCCCAGACCCTGTGCGCCGGCTTGCCTTCGGTCAGCGAGATGACCACTGCAATCGGAACTGTGTTGGCCACGAAAAAAATCAGGGCAGTGATCACCAGCAGCGGCAGTGTGCCCGCGCCTAGCACTCGCTGCAAACTGTGATAGGCGAAGTACGACACGACGATTGCGTTCGCCATCATGCCGAAGACGTTGAAAATGATCTTGACGGGAACCAGCTTCTGCCGCGTCCCGAAGAGACATTGCGCCAGGGTCGCCGTGCAGCCGAGGACCAGCGTCTCCGGAAGGTTCAGTTCGAGCACGCTCAGCAAAATAAACAGGAAGTTGACCGACATGGTGCCGTCGATCCCGGGCAGTTGAACTTTAAGACTCGAAGCAAGAACCGCCACCAGCAGGTAGCAGACAAATCGCGCAAGGTCGACACTCTGCCAGTGCAAGAGGGCATGCGCCAGCGCCCACATGCCGAGCGCCGCCGCTGCTCCGATAAACAGTCTTGCCCGAATGGACATAGGCCGACCCGCAAATTCTGCTTACAACACGTGCAACTGCATATCCATGCCGTCGAGTTCGATTACCTCTGTCAACCCACTGAATCTGCGACAGTTATGCCCGGTAATCCCGGCGCGCTCGGTTACTGAGTCATTTCCTCGTGAATAGGTCTCCAAAAGTGGCTCCGGAATGGCCACTTTTTGGCCCGTCGAACCGGTTCCGGCGCCGCGGAAAATATGGTGCTCCCGTTGTATCGGATGGTAGTTCAGCATGTGAAGAATCAGATACTTACTGAGGTAACTGCGGAATTGGAAGGGGCAACAATGGAGCGTGATGTGAAGAAGTCCGAACGACACGGGACTCGGAACTGAGAGTGCGAGATAGTTACTTCGGTGTGAGGGTCGGCGCTGAACAATCCCACGAAGTGATTGGGGTTGTGGCAGCATCATGGAGAAGGACGCGTATTCTGCAATTGCCTGAGGGCAAGACCTGAAGTTAGTGGATCCGGCAGTCGCAGCACAAACGGACACTCCCCTTTTAGCCAACGACATAGACCAGAGATGTCAATTTCATCGAAGACTCCGCCACCGGAGAGAGCGCCGAAATCCGCAAGCGGGAACCGAGCTGGCCAGGCAGCTGCCCCGGCGCGTGAGGCCATGCTTGCGCCCGGCACCCCCGGTATTCAGCCCGGCATTCTCGACCAGTTGCAGGACGCGGTCTTCACCACGGACCTGCAGGGAATGATTACCAGTTGCAATCAGGGTGTAGATCGACACGGCTTTCGGCCGAAGGAGCTACTCGGCAAGAATATCGCCGACTTTTATGGGGTTGAACAGCAGGCATTTCTCGCCAGCGGGGCGATTGTTTCGGTTCTTGCGCAAGGACGATTCGAGAGCGAATTCCGCTGCCGCGCCAAGTCTGGCCAGGATGTCGATGTTCATTTGTGTTTGACCCTGCTTCGCGATGCGAATGCGGCTCCTGCGGGCATTCTGGGATTCTCGATTGAGAGGACAGGCGAGGGGACCGGCGGAATCAGAGAAAAGCAGGCCGCAGTCGGATCTGCCGCCATCCCGCCGGCGCGGCGCGACATTGACGGCACACAATTTCTGATTGCCAGTCCGATAATGCACAAATTCATGGGCATGGTGGACCGCGTGGCCGGCCACACTGAGACTGTGCTCGTCACCGGCGAAACCGGAACCGGCAAGGAGTTAGTTGCGCGCACCATTCACGGATCCTCTTATCGGCACAAAAGTGCGTTGGTGGATATCAACTGCGCCGCCCTGCCCGAACATCTGGTGGAGAGCGAACTGTTCGGCTACGAGAAGGGGGCGTTCAGTGGCGCCGATTCCTCGAAACCCGGTTTGTTTGAACTGGCCGACAAGAGCACAATCTTTCTCGACGAAATTGGCGAATTGCAGCCGCAAATCCAGGTGAAATTGCTGCGCGTTCTGGACGGCGCGCCGTATTTCCGTTTGGGCGGGCATCGAAAAATCACCGTTGACGTGCGAGTGGTTGCTGCCACCAATCAGGATCTTGAGCTGGCGGTGAAAGAAGGGCGTTTCCGCAAGGATCTTTTCCACCGGCTCAGTCAATTCCAGTTGCGCGTTCCGCCGTTGCGCGAGCGTCCCGAAGATATCGCCGCGCTGGCGCGTCACTTCCTGTCGCTAAAAGCCGCCGATAAAGTTTTTACCGGAGGGGCGCTGGTGGCGCTGCAGGCCCATCCCTGGCCGGGCAACATACGCGAACTGAGGAACCTGGTCGCAAAACTCGCGATGGCCACGGAGGATCGGCAGATCACAAGTGCCGAAGTTGTCGCCGAACTGCGCGGCGAAACAACGCGTGGCGAAACGACATCGGGCGAAGGCATGGCCGCAAACCACGCCAGCGGCGCGGTGCCGCTCGGCAACCTCGAAAACATGGAAGAGCAGATGATCATCCGTGCGCTGGAGCAAACCGGCGGGCATCGCGCCCAAGCTGCTGAGCAGCTTGGAATCTCCCGCCGCACGCTGAGCCGCAAACTGCGGGAGTATGAGATTGACACGCGTGCCGGCGCAGCCGCGGCCAAGCTCGGAATCATAAGCGAGGATCAACAGAAGTTTTTTCGGTCCAAAGTCAGTATTTCCGTAACCCTGAAAAATGCGCACGGGAAGGAATTGCAGGTGCAGGCGGTTAACCTGAGCACGGGAGGCATGGGACTGGATGTGGTGAGCGATTCAACCGGTTTTGCCGGGCTAGTCGACGTCAGTTTCCTGTTGCCAGAAAGTGAAATCGAGATCCAGGCGAAAGGCCGGCTGGTATGGACCGAGGCGGGAGGAAGAGCAGGCCTGCGATTTGTCGTGATTGAACCCGCTCTGTTCGAGCAACTGCAACACTGGACGAACCGGAAAATGAAAGATGAAGGCTGGGAAATTCCGTCGTGACTGCAGACGGCAGAAGATGCGCCAACGTGCACACCCTTCGGTAATCTGTCCGTAATACGTCCTTCCGTGCCATTCTCGTCTTGCCGTTTTAAGCCTATCGACCGCGACCGCTCGGACCATTTCCGCGGCGGTTGCGGATCTCAAGTGAGGTTCATTCATGTTGCAGTCTCCGGAACCGAAGTACGCTCCAAACGCAGCCCCCGCCAACAGTTACATTCCGGTCAAGCCGGCCACCTCACCTATGGATCAGGCCAACATCGGACGCACGCTCGTCATCAAGGGTGAAGTGACGGGTGCGGAAGCGCTTTTCATTGACGGACGCGTCGAAGGCAAAATCAGCTTCCCCGAAAATCGCGTCACCGTTGGCCGCAACGGAAACGTCACGGCAAACATCACCGCCAAAGAAGTTGTCATCATGGGCAAGGTGCACGGCAACGTCGAGTGCGAGGACCGGCTGGACATCCGCAGCGAAGGCGTGCTTGCGGGCGATGTGATCACGCACCGCATCAGCGTCGAAGAAGGCGCGATCCTGAAGGGTGGGGTCGAAGTGCGCAACCCCGAAAAGAAAGATCAGAAAACGCAGGCACAGGGTCAGAACAAGCAGGAAGCACCGAAGGCGATGGCCGCGACTGCGGGCAACGCGTAAGTTCTCGAAGTCTGAATTCGAAGTCGGAATTCAAGAACAATGATGGAGCGCCGGGCGTGTACGCCCGGCGCTCCATCGTTTTCTTTTCTCTGTTTCAGTCTCTTCCGGGTTCGCTTACTTCTTCGGCTTGAAGTCGAGCGATGCCGAGTTCATGCAATAGCGCAACCCGGTCGGCCCGGGACCATCCGGAAACACGTGGCCCAGATGCGCATCGCAGCGGGCACAGCGCGCCTCGGTGCGAGCCATGCCATGACTGATGTCGGTATGTTCGCTGATGTTTTCGCGGTCGGCGGCGGCAAAGAAACTCGGCCATCCGGTTCCCGAATCAAATTTTGTTTCCGAGCCAAAGAGCAGTGCGCCGCAGCAGACGCAGTGGTAGGTCCCGTCGTCGTGTTTGTTCCAGTACTGGCCGGTGAAAGCGCGCTCGGTGCCGCTGCCGCGGGCCACCTGATATTGCTCCGGGGTGAGCTGCTGCTTCCACTCCGCCTCCGTCTTGGTGATCTTGTCATTCGCAGTGAGTTTTTCGGTCATGTCGGGTCTCTTTGAATAGGATGAAGATAGGCTGGGAAAGTTGCAACCGGGTCTTCGGTGGTGACGGGGCAAAGCCCCATCACCACACGGTAGTTCTGGAACAGGGTACAGCAATCCCGGATCTGGCCTAGTGCGCCAAGGGTTGATTGGCACCGAGCAGCAGCCCGATGCCGGCGCGGTTGCGCAACTCCGACAGCAGCGCCGTGGCGGCGTTCAGGTAGGTAGTATTGGGGTCGGACGTATCGGCCCAGACCGCTTCATAGACAATCTTTGCCGCTTCTTTCGCGTCCATGTGGAGAGCAGCTTCCAATCGGTCGGCCTGCTGGCGCGCCTCGCCGTAGCAGCTATGGCAAACCGCGGCCGGTTCGGTGGCCCCGCTGTGCTGATGCTCAAGAACGCACCGGAACGTGGCGGCGGCGTTGATCTGAGTGTGGGAAGCGAAGGCCTGTGACTTGAGTTCTTTCAGGAAGCGCTCGCGATCGTCGTCGATCTGTGCTCCGGCCGCCGGTTGCGGCACGGCGGAAGGCATCGAATGTATCACTGGTGCGGTGGGCGAAACACGATCCGGCGACTTGCAGATCGGACAGGCGTGCATGTCGGCGGGATAGTAGGCGTGGCAACGCGAACAAGGCATGCCGTAGCCGATGGCTTTTTTTTCCGACGGGAGTCCGGGTGCGGATCCCTGCGGCACACGCCGCTCTGGGGTGGATACTGCAGCAGGGTTGACGGACTTCTCCCGGGCTTGCTTGGCAGCGGTGGTTTCCATATCGAATGTTCGCCCCGGCGGCTCCACGAGCGCCGCGATTTCTTCTCACATTTTAGGTTTGTTGATGGCCGAAAGGCGATGCACGTCAGTGCATACAAAGGTATGTCCTACGGTTCAGGTCGCCGCTAGTTATTTCGGCTGGTGATCAGCCGGACAACCTCCTGCATGCGAGCCCGGTAGAGGTTCTGACTGGGATCCAGGCGGGAAGCGATTTCGAGTTCTCCGAGGGCCTCTTCGAGCTGGTTAAGGGCCATCAGGCAGGCGGCGAGGGAATAGTGGTTCTGGGCGCTCGGCTCGAGGCGGAGGGCTACACGAAATTCCTTCTCAGCCTCAGCGAGTTGTTGGGTATTCACGAACGCGGTGCCGAGATAGTGGTGGGCCAGGCTGGATTCTGGATTGAGCGTAACGGCTTTGCGGAGGACCTCCACGGCTTCCTGATCTTTTCCCGTCAGAAGCAGTGCCTGGCCCAGAACGCGGTGTTCAGCCGCTCCCGTGGGATTGGAGGCGATGGCAGCCTGTAGCTCGCGAATCGCCGATGGATAGTCACGCTTGGACATGTAGGCGCGGGCCAGGCAGTTGTGACCGCCCTCCCACTCCGGACTCTGACGGTAGAGGTCCGTGAATTCCGCGATGGCGCTCTCGAAGTCTTCCTTGTCGCAAAGAGTATTTCCCAGATTGTTGCGGACGCTGGCTTCTTCAGGCTTGAGGCGCTTGGCGGCACGATATTCCTCGATCGCCTCATCCAGCTTGCCCTGATCGTGCAGGACGACACCGAGATTGCTGTGCGCTTCCCAGAAGTCGGGGCGCAGGCTGAGGGCGTGCCGATCGGCGATGGCGGCGCGGCGCAAGTCTCCGCGATCGCGATGCGTGATTCCCATGTCGAAGTAGACGTCCGCGTCCGCGAGAGAGCCGGCGGGTTCGCGCGCCAGCGCTTCGTCGAAGGCGTGCAGGGCGGCATCGTAGTGGCCAGCGGAGTAGAGTGCGAGTCCGAGGTAGCGGTAGGCCTCGGCGTTGGCGGGATCCATGCTGAGGGCGGTGCGCGCTTCGGCGAGGGCCTCATCGGAATCCTCGGTCAGGTAAAACAGATAAGAAAGCTGGCTGTGCGTTTCGGGGAACCCCGGCATCAGGCGCGAAGACTCCGTGAATGCGTCGAGCGCTTCGTCGAATCTGCTTTGCCGCCGCAGAATGGATCCGAGGACAAATTGCAGCCACGCGTGATTCGGCAAATCACTTTGCGGCGAAGCATCGCCCGCATCGTCGCGGAGCATCGTGCGAATCTTATCTTCAGCTGCGTCGAGTTTCTTGTCGCGAACCAGAGCGGCAATCTGTGCCGCCGGACTGGAGCAGGCGCAGGCGGGGGTGGCGGCTGGCTTTCGGTCGCGATTCTGGCGACCCAGGCTCTGAATCAAGCCCGCGTCAGCCCCGGCCTTTTGCAAAGAGCGGGTGCATTGCGTGGTGGCGTGGCAGGAAGGATTTAGGGCTTCGTTCCGCGTTTGGGCCAGCCGCTGGATCCGCGCGCTCGAAATGCCTCCTGCCAGCCACAGGAAAATGGCGTCGGAAGCGGGCGTGGGCGGAGCTTGTTCGGCATGCAAGGAGCCAGCCGCCAGCAGAAGCAAAAGCCATCTCAGGACACAGCGTTTCACGAAGCCCTCCAGCGTTTTTTTCGGTTTTTGACGCGCGAGAATCGCCCTATGGCCAAAATAGTCCGCCTGCCCTATCGCCGATAGGTCACGGAAGTAATTACGAGGGGCATGCCCCAGCCCGGCAGGAGGGGAAGGGGTAGCGGTCGTGGCGGCGAATCGGCGAGACTGCCGGGGATTGCTTGGGTTACACTACTTAGTGGTCATGCTGTCCGGCATTCCGGTCGGCATGTCCGGTTCGGAGGCTTTATGTTTGAAGGTTTGTTTCAACCGATGCACCTGCTGGTGATTTTCGCCATCGCATTGCTGGTGTTCGGCCCCAAGAAACTGCCCGAGTTGGGTAAGGGTCTGGGCGAGGGCATTCGCGCGCTGAAAAATGGTATGAAGGATCACGATGCCAAGCCTGAAATCAAGGCTGAAACCAAGCCCGCAACGCCCGAGAACAATCCAGAAACCAAGGCCTGAGGACGCGGTATCGTCCTGTTTGCCTGCGTGCCGACTTGTCGTTAGGCCGATACCCTCTGACCTTCCCACCTAGATAAATTGCGCCATTGGGCAGTGCTGCAATCCCTTCCTGCCCGTGGGATTCCATTGTGTTGGCAACCTTGCAGCAGAAATTCCAATCTACTTGTTCGATCATTAGGAGGCCTCTGGTGCATAGGAAATCTGCGGTAATTCTTCTTCTGCTATGTGCGATTCCGGCGCTAGCCGACCAGGTTGTCTTGAAAAACGGCGACCGGTTGACCGGCTCGATCACGAAGTCTGACGGCAAGGTACTCGTGATCAAGACCGACTACGCCGGCGACGTAACCGTGAAATTCGACGCGATCCAAAGCATAACGTCCACGGGCGACCTGAACGTCAGCTTAGCCGGCAAGACGGTAGTCGGTCCGGTGACCACGAGCGGCGACGACGTCCTGGTAGCAACCCGGACCGGCCCGGTCGAGGCGCCGAAGGCGTCCGTCACCATCCTGCGCAGTCCGGCCGAGCAGGCGGCCTATGAGAAGAGCCTGCACCCGGGACTCCTGGAAGGCTGGAACGGCGGACTGAATCTGGGCTTTGCGCTGACGCGGGGCAATAGCGAGACCAAGAATCTGAACATCGCTTTCAATGCCACGCGCAAGGGATTCCGCGACAAGCTGACCTTGTACACGAACTCCATTTACGCCGCCAACGACCTACCGACGGCCTCACCCCACACGACCGCGAACGCGATCGGCGGCGGTGCGCGCTACGACCGCGACATCTCACCGCGCGTGTTCTGGTTTGTGAATGGCGATTTTTATCACGACGCGTTGCAGCACCTCGACCTGCGATCCACAGAAGGCGGCGGTCTCGGCTGGCATGCGATCAAGCATGATTCCACTACCCTGGACCTGTTGGCCGGCGTGAATTACACGCATGAAAGCTACGCCGCCTTCGTGCTCCCGACAACTCCTCCAACGCCGGTCGCGGCCGTGACCCACAGCCTGGCGGGCTTGACCCTGGGCGATGCCTTCCTGCACAAGGCCGGGAAGGGCACAGTCATTACGCAGACGTTGTTCTTCTATCCCGACCTCAGTACGACCGGACAATACCGCGGTACCTTCAATTTCGGCACCGTCACCAAGCTCAACAAGTGGCTGGGCTGGCAGAATTCGTTCGCGGATATCTATGTCAGCAATCCGCCAAGCGGAACGAAAAAGAATGACCTGCAGCTGGCGACAGGTCTGAATGTCTCTTTTACGCACTAACAGCTATGGCCCGGTAAAAGTCAACGATGGAGCGCCGGGCGTCCCCGCCCGGCCGCCACTGTGCTGGACGCGCGAGACGCCCGCCCTTCCGCCAGCGGTTCTCCTTCGCACTTTGTTATGCTAGCCCGGTGCCGCGCGCCTTTCTGATCGATACCGACACAGCTTCCGACGACGCCGTCGCACTCATCATGGCGCTGGGCGCGCCCGACGTTCGCGTGGTGGCGATTACCACCGTCGCCGGAAATGTCCCGGTCCCGCAGTCCACGCGCAACGCCCTCTATACGGTCGAACTCTGTGGAGCGAACGTCCCGGTCTACACCGGCGCCCAGAAGCCGCTCCTCCGCACCTATCAGAATGCCACCTGGTTTCACGGCCGCGATGGCCTGGGAGAGCACAACTATCCCGCTCCGCGTCAATCCGCCGCAGGCGGGCACGCGGCGGATGCCATCATCGAAGCGATAGAAGCGAATCCCGGAATCGTCATCGTCACGCTGGCGCCGCTCACCAATCTTGCGCTGGCGCTGGCGAAAAAGCCGGAGATCGCCGTGAAAGTCGGACGCTGCGTGATCATGGGCGGCGCGCCGTGCTGTGAAGGCAACGTGACGCCGGCCGCCGAGTACAACATCTGGGTCGATCCCGAGGCCGCCCGCATCGTCATGCGCAGTGGGTTGCCGGTCGAACTTGTGGGCTGGCATCTTTCCCGCGGAGACGCCGTGGTCCGCGAGGACGACATCGCGCGCATTCTCGGATTCAACAACCCACTCGCGAAGTTTGCCATCGAGTGCAACAGCCACGCGCGCCAAGCCTACAAAGTGCAAACCGGAGAAGACGGCATTTCGCTGCCCGATCCGGTGGCCATGTCGATCGCGCTCGATCCGAGTGTCGGAACCGATTGGAGCGAGCACTACCTCGACATCGAAACCGAGAGCGAGTTGACGCGAGGCATGACGGTCGTCGATCGCCTGAACGTAGCCGCCGATGACCGGAATCGGGCGGTGTGGGCGCCCGTTCTCGAAAAGAAATCCAAAGCCAAAGTTTGCTGGACGATGGATAACCAACGCTGGAAAGACGCGCTATTTTCAGCCTTGCGGCAGGGATGCGGGACGCTCTCGGGACGCTGAGGACGCAGCCAGCCGCGTCTCTCACTTGTGGCTCTGGTCAAGCGAAAGGAGTCTGTTAATATTTAGCCTCTCTTGGAGGTGTGTCCATGTCCCGAAACGTGCGCTGTGGCCTGATTCAGGCAAGCAACGCGCTCGGCAGTAACCGCCCGTTGCCAGAGATCAAGAAGGCCATGATCGACAAGCACCTCAAGCTGATCGAGCAGGCCGCGAAAAAAAAAGTGAAAATACTCTGCCTCCAGGAACTTTTTTACGGTCCTTATTTCTGCGCCGAGCAAAACATTCGATGGTACGACCTCACTGAGCGAGTTCCCGATGGGCCAACCACCCAGTTGATGCAGAAGATCGCAGCCAAGCACAGCATGGTGATGGTAGTCCCGGTATACGAGGAGCAGATGCCGGGCCTGTACTTCAACACCGCCGCGGTCATTGATGCTGACGGCAAATATCTGGGCAAGTACCGCAAGCATCACATCCCGCACGTGCATCCGGGATTCTGGGAGAAATTTTATTTCACTCCCGGCGACATGGGCTATCCCGTCTTCGAAACGAAGTACGCTCGCGTCGGAGTGTACATCTGCTATGACCGTCATTTTCCCGAAGGCGCGCGCGTCCTGGGACTGAACGGCGCAGAAATTGTTTTTAATCCCTCCGCCACGGTAGCGGGACTCTCGGAATATTTATGGGAACTCGAACAGCCCGCGCACGCCGCGGCGAATGGCTACTTCGTAGGAGCGATCAATCGCGTAGGCAGGGAAAAGCCGTGGAATATCGGAGAGTTTTATGGCAAGAGTTACTTCTGCAATCCGCGCGGCAAGATCTTCGCCCAGGCCAGCCGCGATAAAGACGAAGTGCTGGTTGCCGACCTCGATCTCGACATGATCCAGGAAGTGAGAAAGGTCTGGCAGTTCTATCGCGACCGTCGTCCGGAAACCTATGGCGCGCTGACCACGCAGACCGGGCAGACCGCAGCCGCGGACTAGCAACGCTTTATTTTTAGTTGTCATCCCTCGCTTCGCTCATTATGACAACTAGGCTTTACTGAGAACTGACAACTGATAACTGACAGCCGAAAGCTTCGCCCAAATGTCCCCATCTTCTCGAATCGAATCCAGTCCGCTCTACAACGCCGACCTCGCGCCCACTTCCAGCGCCCGGCGCACCTGGGGCACCTACAGCTTCGCCGCGCTCTGGGTCGATGTCGGTCAATATTCTGACGTACATGCTGGCCGCCAGCCTGATCCAGGGAGGAATGAACTGGAAACAGGCGGTGGCAACCGTATTCCTCGGCAACACGATTGTCCTCATCCCGATGTTGTTGAACTCGCATCCGGGAGCGAGCTACGGAATTCCGTTTCCCGTGCTGGCGCGCGCGTCGTTCGGAGTGCTCGGCGCGAACTTCGCCGCCGTACTGCGCGCTCTCGTTGCCTGCGGATGGTTTGGCATCCAGACCTGGATCGGCGGCGAAGCCATCAACACGCTGATCACAACGCTCGCACCCGGCTGGGCCCAAGTCGGCCACGGCGCAGCGATTTGCTTCATGGCCTTCTGGCTGATCAATCTCGCCGTCATTCTAAAAGGCATCGAATACATAAGATTTCTACAGGGAATCAGCGCGCCGGTTTTGCTGGCGGTAGGTCTCCTGCTGCTGGCGTGGGCGTACAAGTCGGCGGGCGGATTCGGCCCCATGCTCTCGGCGCCATCGCGTTTCGTGAGTTTCCCGGATTTTCTGAAATTCCTCATCCCCGCGCTGAATGGCACGGTCGGTTTCTGGGCCACGGTGTCGCTGAATATCCCGGACTTCACGCGGTTTGCGAGAAGCCAGCGGCAACAGGTGATCGGACAAGCGCTCGCCCTGCCGACCACCATGACGCTCTATTCGCTGATTGGAATCCTGGTGACGTCGGCGACGGTGGTGATTTACGGAACCGCGATCTGGGATCCGGTGCAATTGCTAAGCCGCTTTCATTCGCCCGTGGCCGTGGTGATTTCGCTGCTGGCGATTCTGCTCGCGACGCTGAACGTGAACATTGGCGCCAACGTCGTTTCGCCGGCCAACGATTTTTCCAACCTGTGGCCGCGAAAAATCAGCTTCCGCACGGGCGGCATAATCACCTGCTTCATGGGAATCGCGCTGATGCCGTGGAAACTGCTCTCCAGTTACAGCACCTTCATCTTCGGATGGCTCGGCGGTTATGCCGCATTCCTTGGACCGGTGGCGGGCATCATGATCTGTGACTACTTCGTGATCCGCCGGCGAGTGCTCGTGGTGGACGATCTCTACCTGCACGGCGGGATTTACGAATATTCGCGCGGCTTCAACTGGCGGGCTGTGGCGGCGCTGGCATTGGGAGCGGCCACCGCGCTGGTAGGATTGGTCGTTCCTGCGCTGCGGATTTTGTATGACTATTCGTGGTTCGTTGGATTTACGGTTTCGTTCCTCGCCTACTATGCGCTGATGAAGTTGCGGGGTGAGCCGGAATAGGGGTGCCGGAGAGGATGTCGTGAGTGAGAACGCCTGTCGCTGTTGAAAACTCTTATTAGGGAATCTCAACAGCGAAATTCGTTTGTAAGTCAAGTTATTGAATGTTCGTCTGCCGCAGACGCTAAAATTCACCGAAATTGCTGCTTTGGTTCCTTTTTCAACAGCCACGCCCATTAATGCCAACCAGTGTCCGACAACGCGATTGTGGTCGGACGGGTTTTTGTTCGAAATTCTATTCGCTAACCAAGGCCGCGCATCCTGATGGTTCAACAAAGCTAGCCGCGTCGCCTTTCTAAGGCGCTTGGAAGCAGTTTGGCGGCGCAAGCGTGGATGCCGGTCAGGGAACCGGCATCCACGCATGTTGACCATGGATTCATTTACTGCGGCACAGTGATCTTGAGGATTTGTCCGAGACCAATCGGCGGCGGACCGAAACCTACGTTGGCGACATACAGATTGCCATCGGGCCCAAATGTCATGCTGGTGGGAACGGACAACCCCTTGGCAATTACGGTTTGAGAATGCTTTCCCGCAATGCGCACGATCTTTCCCGTTCCTGGAGTGGGGAACGGATTTCCTCCGGTGGTGTTCTCCAGCACATAGAGCCGACCGATGCTGTCAAAGGCTAACCCCAGTATGGTGGTCAAATCGATGTATGCAGTGGTAATGGTCCCCGAGGGCGTAATTTTCATGATCTTGGACGAGTCGTCCCTGATGGGGAATCGATCGAGGTTGCCCACAAAGAAGTTCGTCCCGTCAAAGGCAATGGCAGTCGGAACGATGTGGCCCTGACTGAGGGAGATGTCGGTCACTCTGTGGATGGTTCCACTGGCAGTGATCGAATCGAGCTCCCCGTGATTCGGTTCGACCGCGTAGAGCACGCCATTTACGGCAGTCATTCCGTACCACGTGCCATCCGGCTCAAAATCGTCCGGCTCGCTATTAAACACGGGATGATTCTGCTGAAAGGTGCTGAGATTTGCGATCTGAGTCCAGGTTCCATCGGGATTGACGCGGATCACACCGTTGTTGGTCCCTGCCAGTCCATGGGAACAACCCGCGCCTCCAAGGAGAGCGTAAAGGTTGCCGTCGATGAATGCCAAATCGGCGACTCCGCTCACCAGATTGCCGAATGCGGGGCTAGTCTGGCTGGAAGGCAAGTGGTCCGCTACCGTCGTGACCACGCCGTTGGGAGATACCTTTGAGATCCGTGCCGTGAAATCGCCGGTGTATGGACCCGGTCCGGCTGGTGGCCCGGCTGCTTGCTGGCAGAGCCCAACAGTCGAAAGAGAGCCCCCAGCTCCACCTTCGGCAACATAAAGATTTCCATCTGGTCCGAACTTAATGCCTCGAGGGTTGTTGAAGCCGGTCGCGAAAACCGACACGTGGGAGGACGTTTGTGCCACCGCAGCCAACGCAGCGAGCAGAACCATTCCTGGAACTACGAATTTGAAAGTCTTCATACAAGATGTCCTTCCGAGCTCGACGAGCTCTTCCTTGGCAATTCCTGCCAGGGTTTTAACTGGCCCATCGCCGATAGGCAACCTCCAGCAATCGACGGCCAATTTACAATCGACAGCCAATTTACTTAAGACGCACTGTGACGGCAGGTCCCAGGGTTGAAAATGCGGGTATGAGTAAGGGGGGCAGCCCTCAGATCAGAAACGTACAGAGGAGATCCTGGAGAGAATAATGTGGACGGCGCTGCGTCGGCATAGCCACTGTTCCTAGCCCCCGACTGCCGACAACGCACCCTACACAGTGGAACCGCAACCCAGGCATCACGAGCGGGTCGCTGACAGGACGGACGAATATGAGCGGAGTCTGCGAAGGAGGAGCCAGATTCACAGGCGCATCCGATTCATCAAAAGTAGTCTCGGGCAGGTCCATTGGTAGTACAACGGATCCACCAAAGACTCCTGCAAGGAGCAACAGAACCAACAGCCGACGGTGTCGCCTCACGGCCACATCACCCCAAGAGCTGCAAAGCTACTCTCGCATGTCATCGGATGTCAAACGGGACGTTCTTAATACTCGCGTAAGTTGCTGATGTCTCTTGTCTACTTTGACCAAGGGACATGCACGCTCTGCGGGCGGGGATTTTCCGCAAGCACGAGAATCTTGCGGTCGATTCGGGCAAACAGCGCGTTGTCCAGCGCGTCCAGTTCCATCCCGGCAGCGGGCTTTATTTTGAGCGAGTATTTAGACACGCCGGCCATTGTGCTTCAGGCGTTTGGCCCGGTAATCCTCCTGAGGTCGATCAGCACGGCCGTCTTGCGGCCTTCTCATCGGTTACGAACTGGATTCCGGTCATTCTTTCTATTCTCCCTGCAAAAAAATGCCACCTGCCCACCGTAGCGTGGCCCAGCGCTCCGGTCAAGGCGGCGGTCCCCTTCAACGGAGCGCACGGCTTATTAGGCGTCAGGTTTGTGTAACGCGGACACTCTTGCCCGCGCCGACGGCGGAATTGGTGCAAACGCGGACAGGAGTGTCCGCGCTACACTCGCTTATCCCCTCACTCCTGAAACGTCACGCACACGCCGTTGGGGTCAATCGCCCCGAATTCCTTGGTCCCCCAAGGCTTGGTTTGCAACGGGCCGTTCGGATGCACCTTGCCGCCCCGCTCCTGGTATTCGGCGTACAGTGCCTCAATACCCTGCACGGCCAGACGCACCATGGTCTGGTCGCCGACCTTCCGCGCCAGGATTTTGTCGCTCATGCCAGCGATGTGGAGGTACGCCTCGCCGCGGTTGATGCCTGCATAAGTTGGAGGAGTAGCGTCGCGAAAAGTTTCCTTGAAGCCGCAGACCTCGGTCCACCACTTCAGAGATTCCGCAGCGTCGGCAGCTGGCAGAACCGGGATCGCGCCTTTAATGATCGCGTCTTTATTGGACATGTTGGCTCCATCGCCATAGCCTTAAACGAACCCGTTTCGGATTGTAACTACTCGGTTGTTGAACTCGTTTTGAAGGGCGCGGCTTCAGCCGCGCCGTAAGCAAACCCATTTACCAAACGAGACTCTTGCTTGACAGGAAATAGTAAGTGCAAAAAAGGAAATCCGGAAGCCCCAGCAACTAGCTAAGCTAGGAACTGGAAGCCTTCCGAAAAGCAGGCAATATATCCTTCTTATACCTCTCCAATGTATCCTCCTCATCTCCGCACATAAGATAAATATTGAACTGAGTAACTCCCGCGCGAGCCAGCGCGCGAAGTTTTTCAACATGCGCCTCGGCGGGACCGAGCAGGCAGAAGCGGTCTGTCACCTCATCCGACACGAAGTTCCGGTTGCTGCTGTCGACTTCGCAATGATGAAGGTAATCGTACTGTCCGCGGTCACGTATATAAGAGGTCAGAGCAGGCGGTAGTTCCTCGGGCTTGTAGCGCGAAACCAGATCGACGACATGGTTCGAAACCAGAGCAGGGAACCAGCGCACGCGTTCCCGCCCGACTTTCAGGTCGTCGGAAACCCAGACCGGCGCAGCTGCCATGATCTCAATGTTTCGCGGATCCCTTGCAGCAGTCTCGGCGCCTTTCTTGACGAAGCTAACGCACCACTCGATCAAGTCAGGATCAGCGAACTGCAAGATAACGCCATCGGCGACTCGGCCAGCGAGTTCGAGCACTTTGGGTCCGTATCCCGCAACCCACACTGGCGGCACGCCGCCCGTTGCCCAGGTCAGCCGCGCTTTCCCGTCCTCGTATCCGATCTCCTTGCCGCCCGTGAGATCGCGAAAATCTTTTACCGACTCCTCCAACTGCGCAACCGTGACGGGCTTTTTGCCCAGCACTCGCCGCGAACTGTCGCCTCGGCCGATGCCTAGTTGCATGCGTCCGTCGGAGATCAAATTCAGCGTCGCAAACAGGCTCGACGTTACCGTGATGTCGCGAGTCGCCGGATTCGTAACGCAGGTGCCAAGCCGCATCTTCTTCGTGTTCGTCGCCATGAGCGTGAGCATGGGATAGGGTTCGAGCCAGAGGACGTGGGAATCAAAGATCCAACCATAGTCGAAACCCGATGCTTCCGCTTGTCGCGTGAGCGCGACAATCCGTTCGACCGGCATGTCGGGCTTGATGGTAATGCCGAACTGCATGTTATCTCCTCAATCAGAGAATGGAGCGACTGGCGTCTCGCTCGTCCGGCACAGAGGCGGCCGGGCGGGGACGCCCGGCGCTCCATCGGCAAGCTTGAAAATCTGCGCTCGTAAGTTCGCGAGTTTAGCATAAAATCTGTACTTCGCCGCCGGAGGAGAAGGCAGAACCATGGGCTTTGACACCATCATCGTTAACGGTCGCGTTGCCACTGCGACCGACACTTACCCTAGCGACGTCGCGATCAATCAGGGCAAGATTTCCGCCGTCGGCCAAAGCTTGCCTCGAGAGAATGCAGGGACAATTATCGATGCGGCGGGCAAGTATGTGCTTCCCGGCGGAATCGACGTTCATACCCATCTCGACATGCCCTTCGGCGGGACCACGAGCGCGGACGATTTCGAGACCGGCACGCGTGCCGCGGCCTTTGGCGGGACGACGACTTTGATCGATTTCGCCATCCAGTACAAGGGTCAAACGCTGCGAACGGCTTTCGATACCTGGATGCAGAAAGCGTCCGGCAAAGCGGTTTGCGATTATGCGTTTCACTGCATCATCACCGATCTGGCGGAGGCGCAGCTCGACGAGATGAACGCTCTGACGCGCGAAGGTGTCACCAGCTTCAAGTTGTTCATGGCATATCCCGGCGTGTTCATGCTCGACGACGCGAGCATTTTCAAAGCTCTGCGCGCCACATCAAAGAACGGCGGACTCGTCTGCATGCACGCCGAAAACGGCGGGGCGATTGACGTGATCGTGCAGCAAGCGCTCGCGGAAGGAAAGAAGGCGCCGAAGTATCACGCCTTGACCCGTCCTACCACGGCGGAAGCGGAAGCCGTCTCACGCGCGATCGCCCTTGCCGAAATGGCCGGAGCGCCGGTTTACATCGTCCATTTGAGCTGCAATGAGGCTCTAGAAAAAGTACGCGAAGCTCGCGATCGCGGCCTTCCCGTTTATGCCGAGACGTGTCCACAATACTTGTATCTCTCACTCGATAACTTCGACGCGCCGGGCTTCGAAGGCGCGAAATATGTCTTCACCCCGCCTCTGCGTGAGAAGTGGCATCAGGAAAAATTGTGGACAGGACTAAAGACGGATCATCTGCAGGTCGTTTCAACCGATCACTGCCCCTTCTGTTTCAAAGAGCAAAAAGAACTGGGCCGCGACGATTTCACGAAGATCCCGAACGGCGGTCCCGGAATCGAGCATCGGATGAGTCTTATCTATTCCGGCGGCGTTGCCGGGGGACGATTCAGCGTGAACCGTTTGGTGGAACTGGTTTCCACAACTCCCGCAAAACTCTTTGGCCTGTATCCGCGCAAGGGCACGATCGCGGTGGGCAGCGATGCAGACCTGGTGATCTTCGATCCCGACCGCAAGCACACCATCAGCGTGAAGACCCATCACATGCGCGTCGACTATTCGATGTTCGAGGGAATTCAGGTTACGGGAATGCCCGACGTAGTGCTGTCGCGCGGCCGCGTGGTCGTTGAAGGTGATAAGTTCCTGGGACGCGCGGGCGCTGGGGAATTCCTGAAGCGTGCGCTCTACTCCCAGCCCTAGCAGGCTCGTGGCGAAGTGAGAACCCGCGGTTCAACACGTTTACAGGCGCGCTTGGTAATCATTTGCGCCAATTCATGACGCCGATAGAGATCGCCGGCAGCGGTTGCCACCGGCGATACAGTTCGGAATCCTTACTCTGCACTCACCCTAGGCAGCTTTGCGCGGTACTTGCGGGTCAGTCTTGTCTTGGTCGGAGCTCGCTTCCCGGGTAAGAGAAAGATTTGGGGCGCCCGTCCGCGCTAAAATTTTCCGTTTTCTCCACCTGTTGAGGGGAGGGACGAGTATGCCAATAACAAGTACCAGCACGGCAAACAAAATCAAGAGCGATAAGGACCCGCGCCTGGCAGGGGCAGTCGGTGTAGTGGCGGCTGCAGCAGGTGTGCTGACAGGCTCCGAGGATGTGCTGGCAGTTGCCTCGGGTGGAGCGGCGGTGGCAGCAGGTTTGCTGACAGGCTCCTCCGGGGACTTGCTGGCGGTCACAGCGGGTTTAGTGGTGGCTGCAGCAGGTGTTGTTGGCGGTCTCCGAGGACGTGCAGCAGGTGTGCTGAGAGTCTCCGTAGATGTGCTGACAGTCGAAGAGGGTGCAGCGGCGGCCACGGCGGGTGTGACGGCAGTCTCCGCAGGTGTGGTGACAGTCGCAGCGGGTGCGGTGGCGGTTACAGCGGGTGAGACGGCAGTCTCCGCAGGTGTGGTGACAGTCGCAGCGGGTGCGGTGGCGGCCACGGCGGGTGTGACGGCAGTCTCCGCAGGTGTGGTCACAGTCGCAGCGGGTGCGACGGCAGTCTCCGCAGGTGTGGAAACAGTCGCAGCGGGTGTGACCGCAGACTCCGCAGATGGAGCGGCGGGCGCAGCAGTCGCCGCAGCAGTCGCCGCACCAGGTGTGACGGCATTTTCCGAAGGCGTGCTGACAGTCGCAATGGGTGCAGCGGCCGCGGCAGCGCAGTGTTCGGAGATCATGTTCAATTCAGTGACGGCGAGGCTGCTATCCGTAGCGGCGGAACTTGCTTTGTGCCCAATGAGAGTTACGTCATGGCCCAGATGCGGCTTGAGATCAACACTGCTGCTAGTGACTTTGAAAATGTGGCCCGTGTTGTCTTGCGCGATTGTGTAGTTACCATCAGAGCCACCCAGGCAACCCTTGATGTTGGTCTGGTCTGTATTGATGCTCGCCGCGGGAGTCTGTGCAAACCCCAGCGCGACCAGCAGGGCCGGTATAACGATCAACAGGAATACTCTCTTCATGGAACCTCCGAAGATTTCTCGCCTTGCGGCGGTCTGAAATTTCGCTTGGGATTTGACTCTGCTTCCGATTCTATTTTCGAACGCTTGCGCGTTTCGGGCTCCGGCCGGAGAACATTTGGAGCACCCAGGTGAAACAACATAACCTTAGTCGGCAGGAATCTGACCGTCTGTTCCAAACCGCTCACTTTGATCACATTTCGTGACGGCGAACAAGACATCGATCAGAATCTTCCTGATTAGTCTGTGGGCGGAATCGTTGGCTCCAAAAGAACCCGGTAGCAAACGAGGGAATTGGATATGCAGGAATTGCGGTTTCGAATTGCCTTGATTGTTCAGGGATTGCCTGGTGGGTAAAGCGACGAAGGAACGCTGGCACGCACTCTGCCAATAGGGGGCTGTGGGCAAGGCCCCGAAAAGCCGAGCTTTCTCAAGAGGGAAATCGACCGACTTCTGCAAAAAGAAGGCTAACGCCCCTGATTCCAGCTCAAAATCCGGTGTGCGATGGCGTACCGACGATTCAAAGAGGCAGGTGCTACGCTTCCACTTCCGCCATGAAAAAAGACCCGAGCCCAAGAAAAGTACTCGCCATCAGTTGTCCGACTTGTGGTGCTGCTCCGGGAGAGAAGTGTCAGCTTATCAGCGGCCAACCACGGACTGAACCGCATCGAGATCGCCGATTACTCGCCAAAGACTAGAAGTTCCATGAATCCCCGCTCGCTAACGTGGCTGTAACGCCCGCTTGTGCTTTTAAGCGGGCCGATGCTCGTTGCTGGCTAGACTTTCCTGGGCCACGGTTGCCAGATCCTCTTACGGTCGTCATCATCCCACCAGACATCCGTCTTCGCTCCTTCCTTATTGACCACTGGCTAGTCAAGGGCTTGCGGATGCCTGCATATGGCGGATCTCACCCAGACAAATCATTATCAGCGCTCTTCAACTCTGCATTTTCATCACGGTGCCCCAATTGGCCTTGCATGCTAGTATTGCCACCTTCGTTCTGCGAGTCTTGTTCCACCGCGCCCTTGCCCCGATCTTGATCCCCTGACTTGTCCACGGAAGTCTTCTTCCGTCGCTCAGCTATGGCTTTCTCAACGCGGTCATTGACGCGGGCGCAGATTTCAGGAACTGAGGAGGAGTCACCAATGTGGCTGGTCACGACAGATGTTGGAGACATAAGGGAAAGATACGCTGCTGGGAGCTGAGCGTCTGAGCTATAAAGATCACAACATTCAGCCGACCGCGCGCCCGTGCGACTAGAGAGATTGCCTCAACCACGCTCATAACATGTTATCGCACAACCTCCGCTGTCGAGATGGAAGCGAGGTCGATAGTCAGGTGGCAGCACCGACTAGAACGAGAACGCCCAACGTGCTCGGAGCGACCAATCGCTCAACACAGAGTGGCGATGGTCAGGTCCCCCGAATCCTGCGATCGACCGCGCGTTGCCTCTAGCCGGGCGGCATTGACTCCTACTGACATTGCGTCTTGCCTGTGGCGCCTGACGATGTTTGGCGGGTGACGCATCCTCAAATCCGACCGAGAACCAGGAGAATGACAACGACGCACAGGATAAGTCCGAGCCCTCCGGTCGGAGCGTAACCCCAGTCCCGACTATGCGACCACCGTGGCAGTGCTCCAAAAAGTGCCAAAACCAAAATCACGATCAGTATAGTTCCAAGCATGTTGTGCTCCTTGTCATGGATTCGTGATAGGTACAGCCTCTTCCGAAGCTGCACCGCATAGAACCGCCACATCGAGATGGTGACCGCCATTCCTAACGGACGTCCATGCGTCACTAGTAGATTCGCTAGGGACGAGGCTGTTGACCTCCAGGTGCTTTTTTCTCCGGACGAGGAGCGCTCTCGGGGCGAGGTGCTGCTTGGGGACGAGGGGCAGGCTGCGCCCGAGCTGCGGTCGCGGGACGAGGAGCGCTCTCCGGGCGAGCCTGAGGCCGAGGTGCAGGCTGTTGACGAGCTGCAGGCTGCGAATGAGGCGCGCTCTGCATCGGGGCTGTATTCTGCGCATGGGCCGCCCGATTCTCATTCGTGCGAGTTGCAGCCGCCTTATTCTGGGCCGCCCGATTCTCATTCGTGCGAGTTGCGGCCGCCTTATTCTGGGCCGCCACTCGCCCGCATGAGA
>Ga0210402_10000598_pt1 | contig 39918 bp, 28 predicted proteins | sample IncBWC7MmetaG_FD_161055 | JGI IMG/M metagenome (GOLD analysis project Ga0210402, IMG submission 161055) | Forest soil microbial communities from Barre Woods Harvard Forest LTER site, Petersham, Massachusetts, United States - Inc-BW-C-7-M | ecosystem: Environmental > Terrestrial > Soil >...
AGTCCTGAGACACCCGATCCGAGCACGACTACATCGTGCGACACGACAGCCGATGTCATCGATAATCCTTAGTTATCAGGATCGGAAGGTACCCGGCGAGTGTGGTGGGATGCCGCCTGGCGAGGTGCGGCAAAATCAGATAAGCGTGGTTGAGTCAGTGCGGTAGGGCCTTCGTTTTTCGCCGTGATGCAAGCGATTGAACCAGCATGACTTTATCGCCGCCGGATTGCGCTTGATGGTGGGCGCGATAGTTATTCGACCTACACCGTCCGCCACTCCGAGTTGAACAGGTCAGCAGAGGACCCGTAGGCGTTCGCTTCGCGAAGGACGGCGGCTGCTTCTCAAATGACGATTGCTGTCACGCGAATGACGACGTCTGGCTCGACATTCAAACCTGCTGCCTTCGTATCAGGAACGTCCGCCGCGATATCGAGAATTTTTACCGCCAAACTTAGAATCTCAGCCTCGATAGCAGCAACGGATGGCTCGACATTCAAAACGGCTGCTTCGTGAATGACGGAATCCAGATACGAGAGTACCGCGGCGTCATTCTCGAAGCAGCCGTTTTCAATCTCGAGGCAACCGTTTTCAATCTCGAGGCGCACGTTTTCAATGTCGAGGTAGATTTCGCCGTTCGCGAGGAAGCTCGCGCCGGGAGCGGGGCGCAGATCGTCAATCACGAGGCAAGGCGGGCTGATTGACTGGGAGAACCGGCCACTCGTGCAAACCGCGAAACCTCCTGTTGTTACAACTTCAGGAACCGCTAACGACCTCTTGACTTCGCCTGATTCTGGACCTAAATTCAAAAACCAGGCAGAGGCGACGCTTGAGTCAGGGTGTCCGGTTCCCGAGCCAGAGGCGGCGGTGGTACAGGGCCGTTCTCGAATGAGGTACCAGGTTCTTCAAGCTTGAGTTAGGGCGCGATGGACCGGGATGCAAGTGGAGTTGAGCGATAGCTCCTCCAGCCTCATAAAAACATACGATCCCCCGAGGTCCGCGGCCTATGGGGGCAGGCGAGCGAACGATTTGCGGCGTTTCGCTCAACGTTCCAACCCGGAACGGCGCCCGAACTGCGCACTCAGTCCGAGCGCCGTCCCATAACCACTTGCCCTTTGGGGCAGGAAAGGAGATTCATCATGTCCAGTAACAATGCAGTTCAGACAAACGCCGCCGCGGCGGCACAGGATCCGGCCGTGACGCCGGAAGCGATCGTGGAGCAGCTTCGCGTGTTGCGCGGGCAGATCCCGGAATTCGTGCAGTTGCCGGCGGCGGACGCGAAGTCGATCCAGTCGGTAGCCAGCGTGCATCCGGAATTTGCGCAGGCGGCCATCAATGCCATCGGTGCATCCCCGGTGGTCCTGAGCGTCGTCGGCAGAACGCCGGAGGATCTGCAGCAGGAGAGGGAGACGGCAGCGCGGTGGTCGAAGGTGGAGGACGAGCTGAAGGCAATGCTTCAGGGCGTCTCGTCAGCGAACCTGACGCGTCGTCACCGCATCGGCACCGCGGCTCTGCTGACGTACTCGCTGAGCAAGAGCCTGGTGCGCTCACCGGAGCATTCGGCTCTGCTGCCGCATCTCGCTCTGATGCGGAAAGCGAACCGCTTCGGACGGGCACACAAGCTGGCGCAGCAGCCGCAGGCACCGGCGCCCGCGCCGGCACCCAAGACCCAGGTTTGACGTAATCAAGTAGTTGGCCGGGCGCGTCTCTTTGGCGCGCCCGACCATTTGGGAGGATTCGAGAGCAAACAGAACTGAGTTGTCGGTTGATTGCGCTGCGGCGCGGTGGGGATACGCGCGGCTGCGCCGCGGGGCACAGACAAGAGTGTCTGTGCCACATTGGGCCTGCTTTTTTGGCAACGGGCACTCCTGCTCGGTCGGTGCGTAAGTCGCAGACAGCGAGAAATATCCGGGCTTATCTCGTGCTCACGATCCCCCTTCTGGGATGCCTCTCCGTAATCCTCACCTTCAGTGCCGCATCCGCAACGTGCGTGTAGATCTCCGTCGTCGAGATGCTGCGGTGGCCGAGGAGGCGTTGGACGTAGCGGATGTCGACGCCCTCCTCCAGGAGGTAGGTGGCCACCGAGTGGCGGAACATGTGGGGGGTGACGCGGTCGCGCACGTCGGAGCGTTCGCCGTGGAGGCGGATCAGGCGGCGGATCATTTGAGGGGAGGCGGCGGCGCCGCGGGAGTTGACCAGGAAGGTCTCGGCGGTTGTGGCGCTGAGATCGCGGGCAGTGCGGTAATCGCTCAGGAGGGACTTGATCTCGTCCGGGACGAAGACGCGGCGCTCGCGGTTGCCTTTGCCGATGATGGTGATCGTGCCGTCCTCCACGTCCACCGAGGCGTCGCGTAGGGAGGCCAGCTCGCTCACGCGCATGCCGGTGGCGAAGAGCAGCTCCGTGGCGATGTAGGCGGTCAGGTCGGCGAAGGTGAGCTGGCCGTCGTGACGGAGGAGGCGGCGGAGGTCGGCGCGGGCGATCACCCGAGGGAGGCGTTTGGGCATGCGGATGCGGATGCGCGCGCCACGGAAGGGGTCGTCGATGCCTCGTCCGTCTTCTTCGAGCCAGTGGAAGAACGAGCGGAGCGTGGCCAGGTGACGCTTGACCGACGCCTCCTTCAGCGAGCGTACGTCGAAGAGGTGGCGGACGTAGTTGTGAATCACGGTGCGGTCGCACGACGCCACGGCCGCGCTCCCGCCGAGAAACTCGGAGAAGCGATTGAGATCGAGCTCGTAGGCTCGGGCCGTGTGCGGCGAGAGCTTCCGAATGGACTGACAGTGGCGAATGAATTCGGACGCCGCGCCTCGAAACTCCACGTGCGAGCCACCTCCCAAAATTGACCGGTTTGCGGACGTTATCCGAGGTGGGGCGGTTACGCGACCGGAGTTCTGTAGGTATGGCGGGGTGCGGGGGGTTGTCGGTTGTCGGTTATCAGTTATCGGTTGTCGGGTCGCGCGGTCTGCCGTTGCGCGGTCTCGGGGTGTTTGGCTCGAAGGGAGCGCCGAGCCGCCGAACAGCCGCGAGATCGCGCAACCGCGCAACCGCGAGACCCCGCAACCCCGACAACCGATAACTGACAACTGACAACCCGATAACCACCGCCAACAGCGAACCCCCCAATCACCCCAGCAACATCTCCAAATCCTCCACCTCCAGCTTCCGGAGCACGCTGTTGTCCTCGGAGATGATCGATTCGGCCAGCTCGCGTTTCCGGGCTTGCAGCTCGAGGATCTTCTCTTCAACGGTGTCGCGGGCGATGAGGCGGTAGGCGACGACCGGCTTCATGCGGCCGATGCGGTGGGCCCGGTCGATGGCCTGGGCTTCGACGGCGGGGTTCCACCAGGGGTCGAGCAGGAAGATGTAGTCGGCGTTGGTGAGGTTGAGGCCGAGGCCACCGGCTTTGAGGCTGATGAGGAAGAGCGGCGGGCCGCCGGCGGGCTGCTGGAACTGTTCGACGAGCGTCTGGCGGTCGCGCGTCTTGCCGTCGAGGTAGAGATAGGAGATGCGATCCTTGTCCAGCGTGTTGCGCACGATCTGCAGGAACGACGTGAACTGGGAGAAGACCAGGGCGCGGTGGCCGGAGTCGAGCACCTCGCGCAGCTCCTCCATGAGCAGCTCGACTTTCGCGCTCGGCGCGTCGGTGCTGGGGTCGATGAGGTGCGGATCGCATGCGGCCTGACGCAGACGCAGCAGCGCTTCGAGGATGTGCATGCGGGCCTTGTCGATGCCGCCTGTCTTGATTCGCCCCAGGAGCGCGAGCCGGTAGTGATCGCGCAGCTCCTCGTACTGTTTCTTCTGCTTCCCTTCCAGCTCGCAATAGAGCGTCTGCTCGATCCGCTCGGGAAGCTCGGGGGCGACCTGCTCTTTCGTACGGCGGAGGAGCAGCGGACGCAATCCGCGCGCGAGCGCATCGCGGCGCTCGGGCGGCGTGTTCTTGCCGGCGAAGGTGCGGTTGAAGGCGCGCGCGGGGCCGAGCAGGCCGGGATTGAGAAACTCGAAGAGGCTCCAGAGCTCGCCGAGGTGATTCTCGATCGGGGTGCCGCTCAGCGCCAGACGGTGGCGTCCGCGCAGGAGACGGCTCGCTTTCGCCACTTGGCTGGAGGCGTTCTTGATGGCCTGCGACTCGTCGAGGATGATGGTTTCGAACTCGGTCTCGGCGAGACGGGCGATGTCGAGCCGCATCGTGGCGTAGGTGGTCAGCACGAGATCGACGCCGTCGAATTCGTTCTTGGCGCGCTCGCTTCCGTGATGTTCGATCACGCGCAGTTGCGGTGCGAAGCGCTTGGCCTCGGCGGACCAATTGAAGAGCAGCGAACGCGGTGCGACGACGAGCGATGGGCTGGTGTTCCCGCTCGCCCGCAATCCTTCGAGCAGAGCCAGCGCCTGCACGGTCTTGCCGAGACCCATGTCGTCGGCGAGACAGCCGCCGAGGCCTGTCGTGCGCAGAAACTCCAACCAGCCGAGGCCGGCGCGCTGGTATGGCCGTAATTCGGTCAGGAGCGTCGGCGGTTCCTGCCGCGGCTCAGGCGACGCATCGGTGATCCGTTGGCAGAGCTCGAGGAAGGCATCGTCCATCGTGCGTGCCTTCGACTGGAGCAGAGAATCGATGAGGAGCGCCTGCGAGGTGCGGAAGCGCACGCCGTCGCCTTCGCGCTTGCCGAGGTCGAGCACTGGCGCCAGCGATTCCGCCCATGAGGCGGGGATGATGCCGTAGGAACCGTCGGGGAGCCGCAGCAGGGAGCGATTGGCGTCGGCCGAGGCAAGTAGCTCCGGGAGACCGATGCGCACGTCGTCGAAGGAGGCGTTGACATTCAGGTCGAACCAGTCGATTCCGCTGGAGATATCGATGTCGAGGTCGCCGGCGATGCGCACCGTTGCGGCGTCGATCTCGATGGTCCATCCCTCGTCGGTCAATGTCCGGGCGACGTTTTCGACCTGTGCGAGCCGGACGCGGTAGCCGTCCCAGGTCGAGATTACGCCGAGTGAGCCGAGGCGGCCGCGAAAGCCGGCTTCGACGTCACGGTTGCGGCGAATCAGCTTGCGCCCCAGCGTCGCCTGTGACTCCTCGGAGCGGCTGGAGATGCGCCATTCGTCGTAAACAAAGAAAAGGTCCCCGGTCAGCTCCGAGGTCCAGGGCTGGCTCTCCAGCGCAAGAATGGGGTGCGGGCGGACGTCGACGAGCGACCATCCGAGCTCCTCGGGGAGTGCGATGTTGGCGATCGGCGCGCGGAGAAGCGCCTTCCGGAAGCGGTCCGCGTCGGCGTGCGGAATCTCGACGGAACGGTTCGCCCGTAACGCGCGCAGCCACGGTCCGCGTCCCCCGTCATCGAATCGCGCGGCGCGCCCACCGGCGATGAGTATGCCGGGGAAGGTTGAATCGACGTCTTCAAGCGGCAGCGAATCCCCCTCGCGCTCGATCGTGGCCACGACGCGGTACTTCGATGCCGCGGCGTCGTTGACGATGGCCACGTTCAGCGTCCATGGCGGCCCGTCGTCCCAGGCGATCATCCGCGGATCCTCCTGCGTCTTATCGAGGATGCCGAACTTACCGGCGCGTGCGAGCCGCTCGATCCACCACGCCGCGGTCGTCGAGGGGATGTTGACCATCCGCTCCACGGTGTGCGCCCAAGTGTGCTGATTGAGGAGCGCCAGGCTTTCGCGGTCGAAAGGATCGAGGAGGTGCAGATCATCGAGCCGGATCGACAGCTGTTTCCACTTTCCCCACTCGCCGTTTTTCTTGTGGGAACGGCCGATGATCTGGAAGGTCAGTCTCTGCGATGCCGGAAACGCTTCGATGGCGTAGACGATCGTTTCGGGGACACTGCGGGCCGGGGAGAGGTTCACGGGCATTGCGGGGCCGATGGCGTCGAGGAAGCTCTGCCACGGCGGTCGTTGGGCGTGAAGCCCCAGGCCCCGAGGAGTTGTCAGCTCCTGAGGCTCGTAAGCGTAGGTCTCGTCGTCGATGTCGTCGTCGAGATCATAGGGGCCCTCAAAGCTGGTTGCCAGGAAGAGCGAGCGCTCCGGGAGCATACGCCGGGCACTGGCGGAACGAATGACGGCCCAGATATGCTTGCACTCCTCCTCGTTGTCGAGGAACCAGGGACAGGTACAGTCCACGTGGAGCTCGTTGCCGTCGATCCGCAGCGTGACGTAATAGAGCTCGCTGCCCTGAACCTGCGCCTCGATTGCTCCGTCGCCGACTTTCTCGATCCGGCGTACGCGCCCTTCCGCGTAGTAGGCATCGCCGCGTGAGAGCGTCCGTGGCGCGATCAGCCTTCGAAGCGCATTTTCGGCGAGCACGGCGGCGGAAACGAGAGGGGAGCAGTGGCGATTCCGTCAGGGGTCCGTTTACACTCACATAACCCTGACAAAATCCGAACCCGGCGGGCATGTCCGATCGCTATCGTCTATCCATTGGAGGACGCAATGCGATTCATTCTTTTTCTCACACTCATGACCGGCTTCATCATCAGCGGTAACCACAGCTCGTTCATCACCCGGCACATGGTGGTCATTTCGGACCAGGGGCCTGGCATCGATCCGGATGGCCGCAACACGACTGGCACCGGCGGTACCGGCGTCACGCCGGACGCGGGACCGCGCATCGATCCCGAGGGTTAAGAGATTCACGGTCGGAGCGTTGGCGAGACGCCAGCGTTCCTTCTACACCGCCTTGAACCTTCCGTACTCCGGCGGGAATCTTACCCCCGCGTGCGCGGCGATTCGCGAGATGGCCACCAAACCCGACTCGAGCGCCCCCTCCATGAAGCCGAACCAGGGCGGCGAGGTGTGCTCGCCGGCGACGGCGATGCGGCCGGCGATCAGTTCCGTGTAGGCCTTCTGCTTCGTCGTCACCTCGCCGACGGCTGGAGTGGAGTAGCCCATGCCGATGCGCTTCGGCCAGTTTTCGAACTCCGTCGTGAACGCCTCGTAATGCGGAAGCAGGGCCTTGAGGCGCGGCGCAAAGTATGACGCTCCGCCGCCGGCGTCGATGGCATGTTGCGCCGGCCGTCCGCCGGCGAAGACGCTCACGTCGAAGCGGGCCGTGTCCATCTGGTTGTCCGTCCCTTCCCACATCATCCCGAGCTGGTCGGACATCCCGCTCGGCGCGAGTCCTTCCCGAATCCAGAAACGGTGCTCGACGCCGGAGAGGTATTTGACCGCCGGGCCGTGCGCGATGGCGCGATACGGGAACGGCCTGTCGTCGATGGTGATCTTCTCCATGACCACACTCGGCACGGCCACGACCACGTAGTCGAACGGTCCATCCTTCGCGCCGCCCTCGATGTCGATGAAGATCCGATCGCCGCTGCGGATGTTGGTGGCCCGTCCCTGGTTGAGATCGAGACCCGCGGAAAGCCGGCTGGCCAGCGCCTGATTGCCGGCCGAGCAGCGGAAGACTTCCGTCTCTTCGAAGAATTCGTAGCCGCCTCCGCCGGCGAGCTGCGCCAGCGCGCCGAGCCAGCTCTGCTGCTCGGCTGGCGTGCAGTTGTCGAGCTCGAACTCGAGCAGGATGGCTTTTCTGGTCAGCGCGCTGACCGTCGACGGAATGTTCGCCGCCAGCGACTGCGCGTCGAGCTGCGCCGCCCCATCCGCGGTCCACGGCTTCCAGGGATCCCGAACGATCTTCGATTTCTCTCCCCAGAGCTTGAACACCTCGTCCATCTCATTGTGCAGTGCTTCCTGCTCGTCCTCGGAGAGATGCCGTCCGTCGATGATGAGTGGCATCTCCAGCCCCGCCGCCGCGTAGTTATCCTCGGAGGAGATGACGCTCATGGCAAATCCGAAGTGCCGCGCCAGCTCCATCCAGAGCGGGTGATTCGTCCCGATCAGCTCCGCTCCCGCCTCGAGGATGCGCCCCGGCACGAGCGTGCTGGTCGACGACACCCGCCCGCCCACCACGCCCGGCTCGACGATCGTCACCCCGAATCCCGCCCGCGACGCGAACCACGCCGCGCTCAACCCCGCGAATCCCGCGCCGAGGATGGCTACACGGGGACTGGTCGTCGCAATCCGTTGCGGCGCGCCGACAAGGCCGACCGGCATGGCGTCGCGGAGACGTACGAGATGCTGCTCCGCGCGCTGGCGCCGTTCGTCACCGGAGATGCGCCGGCCATAGCGGCGATGGAGTTTCGCGAAGAGGGAACGGCCCATCGGGGAGATCCTCCTTGTAGGGACAAGGATACCTGCCCGGTATTGAGGTTAGGTCGAGAGTTTCTAACAACCCAGAGGCACAGAGAACACAGAGCGTGTCATCACTCTCTCTGTGACCTATGTGCCTCTGTGGTCAAAAGCTTTTGGATACCAGCGTCCGCAACTCCGCCACACTGAACGCCGGCCGCGAGCAGCGGTTGCTGCTGCAGACGAATGCGGCAGCCTTGCTCATCGCCGGATACTCAACCTTCGATCCCGGCAGCGGTCCCTCAGCGCGGTCAAGCCATTCCAGCTGCTTGTAGCTCTGCGGTAGGCTGGCGGCGGCAAGAAACAGCGCGCGGGCGTTCGCGTCGTTTTTCGCGCCGACCACCGTGACGTGCAGTGGCTGCTCCCGCAACTCCAGATCGGCGAGGAGGACGTTGCCGACCGGCGCCGGCGTCGCCACCTGTGGCGCGGTGAGGTAGCGCATGGCGTTCTTGGCCATCGACTCGTGTTTGACGTCGCCGTCATAGTGGTGGAGGAGGTTGGCGAAACGAGCCACGTCGCAGTTCTCGTCGCGCTGGCGGGTGGCGTGGGGGGCGGTGACGTAGCCGGGGTTGGCGCGGAACCTCAGCTCGATGAATGCGGCCGCCTCCTGCGCGCGACGCAACCAGATGCGCTCGCCGGTGGCGGCGTAGAGCGCAAGGAAGGCGCGGCCCATGGAGAGGGTGTCGGCGAGGAAGGGGCCGCCGGCGTTGGTGGCGGGATCGAGGCCGTGTTGGAACCCGCCGTCGGGGCGATGCAGATGGGCGGTGACCCAATCCGCCGCCGTGCGTGCCTCGGAGAGAGGACGCGAATCGCCGCTGCTCGTCGCCAGCGTGGCCAGCGCCTCGATGGCCCAGCCGTTTTCGCGGGCGTAGACGTGCTTGTCGATCCGCGGGATTCCTTTCGCGCGGCGTTGGATATCGTTGAGCGCGAAATAGTCGGCGGCGTGGCGGCCATCGACGAGATCGGCGTTCTGGCTGGTATAGAACGTCCCCTCCGGCGAGCGGAGGAACGTCAATAGATAGCGCCGGATGGCCTGCGCCATGGCGAGGTCGCGCGGCTCATGCCACAGCGCATAGGCGAGCGAGGCCACGCGCAAATTGCCGGCCTGCATCGACATGATCTTCTCGAAATGCGGCTCGTTCCAGACGCCGCCGGTCGAGTACTGATAGACGCCGCCCCAGGCCGGGTCGAGGAGATTCCGCTCGCCGTCGATCGTCTGCCGGGCCATCTTCGCCGCCGCGGCATCGCCGCGCCGCGCGCGGGCCAGCGCGTACTCGACGCTCGGCGGATCGAGGTACTTGTGCACGAAGCCCCAACCGCCGTGCTGCGCGTCGTAACGTTCGGCGTATGTCTCTTCCAGTTCTGTGTGGAGTTTTGGGACGAGCGCCGCGCCGTTACTGAACACCGGCGGCGGTTCCTTCACCACGGACGGTCCGGGCGACGGATCGTCGATGATGGCCTGGAGCATCGAGGCCATCGGCATCGGCGGGATGTAGCCGGAGCGCTTCACGATCTCGCTGCCGTCAGCGGCGAAGACGATCGTGGCCGGCCAGCCATAGTCCTCGTAGCGATTGGACAGATCGGGCCGTGAATCCTGATCGACGCGCACGGCGATGTAGCGCCGATTCATGAGCGCGATCACGCGGTCGTCGCTGTAGGTCATCTCGTCCATGACGTGGCACCAGTGGCACCACACCGCCTCGAGGTCGAGCAGAACGAAACGATGTTCGCGTTTGGCCTGGGCGAAGACATCGGGGGACCACGTCTGCCACTGAATCGCCGGTTTGGCGGAGAGCGGAAGGGCGATGGCGAGCAGGAGCAGGAGACGTTTCATGCTTCATCTACGCGGAAACGGTCACTACAGATTGGCGCCGCCGAGGCCGGCACGGCCGGCGGCGATGGTTGCCCAAGGCTCGGCCACCATCTCCGCCCGATCGTTCTACCGTGCCGGCTTCCCAGGGATCACGGCATCGCCAATCGAGCACGTCCTTACTCGTGACGGCGCAGATGTTCAGCGTCCCAGCGTCCGCTGTGCTGCCGGCCACGAACCCAGACTTTGTCGCCCGCGCGAAGGTCGGAATCGCGGATGCCGTCCCAGCGGGTTCCCCGGCCGTAATAGATCACCCTCGACTCCCGGACGCCGCCGTCGTAATAGTCGAGGTTGATGTAGCGCGCGCCGGGATCGACGTAAGTCACAGTCCCCCAGAACTCGGGAGCGACGGCGACTTGCGTGCCGTAGCGGTCGTGATAAACGGCGCAGGAGCTCGCCAGCAGTAGAAACAGCGCGGTCAATGCCAGTTTTTTCACTTGATCACCTCCGTAATCGGTCGGTCAACTCCAATTGAGCAAAAGGTGCGCCGGTTTAAGGCTGGTTCTGATTTTGCTGCCGGCATGACCAACCGCGACGCTACGCGCGCGGTCCACAAGAACGTTCATCGGAACGCACCTTTCATCGGAGGTCTGGTCATGTCGCAGGAACGGTTTCGGGACCGGGTCGAGGCGGGGCAACTCCTCGGCCGCGCCGTGGCCGAGCGCGTTTCTGACCGGTCGAACCTGATGGTGCTGGCCCTTCCACGCGGCGGTGTTCCGGTCGGATACGAGGTGGCCCGCGCTCTCGCGATACCGATGGATGTCTTCATCGTCCGCAAACTCGGTGTTCCCGGCCATGAGGAGTTGGCCATGGGGGCGATCGCCAGCGGCGGCATTCGCGTCATGAACGACGAAGTCCTGCGCTACGTCCCCGTGTCGAAGAAAGCCATCGAGGCCGTCTCCGCGCGCGAGCTGACCGAACTGGCGCGGCGCGAGCGAAGCTACCGCGGAACGAAACCGCCGCTCGACGTCCGCGGCAAGACCGTCATCGTAGTCGACGACGGTCTCGCCACCGGATCCACGATGCGCGCCGCAGTCCGTGCCCTTCGCCAGGAGAACGCCGGCGCGATCATCGTCGCCGTTCCGGTTGCGGCGCGAGAGACTTGCGAGGTGCTCCTCCGTGAGGTCGACGACGTCGTCTGTCTTCGCTCGCCGGACCCCTTCCAGGCCGTCGGACTCTGGTACGACGACTTCAGCCAGACGACGGACGAAGAGGTTCACAGACTGCTGGCCGTGTGAGGCGGCAGGGACCAATGTGGCACAGACACTCTTGTCTGTGCCGGCTCTCGCCATGACTCAGATCGTAAGCCCGCACGGGCAGGCGGCTTCGGCCGGGCACAGACAAGAGTGTCTGTGCCACATCGGTTGACTACAGCGCACGGTTCATCACCCAGTCGGTTTGAAGATCGCCGCCTAGAAGAAACGGCTGCGTTGCGCATTGCACGAATCCGGCCTTCCGATAAAACGCAATCGCTCGGAGATTGCGCTCCCAGACGCCGAGCCAGAGCCTTGTGCCGCCAAGCGCGCGGGCGTGGACATCGACGGCTTTCATCAATGATTGTGCGATTCCGCTGCCGTGAAAGGGGCGATCGACGTAGAAGCGGGCCATCTCCACCTCACCGTATGCCGAGCCGGGCGTCTGGCGGAGTTGCGCATAGGCGATTGCTTCGCCGTTTTGTTCGCCGAGGAGCGTAACGATGTTGGCAGTCTCGAGCTCGCGCCGCTGCTGCGCTTCGCCGAACGCCTCGTGCGTGTACGACTCCATATCCTCGGCGCGATTGTAAGCGCCGAATGCGTCGACGAATGTCTTCAGCGACAGAGCCGCCAGCGTGGCGGCGTCGGCCGGCGCCGCCAATCGGATGATCACGGCTTGGCGGCCTTCTTCACGTAAATCACCTTCTCCACCGCCGCGTGAACGACTCCTGATTCATCGACCAGATCGACGTGATACGTCCGGTCGACTGAATGACCGCTCGCCGTCGCGGCACGGATCGCGTCAATCTCCGCGTCGTCGATCAGGAACGTGGCGTAGAGCGTCGTCCGGCCCGGCTTGCGGAAGCGGATCGTGGCCACCTTGTCCCAGACGATGTAGTCCGGGCCTAGGATCCTGATCAGCATGATCATGAACATCGGGTCGACGGCGCCGTACAGGCTGCCGCCGAAGATCGTGCCGACGACGTTGCGCGTCCGCCAGGAGAGCGGCAGGCGGATGCGTACCTCGCGGAAGTCGGCGGCGATGTAGGTGACGCGGGCGCCTGTGCCGCGGTAGGCGGGGAAGAGGTTGAACTTCCAGCGCATGAAACGGGAGCTCGAGGACTCAGGCATTGGTGACCCTCATCCATGGCGGGTGGAGACGGGCGATCTTCTTGAAGACGGGGCATGACTCATCGTGCGCGCCGGGGAGGTAGCCGATGCTGAGGAGGAACGAGCCGGTGATCTCGCCGCCGGTGAAGACGAAGGTCTTCTTGAAAAGCTTCACCCACTCCTCGCTGCTTCTCGGATGATGAGACTCCAGCCATGCGGCGAACGAGCCGTGCGACTTGCGGAGCTGGATGATGCGGCGCGCATTCTCGATTGCCGCATCGATCTTCAGCCGGTTGCGGATGATGCCTTCGTCCCGCAGCAACCGCTGGCGCTGCTTCGCCGTGAAGCGTGCCACGCGGTCGATGGCGAAGCCGCGGAAGGCGGCGCGGAAGTTCTCCTGCTTCTTCAGAATCGTCAGCCATGACAGCCCCGCCTGATTGATCTCCAGCACCAGGCGCTCGAACAGCCGGTCATCGTCCGTGATCGGAAAGCCGTACTCCTGATCGTGGTACGGGCCGTGGAACGGATGCCCGCGGGCGATATCGCAGTAGCTGGTCATCCCACCATTCTCTCCTCCACCGTCGTCGAAAACGACTGATTGTCGACATCGAGATAAAGCTGGCGTTCCGTGATCGTCAGGGAAAGAGACGCTCGCCGCGGCAGGATGGCCGCGACCTTTTCGATGAATCCGCGGCCGAAGGTATAGATCGGGATGGCCGCGCCGCTATGAATCTTTTTGCCGGCGAGCTGTTCGAGCACGATGCGGGGATCGCGATGCGTGTAGACGGCCACCCGGCCGGCCAGCTTGCTGCCGCGGTGAAGGCGGTCGGCATCCGGCGCGCCGACTTCGATCCAGGCGGTGATACGCCCCGTCAGATCGCGCACCAGTACGGCCGGCTCATCGCCTGCCGCCACCCCCTCGGTCAGGGCAATCCCTTCGGTGTATTCGAGGCACCACGCCAGAACACGGGTCAGCATGTACTCCGCCGTTTCCGAGGGCTGCTGGGCTACACGCAACTCAAGCGTCTCGTAAACACCGCGGTCGACGTCCGAGAGCTGAATGTTGAAACGGTACATCGTCGCGGTCAGTGCCATGAGCGACGCAGCATATGCGGTCTCGCGGTCTCGCGGTTGCGGGGTCGCGCGGTCTGGCAGGAGTGACAATCAGGAACTCAGCAACCAAGCAACTTAGCAACCATCCCACCGCGAGACCCGCAACCGCGACACCGCGCAACCGCGTCAAGTCCCTTCTTCATCGATGTGGAACTTGTGCATGGCGCGATGGAAAAACGGGGCGAGCAGCACGCCGAGAAGGCCGACGAAGACCAGGCCGGAGAAGAGGGCGTAAAACGATGCGAAGATTTTCGCGCCGTCGGTTTTCAGTGGGTCGACGGGACCCATCCCGCCGAGGATCATCGACGCATTGAGGAGCGAATCGACCCAGTTCAGTCCACCCAGGAAGTGATAGCCGGCCATCCCCACGTACAAAGCGATCGCCGCCGCGCCGACCGCGACGCCGATGTGGCCGATCACCCGTCTCGCGAACTGAGCGGGGGTGAGCAGCGGTTCCATCCGGCTTTCGTACATGGCGTGATTAGACCACTACCGTGCGGCTTCGCCGCGTTGTCAGTCATCGGTTGTCGGTTGATTCCGTTCGCGGTGGTGGGTTCAACTAACCGACAACCGACAACGCGCCCAACCACCTGGCAATAGATTCCCCGGTTATTTGTTATCATCCGTCGTCCACGTTCCAATCGGAAACCATCAATGAAGCGACTGCTGCTATCGACCGCCGTAGCCCTTGTGTTCGCCGTGCCGATGCACGCGGCGGGCTCATCCGACCGCCTGGTCTCCTCGCTCGTCAGGCAGGCTCCCGGCTTACGCGCGAATGTCCTGAAACTGGCGCTGACCGCGGCCACGCGCGCTGAGGACCAGGGGCTCGTTCCCCGGCGCGAACTGCTGACCGTCATCGACTACTCGCTGCCATCATCCCAGCCGCGACTCTTCTGCTTCGACCTGACCGCGCACAAGCTGCTCTTCCGGGAGCTGGTCGCGCACGGCAAGGGAAGCGGCGGCGACGTCGCCAACTTCTTCTCCAACAGTCCCGGCAGTCTTGCAACCAGCCTTGGCCTCTTCGTCACCGCCGATACCTACGAAGGGGGCAACGGTTACTCGCTCCGCCTGCGCGGCTTGGAAGAGGGGATCAACGACATGGCGTGGGACCGCGCCATCGTCATGCACGGTGCGTCGTACGTCAGCCAGGAAGCGGTGAAGGCGCTCGGCCGTCTGGGCCGAAGCTGGGGTTGTCCCGCTGTGCGGCCGGAGATCTCGCAGAAGATCATCGACACCATCCGCGGCGGCAGCCCGGTCTTCGCCTACTACCCCGACAAGAGCTGGCTCTCGACCTCGGCGTTCCTGCAAAAGGTAGCCGGCGCAGTCGCCTCGGTGCGCTAAGCCGGCACGCGAAGATTTCTACACGGTCGTTGAATTGCGGGAGAAGCCGTCCGCGGGAACTTCGACAACGATTGCGCGCGCCCTCACGCGCATCCGGGCGAGGGCTCGCGTCACGTTGATTGCAGAAGTGCCAATCGCCGGCCGTTCTACGGCTTCACAAATCGCACCCGATGGTTGGCCGGATCGAACGTCACCACAAGATCCTTCAGGAAGCGAAAGCCGAGGTTGCCGACTGGGAAGATCTCGACGAAATCGATGCGGGGGTCGGTCAGCGTGATTGCGCCGATATGGGCTTCGCCCTTCAACGGCGCCGCGTAGATGTCGAAGTCGTTGCCGACCGTCCGGCCGTGTCCGACCACCTTTGGCTCCTCGGCGAGCGGCAGCGATTTGGCGATCGATAAGGGGACGGAGAGCTGAGCCGGGCTGCCGCTGTCGATGTCGGTCTTCACCTTTACGCCGGCGACGTCGACTTCGATGTTGGGAATGCCGTGGTCCGCGTTGTAGGAGAGGATCTTCGATCCGTCTGCCGGCGGGAGGCTACCGCCGTCGACTTCGAAACGTGCATTCGGGTAGTCGAACGTCACGATCAGGGAGTTGAAAAGGTGCAGGCCGATGATGCCGTCGGCATTGTCGAGATGAGGGCCGCTCTGCTCGCCGACCTCGACCTGGCCGAGGTGAAGCTCGGCGATGTCGACCGATTCGGCACTGAGGATGCGAATTGCTTTCTGGTTCTTGCCGCTTGGATCGGCCGAGATCCCCTCGCCGATGACCGGCAGCGATAGTTGTTTCGACAATTCCGGGCTGATCTGCATCATCCCGCCGAAGCCGCTGTCGACGGCGAAACGGAACGGCCCTTTGCCGTTGACCTTCGCTTCGATGACCGGCACGTGATTGGTCAGATCCATCGGGATCCGCACGCGGCCGCCGATCATCACTTCACCCGGTCCTTCCGGTCCGGGCCGTTTGCGCTCTCCGCCGCCGCCGATCCCCAGCGTTTTCCGTGCCTCGCGCGCGATCTCTTCGGCGGACGGTGGGTCGAAGTTCGAGAGCACGACCAGTGTGTACGGTGGCTCGATCTCCAGCACGGCGTTGACGCCGGGCGAACCGCCGGCTACACCGATGTTGCGCTTGCCCGCGCCATCGAGGCTGCCTGTGAAAAGCCAGTCCGTCCAGCGCTTCGGCATCAGCTGGTCCGCAAGAAGTGCCTGCGAGAGACGTAGGAGATCGGGAGTGGTCGAATAGCCGCCGCCGGCGGAGCTGCCACGCGCAGGGAGCGTGTTGACGTTGCTTTGCCGCGCCGGCAACGGACCTTCCGGGCCGCGTTTGGTCTGCCCGACCGCGCGGTTGGGTACGCTCTCGTCGATCGCATACGACGCCGTGTCGTTCATACCGGCAGGCCTGGTGATGTGATCGCGTACGTAGTCGTAGTAGCTCTGTCCGGAGACCTTTTCAACTATGAGCCCGAGGACGACGAAGCCGGCGTTGGAGTAGCGCTGGTCGGAGCCCGGCTCAAACTCGAGCGGCTTGTCGACGAAGAGCGGCAGGTAATCGGAGACCTTCCGCAGCGAAGCGTGCGAGGCCAGGAACTTCGGCCCGAAGAAGTCGCCGAGTCCCGAACGATGCTGGAGCAGTTGCTCGATGGTGATCTTGTCCGCCACCGGCGACGGGTAGTCGGAGAGGTGCTTGCGGATGGTGTCGTTCAACGACAGCTTGCCCGCCGCTGCGAGCTGACCGATGGCGATGTGGGTGAAGAACTTGTTGATCGAGCCGAGGTTGAACTTCGTGTCGGGACGGTTGGCGATTCCTTTTGCGGGGTCGGCCATCCCCCAGGCTCGTGACAGGATCGGTGTCCCGTCCTTCGCCAGCAGAACAACCCCCGAGAATCGATCCTCGGCCACGGCTTTGTCGACCGCGGCGGTGATTTGTGCAATCGGCTCGGCCGCGACCAGCGTTGATGCGATCAGCAGCGCGAATATGGAAATGAGAATCTTCATGGAAGCCTCCTGTCGTCAAACTACGCGGCAGTTGTGAAGCGATGATGAAGATCGAAGAGGCAACGTGAACGAGAACACCGACCCCGCCCCCACCTCACTCTCTGCCCACACCCTCCCGCCCTGTGCGGCCACGAGCTGGCGGACGATCGGCAGGCCGAGGCCGGCGCCGCCGGTGGCGCGGGAGCGGGAGACGTCGACGCGGTAGAAGCGCTCGAAGATGCGCGGAAGCTCCTCGGCCGGAATGCCGGTGCCGCTGTCGGCGACGCGGATGATCGCTTCTCCGCCGCTCCGTTCCCAAGTGATCCGCACCTCGCCGGGCGTTGCCATGTGCGCGACGGCGTTGGCGAGCAGGTTCGTCACGATCTGTACCGTCCGGCGGGCGTCGGCGAGAACGATGACATCGTCGCCGCCGTCCCAGCGAAGGGTCACGCCGCGCTCCCGTGCTCTTGCCTCCATGCCGGCGGCGGCGCGCCGCGCCAGCGCGGCGATAGCAACCGGCTGTGCGTCGATCTCCAGCCTGCCGGCCTCAGCCAGCGCCAGATCCTGCAGATCGTCGACGAGATGGGCCAGGTGCATGGTCTCGTCGTGCAGCGACGCGATCCGTTCCGGTGTCGGCTCCGTGAGGCCGTCCTGCATCGACTCGAGGTCGCAGCGGATATTGGTCAGCGGTGCACGCAACTCGTGGGCGACGTCGCTCACCATCCGCCGCCGTTGTTCTTCGTTGTGATCGAGCGCGGCGGCCATGGCGTTGAATCCGCGCGCAAGCTCCGCCAGCTCCGCGCCGCCGGCAGGCTCCACGCGCACGGCCAGATCGCCGGACTCCATGCGCCGGGCCGCCTCGGTCAGCCGCTCCACCGGCACGCTGATCCAGCGGGCGATGGCGACGGCCATCAGGACGCCGAAGATCGTTGCGCCGAGAAAGGTCCAGAAGAACGAGCGATCGAGCGAGCGGGTTGCCGGCAGCTCGAGATTTCCGCGTTGCGGGGGGAGGATGAAGATCGATCCGACGATGACACCCGGGTCATTGCGCACGATCATCTGCGGACCGCGAATCAGCGCGCGCGCAAGTCCCTGCGGAGTGCGGCGTTCAATCGTCAGAGTCCCATTCGCTGCTAGATCGAGGTGCGCATCGCGCAGCGCCCTATTCGACGACGCGACAAGGTGGTTCTGACCGTCGAAGAGGAGGACGTCGGCCTGGGCAGTCTGAGCCACACGATCGATCTCCGACTGAACACCATCCCATGAGCCATGCTGACGGTAATAGTCAGCGATTGCGGCGGGCATGCGCGGCGCGCGCCCGGCGTGCACCTCGACGTCGAACTTGCGGATCTCGTAATGCGCCACGCGTGTGGAGATGACCGCCACACTGCCGATGATTACGGCCAGGAGCGCCGCGACCATGGCAATGAGACGGCTGCGCAGGGTCGCGAAGAGCTGCATCAGGCCACCAATTTGTAGCCGACGCCGAAGACGGTGACGATGATTTCCGCCCCCACCTTCCTCCGCAGGTTCTTGATGTGCGCATCGATGGTCCGGTCGAGCCCTTCGAAATCGTCGCCGAGCGCCAGGCGCGCCAGCTCATCGCGCCGGAAGACGCGGCCGGGAGCGCGGGCCATCGACAGCAAGAGACGCAGTTCGGTGGCGGTCAGAACGACGGACTGGCCGGCGACGGTTACTTCGCAGCGCTCCGGATCGATGGTCAATGCGCCGGCGATGACGCGTGGCGTCTTCCCGGCCGTCCCCGTGCGGCGCAGCACGGCCTCGACGCGGGCCACCAGCTCGCGGGGACTGAAGGGCTTGGTCAGGTAGTCGTCCGCCCCGAGCGAGAGGCCGGTGAGCTTGTCGTGCTCGGTCGTCTTTGCCGTCAGCATGATGATCGGGATGGCCGAGGTCTCCCGCAGGGTCCGGCAGATCTCCAATCCTCCGATGCGCGGCAGCATCAGATCGAGCACGATCAGATCGGGCGCAAAAGTCTGCACGATCTCCAACGCTCTCGCGCCGTCCAGCGCGGAGGCGGTTATGTACCCGGCATGCGCGAGATAACGGTCGAGCGTCTCGCACACTTTGGGGTCGTCGTCGACGATGAGGACACGGCGCACGGCTACAGCTTATGGGGAGATGTGAATTTGGGATGAAGAACGGGGTCAGATGAAGACGGAGTAAGAGGCGTTACGCTGCCTTCGCGGTCACGGTTCCGATCGCAAGCAGAAGCTCTCTGAGCTGATACGGTTTCATCAGCGAGAGGATACGATTCTTCTCGTCGGAGAAATTCAGCTCGACGTGACCGGTCGACAGGATGATCGGCAGATCTTCGTGCTCCGCGCGCAGAAGCGGAATGAGATCGATTCCATTGCCGTCCGGGAGATTGACATCGATGATTGCCAGGTGCGTCCGCGTCCGGCGGGCGGCGCTGCAAGCATCCCCCGCGGTGCGTACCCATGTGGCCTCGTATCCTTCCGAATTCAGGAGCTTTTCCAGACCAGCTCCCACCGAAAGGTCGTCTTCGATGAGCAGAATGCGGGTCACACCCGGTGTGCGACCGACGAGGTGTGGCATCCATGGCGATGATGCATCCGCGGCCGGAACGATCAGATGAAAGGCCGATCCCCCTTCCGCGCGGTTTTCAGCCGTGAGAGTGCCTCCCTGTCCCTCCATGAGACGGCGCGCGATGGCGAGACCCAATCCTGTGCCGTTCCGCTTCGTCGTGTAGAGCGGTTCGAAGATCCGCTCGATCGTCTGCGGCGGAATCCCCGGACCATCGTCATATACGGAGATGCGCACGAGATCCTCGGCGGTAAGCGAGACACCGACGTGGATCGTGCCGCAGCCCTCGATGGCCTCGCGCGCGTTGAAGACGAGGTTGGTGATCACCTGTTCGAGATGTTCGCGGTCCCCGTTGATGAAACGCACGCCCGGGTCCATCGAGTTGCTGAGACCGATCGAGGAGGGAAGTGAAGCGGCCAATTGCCCGAGGAGGGTCGGCAGCCATAGCGAGGCATCGATGGGGGAGAGCTGCGGCTCCTTCGGATTGGCGAAGCGAAGAACTTCCTGAGAGGCGCGTTTGCCGCGGCCGATGGCCCGCGTGATGTGGCCGAGGGCGTTGCTCACGGAGGGTTCGATCGAATTGTTGCGCCCGATCACCTCCACGAATGGCTGGATACCCATGAGCACGTTGTTGAACTCATGTGCGAGCGATGCCGCGACCTGTCCAAGGCTGCTCATCCGCTTCGATTCTTCGAGCTTGCGGGCGATGGTCCGGTGCTCCGTTACGTCGCGGGCCATGCCGATCGTGCCCGCGACTACGCCGTCAACGTAGCGCGGCTGCCACGATACCTCGACTGTGACCACTGCTCCCGAGGCCGACGGGAGGTCATACTCCCTGAGGATTCCGTCCTTTCCGCCGAGTGCCTGTTCGAAGTGATCGGTTGCCGCCGGAACCGAGTGCGGCATGAATAGCTCCGCGAAAGGACGGCCGATCCACTCCTCGACACGATATCCGGTGCTTCGCTCGAAGCTGCGGCTGAGCGACAGGAACCGCCCCTCGCGGTCGACGGTATAGAGGATTTCGCTGACGTCTTCGACCAGCTCGCGGTAGCGCTGTTCGGATGCTTCGAGTGCCTGCTGCGCGCGAACGTTTTCGGTGATATCACGCGCGATCACCTGGATGGCGTCGCGGTTTCCATAGCGGAGCGGGAGCGCGGCAACCTCCACATCCAGAGGCGAGCCGTCTACACGACGGTACGTTTCGCGACAGTACGGCATGCTCTCTCCGGCGCGGAGCCGCGCCAGCCGCTGGCGTGCGCAATCCTGGCTCACCGGATCAACGAACGAGAACGCGTTCCGGCCGATGATCTCCGCTTCGCTCCTGGCCCCGAGTAGTTGAACGAAGGCTTGATTGACGTAGACATAGGTTTCATCGACGCAGACGCCGATGCAATCGGGCGATAGCTCCACCATCCGCCGAAAATTCTCGCGGTTCTCCAGCGAGGCCGCCTCGGCCTCGCGCTCGCGGGTGATGTCAACCATGACCCCGAACAGTTCGACCGGCACTCCGTCGACACAGTGGACATTGACGTAGTCGCGAAGCCACACCGTGCGGCCATCGGCGGCGATGAGACGGTAGACCAGCTCGTGATCGCGTCCAGCCAGTGACTCGTTGTGGCAGATCATGGCCACGTGCCGGTCATCCGGATGGAGATGCCCGGCCCAGAAGTTGGGCTCCAGCCAGCGCTCGGCTGGATAGCCGAGGAGCGTTTCCGCCGCGGGATTGACGTACGTGAAGAGAAAGGTCTGCACGGAGGCGGACCATGCGATTGCAGGCATGGCGTCAAGCAGACGCGACCGGCGCTGATCGGGGCAATCTAGAACAGGGTTCATTATTGCTGAGCTTCTTTCTGTAATGTTAGTTGTAACTCTACCAAGGGCGGAAGTATTTCCTGTCAACGGACGTGTCTGGTGAGATCCTTAAAGATCAGTCAATAAGCACATCCATCCAGTCAGTTACAACAACTGGGCCAGTTATTGCATTTGGACATTATTATGAGTGAATAGGAGATCGAACCATGCCATACGTTGCTTTGGAGTGGGACCACAAGATCGGGCGGCCGGTCATTCAATGGCTGGTGGTGAAGTGCAAGAGCGTTGGACAGAAGTTCGGAGGACCTCAGGCGCAGCCGCCGCGCCGCGACGTCGCATACTTCGTCGATGAGGAGTCCGCTGAGCGTGATGCCAAGGCATTTGCCGATTACAAGACTCGGCAGGATGAGGGACGCGCCGGGGAGGAAAAACTGGGGACGGCGGAGGCCTACAGCAAGAGGCACGCTGCCTTCTTCTGGGATCACAACATCTTCAACCCCCTCGTGCGGTGGGCGGTGCTGGAGTGGAACGGCGAGAATCCGAAGGGTGCCAGTTACCGCAACGACGTGGCCTACTTCCTCGATCCGAAGACAGCCGAGTCGGACGCCCGCGCCTTCCGCGTGCTTCGTGACGAGCTCGTGGCTGAGAAGCCCGTCGCCAGGAGATCCGCCGCGTAAAGTAAGCCCGCAGTCTCGTGGCGCTGGCTGCGAGACTGCGTAATTGCGAGACCCGCGATCGCATACCGCCCTCATCCATGGTCTGAAATCTGCAACTCGCTCGGCGGCACAACTGCCGGGTTCAGGAGGAACAGAGCGTCATGACCACCGGGATTGGTATCGATAAAGCAACCGAGATTTCTCCGCGAGACTTCGAGCGGCTGTTGCTGCGCACGCTCACGGCGATGAAGAAGGGCGACTTCAAGGTGCGGATGCCGGTGGAGTTCACAGGCGGCGCCGGGAAGATCGCCGATACGCTGAACGACATCCTGGAGTTGAGCCAACGCTCCGCGGAAGAAGTGGAGAAGATTGCCACCGTCGTCGGCAAGGATGGAAAGCTCAACCAGCGCGCGCAGATCCCGGCGGCTGGTGGCCAGTGGGTGGTCATCGCCGAGTCGGTGAACTCGCTGGTCAGCGATCTCGTCCAGCCGACCAACGAAATCTCCCGGGTGATCGGCGCCGTGGCGCGCGGCGATCTCTCCCGGACGATGGCCATCGAGTTCGATGGGCGTCCGCTGAAGGGTGAGTTCCTCAGGACCGCGAAAACGGTCAATACTATGGTCGACCAGCTCGCCTCATTCGCCTCGGAAGTCACCCGTGTGGCGCGGGAGGTCGGCACCGAGGGGAAGCTCGGCGGACAAGCGGACGTGAAGGGTGTTGCCGGAACGTGGAAGGACCTCACCGACTCCGTCAACTCCATGGCCTCCAATCTCACCGGTCAGGTTCGAAACATCGCCGAAGTCACCACGGCGGTTGCCCGCGGCGATCTCTCAAGGAAAATCTCAGCGGAAGCCCGCGGCGAAATCCTCGAGCTGAAGAACACCATCAACACGATGGTCGACCAGCTCCGGTCGTTCGCATCAGAAGTCACCCGCGTGGCGCGCGAGGTCGGCAGCGAAGGAAAACTCGGCGGCCAGGCGGATGTCCAGGGGGTCTCCGGTACGTGGCGCGATCTCACCGACTCGGTCAACTACATGGCGGCCAACCTGACCAATCAGGTGCGCAACATCGCCGCCGTCACCACCGCGGTCGCGAACGGCGACCTCTCCAAGCAGATTACGGTCGACGCACGTGGGGAGATCCTCGAGCTGAAGGAAACGATCAACACGATGGTCGACCAGTTGCGGTCGTTCGCGTCGGAAGTCACCCGCGTGGCGCGCGAAGTGGGAACGGAAGGGAAGCTCGGCGGTCAGGCTGAGGTCAAGGGCGTAGCCGGAACATGGAAGGACCTCACCGATTCGGTCAACTCGATGGCGTCGAATCTGACGGGCCAGGTGCGAAACATCGCCGAGGTCACCACCGCGGTTGCGAACGGTGATCTGTCGAAAAAGATCACGGCCGAGGCGCTGGGCGAAGTGCTGGAGCTGAAGAACACCATCAACACGATGGTCGACCAGCTCCGGGGTTTTGCCTCGGAAGTTACCCGCGTGGCGCGCGAAGTCGGCACGGAAGGGCGGTTGGGTGGTCAGGCCGAGGTGCCGGGAGTGGCCGGAACTTGGAAGGATCTGACGGACTCGGTCAACGCCATGGCCTCGAATCTGACGGGCCAGGTGCGGAACATCGCCGATGTCACGACGGCCGTGGCCATGGGCGATCTGTCGAAGAAGATCACGGCGGAAGCGCTGGGCGAAGTGCTGGAGCTGAAGAACACCATCAACACGATGGTCGATCAGCTTCGTGCCTTCGCGTCGGAAGTCACCCGCGTGGCTCGCGAGGTCGGTACGGAAGGGCGGTTGGGAGGCCAGGCGGAAGTGCCCGGCGTTGCCGGCACCTGGAAGGATCTGACCGACTCGGTGAACTCGATGGCCGGCAATCTGACCGGCCAGGTCCGGAACATTGCCGAGGTCACCACTGCCGTGGCACTTGGCGATCTGTCGAAGAAGATCACAGCGGAAGCCCAGGGCGAGATCCTCGAGCTGAAGAACACCATCAATACGATGGTCGATCAGTTGAACTCCTTTGCTGCCGAGGTCACGCGCATGGCGCGCGAGGTCGGCACGGATGGGCGGTTGGGCGGACAGGCCGAAGTGCCTGGCGTAGCCGGCACGTGGAAGGATCTGACCGATTCGGTGAACGCGATGGCCGGCAATCTCACCGGCCAGGTGCGAAACATCGCCGAGGTGACCACGGCCGTCGCTCTTGGCGATCTGTCGAAAAAGATCACCGTCGACGTTCGCGGCGAGCTGCTCGAGCTGAAGAACACCATCAATACGATGGTGGACCAGCTCAGCGCGTTCGCCTCGGAAGTCACCCGTGTGGCCCGTGAGGTCGGAACGGAAGGGAAGCTCGGCGTTCAGGCGGAAGTGAAAGGGGTGGCCGGCACGTGGAAGGATCTTACCGACTCGGTGAACGCCATGGCCGGCAACCTGACCGGCCAGGTGCGAAACATCGCTGAGGTGACCACGGCGGTCGCTCTTGGCGATCTGTCGAAGAAGATCACTGCCGAAGCAAAGGGCGAAATCCTCGAGCTGAAGAACACGATCAACACGATGGTCGACCAGCTCGGCGCGTTTGCGTCCGAAGTCACCCGCGTGGCGCGCGAGGTCGGTACCGAAGGGCAGCTCGGCGGTCAGGCCCAGGTCAAGGGCGTCGCCGGTACGTGGAAGGACTTGACCGACTCGGTCAACTCGATGGCGTCGAACCTGACCGGCCAGGTGCGAAACATCGCCGAGGTCACCACCGCCGTGGCCATGGGCGACCTCTCGAAGAAGATCAGCGCCGAAGCACGGGGCGAGATCCTCGAGCTGAAGAACACGATCAACACGATGGTGGATCAGCTCCGGTCGTTCGCCGCGGAAGTCACGCGCGTGGCGCGCGAGGTCGGAACGGAAGGGAAGCTCGGTGGACAGGCCGAAGTCAAAGGCGTTGCGGGAACTTGGAAGGATCTGACCGACTCGGTGAACTCGATGGCTGGCAATCTGACCGGCCAGGTGCGCAACATCGCCGAGGTGACGACCGCGGTCGCTCTGGGCGATCTCTCGAAGAAAATTACCGCTGAGGCGCAGGGCGAGATGCTCGAGCTGAAGAGCACAATCAACTCGATGGTCGATCAACTCAACTCCTTCGCCGCCGAGGTCACCCGCGTGGCGCGCGAAGTCGGCACGGAAGGAAAACTCGGCGGCCAGGCGCAGGTGCGCGGTGTGGCCGGTACCTGGAAGGACCTTACGGACAACGTCAACTCGATGGCGTCGAATCTGACGAACCAGGTGCGGAACATCGCCCAGGTCACCACGGCGGTCGCGAACGGTGACCTCTCGAAGAAGATCACCGCCGAGGCGCTCGGAGAAGTACTGGAGCTGAAGAACACCATCAATACGATGGTGGATCAGCTCAACTCCTTCGCCGCCGAGGTCACCCGCGTGGCCACGGAAGTCGGTACGGAAGGGAAGCTGGGCGGTCAGGCGCAGGTGAAGGGCGTGGCCGGTACGTGGAAGGATCTGACCGACTCGGTCAACTCCATGGCCGGCAATCTGACGGGCCAGGTCCGCAACATCGCCGAGGTGACCACCGCGGTCGCCAACGGCGACCTGTCGAAGAAGATCACCGCCGATGCGCGGGGCGAGATCCTGCAACTCAAGAACACGATCAATACGATGGTGGACCAGCTCAACACCTTCGCCGGCGAGGTCACGCGCGTGGCGCGTGAAGTCGGCACGGAAGGGCGGCTTGGCGGGCAGGCGCAGGTCAAAGGAGTCTCGGGCACGTGGAAGGATCTGACCGACTCGGTCAACTACATGGCCTCCAACCTGACCAATCAAGTGCGCAACATCGCCCAGGTGACGACGGCGGTTGCGAATGGCGACCTTTCGAAGAAAATCACCGTTGACGTCAAGGGCGAGATGCTGGAGCTGAAGGACACCGTCAATACGATGGTCGATCAGCTCAACACGTTTGCCGCCGAGGTCACCCGCGTGGCGCGCGAGGTCGGCACGGAAGGAAAGCTCGGCGGCCAGGCACAGGTCAAAGGCGTTGCCGGAACCTGGAAGGATCTGACCGACAACGTCAACATGATGGCCTCGAACCTCACCAATCAGGTTCGCGGCATCGCCAAGGTCGTGACCGCGGTCGCCCGCGGTGTCCTCAAACAAAAGCTCAACGTGGAGTCGCGTGGTGAGATCGCCGAGCTGGCGGACACGATCAACGACATGATCGATACGCTGGCCACCTTCGCCGATCAGGTCACCACCGTGGCCCGCGAAGTCGGTGTGGAAGGGAAGCTGGGCGGTCAGGCCAACGTCCCCGGCGCATCGGGGACGTGGCGCGATCTGACGGACAACGTCAATCAGCTTGCTGCAAACCTTACGACCCAGGTGCGTGCCATCGCCGATGTGGCCACGGCCGTCGCCAAGGGTGATCTCAGCCGCAACATTACCGTTCAGGCCGAGGGGGAGCTCAATGCTCTCAAAGGCAACATGAACGAGATGATCCGGAATCTCCGCGAGACGACGTCGCGAAACACCGAGCAGGACTGGCTGAAGACGAATCTCGCCAAGTTCACCCGCATGATGCAGGGGCAGAAGAACCTGACGAACGTCTCGCAGCTCATCCTCTCCGAGCTGGCGCCGGTGGTGGGGGCGAAGCACGGCGTGTTCTACGTCATGGATTCGAACGGCGGCGGCGAGCCGATTCTCAAGCTCACGGCGACCTATGCGTACAAGGAGCGGAAGCACCTCGCCAAACAGTTCCGCGTCGGCGAAGGAATCGTCGGACAGGCTGCCTTTGAGAAGCAGCGCATCCTGTTGCAAAACGCGCCCGATGACTACATCACCATCAACTCCGGCCTCGGCGAGTCGAAGCCGATGCAGATCGTGGTGCTGCCGATCGTCTTCGAGGGTCAGGTGCTGGCGGTGATGGAGCTGGCCACGTTCATGGCCTTCACCGACACGTATCTCTCTCTGCTCGATCAGCTCACGGAATCGATCGGGGTCGTGCTCAACACGATCCAGGCGAACATGCGAACCGAGGAGTTGCTGGCGCAGTCGCAGTCGCTCGCCGAGGAGCTCCAGGCGCAGCAGGAAGAGCTGACGGAAACCAACAAGCGCCTCGAACAGCAGGCCAAGTCGCTGCAGGCATCCGAGGAGTTGCTCAAGACGCAGCAGGAAGAGCTGCAGCAGACGAACGAGGAGCTGGAAGAGAAAGCGCGGCTGCTGCAGACGCAGAACGAAGAAGTGGAGCGGAAGAACCGCGAGGTCGAGAATGCCAAGCGTCAGCTCGAAGAGAAGGCGCGCCAGCTCTCGCTGACTTCGAAGTACAAGAGCGAGTTCCTGGCGAACATGTCGCACGAATTGCGCACGCCGCTGAATTCGCTGCTCATCCTGGCCAAGCTGCTTGCCGACAACCCCGAGAGCAATCTAACCGGTAAGCAGGTCGAGTTCGCCTCGACCATCCATTCGTCGGGGGTCGATCTGCTCACGCTCATCAACGACATCCTCGATCTGTCGAAGATCGAGTCGGGCATGATGACCATCTCGCTCGGCGATCTGCCGTTCACCGAGCTGGCAGATTCGATGGACAAGACCTTCCGGCAGGTGGCCAACGACAAGCGCCTCGACTTCCACATCGATCTCGATCCGAGTCTGCCGCTATCGATTCATACGGACGCCACGCGCCTGCAGCAGGTGCTGAAGAATCTGCTCGGCAATGCCTTCAAGTTCACGGAGAAGGGGGGCGTCACGTTGCGCGCGGCGACCGTTGGCGAGGGTTGGTCTCAGGGCCACGAGACGCTGGACCGCGCGTCGTCAGTGATCGCCTTCACTGTCTCCGACACCGGTATCGGGATTGCCGACGAGAAGCAGCGGATCATTTTCGAGGCCTTCCAGCAGGCCGACGCGTCGACGACGCGCAAGTTCGGCGGCACAGGCCTCGGTCTCTCGATCAGCCGCGAGATCGCCCGCCTCCTCGGCGGCGAGATTCGCGTGACGAGCGAGGAAGGGGCGGGCTCGCATTTCACTCTCTATCTGCCGCAGAGCTACGTGGTGCCGGTTCGTCGCCGCGATGAGGAGCGCATCGGCGCAACGCTGGAAGCGGAGCTCATGTCAGGGAGCCGCGGCGGCAGTTTCGATGCGCGGGGGCATACGACGATCGCCGTGCCGTCGCTAGAGGCGCGCCGGACGCGCCGCGAGGATGGAGCGCCGGCCGACGATTCGCAGGTTGTGGTCGAAGAGCAGGTGCCCGACGACCGCGGCACGATCGGGGAGGGGGACCGCGTCGTGCTGATCGTCGAGGATGACGTCACCTTCGCCGGCATCCTGCTGGAGATGGCGCACGACAAGGGATTCAAAGGCGTGGTGGCCACGCGCGGCGAGAGCGGGCTGCAACTGGCGAGACGCTATCGTCCCGACGCCATCACGCTCGATATCGCGTTGCCGGACATGGAAGGGTGGACCGTGCTCGACCGGCTGAAACACGACAAGACCACGCGCCACATCCCTGTGCACATCATCTCCGGCGACGACGAGAGCGGGCGTGGCCTGAAGCTCGGCGCCTTTGCCCAGGTGCAGAAGCCGGTCACGAAGGAAGCGCTCGATGAGGCCTTCGCCAGGATCAAGGGTTTCGTGGAGCGGCCGAACAAGTCGCTGCTGGTCATCGAAGACAACGCCGATCAGCGCTCGGCGATTGCGGAGCTGATCGGCGGCGACGGCGACGTCGACATCACTCCCGCGGGCAGCGGCGAAGAAGCGTTGCAGATCCTGCGCGAGCGCCACTTCGACTGCATGGTCCTCGACCTCGGATTGCCGGACATGAACGGTTTCGAGTTCATCAGCCGGATGCGGAACGAGCTGGGTATCGACGACATCCCGATCGTCGTCTACACGGGCCGCGAGCTGACCAAGAAGGAAGAGACGGAGCTGAAGCGGATGGCCGAGGCCATCATCGTCAAGGATGCGCGCTCGCCGGAGCGGCTGCTCGACGAGACGGCCCTCTTCCTCCACCGCGTCGAGGCCAATCTCCCTGAGCAGAAGCGCCAGATCCTGGAGCAGTTGCATGAATCCGATCCGGTGCTGGCCGGCAAGAAGGCGCTGATCGTCGATGACGACATGCGCAACATCTACGCGCTGACGTCACTACTGGAACGCCACAAAATGGATGTGCTCTACGCCGAGAGCGGCGCGGACGGCATCGAGCAACTCCGCAAGAACCCCGACATCGACGTCGTCCTGATGGACGTGATGATGCCGGAGATGGACGGCTACGAAGCGATGCGCCGTATCCGCTCGACGGAGGAATACCGCAACCTGCCGATGATCGCCCTGACCGCGAAAGCGATGAAAGGCGACCGCGAGAAGTGCATGGAGGCAGGAGCGAGCGACTACATCACCAAGCCGATCGATGCGCAGCAACTGGTTTCGTTGTTGAGGGTGTGGTTGTATTTGTAGGAGGCCCAAAAGCCTCTAACGACAGAGGCACAAAGGACACAGAGGCTCTGTCGTCTCTGTGTCCTCAGTGTCTCTGTGGTGAAAAGCTTTCGACGTAACGACATGCCCGGGGGCTGGATGATTTTGAGCACGCCGTTTGCTCTGTAGCGGCCAGTGGTCACGCGCGCTCTTCCGGAAGCCGAGCAGCAGGAGAAGGTCGATCTCGAGGCGATCGAGGTGGATCTGCTTACCCTGGGCATCTACCAGCACTACGGATTCGACTTCCGCGATTACTCGCTCCCGTCGCTCCGGCGCCGGCTGTGGAAGCGCGTCTATGCGGAGGGGCTGGCCACCATCTCCGCGCTTCAGGACAAGGTCCTGCACGATCCGGCCTGCATGGAGCGGCTGCTTCTCGATCTGTCGATCAACACCACGGCCATGTTCCGCGACCCGTCGTTCTACCTGGCCTTTCGGCAGAAGATCGTCCCGCTGCTGCGCACGTATCCCTTCGTCCGCATCTGGCATGCCGGTTGTTCCACGGGGGAGGAGGTCTATTCGATGGCCATCCTTCTGCAGGAGGAAGGGCTGTACGAGCGTAGCCGGATCTACGCCACGGACATCAACGAGGCCGTTCTGCAGCGCGCCAAGGATGGCATCTTTCCGCTGAGCTCGATGCAGGAGAACACGGCCAACTACATCGCCGCGGGGGGGAAGGGGACGTTCTCCGAGTACTACACGGCGCGCTACGACTATGCGCTATTCCGGCCGTCGCTGCGCGAGAACGTCGTCTTCGCCCAGCACAACCTGGTCACCGACGCCTCATTCAATCACTTCAACGTCATCTTCTGCCGCAACGTCCTGATCTACTTCAACAATCAGCTCCAGGACCGCGTACAGGAGCTCTTCCTCAACAGCATGGAGTTGTTCGGCATCCTCGGGCTGGGCAAGAAGGAGACGATCCGCTACACCGCGGTGGCCGATCACTATGAGGAGCTGGATGCCGCGGAGAGGTTGTATCGGAGGATTCGGTGAGAAGCGCTTCGCGCGTTGTCGGTTGTCGGTTAATTGCGGCTTCGCCGCGTTGTCAGGGAACTCAATTCCGTCAAGACGCAACCAACCGACAACCGATAACCGACAACCCGCGAAGCGCAGAAGGCCGCCATGCTTGAGCGTCGCCACAGATGGTCTCCGGTCATCGAGTCGCGCACCCGCGCAACCCCGAAACCGCGCAACCGCGCTCCCCAGCTCATCGCCATCGGCTGTTCCCTCGGCGGGATGAACGCGCTGCAGGCCATCCTCAGCCATCTCACGCGCGACTTCTGTGTCCCGATCGTGGTCGCGCAACACCGGCACCGGAGTTCGAGCGACGCGCTGCCGGAGTACTTCCGCAGGCAGACAGACCTGAGAGTCGTCGATGCCGAAGACAAGCAATGGATCGAGCCCGGCCACGTCTATCTCGCGCCGGCCGACTATCACCTGTTCATCGAGCGCAACGGTGAGCGCGGAGAGCTGAGCCTTTCGGTCGACGAGGCCGTGCGCCACTCGCGGCCGTCGATCGACGTCCTCTTCGAATCGGCCGCGGAGGCCTACGGCGACCGGCTGCTCGGCATCGTCCTCACCGGCGCCAATGACGACGGCGCGCGCGGGGCGGCCAGGATCAAAGCACTGGGCGGCATCGTCGTGGCGCAGGATCCCGCGACTGCGGAAGCGCCGGCGATGCCCCGCGCCACGATCGACGCCGCGCAAGTGGATCGAATCTTGCGTCTTGAAGAGATTGCCCCATTCCTGATCGAGGTCTGCCAAACCTCCTTGAGCCATTCATGACGCCCGCTCCCGATGAAAGTGTGAACATCCTGCTGGTCGATGACCAGGACAGCAATCTGCTCGCGCTCGAGTCGATCCTCGACGGCATGAATCTCAACCTGGTCCGGGCGGAATCGGGCCGGGCCGCTCTTCGGGCTCTGCTGGACCGCGAATTCGCGGTGATCCTGCTCGACGTGCAGATGCCCAACCTCGACGGCTTCGAGACGGCGAGCCTCATCCGCGAGCGTGACAAATCGCGCGGAACGCCGATCATTTTCCTCACGGCCCTCAGCCGCAGCGAGACGCATGTCTTCCGCGGCTACGAGCTCGGCGCCGTCGATTACATCTTCAAGCCGTACCAGGCGGAGATCCTTCGCTACAAAGTCAACGTCTTCGTCGAGCTCTTCCGGAAGACGCAAGCCCTGACGCGGCAGGCGCACGAGCTGAAACGACTCAGCCGGCAGAACGAATTGATCCTGAACGCGGCCGCCGAAGGTGTGTTCGGCGTCACCCTCGACGGCCGGGCTACGTTCGTTAACCCGGCCGCGGCGCGGATGATCGGTCACAGCGCCTCCGAGGTGATCGGGCACGAGGTCCATCCGCTGATTCATCCGTCGTTCCCCGGCGTCTCCACGTGCGACGCCGCGCGCTGCTCGCTCGATTCCGCGCTTCACGGCGATCACCTGCGGGACGAGATCGTCGACACCTTTTTCCGCGAAAACGGGACCAGTTTTCCGGTCGAGTTCTGTGCCTCGCCGATGCACGATGATGAGGGGAACACCGTCGGTTCCGTCATCACGTTCCGCGACGTCACGGAGAAACGCGCCGCGGCTGCCGCGGCCGAGAACGAGCGGCGTTATCGGGAGGCCGAGGCGCAGAACCGCGCCAAAGACAACTTCCTGGCCACGCTCTCTCACGAACTGCGCACCCCGATGACCTCCATCCTGGGTTGGGTGCAGTTCCTCCGCTCCGGCGACTACTCCGACGACGAGCTGCGCGAGGCGTTGCACATGATCGAGAACAGCGCTCAACTGCAGAAGCGGCTGATCGACGACATGCTCGACGTCTCACGCATCATCCTCGGCAAGTTCCAGGTCGACCTGCGGCCGACGCATCTGTCGGAAATCGTCGAAGCGGCGGTCACGAACGCGCGGCCCGACGCCGCCGAACGCGGTATCCGTCTGACCTCGGATGTGGTCCGTCCGCCCGACGACGTGGTCGAGGCCGACGCTACACGCCTCCAGCAGGTCATCGGCAACATTCTCTCGAACGCCATCAAGTTCACGCCGCCCGGCAAGCAGGTCGACCTGCGCCTGAAGCGCGTGGACCACATGCTCCAGATCAGCGTGCTCGACGAAGGAGAGGGCATCGAACCGTCGTTCCTCCCGCATGTCTTCGAGCGCCTCCGCCAGGCCGACGCCTCTGCCACACGCAGCGGCCTGGGCCTGGGTCTGGCCATCGCCCGCCACATCATCGACCTCCATCACGGTGAGATCCGCGCGGAGTCGGAGGGCCTGGGCAAAGGGGCGCGGTTCATCGTGACGCTGCCGGTGATCGACCACGCGCAGACCATGAGAGAGCAGTCCGTGACATCAATCGCGTGACCAGACCCTGATCACAACAAGGTGCACGCCTCTCCAAACGCGAGCCGGGGATGGCGCGGCTGGAGCTTGGCAGGATCGCCATAGCCGAGGTTGATGAGGAAGTTCGACTTCACATGTCCCTCGGGGAAGAACTCCTGATCACAACTCTCGCACTCGCGGCCGGCATCGAAGAACTCCCGGTCGAGCAAGGCGTTGTCGAAACCGGACATCGGGCCGCAGTCGAGGCCGAGGGCGCGGGCGGCGATGATCAGATACGCGCCCTGGAGCGATGAATTGCGGCGCGCCGTCATCTCGACGAGCTGGGGATTCGAGGCGAACATCGCGCGCATCGACGGACTGTGCGGAAAGAGCCGCGGCAGCTTCTCGTAGAACTTCAGGTCGTAGGCGACGATCACCGTCACCGGCGCCGCCATGGTCTTGGCGACGTTGCCCGGCGCGAGAGTGGGAAGCAGGCGCTCCTTCCCCGCTTGCGTCCGGATGAACACGAAGCGCGCCGGATTCGCGTTCGCGCTCGTCGGCCCCCACTTCATCGTGTCGTAGAGCTCCTGCAACAGCTCATCGCTGACCGGCTTGTCGAGCCAGGCGGAGTGCGTCCGGGCATTGCGGAAGATGAGATCGAGACACGGTTCGGTTGCGGTTGTCGTCATGGATTTCGCCTGGGTGCACGTCTCACACCGATCCAGCCTCAGGCTCTTTCCATTTTCAGGAGGTCTGACGTGGCACAGGACACTCCTGTCTGTGCCGGTACTTGGCAATAACTCTGTTCACTTCGGCTTAACTCATGATTCATCAGGGCACTTCGTGGATGGTTTGTCACCGTCATCGGAATTGGCTCGCCAACCTCATCGAATAGGTCGCGGACCTCATTGAATAGGTCGCGGACGTCATCGAATGGTTCGCGGACGTCATCGAATGGGTCACCCAACCTCATCGAATGGGTCATTCACCTCATCAAATGGGTTCCGGAACTGGCCGAATTGGCCGTCCGCCCCGCCGAGGAGAGCGCCGCGTTAGCGGCAACGAGACCGTAGCCAGGGGTGCGAGCGTTTTTTGCGAGCACCCCTGGTAAAGAGATGCATTGATTGGTGCCGCGTCAGCGGCACTTAGGTGCCGCGTCAGCGGCACTTGAGTAATCGGGGGGCACTCCATCCAGTGCCGCTGACGCGGCACGATTCCAGATCGCCTCGGGTTCCAGGGGTGCTCGCAAAAAACGCTCGCACCCCTGGCTACCTTCTTGAGCCACTATCGCGGCACCATGAGCCGCTATCGCGGCACCGTAAACGTCCAATCTCCAGTGCCGCCAACGCGGCATGGCACAGACAAGAATGTCTGTGCCCACATGGGCCCACGCTCACTCCGCCGCGGCGATCTGGTATTGCTCGATCTTCCCGTCCGGCATGATGAAGGTCGTCAGGCGCAGCGTCTTGTTTGGGAACTTGATCCGATAGCGGCGCAGGGTCATCCCGCCGCGGAGGGACTGGGCGGACTGGACGAACTCCTGCGGGGTACCGAGGGGGCCGAGGCTGGAGGCGAAGTCTTTGATGGCCTGATCGTCGAAATAGGCGTTTGCGTTGGAAGTGAACTGCGCGCGGTCGAGGCGGCCTTTCTGCAGCTCGTCGAAGATCTTGCGCATCTGGTCGGTCGTCTTCGGCGTGGCCGGGTCGGTTGAGGCGAAGATCGTTTTGGCGATGCCGGAGGCGATCTGTTCCGAGGCGCCGGTGGCGTCGAGATTGGTCAGGACGGCGATGGCCACGCGGTCGTCGGGATAGACCTCGTTGCGCGCGGTAAAGCCGGAAACCTCGCCGCCGTGCGAGAGGATGCGCCGACCGTCGGCCATGCCGATGCCGACGCCGAGGCCGTAGTGGGAGCCGACGCCGTTATTCAGCTCCACCTCGGTTTCCAGCACCCGATACGACTCCGGTTTGAGGATGGTCTGATCGATCACCGAGATATCCCACAGCGCCAGATCGTGCGCGGTCATGGCCAGCTCGCCCGCGGCAAACATCCAGCCGCGGCCTTCTTTCGGTGCGGGGCGAAGCGGCCCGAGCGCGTAGCGGAGGTAGCGCATCGGATCCTCGGGGCCGAGGGGAGCGGCGTCGGTGTTGGAGACGGTCGTCATCTTGAGAGGGACGAAGACCCGCTTCTGCAAATAGTCGAGCAGCGGCATACCGGCCACCTTCTCGGCGATCATCCCGGCGATGACGTAGTTGGTATTGCTGTATTGCCACTTCGCGCCCGGCTCGAAGTCGAGCGCCTTCTTCGCCCAACCTGCAGCGATCTCCGGCGCCGTCACCGGCTGCATCATCGTCGGCATGACGTAGTCCTGCGGCCAGAAGTCCTGGTAACCGGAAGTCATCGAGAGGATCTGGCGGATGGTGACGTCGCCGGCGCGCGTGAGATCGGGCAGCCAGCGGATGACCTTGTCGTCGAGCGACAGTTTCCCTTCCTCGGCGAGCATGAGAATCGCGGCGGCCGTGAACTGCTTGCTGATCGAGCCGATCGAGTAGCGCATCTCCGGCGATGCCGTCAGCTTCGTCTCCAGGTTCGCGATTCCGTACGCGTGCGTGTAGACGATCTTCCCGTCGCGCACCACGGCGATCGACGCGCTCGGCGCGCCGGTCTTGGCCAGGATGTCGGCAGCAGCCTTGTCGATGCTGGCCCGCATGTCGGCGGGGAGCTCCTGCGCGTGCAGGGAGGCGGAGAGGGCGAAGGCGAGGAGTGCGGTAACGATTCTGCGCATGGCGCGGATTTAATCACGCGAAGACGCGAAGACGCGAAGGTCAAAGCCTCCGCGTCTCCGCGTGAACCCCGTGGTTACTTCGCTGCCGGCTCTTCCTTCAGTCCCCGCTCGATCAGCAGCGGCTCGACGATCGGGTCGCGGCCGCGGAAGGCGCGGTACATCGCCGCCTCGTCCTGCGTGCCGCCGCGCGAGAGGATCATGTCGCGGAAGCGCTGGCCGTTGGCGCGCGTCATTCCGCCGTGCTCCTTGAACCAGTAGAACGCATCGTCGTCGATCAACTCCGACCAGAGATACGCGTAGTAGCCGGCCGAGTAGCCGCCGCCCCAGATGTGCGAGAAGTACGTCGTGTGATAGCGCGGCGGCACTTCGGTCATGTCGATCTTGAAACGTTTGAGCGCGGCCGGCTCGAAGACGTTGGCGTCCACCTGTTCCGCACCGGGCGCCTGCGTGTGCCAGGCCATGTCCAGCAGAGCGGCGGCGAGGTACTCGACGGTGGCGTAGCCCTGGTTGAACGTGCGCGACTTCTTGATGCGGTCGACCAGCGCCTGCGGCATCGGCTTGCCGGTCTGGTAGTGCTTCGCGTAATTGGCGAAGACCTTCGGCTCGAGCGCCCAATGCTCGTTGAACTGCGACGGGAACTCGACGAAGTCGCGCGGCACGTTGGTGCCGGCCAGCGTCGGGTACTTCACGTTCGAGAGCATGCCGTGCAGCGCGTGTCCGAACTCGTGGAAGATCGTGTTGACGTTGTCGAACGACAGCAGCGCCGGCTGGCCGGGAGCAGGCTTGGTGAAGTTGGTGACGTTGAAGACGGCCGGCTTGGTGCCGATGAGGCCTGACTGGTCGACGAAGCTGTCCATCCAGGCGCCGCCGCTCTTGTTCGAGCGCGCGAAGTAGTCGCCGTAGTAAAGCGCCAGCGACTTACCGTCGGCGTCGAAGACCTCGAAGACGCGGACGTCCGGCTGGTAGACCGGGATGTCGTGGCGCTCCTTGAACGTCAGTCCGTAGAGCTGATTGGCGGCGTAGAAGACGCCGTTCTGCAGGACGTTGTTCAACTCGAAGTACGGACGGACCTGCGATTCATCGAGGTCATACTCCGCCTTGCGCACCTTCTCCGCGTAGAGCTCCCAATCCTGCGGGCCGAGCTGGAAACCGCCCTTCTCGGCGTCGATCACCTTCTGCATCTTCGCCGCCTCGGCGCGCGCCTTGGCCGTCGACGCGGGAACGAGATCGCTCATCAGTTTGATGGCGATCTCCGGCGTCTTGGCCATCTGATCGTCGAGCGAGTAGGAGGCATAGGTCGGGTAGCCGAGGAGCTTGGCCTTCGTGGCGCGGAGCTGGGCCAGACGGGTGACGATGGCCTTGGTGTCATTCGGGCCGCCGTGATTGCCACGCTGGATGGAGGCGTTGAACAGCCGCTCGCGCACGGCGCGGTCCTGCAGGTAAGTGAGGGCCGGCTGCTGCGTGGTGTTCTGCAGCGTCAGGACATACTTCCCTTCGAGCTTGCGCTCCTTGGCACGGTCGGCCGCCGCGGCGATATCGGAGTCGGGCAGGCCCGCCAGCTCCGCTTTCGTGTCGACCACGATGGCGGAGGCGTCGGTGTCGGCGAGGACATGCTCGCGGAACTTCGTGGTCAGCGTCGACTCTTCCTGATTGAGTGCGCGCAGGGTGGCCTGATCGGCATCGTTGAGCTGCGCGCCGGCGCGGATGAAGTTCCTGTAGTAGCGCTCGATCAGGTACTGCGATTCGGCGTCGAGCCCGCTGCCGGCACGCTTGTCATAGAGAGCTTTGACCCGCGCGAACAGCTTCGGATTCATGTAGATCGAGTCCTGGTGCGCCGACAGCTTCGGCGATTCCTCGGCCTCGATCTTCTGGAAGGCGTCGTTCGTATTCGACTGGGTCAGGTTGAAGAAAATCTTCCCGGCGCGCGTCAGCAACTCCCCTGAGCGCTCCATCGCTTCGATCGTATTGGCGAAGGTCGGCGGAGCGGGATCGTTGGCGATGGCGTCGATCTCGACGAGCTGACGCTTCATCCCTTCTTCGATGGCGGGCTGGTAGTCGGTGTCTTTGATGACGTTGAACGGCGGCGCCAGGAACGGGAGCGGGCTGGCCGTGAACAACGGGTTCTGGCGTTCCGGCGTGGCCGCCGGTTGCGCCTGCAGGGCGAATGCGGCCAGCACGATGACTGCCGCAAAGATTGACGGGTTGCTCGTTTTCATGGGCAGAGGAACAAGGGAGGCGGGCGGTGTCATCCCTTGTTTTTGCGGCTGTCGGTACGTAGGTCGGACTCTCCAGTCCGACCTGAGCTTGGCGAGCTGTATCTCGTCAACACCGCGCAAGTACCGGTCGGACTGAGAGTCCGACCTCTGGAGATTGGACGTTTACGACGCCGCGTTAGCGGCTCAAGAAGGTAGCCAGGGGTGCAAGCGTTTTTTGCGAGCACCCCTGGAGCCCGATGCGGTCTGAAATCGTGCCGCGTCAGCGGCACTGGATGGAGTCAGCGGTTACTCCAGTGCCGCTGACGCGGCACCAAACCATGCATCTCTTTACCAGGGGTGCGAGCAAAAAACGCTCGCACCCCTGGCTACCGTCTCTTTGCCGCTAACGCGGCAGTGCCGCTAACGCGGCAGCGGTCGGACTGAGAGTCCGACCTATGTAGCCGAGTTCGTGACGGCAGCCAATGCTTCTCGGATGACTGCGGCCACTTGTTCGCTAACGTTCGCGTCCCGAACCTTCGTTGGAGCAGTCCACGTCCCCAGCACCCTCCAGTTCATCGTCGTCAGGATCTCGACGAGCGACGCCTGTGCGAACTGTCCGCCGATGGGCGACGCGCTGAGGATCGCCACCGGTTTGTCGACCAGCGCGCCGTCGGAGACGAGCCAGTCGAGTGCGTTCTTCAGCGAGCCGGGGAGGCCGTGCGCATACTCCGGCGTCGAGATGAGGATGCCGTCGGCGCTCGCAAGCAATGCCCGAAGCGCCGCGACAGGAGCGGGTGCTATGGCGCCTTCTTCGTCATCGTCGGGATTGAAGTGGGGGAGGGAGGCGAGGCCATCGTAGATGGCGACCTCCATCCCCCCGGATGCGATCGAGGCGGCAGCCCGCAGCAGAGTTAGGTTCGAGGATCGCGCGCGCAAGCTGCCGGAGATCGCGATGATTTTCACTTCCCCGTCAGCCCTCTCTCCTCCAGCAACGGCTCCACCTTCGGATCGCGTCCGCGGAAGGCGCGATACATCGCCGCCGGATCCTCGGTGCCGCCTCGCGACAGGATCATCTTGCGGAACTTGTCGCCGTTCGCACGGGTCATGCCGCCGTTTTCCTTGAACCAGTAGTAGGCGTCGTCGTCGAGCACTTCGCTCCAGAGGTAGGCGTAGTAGCCGGCCGCGTAGCCGCCGCCCCAGATGTGGGAAAAGTATGTCGAACGGTAGCGCGGCGGGACCTGATCCAGGTAGACCTTGTACTGTTTCAGCGATTCCGGCTCGAAGGCATTCACATCAAGGAGCGGCGCATCGGCGGGAATCGAATGCCAGGCCATGTCGAGGAGGGCCGCGCCGAGGTACTCCGCCGTGGCGAAGCCCTGGTTGAACGTACGTCCCTTCTTCAGCTTCTCGATCAACGCCTTCGGCATCGGGGCGCCGGTCTGGTAGTGCTTCGCGTAGTTCGCGAAGACAGACGGCTCCATCGCCCAGTGCTCGTTGAACTGCGACGGGAACTCGACGAAGTCGCGTGGAACCGCCGAACCGCCGAAGGTCGGGTACTTCACGTTCGAGAACATGCCGTGCAGCGCATGGCCGAACTCGTGGAACATCGTCGTCACTTCCGTGAAGGTGAGTAGGGCTGGCTGGCCAGCGGCCGGTTTCGTGAAGTTCTCGTTATTCGTGACCACCGGCTTCGTGCCGAGAAATCTGCTCTGGCCGACGAAGCTGCTCGTCCACGCGCCGCCGGCCTTGTTCGGCCGTGAGTAACAGTCGATGTAGAAAAGCGCCAGCGGCTTGCCGTCGACGTCGAAGACATCGAAGACGCGGACGTCCGGCTGGTAGACGGGGATGTCGTGCCGTTCCTTGAAGGTGATGCCGTAGAGTTTCGTGGCGGCGAAGAAGACGCCATTCTGGAGGACGTTGTCGATCTCGAAGTAGGGCCGGACCTGTCCCTCGTCGAGGTCGAATTCGTTCTTGCGCACCTGCTCGGCGTAGAACTGCCAGTCGTACGGCTCGAGTGTGAAGCCGCCTTTCTGTTCGTCGATCAGTTTCTGCATCCGCGCCGCCTCGGCGCGCGCCTTTGCGGTTGCCGCGGGGACCATGTCGGTCATCAGCTTGATGGCGTTCTCCGGCGTCTTGGACATCTCATCGGCCAGGTTGTAGGAGGCGAAGCTGGGAGATCCCAGAAGCTTCGCGCGCTGGGCGCGGAGCTGGGCAAGGCGGGTGATGATGGCCTTCGTGTCGTTGTCGCCGCCGTGATTGCCGCGAGCAATCGAGGCCTCATAGAGTCGCTTGCGGAGGTCGCGATTTTTCAGGTAGGTCTGCGCGGGCTGCTGCGTGGTGTTCTGGAGC
>Ga0210402_10000599_pt1 | contig 39892 bp, 40 predicted proteins | sample IncBWC7MmetaG_FD_161055 | JGI IMG/M metagenome (GOLD analysis project Ga0210402, IMG submission 161055) | Forest soil microbial communities from Barre Woods Harvard Forest LTER site, Petersham, Massachusetts, United States - Inc-BW-C-7-M | ecosystem: Environmental > Terrestrial > Soil >...
AACGTCAAACTCGCTCTCGGTCGGCGACGGAATATCGATGAGCCGCCTCGCGAAGCGAATGGCGTCGAACATAGGGCGCGGATTGTAACTGGTGGTCAGACGTACGAGTGAGAAGGTGCCGACAGGCCGGTGACGATGTACATCGGCGATCTTGTCCTGTTTGACACCGCGAATTCCGGATGTGTCGCCCCTGTCCCCCCTAATCCCGGATCCGCCGCCTGCCCCGCTGTTGCGGGAACTCGTTGAACATGCCCGGAAACGTGGACCGCATGCGCGCCAGGTCGGGATCGTCGGGCCAGCGCTGCTCGATCTGGGAGGTCAGGCGTCCGATCTCCTCGCGATCGTGCGAGGTGATGGCCAGCGATAGCTGGGCCAGTTGTTGTTCGCGGCGGTCAAGGCGGTCGGAGTCGTTGAGGGCGCGATTCAGCTCTTCGCTTGCGTAGTTGAGGTTGCGGTTGAACAGCGCGATCTCGCCCATGCGGAGGTGTGCTCTGGCGTAGTGCGGGTCCTGCATGAGGACGCGATGCAGCGTCTTGCGCGCCTGGATCGGGTCACCGCCGGCGAGCTGGGACATCGCCGTGGCGTAGAGGGCGTCGGCGGGCGACTCGCTGGATGTTGGCTCAGGCACAGGCGACGGTGTTGCCGGGGCGGTGTCGGTGTTCTCGTCCTTCGTGGGGGTCGGTTCCGTCGCTTTTTCGGTAGATCCGGCGCGGCGGGATGAAGCCGTGTCCGACGCAGCAGCGGTGTCCTGCTGTTCGACGACGGTTCCCGTATCGGGGGCGGTGACGTTGACCGACGTCGTCGACGGTGGAGCGACCGGCTTCACCGTCGTCGTTTGCGTTGCCGGGGCTGGCGCCGAAGGGCGCATGGCGATAAACGCAGCGGCGGCGGCAGCGAGGACCAGCAACAACGCGATGATGATCGCGGGGACGGCGCTGCGCCGGCGCTGCGGCGGCGCCTGCGTTTCCTGCACCGTCTTCATCTGCGATCCGGTGATCACCGTCGCCGCCGCCGCTGCCGGCATCGCCGCGGCCGTCACTGCATTCGGGGTCGTATACGGCGCGGTCGTTGCCCGGCCCATCTGCGCATCGAGCGCCGTCACCAGTTCCGCGGCGCTGTAACGCTCGGCGGCATTCTTGCGAAGCGAGCGGCGGATGATCTCGTTCATCGCCGGCGAGATTCCGGGATTCACCAGCAACGGCTCGGTCGGCTCGTCGCGGATGATCTGCGTCATCGTCTCAGTGATGGTCTCGCCGCCGAACGGCCGGCGGCCGGTGGCCATCTCGTACAGCACCACGCCGAGCGAGAAGACATCCGTCTTACCGTCAATGGCCTTGCCGAGGGCCTGCTCCGGCGACATGTAGTGGATCGTGCCGAGGATCATCCCCTGCTGCGTGACGAACGCCGCGGTCGGCGTGTCCGCTGCCGAGGCGCCCTCGATGCCGACCTGCTTGGCGATCCCAAAGTCGAGAACCTTGACGCGGTTGCCGTTGACGATGATGTTGTCCGGTTTGATGTCGCGGTGGACGATCCCTTTGGCATGTGCCTCGGCCAGGGCATCGGCGACGGCCCGTCCGATCCGGCAGATCTCCGCCTCTGAGAGCCCGCCGCGGCTGATGACCTTCGTCAGCGGCTCGCCTTCGACGAACTCTTCGACGATGAAAATGTGATCGCCATCCTGCTCGATCGAATGGATGGTGGCGATCGAGGGATGGTAGAGCTGGGCGGCCGTGCGCGCCTCACGCTTGAGCCGCGCCGTGGCCTCGACGTCCACGACAAACGACGGCGGCAACACCTTGATGGCGACGGTGCGCCCGAGCCGCGAATCCTCGGCACGCCACACCTCCCCCATCCCCCCCTTGCCCACGCGGGCGATCAGACGGTACGGGCCGAGCTGCTGGTCGGGTGAAAGCATGCTGCATTGTAGGACGCGGTACGCCGGTTGCACCATGGAGACAGCAGAGAACGTTGGATGGCTGACCGAAAACCGTGTGTCCGATGCGAACGTCTGATCGATGCCTACGCGCGAACGTGTGTCTACTGCAACTGGGATCAGGCCGCGCCGCGTCCGGCGGAGACGGCGCCGCCGATGATGGAGCGTCCGTACGTCCCGCCGGCGGACAATCGAGCCCGCAACAAACTCGCCGGCGCGGCGGCGTTCGTCGTGCTGATCATCGTCGCCTTCGCGGTTGGGATTTTCCTGAACCGCGAGCATGGGGACGAGTCGACGTCGTCGAATGCGCAGACGGCGTCGCCGGCACCTGGATCGACCTCGCGTTCGACGGTGACGCTCGTGCCGGTGGAAGGCGATGCCAGCTCCGTCCAGCCGGAGGCGCCGGTCACGTCCGCACCTGTGCAGACGCCGAGCGCGGGGAACGTCGACATCAACGGCGAACGCTCCGACGCAACGGCTCTTCCCTCCGAGGCCTACACGGCAGCGGCACAGCGGGCAAAGGCCGAGCACGCGGTGAGAACGAATAACGGCACGATCGATCCGCGCACGATCGGAGGCGGAATCGAACCGCGTCCGAGACGTACCGTTCCCAGCGAACAACCGCAGGCGGCGCTCGTTGCGGCGATACCGCCAACACAACCGATCCCTATCTACCAGCCGGTACCGCCGATGAACGTCGACCATCCCACAAGCGCGCGGCTCTTTCTCACCGTCGGCACTGACGGCCGCGTTCTTGACATCAACGTCGCCCAATCGATCCCCGGCGAGATGCCTCGGCTGATTGCATCCGTGCAGAACTGGCGCTTCCGGCCGGCCACGCAGAACGGCGAGCCCGTGACATCGACGTTCTCAGTCGATATAAACGTGCACCCGCGATGACCGCCGATTCGCCGAACCTCTCCGCTGACCGCATCGTCTGCGCATCGTGCCGCCACGACATCGATGCCGCGGCGAGGCTTTGTCCCTACTGCGGCGCCAATCCGCGCACCGGCACCAAACCGGTCGACACGCAGGCGATGCTCCACGAGGTGTTCCACCCGCGCCCGCCTGTGTCAGCCTCGGCGACGGTCGTCGAGTTCGCCCGCCAGCGGCAAGGGGTGGTCATCACCCTGGCCGTTCTCCTGGTCATGCTCCTCCTGGCCGGGCTCCACGAATATGTGACGCGCCGCAACGCCCGCGACGTCTCCGCCGCCGCCGCGATTCCGTTGACCGATGTCACAGATCTCAGCAATCAGCAGGATGAGAATCATCCGATCCCGCTGCCGAAGATCGAGTACCAGTTCGACGGCCACCCGCAGACGATGCGACGGTTCGTCGTCGAGCCCGGCGCGGTAACGCCACCCGAGGTGGTAGCCGCGAAGCCGCACTAACTCCTTGCACCTGAAAGGCTTTCACCACAGAGGCACAGAGGACACAGAGAAGAATAGAACCTCTGTGTCCTCTGTACTACTAACCATGAGTTTCTTCGCGCGGCGCAAAGAATTCTGCCAAAACTGGTGGTTGCCATTTTTTGGTTGCGGGCGAAGCCCGCGCTGTGCCTCTGTGGTAAAAGCCTTTGATTCCTTCGCGAAGTAGACTTCCTCAATGCTGCAGATCGCCGTCATCGTCACCTCCGTGCTGTTGATCGGCTGGCTGGCCGCCTGGATGCTGGCGCAGAAGCCGGCCACCAACGCCCAGCAATTGATCCAGGACCATCGTTACGAGGATGCCGTCGCCGCCGCCGTGAACGATCCCCTCCACCGCGCCGAGGCCCTCAAACTCCTCGGCCGCTTCGACGAAGCGATCGCGTCCTACCGCCGCTCCGATGACCCCGCCGCCCAGGAAGGCATCGCCCTCTCACTCGCCCACCTGGGCCGCGATCTCGACGAAGCCAAACACTTGATGGAAAAGACCATCGCCCTCCATCCCCAGATCATGGAGTTCCAAGCCCTCGGCCTTGCGTACATCCTCCTGCGCCGCGGCGATCGTTCTGACGCGTTACGGATCTACACGGACAATGTCGAGCTGCTGGAAACCCGCTTCCGAGACGACTACACGGACCCCGATCCGCTGCTGGCAGAGACATTGGTGATGTTCGGGGCGTTATCGGAGGCGGCGGGGGATGTGACGCGCGCGGCGGCGCTGCGGGCGAAGGCGGCGGCGTGGGCGCCGGGCAGCGTGTGGAGCTAGAAGATTCTCACGCGGAGACGCGGAGTCGCGGAGAGAAACAACCCGCCCTCGCGCAGACTCGCGCGGGGGCGGTACTGTCCTTTATCTGCGTTCATCTGCGTCCTTGCGGATTCGTTCTCTGCATCGCGAAACCTATTCATCCGCAGATAGACACAGATGTACGCAGATGGCTTCGCGACAAGCTTCCTTTCGCGCGAGAACGTAGCCGTAAAGGCTTTTATCTGCGCACATCTGCGTAATCTGCGGATTCGTTCTCTGCATCGCGAAACCTGATCTTCCGCAGATGTACGCAGATGTACGCAGATGGCTTCGCGACAAGCTTGCTTCCGTGCGAGAACGTAGCCGCTTTTATCTGCGGACATCTGCGTCATCTGCGGATAGGCTTTAAGAAGTCAACGCCAGCCGGTGAAACTCCCCTCGGATCCTCTGCATCGAGTTCGGCGCGGCGCAGGGGTGCACGCGGTTGGTCAGCAGGACCATGATCCGGTCGCGTTCCGGGTAAATCCAGACGGAGGTGCCGGTGAAACCGGTGTGGCCGTACATACCGGTGGGCGAGATCTGCCAGCCGAGGCCGCGGGACTCGTTTAAGCCGGGGGTCTGGTTGTGCGTGGCTTCGTCGACGAGGGTGCGAGGGAGCAGCTCGGCGTTGGACCACGACTGGGCCAGGCGGAAGACGGCGCGGGCGGTGGCGAAGAGGCCGGCGTTGCCGGCGGTGCCGCCGGCGAAGAAGGAGTTGCCGTCGTGCACCTCGCCCCAGATCAGGCCGTCGCGGAGGATGGCCACCTCGGGGTTTTCGGCCATTCGGGCTTCGTAGCGTTGGCCCCATTCCGTCGCGGCGATGCGAGGGCGGAGGGATTCGGGGGGGAGGAACATGGCGTCGGATTCGATGCCGAGGAGGGCCAGAATCCGTTCACGGGCCAGGGTCAGGTAGTCGGGGAGCATCGACCAGAGCAGGATGTAGTTCAGGTCGGAGTAGACGACGCGTGTGCCCGGCTTGTACTCCGGGCCGTGCTCGCGGATGGCGTCGACGTAGTCGCGGCGGAGGTAGAGCGGCATCCAGGCGCGGAGGCCGGAGGTGTGGGTCAGAAGAGGGCGGATGGCATCGATGTCGAGCAGTTGCAGGGCGAGCGTGGTGGTGATCAGAGGCTTGGTGAGCGACGCGACGTCGTAGATGGTGTCGAGCGTCGCCGGGATGCGGAGTGGGACGGCGACGGCATGGCCGAGGGCGTTCTCGTGCTCGATGCCGCGCGAAGAGCCGATGGCGTAGACGGCACTGGGGAAACTGCCGGCGTCGATCTCGCGGAGGAGGAAGTCGTCGATCGACGTCACGGCGTGCATTGTAGCGGCGGTTGCGCGGTCTCGCGGTTGCGGGGTCTCGCGGCTTTTGGCCTGGCATTCGCGCACCCGGAGAGCGGGCGTCCGCGCCTGCTCCCGGCGCGGCGTCTCGCCCGGCGGTGGGGGACGAAGGCAAACGTAACTGTTTGGCCATAAACGGTGAAGTCGCATCCGCGTTTTCAGGCTCAACCCTGCTGGTCGATCGGACCCACCGCCGGGCGGGACGCCGCGGCGGGAGCAGGCGAGACGCCTGCTCTCCGTTTCCGACGGTGGGGACGAAGGCAAACGCAACTGTTGGCCACAAACGGCGAAGTCGCGATCCGCGTTTTCAGGTTCAATCCTGCCGGTTGCCGGGACCCACCGCCGGGCGGGACGCCGCGGCGGGAGCAGGCGAGACGCCTGCTCTCCGTTTGACCTGCACAGAAACGATTGCTTTCTCCCCTGTCAACCGCGAATTTCCCTTTACAATGAGGGGTTTACGGACCTCGAATTCGCATCGCGGCGCGCCGAGGGATTGCTGCTAGTATCCGGCGCGTCCAAATCAGAACCGTCAGGTGTTCTTCATTAATGTTTCGTCTCGACAAACTCGAAATCCACGGCTTCAAATCGTTCTACGATCCGGCCCACCTCTCCTTTCCGTCGCCGATGACGGCTGTGGTCGGCCCGAACGGCTGCGGGAAGTCCAATATCTGCGACGCCATCATCTGGGTCCTCGGCGAGAACCGCGCGTCGCATATCCGCGGCGAGACGATGGACGACGTCATCTTCCAGGGCTCGGCCCGCCGCCGGCCGCTGTCGATGGGCGAGGTGACGCTGACGCTGGCCACGGTCAACGGCGACAGCAACCATCCGATGTCGGACGACGGCCGCATCACCATCAACCGCCGCGTCTTCCGCACAGGTGAGTCGGAGTTCCGGCTGAACGGCAAGCGCGTCCGCCTCAAGGACATCTCCGACATCCTGATGGATACCGGCCTGGGCATCCGCAATTACTCGGTGATGGAGCAGGGGAAGATCGATCTGATCCTCTCCAACAAGCCGCAGGACCGGCGCCGCCTGATCGAGGAAGCGGCCGGCATCACCAAGTACAAGACCAAGCGCCGCGCGGCGGAGATGAAGCTGGAGGAGACGCAGCAGAACCTGCTGCGCATCGACGATACGCTGGCCGAGGTCACCCGGAATCTGAACTCGCTCAAGCGGCAGGCCGGCAAAGCGCGACGGCACAAGGAGCTGAGCGAACAACTGTCGACGGCAAAGCGCGCGCTATACAAGGGGCGCATCGTTTCCGCGCAGGCGGAGCAGTCGGCGGCCGATGAAGGCGTCGCGGCGTCGCAAGCGAGCGAGTCGGAGCTGGCGGCGCAACTGGCCACTGACGAAGCGGAGCTGGCGGAGAACCGTACCTCGCTGACCGGCAAGTCGTCGCGGGCGTCGCATGTGCGCGAAGAGGTGGCGTCGCTCTCCGGCGACGTCGAGCGCCTTCGCTCGTTCATGCAGCAGTCCGAAACGAACCTCGGCGATCTGGTGCAGCGCAGTGAAAATGCGCAGACGCAGATCGCGCAGCTCGAGGGCGAAGGAGCGGAGCAGCAGGCGCTGCTCGATGAGCGCTCGCAGGCGCTGGAAGCGGCGCGCGGCGAGCGCAATCGCCTTCGCGAGATCGCCGAGCAGGCGGAGCGCGACCGGCAGGAGCGGTCCGATGAAGTTCGCCGTCACGAGAAAGCGCTGACCGATGCGCGCGAGATGCTGATGCGGACGATCGCCAAGATCTCCGAGGCCCGCAATCAGGTGCATCAGATCGAGGTGGCGGTCGAGAAGTGCGAGTTCTACCTCGGCAAGCTGAGCGAGTCGGCGCGTAAGGCCACCGAGAGCCGCGACGGCGCGCGGTCGCTGAGCGTCGAATGGGATGAGCGCGTTCAGGAGGCGGAAGAGTTGCTGGAGATGACGCGCCAGCTTGCGCGCGACGCCGTGATCCGGAACGACGAGCTGTCGGTGCAACGTAACGGTCTGCGCGAGACGCTGGCCGGCGCGCGCGACCGCGTGTCGCAGATGACGTACAAGATCGATTCGCTGCGGACGCTGCTCATCTCGCTGGAATCGCAGGACGAAGATGTGCGCCGGGCCATTCTCGAACTGATCCCGAACGCCACGCCGGCCGCCGAGGCCGTGCGGGCCACGGAAGGATTCGAGGCCGCGCTCGATACGCTGCTACGCGACGTCTCGAAAGCGGTCGTCGTCGATACCGCGGCGACGGCGACGAACGCCATCGCCCGCCTGCGGCAGCGCGGCGCGGGACGCGGCGCGTTCATCACGCTCGACTACGAGGCGTCCGGCGAAGGCGGGCGGCGCGGCGACGCCAAGTACGCGGTGGTCGGTGAGGGTCCGATCGCCGATGCCGTGCGCCTGGCCATGCCCGAGGCGTACATCGTCGGCACGCTCCGCGAGGCGCTGGACCGGTCGAAGGAACGTCCGAGCGCGACGTTCGTCACGCTGGAAGGCGACATCGTCCGCGGCCCGCTGGTCATCGGCGGGAAATCGGAGAATGCCACGCCGGGCGTCTTCTCGCTGAAGCGGCAGCTCTCGGACCTCGAAGCGGCCCTCGGCAGCGAAGTGTCGCGCGCCAGCGACATCGCCATACAACTGCAGACGATCGAAGAGGAGCTGCGTGCCGCGGATGACGCGCGCATTCTGGCCGAGGAGCGGGCGCGGGCAGCGGAGCAGGAGCTGCGCGAGCGGCGCAGCAACCGCGAGCGCGCCAACCAGGAGCTCGACCGCTTCGAGCGCGACCTCGCCGTCGCCTCCGAAGAGCAGACGCTGTACGCCGAGGAGAAGGAGCAGCTCATCGCCCGGAAGAACGCCGCCATCGCCGGCCTGCAGCAGCTCGAACAGCAGGAAACCGATTGCCAGGAGCAAATCCGCCAGCACGAAGAAGAGCTGGCAAACCTTCGCTCGACGTTCGAAGCGGTGACCGAGGCGGCGTCGAAGGCGCGCGTCGATGTGGAAGCGTCGGCGGGCAACGTGAACGCCATCCAGCGCGAGCATGAGAATCTCTCCCGCATCGTCATCTCCCTCGGCGCGCGGACGACGCAGCTCCAGCAGGAGATCGAGTCGCTGGCGCGCAAGCGTGAGGAAACCGAAGCGGCCGTGGAGCGTTCACGCGGCCAGCTCGATGAGTCGCTGACGAAACTGCACGAGCTGAGTGAAGTGCGCATCGGCCTCGAGGCGGAGGTCGCCGATCTGCAGGTGCGCGTCGAGGAGCTGGAGACGCGCGCGGTGGCATCGCGCGAGTTGTGGAACACGGCCAAGGATTCGCTCTTCGAATCGGAGCGGCGCCGCGACCGGGCCAAGTCGGCCTTCGATCTGCTGCGCGAACAGATCTCGCTCGACCTTCACGCCGGCATCGACGCGCTGGCCGACGTGGAGCCGCCAGCGGACGACGACGGCCGCGCGGCACTGGAAGCGGAGGTGGCCAAGCTGTCGGACGGGCTGGAGAAGATCGGACCGGTCAACGTGCTGGCCATCGATGAGCATACGGAGCTGGAGCAGCGCGAGTCGTTCCTGCGCACGCAGCGCGACGATCTGGTGCAAGCCATCGAGTCGCTGCGCGGCACGATCCGCAAGATCAACCTGACCTCACGCGAGCTGTTCCGTGATGCCTTCAATGCCATCAACGAGTACTTCACGGAGATCTTCGTCTCGCTCTTCGGCGGCGGCACGGCCCGCATGCAGCTGCTCGATGAGGAAGACGTGCTGGAGAGCGGCATCGAGCTGGTAGCGCAGCCGCCGGGGAAGAAGAACCAGTCGATCGCGCTGCTCTCGGGCGGCGAGCGCGCGCTGACGGCGCTGGCGCTGCTGTTCGCGATCTTCCGCTACAAGCCGTCGCCGTTCTGCATCCTCGACGAGGTCGACGCGCCGCTGGATGAGATCAACAACGAGCGCTTCGTCCGCCTGGTCCGCGACATGTCCCGCGACACGCAGTTCATCGTGATCACGCACTCCCGCCGCACGATGGAAGCTGCGGATGTGTTGTACGGCGTAACGATGGAGGAGGCGGGGTGCTCGCGATTGGTGTCGGTGAATTTCGCGGAGGTTGAGGCTTAGTCCGGAGATCTTGGAAGCTTCGCAACAAGGTTCGTTCAGCGCGAGAACTGATTATCCGCAGATTTACGCAGATTTACGCAGATGGCTTCGCAACAAGGTTCGATCAGCGCGAGATGATCAGAAACGGGGGGGTTGTCTTGGTTTTATCTGCGTACATCTGCGTCATCTGCGGATTCGTTCTCTGTATCGCGCTTGGATGCCATGCGAAGGCCTGCAGGCAGATTCAACACGAGGCGTTTGTATTCAAGGCGTAGGGAACCGAAGTTCAGGAGCATCGCTCTCTGCATGCCGGATGCTTTGAGGTAGTTGATCACCTGCGCTTCTTCGATGCCGGACAGGCGGTGGATCGCTTTGACCTCCACGATGACAGAACCAAAGCAGACAAAGTCGGCACGGTAGGCTGTCTGGAGAAGGACACCACGATAGAACACAGGCAGCGCAACTTCGCGTCCGTGGGGAACACCGCGCCCCGCAAGTTCTCTCTGTAACGCTTCCTGATACACGGCCTCGAGAAACCCATGCCCCAACTCGGCATGAACCGCCATCGCCGCCCCTATGACGGCGTAGGTTTCCGGATCCCTCTTATCTGACTCCAGCGACATCTGCGGATTACTTCGCCGGTGGATCGATCCACAAGGCGGCGAGCTCGATCTCTACGGCCTCGAACGGCTCGGCCCGCACGACGTCATCGCCACCGTAGTTTCCGGCGATCATCCATCGGTCGTTCTCGAGACGCAGGACCTCCAATGTCTGACCGGGAGGATCGATCAACCAGACATGTCGAACGCCGATCTCCGCGTACATCGGCAGTTTTTTGACACGGTCAAGGCGCGCAGTGCTGGGTGACTGCACTTCGCAAACCCAATCAGGAGCGATGTCAATCGTCGCGGCTGTGGGAAGCACAGGCAGACGCTCACGGCGCCAGCCGGCTACGTCGGGAACGAAACCATGTCCTTCGACGTGCGCCTCTGTTTCGACGAGAATCCACCATCCGCCCGGTCCCCCGCTTCCACGCTGGAAGCGGATATTCAGATCGGCTCCAAGAGCGGAGATGACATTCATATGCGGAATGGCAGGTCGCGGCGTCACGTACAACTCGCCATCGATCAACTCGCCAATGAGGTTGTCCGGGACCTTCAGCAGGTCCTCATACGTCGCCGGTCTCAACGCGAGTTCCGTCATTCGCGAAATGATACCTCGGCCGCCACTACCGCTCGCACCATAACTCCAGCCAGCAGCATCCCGATTGCGGCGGACGCGAGCACGTCGCTCGTCCAATGACGGAACGCCAGGACACGTGAGACCGCTACGGAAAGCGCGAGCAGAAACGCGGCGATGCGCATGGTTCGCGAGGGGGACGACAGCATCAGCACTCCGGCCAGGGCGAAGGCGCCGACGGTGTGGCCGCTGGGGAACGAGGTGGCGGCGCGGACGTGCTGGAAGGAGCCCAGCCAGAGCTCGGGGCGGGCGCGGCCTGCGGTGTACTTGACGATCTGGACGGCGATGGCGGCGCCGGCGCCGGCGTAGGCCATGGCCACGGCGTAGGCGATCCAGCGATTTTGACGGTAGGCGACGCCGGCGAAGAGGAAGAAGAGGACCACCATGGCCGGGTTCATGCCGCCGCCGAAACGGTTGGCGATGCGGATGGTGTCCTGCACGCTGGCCGACTGAATCAGCTCGGCCCACGCTGTGACCGTCGCATCGGCGAAACGCCAGACCAGGGCGACGGCGATGGTGGCGCAAACGGCGGCGATAGCATCCATCCTGCGCATCCGTATGCGCGTGGCGCGCACGACTGTCCAGGCCTCGCCGAAGTCGGACGGTTTGTAGGCACCGCTCGGATGGAGGAGCACGAGCGCAAACAGGCCGGCGATGCACCAGAAGGCCACGTCCCATGCCGGAGCCTCACGCCCGAGGAAAGAGGCGTTGTCGACGGTGAGATGGGCGTGGCAGCAGAGCTGACTGATGGCGATCGCCGGTGAGGGCCAGAAGACCGATAAAGCCAGCAAGGCGATGAAGCCCGCCGCGGCGAGGCGGCGCTTACCGTCGATAGACATAGAACCACTTTCCGATCATGCGGACGGTATCGACGACCTGGTATCCATTCAGCGACGGAGCGATCTCGCCGGCGTGGGCACGCGCGGCCACGATCACCGTCGGTGACGACAACGCCAGCGTGTATGGAGTTGCGTAGCTGACCTGCTCGAACCTGGGCGGTAGATTGCGCGTCCAGAGATAAGGGGCGGCGTAGAGAGCGATCTGCTCGGGCGGGACGTTCTGCTTTTCCAGCGCAACGACGAGCGGGCGGGTGGAGGCCAGGTCGTTGACGACCGGCATCAGCACGATGGCGATGAAAACCATCGCCACGACCGGTACGAATCCGGTGGCGATCGTCGACGTGATCGAAGAGCCGCGGAGGGTGATGACGAAAGCGATGATCGCCGCGGCGGCGGTGATGATGCAGAGCGTCTTGACCGACGGAAGCTGGAGAAGTGCGGCTTCGGGGCCTTGGATACTTTTCGGAGTGATGAAAAGGGCGGCGATGGCGATGATCAGTAATAGAGAGATGGCGATGAGGTTGGCCGCTCGTGCGGCGGTAGACGCGCGGGCGGGACGCCCGCGGTCCCAGGGCTTCGCAACGTATTCAGCAATCAGTAACGCCAGGGGCGGGATCATGGCCATCATGTAGACATCGAGCTTGCTGCTCATCACGGAGTAGGGGACGACGACGGCGATGATCCAGTTGATCAGGAAGCGATGCGTCCGCCAGAGGGCGGCGACGGCGGCCACTCCGAGGAAGAACCAGGGAAAGAGCGTGGCGGGGAGGTGAATGATGTAGAACCAGGGGGGGGCGTTGTGAACCCATGAGGCGATGGCGCGGCCGACCGTCTGCTTGACGATCACATCGTGCGTGTAGGCGCTTCCGCCGAGGAGCATGGCCGGGATGAACCAGAGAAGAGGGATCACCGTCATCGCCAGAATTGCGGGGGCGTAGTTCCCGCGGGGTGCGCGTTTGCGGCGGGCCCCTTCGAGACCGAAGAGCACGATGGCGATGACAGGGGCCATCGGACCCTTGATCAGAATTGCCACGCCGATGGCGATGCCGCACCAAAGCAGGGCCCGGAAATCGTCGCGGTCGAAGAAGCGCTCGAGTTGCCAGAGCGCGAGGACGATAAAGGCGGTGAAGCTGACGTCCATCCGCGCCGACTGCGCTGAGGCCCAGATCATCATCGACGAACCGCAGACGAACGCTGCCAGCGGACCGCCGATCTTCCACATCAGCCAGAGCAAAAAGACGAACGCCAGCAGCGACGGCAGAACGAAGGCCCACGTCGAGTAGACGCCGAGCGGAAAGGTGAAGAGGTCGATGAGCCAGAAGTGGATGGGCGGCTTGTGCGTGAACGGCGCGCCGTTCAGCGTCGGCAGGAAGAAGGCATGCGTCGACCGCATCTCACGCACGACCTGACCGTACTTGGTTTCATCCCCGACGAAGAGGTCGCGCTGCATAGGTGTGATGAGCGCGGCCGCGATGAGGAAAGCGACGGCGGTGATGAGGAGCGGACGCGGCATGCGGAGGATTGTAAGGTCTCGCGGTTGCGCGGTCATCCTGCGGCGAAGCGCGCAGGATCTCCGGTGGTGCCGCGAGGATCTCGATTCGAGCACCACCCGCGCAATGCCACCGGAGATCCTGCGCGCCTCGCCGCAGGATGGACCGCGAGGCCCCGCAAAAAAAGGCCGCGGTCACCCCGCGGCCTTTCGATGATCAGGTGTGTCGTCGTTTCCGCTACGCCATGGCGTTGGATGTTTCGTACGAGCGGATCCGGGCGGCCATCTGGTCCTTCAACTGGAGTTTTCGCTTCTTCAACGTTTTCTCTTCGAGCTCTTCGTCGGTCGAGACCTCATTCTTGGTCGTGAGCTCGCCGAGGCGCGACTCGCATGCGTGATGCTCATCGAGCCATTTGCGAAACTCTTCGTCTTCGGTGCTGAGAATCCGTTGAATGTCAGCGATTTGATTCGACATCCTCTATCCTCCTTCGAAGTACCTTCACAGGAAATTGTAGCACTCTGCACACCAACTTTCGATCACGCTAAGTGGCGCGTTTCCATGTGGTTGCCGTGACAAAGTGACGTAGATTCCCATCGGCTTCCGCTTTGCACTACCATCGCGCCAATGCGGAAAGTGCCGTTTGCGCCCGAGGGATGGCTGTTCCTGATTCCCGTTCTCATCCTCACCGCCGCGGCGCTGTTGATTCAGTGGACGGTCGCGGCCATGGTTCTGGGCTTGCTCTGCATTTTTCTCATCAACTTCTTCCGCGATCCGCATCGTCTGGGATCGGAACATCACGTCGACGTCCTCTCCCCCGCCGACGGTACCGTCGTGCAGATCAAAGACATCGCCGACGGCGATATCTGGCCGGGACTGACGAAGCAGGTCAGCATCTTCATGTCGGTGTTCGACGTTCACGTCAACCGCGCGCCGATCAGCGGGCGGATCATTCACTACCGCTACAACCCGGGAAAGAAGATCGCTGCCTTCGCGGAGAAATCGTCGACGGAGAATGAACAGAATCTCATCGTCGTCGAAGATACGCACGGCGCGACGCTGGCCTTCAAGCAGATCGCCGGCCTGCTGGCGCGGCGTATCGTCTTCGATAAAAAAGAAGGCGATGAGGTCGTGCGCGGCGAACGCGTGGGGATGATCAAGTTCGGCTCGCGCGTGGATATGTTCTTTCCCGCCGATGCCGTGGTCAAGGTCGGGATGCGGGACAAGGTGAGGGTCGGGCTGACGGTCGTGGCCGAGCTCGGAGCGAAGTGATGCAGCGGCCGGACGTCCGGAAGAACCTGCGCCGCGGCGTCTACATCGTGCCGACGCTGTTCACGGTGCTGAACATCTTCTTCGGCTTCCGCTCGATCGTGAACAGCATGCGCGCGGTGCAGGCCATGACGGCGGGCCAGCCCGATCGCGCCATCACCTGCTTCGAGATCGCCTGCGTCTCTCTTCTGATCGCGGCGGTCTTCGATACGTTCGACGGACTGGCCGCGCGGCAACTCGGCGCCACCAGCGAGTTCGGGAAGGAGTACGACTCGCTGGCCGATGTGGTGACGTTCGGCTGCGCCCCGGCGGTCCTGGTTTACGCCTGGGGGCTGCAGCCGCTCGGCAAGCTCGGCGTCGGCATCGCCTTCCTCTTTCTGGTCAGCGTGTCGCTGCGCCTGGCGCGTTTCAACATCATGACCGGGAAGAGCGACTATCGCTACTTCGTCGGCCTGCCCAGCCCGGCCGGTGCGCTGACGATCGCGGCGCTCATCTATTACGCGCCGGCGCCGGTGATCGACCGGCAATTCGCCATCGTCATCATGATCCTGACCGCGTGCACTGCATTCGCGATGGTGTCGCCGATCCGCTGGCGCGCGCAGAAGGGGCTCAACTTCCAGAAAGGGCGGCCGTTGATGGTGGTGGTCGTCATTGCGGCGATCATCGCGGTCGGTTTCGCCTGGCCCCGCCCCTTCGGCCTCGGCCTGGCCCTCGCCTACCTGGCCTCGGGGCCGATGATGCGTCTGTGGTCGATCGCATTTCCGCCGCGTAAGACGGACGACGTGCTACAAATGACGAATTGAAGTTCATCCTGCGGCGAAGCGCGCAGGATCTACGGTGGCGCCGCGCGGACTGTTCTTCGCAATGAACACCCCCGCGATATCACCAGAGATCCTGACGTCTACGCGTCAGGATGAGCTCGAAAGAATCGCGCCGCAATGATCGATCCAAAATCGGCCGCCGGCTATCGTGTCGGCATCGTCAATCCCCAAACACTCGTGGGAACCGAGATCCAGTCCATCCTCCGCGAGCGCTCGTTCCCTTACGCGAAGATCGCCCTGCTCGACAGCACCGGACAGTCCACCGGGATGTTGCGGGAGATCGGCGACGAGCCGGCCATCGTCCTCCCGGTCTCGGACGATGAGCTCGAAGACTGCGACATGGTCTTCTTTTGCGGCCCCGCCGAAGGGAACCGCGAGTGGATTCAGCGCTACGAAGAGGACAACTTCATGGCCATCGACCTGTCGCAGCCTTCAAGCGCGGTGGACGGCAGGCTGGCCGTCGCCGGGGTGAATCTCGAACAGATCGGCGGCGGCGATCGCCTTCTCGTCTCGCCGCATCCGATCGCCATCCCGATCGCAATCGTCCTCCATCAGGTCGAGCTGCTCAGCCGCGTTGAGATATGTACCGCCACGGTCGTGCAGCCGGCGTCGGAATTCGATCAGCTCGGCATCGAGGAGCTGGCCAGACAGACGATCAGCGTGCTGAACATCCAGACCGTGCCGCACGAGGTCTTCGATCGCCAACTGGCGTTCAATCTCTATCCGGCCACGGAGCGGAACGAGGAGTTCATCACCACGCAGATCCATGCGCTCACCGATCCCGACACGCAGCTCGCGCTGCTGGTGACGCAGGGGACGGTCTTTCACGGCCATACGTTTTCGCTCTTCGTGAAGACGAAAGAGGAGCTCGCGCTCGACCGGATCACGGCCACGCTGCGGGCGAATGCCGCCATCGCCTTCGCCGAGGGGGACCAGGCATTCGGAACGATCGACGCGGCGGGAAAGGACGAGGTATTGATCGCCGAAGTGCGGCCGGATGCCTCGATCCGCGGTGGCTTTTGGGTGTGGGCCGTCTGCGATAATCTCCGCCGCAGCTCCGCACTGAACGCCGTTCTCGCCGCGGAGAAGGTGCTGTTCGGGAGCGGAGTGACGAATTGATAGTTCATCCTGCGGCGAAGCGCGCAGGATCTCGGGTGGCATCGCGCGAACTGCGTTTTGAAGCGACGTCTGCGCGGTATCACCGGAGATCCTGCGCGCTTCGCCGCAGGATGAACTTCAATTGAAGGAGAAAAAAGACATGCAAGACTTCTATGAACCGAAAGTCGGCGACATGGCGCCCGACTTCAAACTTCCCTCGACGCGCGGCAAGGAGATGACGCTCAAGGAGCATCGCGGCAAGGACGTGATCCTCTATTTCTATCCGAAGGATGACACGCCCGGATGCACCGCCGAGGCGTGCTCGTTCCGCGATCACGAGTCCGATATCTCCAAGGCGCACGCGGTCGTCCTCGGCGTCTCGACCGATTCGCTCGAGAGCCATGACAAGTTCCGCGGCAAGTACGATCTGAACTTCCCCCTCCTCTCTGACTCGACCGGCGACATCGTGAAGATGTACGGCGTCTGGAAAGAGAAGAACATGTACGGCAAGCGCTACTGGGGTGTGGCCCGTACGACGTTCTGGATCGGTCCGGACGGCCGGATCAAGAAGATCTGGAAGAAGGTCGATACGAAGAAGCACGCGGAAGATGTGTTGGCGGAATTGAACGGGTAACGGGGTCGCGGGGTCTCGCGGTTGCGCGGTCTCGCGGTGGTGAAGCTGGAAGACCGCGAGACTACTGCCTCCTCAGTGCGTCGAATAAACGAACTCAACTCCTTTCGAGTAGAGCTTGTTTGAGAACGCACGAACGATGACCGCCGAGGCACTGTTGACAGATGAGATTCCAAGCCTCGAGACCGCAGGCCCGCGAGACCGCGAAACCGCGAGACCGCGAGACCCACGGGTACCGGCGACGCGGTCATCGGTAACGGAGCCGGCGCTCCTCGCGGCAATCCGCGCGGCGCGCGACGGGGACGAGCGTGCCTTCGAGGAGATCATGCTGGCATCAGAACGACGTGTGGCCCTTCTGGCCTGGCGCATCCTCGGCGACGCCGAAGAGGTGAAGGAAGCGACGCAGGAGACATTCCTCCGCGTCTTTCGCCATCTACGCAAGTTCGACGAGCAGCTCGACTTTTTCGGCTGGCTGTTCCGCATCGCCGTAAACGTCTGCCGCGACATCGAGAAGCACCGCGGGCGGCGTTGGATCTTCGCGCCGGCCGATGAGGGGATGTCGGTCGCCAGCGATGCCCGGGCCGCCGATGACGTATTGGCCGCGCGGGATGACGCCGCTCTTCTGACCCGCGCCATCGATGCCCTGCCGGCGAAAGAACGGCTGGCCGTCATCCTGCGCGAAGTCCAGGAACTGACCACCGAGGAGGTTGCCACCATCCTCGGCAGCTCGCCGGCCACGGTGCGGGTGCAGGTCAGCAAGGCGCGCGCGAAGTTGCGCGTGTGGATCGAGGCATGGCGCGGAGGTGCGCGATGAACATGAGCGGGTTTCGTTCGCAGCAACCGTTAAATGACGATGACTTCGCGGCCATCCGCCGCAACGTGATGACGGCGATCGCGGCGCGCAACGAACGGCGGTTCTTTCCGATCGTGATGCGCTATGCGATCGCGGCCGCGGTGATCGTGGCCATCGGCATCGCCCTGGTCCCGCGCCGCGCGGCCACGCCGTCCGCGGCCGCACCGGCGAAACGAACCGTCGTCATGGCAAGCGCGCCGGCACCGGTACCCGCACCGATCGTTGCGCCTGTCACGACGCAGCCGCCGATTGCGCGTGTTGCTCATCGGCCGCGCCAGCGCCGGGCACCGCATATCGACTTAGCCCGCCAGAACATCCGTGTCGAATTCCGGACGTCGGATCCCGACGTCCGCATCATCTGGATCGCGAGCCAGACACCACCACAAACAGGAGGCAAATCATGAAACGGATCACCATCATCGTCGCGGCACTGCTGATCGCCGCAAGCGCCATCGCGCAAGAGAAAACGGACGACTACAACACCGTCCGCGAGTTCCGCAGCAAGGTCTTTGAAGTTCACAACCGGGAAGCGGAAGAGGTCGCATCGTCCATCAGGCTACTGGGTAGTGGCTTCAAAGGAGCGGGGCTCAGCATCAACAATGAAATGCACACCATCACCGTGCGCGACTTCCCTGAGAACATCGCCGCGATCGAAGGCGCGATCGCGCGCCTCGACCACGCCATCTCCGACGCACCGGACATCGAGATGAAGATCTCGGTGCTGATCGGATCAAAGACGCCGCTCGCGGGCGCGGCCACGGTGCCGGACGAGCTCGCGCCGGTCGTCAAGCAACTCGAGTCGACGCTTCGCTATGCGCATTACGGCCTCATGACGGCCACGGTCCAGCGCACGAAGCCGGGACTTGGACTCAAAGGTTCCGGCGTAGCCGAGCCAACACTCCTGGGCATGACGGTCAAGGAAGGGCAGCCGATTCTCTACAGCTACCGCCTGTTCCAAATCACCGCAACGAGCGGCGAGCGCCCATCGGTCGACATCCAGAATTTCGAGTTTTCGATGCGCGTCCCCATCACCATCGGCGGCACGACACCGACGCAGTATCAGTCAGTCGGCTTCGAAACGCCGGTCTCGATTCACCAGAACGAGAAGGTGGTCATCGGCACGACCACGATGGGAGATAAGGCATTGATCGTCGTGGTTACGGCGACGGTGGCGGCGAAGTAAGTTACAGCCAAGCTCCGGCACAGACAAGAGTGTCTGTGCCACATTTCAAACACCCTTCAGCAAATACCGACGAGCAATGTGGCACAGAACAGACACTCTTATCTGTGCCGTGCGGCGGCGCAAGCCGCCGCACTTTCTTTACACCGCCGCCGGTTTGAACGCGCGAAGCCGCTTGCACGCTTCTTCCAACGAATCGAAGTCCTTGGCAAAGCAGAAGCGCAGCATTCTCTTCCCCGCCTCGGAGACGAAGAACGCGGAGCCCGGGACGGAGGCGACGCGGGTGCTTTCGAGCAGCGACTGCGCCGCTTCCTTGTCGTCGCGGAAATCGTCGGGGATCTTCGCGAGCATGTAGTAGGAGCCCTGCGGGATCGAGGGCTCAAAGCCGGCCTCGGCCAGGGCATCGGCGAGCATGTCCCGCTTCTTCTGGTAGTCGGCGGCCATGTTCCGGTAGTACTCGTCGCCGATTTCCAGGGCGCGGGCGACGCCCCATTGAAGCGGCGTTGGTGCACAGATCGCGAAAAGATCGTTCATCAGGCCGATGGGGCCGGCCACGCGTTCGTCGGCAATGACGTAGCCGACGCGCCATCCGGTGATCGAAAACGTCTTCGAGAATCCGCTGATCGTGATGGCCAGATCCCGGCAGGACGGGATCGAGGCGACGGACACATGTTTCCGCCCGTCGTAGACGATGTACTCGTAGATCTCATCCGTGAAGATCCAGGCGCCGAATTCGCGGCACAGCGCGCCGATCTTCTCCAGTTCCTCGCGTGTGAACATCTTTCCGGACGGATTCGAGGGCGTGCATACGACGATCGCTTTCGTCTTCGGGCTGAACGCCGCGCGCAGAACGTCGAAGTCGATCGTCCAGTCCGGCGCCTTCAGCGGAACAAACTTCGGTTCGAAGCCAAGGACCTTGAAGGTGTTCAGGTGATAGCCGTAGTACGGCTCGAAGAGGATGACTTCATCGCCGACGTTCAGGGTGGCCATGGCCGCCGCGAGAAACCCACCACTCGATCCGACCGTGACCACGATCTCCTTAGACGGATCCGCGGTGAACCCGTTGTGACGCTTGACCTTGCGGGCGATGCGCTCGCGAAGCACGTCGATCCCTTCGAACTTCGAGTAGGTCGCTTTGTTCGCCCGGATGGCGTCACAGGCACCATCGACGAGCTCCGGAATCGTCGGGAGGTCGCAGATACCCTGCCCGAGGTTGATGCCGTCGACGCGCTCACATTCACGCGACATACGGCGGATATCGGACTGCACGAGGCCACGGAGACGATCGCTGATCTGGTTCATAGCGTGGGAAGTTTACCGCGTGGCGCGGAATGCGTCGCCATCGAGGATGGGAACGAGGTCATCGGCGTCGAGCTCCGAGGCGATGCCGACATCGTCAGGCCAGCCGGCGTCGACCAATTCGCGGCCGGAGAGCGAACCCCGCAGCGCGTCAGCAAGCTCGCCGCGCAGCCGCTCGAACGCCGCCGTGGCCGCCTCGGCTTCCGCCGAGCGCGCGTGCGGCATCCGGGAGATGATCGCGCCGGCGGCAAGCCAATCCTCGATGGCGAAGCGGAGAGAGTCGTCGGGCCAACGCTCGCCACCGGCGATGATCGCCGCCGAACGCTCGCCGATCCACCGCGTCACCGCTGAGGCATTGCGAAGGCATCCCACGGCAATCGTTTCGATGCCCGCCTCGCGCGCTGCAAAGGCGATGACTGAGCCGTTGCGCGAAGGGAGCACCATGCGCGTACCGTGCGGAATCTCCCGGAGCGCGGATGGCGAGAGGCTGAAGGCGGTGTCGCGGGTCTTCGACGCCAGCCGCGCCTCATACGTCCGCGCCAGCTCGGCGGCGCGCTCGCCACTCCACGGGCAAGGGTAAATTCGCGCGCCGCGTCCGCAGGCGACGGTGACCGCCGTACTGAACGAAAAAACATCGACGACCACCACCACGGAATCCCTCGGGACGTTTGCCAGCGCGTTGACACCCCAATCGCAAGTCACGCGCATTGGAAGACCCCCACCCACCACTCCCCCTTCGAACGCTCCTCGGCCAGCACGAGGCCGTGTCCGGCGCAGGCGCGCACCACGTCGTCCCGTTTGACGACCAGGATGCCGCTGAGGATGAGCGATCCGCCGAGGTGCCGTCTCACTTCGCCGAGGAGGGGGATGATGACCTCGGGGATGATATTCATCGTCACTATGTCGAAGACCCCGCCGCGGAGGGCCTCGATGTTGCCGATGAAGATCGGCATCCAGGCATCGCCGACGGCGTTGCGAACGCGATTGTCGCGCAGAGCAGCGAAAGCGTCGACGTCGTTGTCGAATGCAATCACTCCCTCCGCGCCGAGGCGGCACATGGCCAGTGCAAGGATGCCACTCCCGGAACCGACGTCGAGCCCTCGTTTTCCGGCGACGTCGAGAGTTTCGAGAACCTCGATGCAGAGCGATGTCGTCTCGTGCGAGCCGGTGCCGAAAGCCTGCTCCTGCGGCACGATGATCGTGTGGCGCGTGGTGCCGGCGGGGATCAGGGCCGCATCCGGGGCGACGACGAATCGCTCACCGATGAACAGCGGCTCCAGCGACTGCTGGTAACGATCGAGCCAGTCGACGCGCTCGCGATCGGCAGCTAGGAGCTCGATCCCTTCGACATCCGCCGTTTCCCGCGCAGCGGCGTCGCGATCAACGGAGGTGTCGAAGTACGCGGAGATCGTCATCGTCCCGTTGATCTCGATGGACGAGCTGCCGGTCGACGGCGTCAGATAGAGCCGCGACTGCACGATCTCGTCGAGCGCGGCATCGCGGGCGTCGAAGGAGATCTCGAGGATGAAGTCCTTCACGCCCGTGCGCCGAACGAATCGTCGTAGTCTTCCATCGCTGCCTGCACCACGGCATGCGCGTGCGAGGATCCATACGAGCCCGAGACGCGGATACGGGCAGGCTCGCCGGGGACGAGTTTGTATGTCGAGAAGTAGTGCTCCAACCGCTCGACGAGCACCGCCGGCACATCGCTCAGATCGTGGGCCTCACCCCAGACGTAGTCGCCCTGCAGCACGGCGATGATCTTGTCGTCGGCCTCATCGCGGTCGACGAGCTGCAGTCCGCCGATGACGCGCGCGGAGAGAATGATCTCCGACTTGTTGATGGGCCGTTCGCTGAGAACGCAGATGTCGAGCGGATCGCCATCGCCTTTCTTTGTCACCGGCGTCAGCGCGGCCACGTGCGGCCCGCAATAGGTACGCGGGATGAATCCGTACAGGGCGGGCGGTTGGGATGAGGTGCGCTGCGGCCGGTCGACGCGAAGATAACCGGTGGCCTTGTCGACCTCGTACTTGATGAGATCGAAGGGGGTGATCTCGATGTACGCGTTGACGACCCGCGGCGCATCCGCGCCGGCGCTCAGGCCATGCCAGGGATGCGGGCGCCACTGCGAAAACGTCAGGTCGGCCACAGGCCACGCATTCTAGCGCGCTACTCGTCGCTGGCCGACTCAACGCGATTGGATGTCCACGGATTCAGTACCGGCACATCGGCTTTCACATGATGTCGGGCGGTCGCCGCGATCATGAGGTCGGCCTGCGAGAACGTGTGGCCGGTCTTCCGCCCTTTCTCAACGAGAAGCCGCCAAGCCAGCACGATGTCTTCAGTGACATCGAGAACGCGATTCTCGAACATAGGGCGTACCTGCTTCGCGAGCCATTCCGTCACTTCCATTCGCCGTGTTATGTCCGTCGCGGTCTCGATGCCAAACCGAATCTCGGCGAGAGTGACAACGCTGACATAAAGCCGGGCGAATGGTCGAGTCGATACGAACCGGGCAACGTCGGCGTTCGGTTTCGCGCGCCGTAGCTCTGAGAGGACGTTCGTATCGAGGATCCAGCCAGTCACAGCTTCACACGGCGAGTGCGTGCCGGCGTGTAGACGCGGTCGAACTCGATGTCGCCCAACGGTGAGTTCTGCATCAAGTCGATGAGGACCTGACCGGTCGGTTCGCCTTTGATGCGTCGATACTCCTCAACGGAGATGACGACCACCTCTTCATGGCCATGCACGGAGATTTGCTGCGGACCTTCCGTCTTTGCTTTCCGCACCACTTCGCTGAAGCGGGCTTTCGCATCTTGAAGCGCCCAATGTCCTGGAAGCGTGGCGTCGCGTGCGGCTGTCTGCCGATTTCTGGTCAAGCTGGACCAGTATAGCCTTACGGGTTCGTGAAGAAGTCCTTCACCTTCCCGAACACGCCTTTGTCCTCCAGCGGCGTTTCGCCCTCGGCCTCCGCGTAGCGCTGCAGAAGGTCGCGTTGCGACTCATTCAGCGACGTGGGGATGCGCACGGAGACGTGGACGTAGTGATCGCCGCGGCCGGAGCCCTGGAGAAACTGGATGCCTTTGGATCGCAGGCGAAAGACCTGCGCCGGCTGCGTGCCGGGCGGGATGCGCAGCGACTCGGCGCCGTCGATCGTATCGATCTGCATGTCCGCACCGAGGGCCGCCTGCGTGAAGGTGACGGCCTGATCGGAATGGATGTCGTAGTCGCGGCGCGTGAACTTCGCGTGCGGGTGGACGGAGAGGAAGACATAAAGATCGCCGGGCGGTCCGCCGTTGAAGCCTGCTTCCCCTTCACCGGACACGCGCAGACGGGAACCCTCGTCAACGCCGGCCGGCACTTTGACCGAGATGGTCTTCTCTTCGCGCACGCGGCCTGCACCGTCGCAATTGGCACAGGGATCCTTGATGACTTTCCCGGCGCCGCCGCATTGCGGGCAGGTCCGGGCCACGGCGAAGAATCCTTGCGAATAGCGCACCTGTCCGCGGCCGCCGCATCCGGTACAGGTCACCGGCTGGGTACCGGCCTTCGCACCGCTGCCGTGGCAGACCTCGCACGTCGCCACGCGCGGCACGTCGATGGTGACGTCTTTGCCGAAGACGGCTTCCTCGAATTCGAGCGCGAGGTCGTAGCGGAGATCGTTGCCTCGTGTGGCTCGGGCGGTGCGGCGGCGGCTGGTGCCGAAGAAGTCGCCGAAGCCGAAGAGATCGCCGAGGATGTCGCCGAAGTCGGCAAACTGATTCGGATCGAAGCCGCCCCCGCCGACGCCCTGATGTCCGAAGCGGTCGTACCGCGCGCGCTTCTCATCGTCCGAGAGAACGCCGTACGCTTCCGCGGCCTCCTTGAACTTCTCCTCGGCGTCGGCATCGCCAGGATTCTTGTCGGGGTGGTACTTCACCGCCAGACGGCGGTACGCCTTCTTGATGTCGTCGACGGTAGCCTCGCGGGCCAGACCGAGGATCTCGTAGTAATCGCGTTTTTCTGTCGTTGCCATCGTCACTCGGTTAAATGGCGTCTCCGCCGGGGATGTTCATCTTCACGGGGTTGTAGAGCATCACGCTGGTGAGAATGCGCGACGCCGTCTGCAGGTCGAAGATGGCGTCGTTGAGACGCTGCCTCTCCTCCGCGGTCACCGATTCCTTCGCTTTGGTAATGCACTTCTGTACTTTGTCGCGGTCTTCATCGTTCAGCATCTTGCCGAACTCACGAAAGACCTTGTCGTTGGTGTAGATCATTCCCTCGAGCTTGTTCTGCAACATGCGGATCTCACGGCGCGAGGCGTCGGTGCGCGAGTGCTCGGCTGCCTCGCTGACGAGGCGATCGATCTCATCCTCGGACAGGCCGCCGGCGGGATTGATCTGGACGCCGGTGGACTGGCCGGTGGCCTGATCGCGCGCAGTGACGCTGACGATGCCGTTGGAATCGATGGCGAAAGTGACCTCGATCTGGGGCACACCGCGCGGAGCGGAGGGAATGCCGACCAGATCGAACTTGCCGAGGGACTTGTTGTCGCGCGCGAACTCGCGCTCGCCTTGCAGCACGTGCACGGTGACCTTGCTCTGATGATCGGCCACGGTGGTGAAGATCAGCGAGTTCTTGGTGGGGATCGTGGCGTTGCGCTCGATGACTTTCGTGAAGACGCCGCCGTGGGTCTCGACACCGAGCGACAGCGGTGTGACATCGAGCAGGATCATGTCCTTGATGTCGCCACGCAGGATGCCGGCCTGCACGGCCGCGCCGACGGCGACCACTTCATCGGGATTGATGTTGCGATTCGGCTCCTTGCCGAAGGCCTTCTGCACCGCCTCGACGACCCGCGGCATGCGGGTCTGTCCGCCGACAAGGACCACTTCGTCGATGTCCGCCGCGGTGAGGCCGGCCTGCTTCAAGGCGTCGTTGACGGGATCGATCGTCTTCTGGATCAGATCCTCGACCATCTTCTCGAACTCGGGCCGCGTAAGCACGCTGTTGAGATGCTTTGGGCCCGAAGCGTCGGCAGAAATGAACGGCAGCGTGATGCGCGACTCCTCGGAGCCCGATAGCTCATGTTTGGCACGCTCGGCGGCTTCCTTCAGGCGCTGCAGGGCCATGCGGTCGTCGGCCAGGCTGATTCCGGTATCGCGCTGGAAGCCTTCGATGAGCCAATCGATGATGCGCTTGTCGAAGTCCTCGCCGCCGAGGTACGTGTCACCCGAGGTGGAAAGCACTTCGAACAGTCCGTCCTCGAGTTTGAGAATGGAGATATCGAACGTGCCGCCACCGAGATCGTAAACGGCGATGCGCTGGTTCTGCTTGTTGTCGAGACCGTAGGCCAGGGCGGCGGCAGTCGGCTCGTTGATGATGCGGAGAACATCGAGCCCGGCGATCTTGCCGGCGTCGCGCGTGGCCTGGCGCTGGCTGTCGTTGAAGTAGGCCGGGACGGTGATGATCGCCTCGGTGACTTCCTCCCCGAGGAACTCTTCGGCGAAGGTCTTGATCTCCATCAGCACGAACGCGGAGATCTCCTCGGGGGAGTATTCGCGGTCGCGGATCTTCACCTTCATGTCGCCGTTGGCGGCCGGCACGATCTGATACGGGAGGATCTGCTTGGCGCGCGTGACCTCGTCAGAGTCGTACTTGCGGCCGATGAGCCGCTTGATGGCAAAGACGGTGTTGAAGGGATTGGTGATGGCCTGACGCTTGGCGATCTGGCCGACGAGCCGTTCGCTGTCTTCCGTGAAGCCGACCACCGACGGCGTGGTCCGGCTTCCCTCGCGGTTCGGCATCACCTGCGGCGTCGCCACATCTACGACGGCGACGCAGGAGTTTGTCGTCCCGAGATCGATTCCGATGATCTTCGACATTCTCTATACGCCCGCGGATTCATTCTCTTCCGACCCGCCCACCGCGACTCTGACCATAGCGGGCCGCAGCAGCCGATCGTGAAGGAAATAGCCTTTCTGGAGAACGGCCACGACAGTATGCGACGGGACCGACGGATCTTCCTCGCGAACGACGGCCTCGTGAATGTTAGGGTCGAATCGAACGCCGGATTCGCTGATGGTCTTGAGCCCGTGGCGCTGGAGGACGTCGAAGAGCTGTTTGTAGATGAGGGCCACCCCTTTGTGAAACTCATCGCCTTCCTCGGCGTGCTCGAGCGCGCGGTCGAAGTTGTCGATCACCGGCAGCAGGTCGCGGATCACGCCGACCAGGGCGTAACGCCGGAAGTCGTCCTTTTCGCGCTCGGCGCGTTTGCGGAAGTTCTCGAAGTCCGCAAGTGTCCGCAGGTAGCGGTCGCGGAAGTCCTCTTCCTGCACGGCGGGCACGGGCCGGCCGCCCATGGCTTCCCGGGCGGCGATCTCCATCTCGTGCTCGATGTCGGCCACGGATTCGCCGGTATCTTCGATCACATACGCGTCGTCATCCACGGTGGGTTTGTCATTGTCATTCACTGCTGTTGCTCCTGTTCCTCTTCGATCTTGCGGCTGAGCGCGAGGCCGAGATAGTCGACCAGCGGTGCCATGCGCGCGTACTCCATGCGCATGGGGCCGATGATTCCGACCATTCCCAGCGGCGCGGACTGCGTACCGTAACGCCGCGCCACGATGCTGAAGTTATAGATCTGCGTGAAGTTACTCTCCGATCCGACCAGAATCTGCAGTCCCTCCTCAGAGAGACACGAGTTCAAAATCTCCACCAGCTTCTCTTTCTCCTGCAGCGCCAGGAAGGTTTTGCGAAGGGAGACCGCGTCAGAGAACTCGGGCTTGGTGAGGATCGAGGCCGCCCCTTCGACGTAGAGCTCGTGCTCGAGCGGCGAGACGTCGTTGACCGCTTCGATGCCGAGGGAGATGGTCTTCTGCAGCATGCCATCGTGCCGCGCCCGCTCCTCTTCCGTCATCCGGACGAGCCGGCGGCGGATGTTGTCGAGGGTCATCCCGGTGAATTCGATGGTGATGTAGCGGGAGATCTTCTGCAGCTCGTCGCGCGTGAACTGCAGGCGCGTCTCGATGATCTTGTTCACCACCACACCGTTCTGGCCGACGATGATGCACATGATCTTGCTGTCGGCGACGGCGACGAAGTCCATGCTGCGGATCGTGAATTGCAGCAGCGTGGGCATGAAGATGACGCCGACCTGGTCGCTGAGCTTCGACAGAACGCGCGAGGCCAGATGAAGCACCTCGTCGATTTCGTTGGCGTGGCTGACCTGGTCATCGATCATCTCACGCTCCGGTTGCGAGAGGGTGTGCGAGCGCATGAGGTTGTCGATGAAGAATCGGTAGCCGCGGTCCGTGGGGACGCGGCCCGCCGAGGTGTGAGGGTGCTGGAGATAGCCGAGATCCTCGAGGTCCGCCATCACGTTGCGGAGGCTGGCCGGCGAAAGCTGGAAACGGCCGCACTTGGCCAGCGACCGGGAGCTGATGGCCTCGCCCGTGGCAACGTGCTGCATGATGATCTCGCGCAGCACCTCGCGTGCGCGCGTGTCGAGATCGTCACCACTGAGATCGAAGTGTTGGACCATGGCGGGTCACGAGAGCAGTAAGCAGTCTCGCTGTCCGACCGCTAACAGACAGGAGAATGTAGGAATTGCGCGCGAAGGTGTCAAGATTGCTCTGTCATTCGCCATCATGAAACGCGTCACTCTCCTCGCTTTTCTGCTTGCCATGCCGGCCCTCGGCGTCACCGTCGACCGGATCGCGGCCGTGATCGATCAACAGGTGCTGACCGTGAGCGAAGTCGACCAGATGGTACAGCTCCGTTTCTTTCCACGCCTCGCCGGAAGAAGCGACGACGACTATCACCACGACATTCTCGAGGCCTTGATCGCCCAGACCTTACGGTACCGCGACGTGGAGCGGTTCGGGGCACAGGACATCCCGAAGGACTCGATCGAGGCCCGGTTGGTGGAGATCCAGCACCGTTTCGCCTCCCCGGCCGAGCTTGATGTCGCGCTGGCCCGCGCGGAGCTGACGCCGGACGAAATACGGACCTTGATCAGACGCCAGCTGCAGGTGGAGGCGTACATCCAGGAGCGCTTCGCGCCGCTCATCTTCGTCGCGAATGAAGACATCGCCGCCTACTACAACGGCCCGTGGCGCCAGCAGCGCGCCGCGCGCGGGCTGCCTGTACCGCCGCTCAACGACGTTCGCGACGAGATCCGCACCCTCATCCGTTCACGGCAACTCGAGGAGCAGGTCGAGACGTGGACGACGCAGTTGCGGGCGCGCGCGAACGTTGACGTGTACGCCTGGATGTGAATCGGCGGCTTCGCCGCGTTGTCGGTTATCGGTTGTCAATTGTCCACGGCGTTGGCACACCGGCACAGACAAGAGTGTCTGTGCCACATCGGCCCTGGTAACTTTGAAACGGCACGAAGGTGGTAAGACACAGACGCTGTTGCCCGTCCAACGCGGCGAAGCCGCAATCAACCGAGAACCGACAACGCGGCGCGGCGGCGTCAGCCGCCGCGCCGCAGGTTACGGCGTCGGGTTCGGGTTCTGCGTGAAGAAATCGACGGAGCCGATCTCCGTACGCAGGCCGGTGAAGTCGAGGGCGCGCACCGTTACGCGGTGGCGCGCGTTTGCAAGCTTCGTCGTATCGATGACGAAGCGCCATCCGGAGTTCTGGCTGTTGATCAGAAAGGGGTATTGCACTGCCACATCAGGACGGGGGAAGCCGTACTGCGCCGTCCCCACGAAATTGCCGTCGACAAGCACCTCAACCGCCTGGAGGCTGCTGTGCTCGATGACGGCCCAGCCCTGGAAGGTCACGGTCCCCTTCATGAAGTCGTTGGGCTGCGGGACGTCGATGTAGCCGACGGCTGAGGCGACACGGTTCTCGGCGCATTCGAAAAAGACCGGAATACCGTCCCGGTTCGGCAGCTCGGTAAACGTCTGCTGCAGATCGCCGACGCGCACCGTCAGAACGTGATTGCCGGGCCGCACGCCGAGCGCCAGCAGCGCGCCGACGTCGAGCGTGAAGAGGAAGCCCGAGCGCGGTGCGTCGGGATAGTTCGGATAGTAGCGCTCCACGTCGAAACGCGGCATTCCGTAGCAGTTGACGTAGTTGTTGAAGATCGGGTTGAAGGCGCAGTCGTCAGTCGAATACCAGCGGCGTCCGTCCACCAGCAGCTCGGCGTAGGCGACGCGGCCGACATCGCTGCGCGTGCCGAGGTCGAGTGCCCAGCCGCGGACCGGGGTGATGTGCGATTGATTGTTGATCGCCGGCGAGAAGACCGGCTGGACCTGGCAAAGAGTGCCGTAGAGCACCGCGTCGCGCAGCGGCTCGTCGACGAAGCCGAACGGCTTGAGGTTCGCCCCCTCGTTGAAGATCTGCACGACCCTGCGGCCGATGAGGCGCGAGAGTCCTAGGCGGTCGGTGGCACGGACGTCGAGCGTGTGGACGCCGTCCTGGATTCTGGTCGTGTCGACATTGGCGATGAAGGCGCTGTAAAGAGCATCGGGCCAGTCGGCGATCGTATTGGCCACATCGGGCCGGGGGTCGCCGTACATCGCGTCCTGAACAACCCCGTTGTCGATGAGGACTTCGACCTTGGCGACGCCGTCAGTATCGAGGGCCCAGCCGGAGACGGGGAACGAGCCTGAGGCGTTGAAGGTCCCGGCCAGGCCCGGGATGTCGACGCTGCCGAACGGCGCCTGGTTGAGCGTGTTGTCGACGTTGATCGTCCGGCGGCCGAGCTCCGTCACCGTCCCGTCGCTGCGGAAGACGTGCACCGAGATCGTGTGCGCGCCGTTCGTGAAGCGGCTTGCCAGCATCCCGATCTGGAAGCCGGGCGCGATCTGCTGGATACCCGGGTAGTTCGGGTACGCTTCGATGATGTCGATGCGCGGCAGGTTTGTATTTGCGTTGGCGATGAACTGATCGTCGACGTAGGCGGCGATGCGCGAGATCGCCGAGGGGTCGAGAAACCACCCCTTGATGAGGATCACGCCGCTCTGCGTAACAGACGGATCAGGAAACTCGAGCGCGCCGAGCGACTCCGTCGTTTGCGCGAGAAGCGCCGGCACTGCAAGTAATACCAAAGTGGCGAGAACCAGGCCGCGGGTAACCCTTCTCCACATAACCCCAACCTCCCCGAAAAATGACCTTGCCCGTTACTGCTTTGTCGACGAATGCTCGCGTCGATTCCTGTTCAAACCCCGTTCAGTCTACGGCCAGTTTGCCGGAGTTTATACTGCGCCGGTGAATTCTTCAAATATCGATGTGACCGCCGTGACGATCGAGGATATCCGGGACGCTGCCTGCCGCCTCAAAAACTACATCCACCTGACGCCTCTTCTCACGAGCCGTTCGCTGTCGGAAGCGATCGGAGTGGAGGTTCGCCTCAAGTGCGAAAACCTCCAGCGGGCGGGCTCGTTCAAGATCCGCGGGGCGATGAATGCGCTCCTGCAACTGTCTGAAAATGAACGGCGAAACGGCGTGGTGGCTTTCTCTTCCGGCAACCACGCCCAGGGGGTCGCCCTCGCGGCGAAGCTTCTCGGCGTGAAGGCGACGATCGTGATGCCGGAGAACTCGGTGGCGATGAAAGTCGCGGCCACCAAAGCCTACGGCGCCGAGGTCGTCACCGCCGGGGTGACGTCGGCCACCCGGGACACAGTGGCCAGAGAGATTGCGGAGAAAAGCGGTGCGGCGGTCATCCCCCCTTTCGACGACTGGCGGATCATCGCCGGCGCCGGAACCGTCGGGCTGGAGATCGTCGAAGCGTGGCCGGGTGTCGAGACCATCGTGACGCCGCTCGGCGGCGGCGGCCTGCTATCGGGTGTAGCCATTGCTGCGACCTCACTCAACCCCAATATCAATGTCTACGGCGTGGAGCCGCGCGCCGGCAACGATGGCGAGCAATCGTTCAAGTCCGGCCGCATCGTCACCATCGACCCCCCGAAAACGATTGCCGACGGCGCCCGCACCCTGGCCATCGGCGAGCGTAACTTCGCGGTCATCCGCGAGCGCGTCCGCGACGTCGTCAGCGTCGACGACGACGTCCTCCTCGACGCCGTAAAGCTGTCCATGTACCGGACCAAGCTGGTCATCGAGCCGACCGGAGCGCTGGGTCTCGCGGCGTTGCTGTCTGGTGTGATCAAACCACGGGGGAAGACGGCGATTGTCGTGAGCGGGGGGAACATCGACTTTTCGTTGCTTTGTTGAGAAGCTGCTGGCTGCTGGATGAGAGTGGGGAATGATTCCTGTTAGTATCAGTATGGAGGATGCCCGTCATGGTTAAGCTGCTACGTACGAAGATCGACCGGAGTATGCTCCTGTTCCGCGGAAGCGGATTTCGTTCTGGAAGGCTCTTCTTGCTGACTCGCCGCTTCAGGCCTAGCAACAAGGAAATCGCGGAAACCATCCTGACTCGATATCGCGAGACATTCGAAATCCTCGGACGGCAATAGTCCGTGCGTCACCAATGGGTGACCAAAGAGGAGTTTATCGACGCGCTTTGCGTCATGCTTGATGCTCACCGCCGGCTCGGTTTTTCCGAACCGATTCCGTTCCCTACCGAAGAGCAATTCGATCGCTCCGCGAGTGTCGTCGTGAGTATCAACCAGCCGGTCTACGGGCAGGACAGGTACCCCGCTCTCACCGAAAAGGTCTCGGCGGCGTTTTATGAGCTCATCAAGCAGCACATCTTCTTCAACGGAAACAAGCGCATAGCCACTTACTTTTTGCTGCATCTGCTAGCGATGAACGGCTACATGCTGGACGTTGACGAGCCTGAGGATCTGGCAGAATTTGCCAAGCGTGTTGCCACATCGGATGCTCGTGACCGTGCGCGGGAATTGGAGCACATCAACAAAAAGGTTCAGGCCGATTTGGTCGCCACCGAGGCTTGGAATCTCTTTCGGAGACGGCGGGGGCTCTTCTGGCAGGCTTGACCTGAAACCCCGTCAACACTCCACCTCACTCATATGACCGGCTCCCTCTTCGACGACGCCCCCTTCGAACCTCCTGCCCGAGGTGACGCTCCTCTGCCGGAACGAGTGCGTCCGCGCACTCTCGAAGACGTCGTCGGTCTCGACGAGCTCCTCGGCGAGGGACGCTTTCTGCGCACGGCCATCGAGAGCGACCGCATTCCCTCGATGATCTTCTGGGGGCCGCCCGGCTCCGGCAAGACGACCATGGCGCGCATCATCGCCAACAAGACCCGGGCCCGGTTCGTCACCTTCTCCGCCACCAGCAGCTCGATCAAAGAGATCAAGACGCTGATGGAGGAAGCGCGGAAGGAACGGAAGGCGCGCGGCTCGAAGACGATCGTCTTCATCGACGAGATCCACCGATTCAACAAAGCGCAGCAGGACGCGTTTCTCCCCTATGTCGAAGCAGGCGACATCATCCTCATCGGCGCCACCACCGAGAACCCATCCTTCGAGGTGAATTCGGCGCTGCTGTCGCGAACGAAAGTCGTGGTCATCCCGGCGCTGGAACGGGAGCAGGTGATGACGATCCTGCGTCGCGCCGTCGCCGATCCGTCCCTCCGCAAGCATGGGATCGAGGTCACCGAGGAGGCTCTCGATTTCATGGCCGCGACCTCGGCCGGCGACGCGCGGCAGGCACTCAACTCTCTCCAGCTCGTCATCGAGACCGCGACGAAAGACGACGGACCTATCGATAAAACAAAAGTGACGCAGATCCTCCAGCGCCGGTCGTTGATGTACGACAAGGGGGGCGAGGAGCACTACAACATCATCTCGGCGCTCCACAAGTCGCTCCGCAACGGCGACGCCGACGCCTCGGTGTACTGGCTGGTGCGGATGCTGGAAGGGGGCGAGGACCCGATGTACATCGCCCGCCGCCTCGTCCGAGCGGCCTCCGAGGATATCGGGAACGCCGACCCGCAGGCGCTGGTCTTCGCCATCGCCGTCCAGCAGACCGTCCACTTCCTCGGCATGCCCGAGTCGGGGGTGGCGCTGGCGCAACTGACCACCTACCTCGCCGCCGCGCCCAAATCGAACGCCGTCTACATCGGCTACGGGGAAGCTGTCCGCGAAGTGCGCCAGGGCGACAACCCCGGGGTCCCCTTGCACATCCGCAATGCCCCCACGCGCCTGATGAAGGACCTCGGCTACGGCCGCGGCTACCAGTACGCCCACGACTTCGAAGAACAGACCGTCGCGATGAATTGCTTGCCGGAGGCGTTAGCCGACCGCCGATTCTACGAACCGAAAGAGATCGGAACGGAGGCGAAGATGAAAGCCCGGCTCGATGCCATGAGGGAGGTGCGGGGGAAGAAGTAGACATGGGGGAACAGCCCGGCAAGTCTCACCGGCCGCGTGAACGAGGCCCCTTTTGCGCTTGACGGGCGTTCCGCAGAACCACATCAGCAACTTGGAGATACCATACGTAAGGAGGCTCAACCGATGTCTGTCTCGACCATGACCAGCAAGGGACAAACGACCGTCCCGAAGGAAGTGCGCGAAGCGCTCGATCTGGAGCCCGGCGCAAAACTGCAGTGGGAGGTCCGCGGCGGCAGAGTCGCCATCACCTCCGACCGGCCGGCGCTCTACAAGCTGCAAGGCTTCATCAAGCATGGGCCGGACGCGTTGACCGCCGTCGCCGAGGCCCGCAAGACGCGAGGCCGCGTCTGACGTGGGCGCGTCCGCGCATTTCCGCGGGTGGGCGTTAGGCGGTTACGCAGGAAAAACCGAATGTTGAATGTTCAATGTTGAATGTTCAATGTTGAATGAGCTTCGCCTCGCGGACATCCCCTCGGCATTCAACATTGAACATTCAACATTGAACATTCAACATTCAACATTTCGCCTCTTGCGACACCGCCTTTACGGTTGCCGGGTAACGAGGGTTACCCCACTCACTCGTTGTACGCGTTCGCCCGGCGCTTGATCGGCGTCGGCTTGCCGTCGTCGCTGACGTTCACGTAGACCACCTGGGCCTCCGTGACCATCACCTTTTGCTGCGGATCGGCCCCGCGGATCACCTCGCAGATGACCTTGACGGTGATCGACGTCGTGCCGATGCGGAGGGTCTCGGTCCAGAAGCTGACCAGATCGCCGACGAAGACCGGCTCGTGGAAGACGATCTTGTCCATCGAGACGGTGAGCATCAGGCCGCTCCCCTGCCGGCGCGCTTCGATGGCGCCGGCCTGGTCGATGTAGCTGAGGATCACGCCGCCGAAGATGGTGCCGTGCGCGTTCGTGTCGCGCGGCATCATCAGCACGCGGATGGCCGGCTCGTTCCAGCGCGGTTGCGGGATCCCGGAGCCTCGGGGTTCGGCTGTCACGTCAGATCCGCCAACACGCCTGCCTCATGCCCCCTGCTGCGTCGTAGGCGGTTCGATCAGCTTCTTGTTGATGTCGATCGTCGCGGCCTTGCGCAGCTTCTGCAAGAGGGTCGCGCGCAGGTTCCGCGATTCCTGCTGGCGAAGCGTGTCGATGTACTGCGTGCGATTCTGCGCCAGCGCGACCGGATCGGCTTTCTTCTGCTCGATGACCTGGAACAGCACCGCGCCGTCGCCCGTCATCACCGGCCCCTTGACCTCGCCGACCGGAGCGGTCATGGCCGCGTCGACGAGCGCCGAGGTGTCACCGGTGAATCCGGCGATATATCCCTGCCGGTTGATGTTCGCTTCCAGTGCGGCCAGGCCGAGCTTCGGAGCGACCGCGTCCACGGTCGGCGCAGGCAGTGCCATCGCCAGAGCCTGCTGGGCGAGCTGCCGGGCCTTCTCCATGCGCGCATCGTTTTCGACCCGGGCGCGCACTTCCTCGAGAGGCGCAACGCCGGCCGCGCGGATGCTGTAGAGGAAGGGAATGACCGGACCACGCTGTGAGCCGATGATGTCGCCGACGTCGTTCTGCTTGGCGGCAAACGCCCACGTGCTGAAGGCGGGATTGTTGCCCACGCCGGTGATGGCGTCGGACTTGCCGAACCACTGCGTGTCATTGGAGGTCACGTTGCCGGTGGCCAGCGCGGTGAACTCGGCGGCGGTCTTCGGCGCTTTTGCCTTGATCTTCGCGGCGATCACGGTGATCTCGTCGCGCGCGCGGTCCTTCCCCTGCTGATCGGCGGTCAGAGCCCGGATGCGGTCCTTCACCTCCTCGAAGGGGCGATAACCGGCCGGACGGCGTTCCAGCACCTTGATGATGTGGTAGCCGAATTCCTTCGTATGAATCGGATCGCTGATCGTATTGAGCGGCATCGAGAAGGCGGCGGTGTCAAACGGAGCGACCGTCGTTCCCTTGTCGACGAAACCCATATCGCCACCCTTGCTCGCCGACGACGGATCGCCGGAATTGTCCTGTGCGAGCTTGGCGAAGTCGGCGCCCGCGCGAAGTTGCTGGACGATGCCGTCGGCCTTCGCCTTCGCCGCGGCGTCGATCGCCGGTGCGGATCCGGGGTCCACTTTGATGAGGATGTGAAGGATGTGCGCGCCCTCGGCCGCCTTGAACTCCTCGTGCCGCTGGTTGTAGATCTTGCGCAGTTCGTCATCGCTCGGATTGATCTGCGCACGGAGGCGGGCATAGTCGGCGATGAGGTACTTCGCCGCGCGCTGCTCGCCGTGGGTGTATTGAGACTGGTGGGCCGTGTAGTACTGCTGCATCTCGGCCGGCGTGACCTTGACGTTGGCCACCTCGCGCGCCGCGGGGTAGAGGACGTACTTGATCCTGGCACTTTCGCTCACGCGGCGGTACTCCGCTTCGGCCGCTTTCGGCGAGACGACCATGGCACTCTCGAGCGCGTTCTCCATCTTGTTGACGGTGATCTCGCGGGCCAGCTCCTCCTCGAACTCCGCCGGCGACTGGAAGCCGTTCATCGTCACAAATCGGATGTAGAGCTCCTGGCCGACGAACTTGCCGTCGGGATTGAGCGTCGGAACCTCCAGGATCTTCTGGCGAATCTCTTCGGGCGACGCGCCGATGTGAAGGCGTTTGGCCTGTTGCAGAAGGAGATGCTCATCGACGAGCGAGTCGAGCACCTGCTTGGGAAGCCCCATCTGCGCGATGATCTCCGGGGTGAGGGGCTGCCGGTACATCTGCTCGTAGTTTTTCTCCATGCGGTAGAGCGAGCGATCGAACTCGCGGGACGAGATCGTCTCGCCGTTCACGCGCGCGGCGTAGGTGCGCGTGTCGGTTCCGGCGCCTCCGCCGGCGCCGCCGGCGCCCCAGTCTACGAAGATGAAGAGGATGAAGATCGCAACAATGGCGACCAGGATCCATTTGAGGTGCTGAAAGCTATCGCGCATCAACTTGAGCATTTGGACGAAACCTCTGTCTTGACTTGATTGGATGGCAACCGCGGCGCGGGACTCGGGGAGCCGGGCGATCGCGAAAATCCGTAAAAAACGGGGCAGTGTAGCTATTCCCGCCTCCCGGAGCAAACCGGCGGCCACGGCGGGCGCGGCGATTCGGACCGCCATGCTATAAAGTCGGTCTCGTTCGATGGCCACGAAGAAGAAGCACTCTGCCGGCATTGCTATCGATTGGTACCTCGTCTCGATCGATCGCCTCAAGAGAATCGGCCTGGTCATACTCCTGGTCCTCCTCGGCGCCGGCGGGTTGTGGTACTACACGAACCAGAAGCGGAATCCGCGCAGCATCGCGGAATCAGCGATCGCCGAAGCGCGGCAGGCACTGAACACCCTGGCCGCATCGAAAGACTTCCCCAGCCATCGCGGCGACTTTGACCGCGCCCAGCACAAGCTCGACGAGGCCGGCACGTTGCTGACCGAGGGCAAGTACATCGAAGCGGAGGGCGCGGCGGTCGAGTCGCAGACGTTCAGCCGCGCCGCCCTGAGCGGAAAGGGGGGCGCGGAGAACGATGCCCAGTTCCTCACGGTCGAAGGCGACGTGCAATATCAGAAATCGTCGACGAGCGATTGGAACACCGCCGAGACCCACACGCCTTTGTTCAACGGCGACTGGGTGAAGACCGGCGGCGGAGCGTCGGCGGAGCTGATCTTCTCCAATGGCTCGCTGTACACCATCGGCTCCAACGCGCTTCTGGAGATCTACTCGCAGTTCAACAACTCGACCAGCCGCAAGAACAACGCCGTGCAGATGCAGATCGGCTCGGTGGAAGTGGCGACGACGGACAATGCCTCCAGCGTCCGCACTCCCGGCAGCCAGATCACCGTCGACTCCGAGTCGACCACGCAGGTCGGCGTCAACGCACAGAAAGCGACGGCCGTCGTATCCGAAAAGGGATCGGCATCCGTTGCCCCGTCGGACGGCGGCGCGGCCGTGAAGATCGCCGTCGGTGAGAAGCTCACCGCAACACCCGAGGGCTCCCTCTCTCCGGTAAAAAAACTGCTCATGCCGCCGGCGCTGATGACGCCCGCCGACAATCAGGTCTTCCTGGTGACCGGCGACTCGCGCGTCGAATTCTCCTGGGAAGCGGTCCCGGGTGCGAGCGGGTACGTCTTCGAAGTTTCCCATTCGCGCCTTTTCACTTCGCTCGAAATCAATTCCAGACGCCAAAAGACGACCGCCTCCGCCCGCGTGACGGCGGAAGGGGTGTTCTACTGGCGGGTCGCATCGACCGGGCCGGACGGAGAGACCGGACCCTTCTCAGCCTTCCGGCGGTTCCGCGTCAACGGCGGAGGCCACGAGGGGATCGCGCCGTCGTCTCCGGCACCGGCACTGCAACTCAAACGCCCCTATCCGATCGGCGGACCGTTCTACATGATCGAAGGGACGACCGACCCGGGGGCGACCGTTCTGATCAACGATGAGGAAGCCGACGTCGAACCGAGCGGCGGTTTCAAGAAGCTGGTCAGCTTCAACAAGATCGGCCGTAACCTGGTCACGGTGAAAGCGATCAACGCGGCAGGCAAACAAACTACGCTTTCGGAGACGGTGGTCGTGGAAGAATAGGGTTATCGGTTATCGGTTGTCGGTTATCGGTTGTCGGTTGTCGGTTGTCGGTTGTCGGTTGTCGGTTATCGGTTATCGGTTGTCGGTTGTCGGTTATCGGTTGTCGGTTGTCGGTTATCGGTTGTCGGTTTTCGGTTGTCGGTTGTCGGTTGTCGGTTATCGGGTCGCGCGGTCTCGGGGTTGCGCGGTCTCGCGGCTGTCTCGGCGTTTCGACGCTCCCTTCGAGCCAAACACCCCGAGACCCCGAGACCCCGAAACCGCGAAACCCGATAACTGACAACTGACAACTGACAACCGATAACCGACAACTGACAACTGACAACTGACAACTGACAACCGACAACCGATAACCGACAACTGACAACCGATAACCGACAACCGACAACTGACAACCGACAACCGCCCCCCCCAAGGGCAGCGGTCTTGCACCTCGGCAACACCATATCGTCAGCAAAGGACAACACTTAGAAACATGGCTCTCAAATCACTGCTTTCGATGTTCTCGAACGATCTGGCGATCGATCTCGGGACAGCGAACACGCTCGTCTACGCCAAGAACAAAGGCATCGTCGTCCGCGAGCCGTCGATCGTCGCGGTCAACAAGATCAACAACAACGTCGAAGCGGTCGGCAAGGAAGCGAAGGAAATGCTCGGCCGCACGCCGGGGAACATCGTCGCCATCCGCCCGATGAAGGACGGCGTCATCGCCGACTTCGAAGTCACGGAGAAGATGATCAAGTACTTCATCGAGAAGGCCCACGGACGGCGTTTTCTGGTGAAGCCGCGCATCGTGATCTCGGTCCCTTCCGAGATCACCCAGGTCGAAAAGCGGGCCGTGAAGGACTCGGCGTTGCGCGCGGGGGCCACCGAGGTCTATCTGATCGAACAGGCCATGGCCGCGGCCATCGGCGCGGGGCTTCCGATCACCGACCCGACCGGCAACATGATCGTCGACATCGGCGGCGGCACCACGGACGTCGCCGTGATCTCGCTGGCCGGCATCGTCTATTCGCGCTCGGTGCGCGTGGCTGGCAACGAGATGGACGACGCCATCATTCAGTACATCAAGCGCAAGTACAACCTCCTCATCGGCGAGCGCACGGCCGAGCAGATCAAGATAGAGATCGGCTCCGCCTTCCCGCTCGATGAAGAGATGACCATGGAGATCAAGGGCCGCGATCTCGTGGAAGGGGTCCCGAAAACCCTCGTCGTCAGCGACGAGGAGATCCGCGAGGCCCTCTCCGAGACGGTGGCCACGATCGTCGAGGCCGTGCGTGTGGCTCTCGAGCGCACGCCGCCCGAGCTGTCGGCGGATATCATGGACAAGGGCATCATCATCGCCGGCGGCGGATCGATGCTCAAGAATCTGGACAAGCGCCTCCGGGAGGAAACGGGTCTGCCGGTCACGCTGGCGGAGGATCCCCTGGCCTGCGTCGCCCTGGGAACGGGACAGATGCTGACGGACTTCAACCTCTTGCGTAAGATCTCGATCGAATAGTTGCGCGGTCTCGAGGTCTCGCGGTTGCGTGGTAAAAGCACGAAACCCGGGACTGCGACAACATGGCTCAAAACCTGCTCACTAGGCGCTCAAACCATGGCCGCACCCGCTGATGTCATTCCCCGGCGCCCGACGCTGGTATTCATCATCGTTCTGGCGGCGCTCTTCTTTGTGATGAGCCGGAGCTCGCAGACTCGCTACATCGGCGAGACGCGGACGATGTTCGAGCGCAGCGTGATGATCCTCTTCGCGCCCGTCCCCAAGACCGTCAACTGGGTCGGGCAGTCGCTGTCGGACGTC
>Ga0210402_10000600_pt1 | contig 39883 bp, 27 predicted proteins | sample IncBWC7MmetaG_FD_161055 | JGI IMG/M metagenome (GOLD analysis project Ga0210402, IMG submission 161055) | Forest soil microbial communities from Barre Woods Harvard Forest LTER site, Petersham, Massachusetts, United States - Inc-BW-C-7-M | ecosystem: Environmental > Terrestrial > Soil >...
TTTTGATTTTTATAAGCTTCTATGATTTTTTTCAGCGGATCGTCCACAGAAATCTGTGCGTAGTGATCTGTGCTAGGTAGGGGTGCCCGAATGTAATAGGTGAACGTACAATCCTCTTCTGCCGTGGCATAATGAAAGTCATCTATTCCCTTGAGGAAGGCGATCTTTGTTTGCACTGGATTGACCGTGTATCCGAAAAGCGTTTCTTCGGTAGCTATAGAGAGCAAACGACACCTCGTATTGGTGGATAATCTTTGCGTCAATTCGCAGTAAACATCTTGGTCGGAGACAATTTGTTCGTAGGCCTTGATTGCCGTCTCTGTTAAAACGATGGGCGCTACCGTTTTTGCTTTGTCTGCCGCGAAGCAATGTTCCTTAAGGACTATGGTGTCTTGATCTACACTATACTCGAGGATACACCTACGAATCTCAAGGGTTACCGTTTTATCAGCATTCAGCAGCCTACCTACTGGAACCATCTGGAATTGGCTGTCGAGGTTAGATGCAGAAAATTCAGCGTAAAAATCTCTTTTTTCACAATACAACATACCAGGCCTGCCCTGTGTAATGGGCGAAATGCGCCGATTTACAGGGCTTGGTCTAGGTAGGGCTGGCTGAGAATTTAAACAATTTATATTTAAGCGACTGAAGGGCGTATAAAACGCGCGATCCACATCGCTGTTAATAGGACAGGCGCTTCTTAAAGATGCTGGTAGTATCCAGTACTGTAAATTGGGACAGTGGTTTTTACAGGCATTGAATAGCGGTAACATGTCCTCTTGCATCGACGTTGTTTGATCGTCAGTACTGAGTATTTCGATAACCGTTAAGTGTGGATACTCTTTTGCTTCAATTTTTTGGGTGATCTCCTGTATAGCCCGAGTATCTTCTTGAGCCACTTGCATATACAAAACACGAGCATTCTGTTGCCCAGCACGATTTTTGACGTTGACATTATTCTTTTTTAGCAGCAGTGCCAGTTCAGCGTCGTTCTGTTTCTGCATGCTGTTTTTTACAGCATGCAGCAACCTTGTTGCTAACAGTAGTGGAAGACTGTTCGTACACGCGCTTACTTCATTTCTAGTTCTAATTTTATCGGTATGTGCGTTCAACAGGCGAACTTGCTGTGCAGGAATATTCTGACAAGCTCCCAGACATCTGACTAATGCACCTCCAGTTTTAATTATATCGCTATGCGTCTTCAACAAGCTAACTTGCAGTGCAGGAATATTCTGACAAGCATGCAGACATGCGGCTAATTCATCTCCAGTTTTAATTATATCGATACATGCGTCCAACAGGCGAACTTGCTGTGCAGGAATATTCTGACAAGCTTTCAGACATTGGGCTAATTTATCTCCAGTTTTAATTTTATTGATATGTGCGTCCAACAGGCGAACTTGCAGTTCAGGAATATTCTGACAAGCTTTCAGACATGCGGTTAATTCATTTCCAGTTTTAATTATATCGATACATGCGTCCAACAGGCGAACTTGCAGTTCAAGAATATTCTGACAAGCTTTCAGACATTCGGCTAATTCATTTTCAGTTTTAATTATATCGATACATGCGTCCAACAGGCGAACTTGCAGTTCAGGATTATTCTGACAAGCTTGCAGGCATTGGGCTAATGCAAATCCAGTTTTAATTTTATTGATATGTGCGTCCAACAGGCGAACTTGCAGTTCAGGAATATTTTGACAAGCTTTCAGACATCGAGTTAAGTCATAACATCGGGTTGATTCATCTTCAGTTTTAATTTTATTGATATGCTTCTCCAACAGGCGAACTTGCAGTTCAGGATTATTCTGACAAGCGTCCAGACATTGGGCTAATCCATATCCAGTTTTAATTTTATTGATACCTGCGTCCAACAGGCGAACTTGCAGTTCAGGAATATTCTGACAAGCTTTCAGACATTGGGCTAATACAAATCCAGTTTTAATTTTATTGATATGTGCGTCCAACAGGCGAACTTGCAGTTCAGGATTATTCTGACAAGCGTCCAGACATTGGGCTAATTCATCTTCAATTTTAATTTTATTGATACCTGCGTCCAACAGGCGAACTTGCAGTTCAGGAATATTCTGACAAGCTCGCAGACATCCAGCTAATTCATATCCAGCTTTAATTTTATTGATATGTGCGTCCAACAGGCTATGCAGTTCAGGAATATTCTGACAAGCTGCCAGACATGAGGCTAAGTCATATCCAGTTTCAATTCTATCGCTATGCTTCTCTAACAGGCGAACTTGCTGTGCAGGAATATTCTGACAAACTTCCAGACATGTGACTAATTCATCTCCAGTTTTAATTTTATCGATACATGCATTCAACAGAACATTCTGCTCTGCAGGGTTTTCACAAGCTTGCAGAAACTCTTTGAGTATAATAGGATCAAAAATGTTATGGTTAGAGGGGGTAGGTAAAGCAACTGAAAAAACAACGGGCAAGCAACTTGCTGTTGAATTAAAGCAAGACAGGATTCTCGTTACTAACGCTTTATCGGCAACAACGGATTGATCTCTCGATACACCCAAGGCGGCTAGATCAGTATAGGATTCACGCTTAAAATGAGTGAGTTTCTCCAGTGTATCTGCTGTGACATACGTGTCGAGAAGACGATTAGTGCCTGCAGGGATTCGTTGAAAAACATTCTTTGAGTCGTCGTTTCGATCGTTTTTTAGGCAAAGACAGATCTCAAATTCATTCAACCGTAACCAGCATAAAAACGCGATGCAGTGACCTATATTTTCGCAGGCATCAAAATAATCTTTGCTAATGATGATTGTTTTTTGTCTGGGCGCCATCAATGGCGATGTGCTACTACCCCACGCTAACAGGCTGTCTTGTAAGGCTTCTACGGGTTTGAAAGAGGCTGCCGGCGAGATATCCGATTGACGTGCTTGAGGGGTATAAAATAATTCAGCAGGCCATTCCACCTCATTCAGAGAAATACACGAGTGTTGCTGCTTAGGTTTTTCGTTAGGCATTTTTGCAGTTTTTCTAGAATGTTGATGACTTACATGGCTTGATTTTAAAAAATAACCTGATCAGTCTAACTTTAAAACCTTAAACTAAACTGAAGGGCAATTCTAAAAATTCGAAATTTCAGGGCAACCGGGCTTAGTATACAGAAGTTTCGCGTTTAATTTTCAAGGAGAGTTTAAAAATAATTTCAAATTTTGTGAGATAGCCGCTTTTATAACTTGCCAATCCTGCGCATAGAAAGTAATTTTTTCATTAGACCTCTTGCGAAACGTGGTGTTAGTCAATTTCATTGTTGAACGCCTGGCTACGGTCCTCATTTACTCGCAGTAAACTCCGGTCCTCGCCAGTCGTTCGCCGCGAACTTGACTAAATTTCTGAGTTTCGCAAGAGGTCTATTGAGTTTTCTTTCATCGGGAATCGTTAAACTGTCAAGCCGCACATCGCGGTTTACTTTCCGCTTTACGCACTAATTCCTCTCTGTTTGTCTCTGCGCACGATTCTTTCTATTTTTTTTTGGATCGATCATCAGCGAGCGATAAATTTCTACTCTATCGCCAGACTGCACGAAGGTGCTAAGTGGACAAATTTTTCCAAAAATTCCTACCTTATTCTTTGTTAAATCAATGCGAGGCAGCTGTATTAAAACGCCTGAATATTGGAGGGCTGTTTCTACGGAACAGATATCGGGTACGGATATCGGGATGACGATTTGAGTTTGTTCGTCGGCAAAAGCTATTTCGATTTGTATTGACATCGTTAGGGTTTAAGGGCGCCTACCATAAATTTGTTCAGCCCTATCTGAAAAAGCTTGCACAAGCGTGTGAGCGATTTTTTCGAAAACAGGTGACAAAGCAAAGGCCAGTAAACGATTTTCAAATTCAAACGCTAGGTTCAAACGAATTTTACAGCCTTTTTTAGTAGGTTCAAAGACCCAGAAACCTTCTAAATGTCGAAAAGGACCGTTGACAAGACTAATCTCTATCATTTTATTTTTCTGCAAACGGTTAACTGTCGTAAAGGATCTAGAAAAACCACCACCGCGCAGCGTAAGTCTAGCTTGCATACTGTCCTCATTCTGACTCACAATTGTACTTTCAGTGCACCACGGCAGAAATTCAGCGTAAGCTTCGACATGGTTGACCAGCGTGTACATCTCTGCCACATTGTAGGGTACTTCTAAACTTTTTTGAATAGTAGGCATAATCGTTTAATAGATCCTATTTTATACTATTGCTAGTTCATGAAGAGATAACGCGGCGGAAATGCATATCCAAGTGCAATAAGCGCTATAGCGTCTGTATAATAAAGCCTAAAATTGGCGAGTATATCGTATGAATTCAAAGAACACATCGCAAGGCAGCGCGATAGTCTTAAATAGACGCGCACGTTACGATTATTTTGTGGAACAGACCTTGGAAGCAGGTCTTGTACTTCAAGGCTGGGAAGTCAAAAGTTTACGCGGTGGTCGTGTACAGTTAAGTGAGAGTTATGTGGTATTAAAAAATAACGAAGCATGGCTTTTAGGTTGCCATATCACCCCCCTATCTACCATCTCTATTCAACATACTCGACCTGATCCGACTCGGACGCGCAAATTGCTTCTGACTGAGCGTGAATTAAGCAAATTGGCCACTGAGGTCGTGCGTAAGGGCTATACCTTGATCGCATTAAAGTTGTATTGGAAAAAAAATCGCATCAAACTGGAAATAGGCTTGGCTCGCGGCAAAAAAGAGCATGATAAACGCGCTACTCTAAAGGAAAAGGATTGGCAGCGAGAGAAAATGCGTTTACGGCAGTTCTCCAGCTAGAAATTTTGCCTACATTTTTAACGTTTTTATAAATTCAAGCTAAAAAGTAGTGAATCTACCCTGTGGAAATAGGGTATAATGGCGGCCTGGGGGCGATCGGCTTCGACGTCGGTTACAAACCCTAAGGTGCATGTCGAGGACGCAACTTTGCCTCGTTAATCATGTTGCAAACTTATAGTTGCAAATGACGACTATATCTCCGCTAGAGACGTTGCTATTGCTGCCTAATCGGTAGTAGTTTCTGCAACGTTTTGCGCCGCCTAAAAAACGGCATAGCGCCATGAACTTCATAGGCTTGTATGTGAAGGGAGTGGTCATATTTGACAAGCTCGTAGCTTAATCTGCCTGAGACAAAAGCTACTAAAACCAAACAGGCTCGTTGATAAATTCCCTGTCAATCGGAGATTTATCGATTAACTTTAAAGATTGTACTAAGCATGTAGTGCCAAAGGCAGCGGATTGGCGGACGTGGGTTCGATTCCCACCGCCTCCACCAAATATTTATTAGACCTCTTTCGAAACGTGGTAATGTAGTCAATTTCATTGTTGAACGCCTGGCTACGGTCCTCATTTACTCGCAGTAAACTCCGGTCCTCGCCAGTTGTTCGCCGCGAACTTGACTAAATTTCTGAGTTTTGCAAGAGGTCTATTGTTGAACGCCTGGCTACGGTCCTCATTTACCCGCAGTAAACTTCGGTCCCCGCCAGTCGTTCGCCGCGAACTTAACTAAAAATTTCTGAGTTTCGCAAGAAGTCTATTCCATGGCTTCCACAGAGCTGGTTGCCACTGGATAGCTTACATAATCTTCACATACGATTGTTGACGCAATTGGTGCAGCCAATTTTGTAAGGCTTGCTGGAATTTTTTCTGGTAAACCAGTTGTGTAGCCTGTTCGCGTGAAAACGATTGTGTGTGTAGTTTATTTGATCGCCCTAGGATTTGTACAATATGCCATCCAAATTGAGTACGGAAAGGTAAACTGATCTGTTTAGGTGATAGTTTGTTCATCTGTGCTTCAAAAGTGGGCTCAAATACGCCAGGCAATGTCCACCCCAGATCACCACCTTTAAAAGCGGAACTTGGGTCTTGCGAGTATTTTTTTGCAAGATTGGCAAAACTGCCCCCGCGTAAAATTTCAGCACGAATCTCCCTAAGTCTTTTTTCCGCCTGACCATTGTTAACCAGTGGCGAGGTTTTAATCAAAATATGTCGTACATGGCTGGCTGTTACCGTACGAGATGTGTCGGCTGTATTGCCACCACGTACTTCGAGTAAGCGAATCAGGTGAAAGCCATTTTGAGCGAGAACAGGACCGACTATTTCTCTTTGTTTGGATGACTGTATAGCGGATTGAAAAATATCTGGTAGTTGATCGAGTGACCGCCAACCCAGATCGCCGCCAGATAGCGCAAGCGATGTATTTTTCGACTCTTGAATCAATTGCTGGAAAGAACTACCATTTTTTGCTTGCTGTAACAGCGACAGCGCTACTTTTTTTGTATCCTCCAGAGTTTGTGGCATAGGACTATCGGGTAATGGAATTAAGAGATCCTCCGCATGATAGACTGTACCTCCCGAAACAGACTTTATTGGCATATGAGCGAGCATATCGGTTGTTTCTTGCGAACTAACAGTAATTTTTTGACCCACCTCGTCTTGTTGTAAGCGACTGACGAGCAATTGTTCACGAATTTTCTGACGATATTTTTCGTAAGGTAATTTCTCCTGTTCTACACGGCTACGTAATTGTTCGACCGTCAAGCCGTTACGTTTAGCAATATCAGCAATTGCTTTATTGAGCGCTTCCTCATCCAGCTTCAATCCTGAACTTTCAGCGAGCTGGCGTTGTAGTTCATCATCAATCATATGATCCAGTACTTGCTTGCGCAAAATCGGTGCCGAAGGAATAAGTTTATTTTCAACCCGCCATTGTTGGCGAGTTAACTCTATTTGTTCGCTAAGTTGTTGTTGAGTAATAGCGCTGGTATTAACGACGGCAACGATACGATCTAGGCTTTCGACGGCGTGGGATATCTCCGAAACCAGTAAACTGCTCAGAAGCATGCTGCAAAGAACAACTTTTTTAAAAGGACTCATAATTGGTTACTTAAAAAACTGCCGCCATACTGAAAATTGTCAGTATAGCCTGGAATATTACTTGTTAAAAAGCTGGTTATATCACTGATACCTACTGTACTCAAGCCTTTGAGCTGCCATTGCAGATAGATCACTTTGTTAAAAAGTGGGCTGTTGTTTTGATCGAGGGCATAAAAAGTACGTCCTGCAATTACGCGAAACGCCCAACAACAACTATCATATTGAAAACCATAAAAATAACTTTGTGAATAATTATGGCTGAAATTATAGCTCCAACCGCCTACAGCACTCCATTGGTTTTTCAGTGGCGTGGCAAATGAAAAGCCAAGCCGATTGAAATCATTTTGATGACTATTAGGTGCGACAGGGGGATTCGTTACTAAAAGATCACCAAAACGAATACGACCATAATTAATATTAAAAAGTTGATCGATATGCGAGTGATACTGCACGTTGGCCGCCGCATTAATAATATCGTGACTCGAAGGATCCCAAGCAATATCCGCCGTGGTACTCCACTTTGAATTGACATTGTAATTTAGCTGTGCGGCTATAGGTGAAAATTTGGCAATCGGCGAAGTAGCCGCCGCTACCGTCCAGGGATCAGAGCACAGAGTTCCTGTCGTACTGAGTTGTTTTTCCAGTGGGCTACACAAACTGACACGCCGATTTTCAAAATAATAAATTTCTCCAATACTCGCTCTTAGTTTTTCTGCTCCCGTATAATCCAGTAAACGCGTCGTTACCGCAAAGCTAATTTGATTAGCGTCGCCAATTCGGTCATAGCCACTAAATCGGTTTGTCATAAAAAGGCTAGTATAGCTAAATGGAATAAGGGCACTATCAAAAATAGGAATATTATTTTGATCATGATAAGGGGTATACAGGTAGAAGAGGCGCGGCTCCAGAGTTTGTTGATAAGGACGGTTTCCCCAATTAAAAAACCGATCAAAATATAAACCACTATCAACGCTAAACAGGGGTATGGTTCGTTGAATGTCACTTTGATATCCCGGCACTTGGTTTCTAATGTTGTAATGAGTCAAACTCAACTGCACTCGAGGTATTAAGTAGGCCCCTTTTTTCAAAATCGGATAGCTGAGAGAAGGTTGAATGTATAAGCGTAATGCTTGTGGCGGGGTGATCAATTCACCGGGATCATTTAAACGTTGAAAATAGTTAAGCTGGTTACTGACTTGATAGTTAAATCCATGAAAGCTTTGCGTCGTACTGTTTAAACTGATCTCGGGTAGACTGTTATAAGGATTGTTGATGGGAGATTGGTTCAATGGATGCAGTGTTTGATAACGCATTAAACGTGCCGTAAAGCTCCAGATGTCACCCATATAATTAATCTCCGCATGCTGAACTAATTGGTTAATAGCAATGCTTGGCGGTGTATTAAAATCTTCCAAATAGTAATTATCACCCACCCAATTAAAATCAAGCAGGCTTGACCACCTAGGTAACCATTGTCGTTGTTCTTGCCAAGAGAATGATTCCCTATCATTACGAGGAAAGATCAGTGGATTAACATTCGGATAGAGAAAAGGGATTTGCTTAGCAAATGCGGCGGCAACCCGATCATAAGGAAGATAATTAGCCATCATTTGCCCCCGGCTGTTAGGCGTAAGATAGCGCAATTGCCCCGTTAATTGTAAACCCCGTTTACTTAAAAACATGGGAGTCAATAAAAAATCATAGTTAGTCGCCATATTCCAATAGTAAGGAAATCCAATTCCAATTCCAGATTGTGTTGTGGAAGTAAAACTAGGAAACAAAAAACCTGATTCACGGCGATCGTCTATAGGAAACCTAATATAAGGGCTGTATAAAATAGGTATTCCCCTATAATTTAGCCAGGTATCATAGGCTTTCCCTCGTCCCGTATGGCGATTTAACACTATTTTTTTAGCAAAAAGCTGCCAAACAGGATCACTTGGAGAACAGCTTGTATAACAGGTATCGTATAAAGTAATCATCCCTGGATAATTTTGTTCCACCTTGCTCGCTGTGCCCCATGCATTGATGGGCATCCCCCGGTTAGTACCGAGCGAAATAGTCTGATTACGTAATAAAATACGATAAATGATGTCTGTTAAATAACCCACCTGTGTGCTTATATTTAGATGTGCCCTTTTAGCTTTTATTAAGAGATTAGGTTCAAGTATTTTCACTTCACCCTGTAAACCTATATTGGTAATTTTTCCTGCAGCGTCACGGTAAAAATAAACTTGATCGGCATATAAAACTCTTCCTGGTTGAGAAATTATAACGTTTCCTGTTAAGGTCGATGTTCCTTCAAATGAAAAATGTGATTGAGCCGCATCGATATGAGTAAAAGCGTGCTTAAAATCAGCTACAGGTGCATAAGCATGTAAAGGATCCAGATAATAACCTTTGCAAATGCCTATGTTATCCGGTATCCATCCGAGTTGTTGCGCAATACTGGGAAGAGGTTTCCTGTTCAACGTTGCTGCACTGACCTGATGTAGATAACAGCAAATGCACAGATAAAATATCCACTGCAAGGCATGTAACACGTTTTTTTTGACGCCCATTTACCTTGCTCTAAACTTCATTTCTTTGTGTTTTAGTATATTGGATGGTATACCCGGCGCATTTTTCCATGCCATTTTTCTACGTAATTGCATCGTCAAAAATCATTCTCAATGAAAACAAAAGGCAATACAATTATTGCCTGTAAAATTTATATGGATGATATCGCCATGGGCATTAGTTTCAAAACGGGTACGGCAGTAACGTATTCGTGTTTGATTACCATGCCAAGGTTCATCGTAGCTTGTAAAGATATTATTATTAGCTTGTAAAAATTGACGTTTTGATCCTGGAATAGTATAAAAAGTTTTTCGCGTATATTGATAAAGAGTATGACCATCCGCCAATTTGATAGCCGCGTCTGGTTCTCCCCATCTATTTTTTAATACCTGAATATTCTTTCCTCGCCATTGCTTCATTTGTTGCTGGTAAGCAACTGAGCTAGCACAGCCGCTTAATAAAAAATAAAAAATGAGTGTAATGAATAAAAAAAATTGCATACTATTTTCCCTGGTTGGGTAAAGCAGATCGGAGTTTGTGTAATGTTTCAGCGTAGTTAGCTGATTTGAAAATGCCAGAGCCTATGACAAACGTATTAGCGCCTGAATTGGCAACTGCTGCAATATTATTTTGTTTTATGCCACCATCAACACCCAAGCGGCAACTTGGATTATATCGTTGTATAAGCTGTTTGGCGGCAGAAATTTTATCTAAAATTTCCGGTATGAAAGCTTGAGAAGCAAATCCAGGATTCACCGACATTATTAATAAAAAATCCAATTGATCCCAAGCTGCATTTAAGCAACTTAAGGGTATTTTTGGATGGATAGCCAACCCCGCTTTGCACCCAAGCTGCCGAATTTGTTGCAGATTTTGTTTAAAATCGTCACTCGCTTCGGGATGAAAACTGATTTGATTGGCGCCTGCCTTAGCAAAGGCATCAATCAATGTGTCAACGGGTTTCACCATGAGATGAACATCAAGAAATGCATGAGCTAGGTGCGTGCGTAAGGCTTGACAGACTAAAGGGCCAAACGTGAGATTAGGCACGTAATGATTGTCCATCACATCAATATGCAGCCAGTCTGCGCCCACACTCAACACAGCTTCCGCCTCTTGGGCTAAACAACCCACATTAGCCGATAAAATAGATGCGGCAATGACATTGTTAGACGTCATATCCCCTTCACCACGCAAATACGCTCGTAGGCGGCCTTAATATTTTGAGTTTTTTCAGTCGCAATTTTTATCATTTCTTCAGGTAGACCTTTTGCCAATAGCTTATCCGGATGATGTCGACTCATTTGCTTACGATAAGCTTTTTTAATTTCGGCAGGTGTTGCATTCTCGGGAACGCCTAAGATAACATAGGCATCGTGCAGATTCAGCTGATATTGTGAAGGCGGAGGCTGATGCTGCCGCTGCTGGCTAGATTGCTGCCGAAATATTTGTTCAAAATTAAAGACATGTTCAAAAAAGTTAAAATTAATCGGGGAAAAGCCCAAATATTGACAGATTTTTTGTAGGACTCGTTGTTTATCGGCGTTAGGATGATGTTCTGCTAGCACGGTTTGCGTTTGAATTTCGACGAATAGTTTAAGCAAAACTTTATTCCGATGGCAGGTTTGTACAAGATGCTTTAAGGTTTTTTCCAGATTGAAATCAGGCTGCTTTCCTTGATTAAATAAATCAATCGCCTTTTTTCTCATCTTATCCGTTAATCCTAGGCGACTCATGATAGCACGTGCTGCTTGAATCTCAGTCTCAGATACTCGCCCGTCGAGCTTAGCAATATGCCCCATCACTAAAAATGTGCTATCAAAAAAAGCCTGTTGGGCTAGGGTAGGATTGACCGAGGAAAAAATTCCACCTTGATTTCTAGAAAGACCATGGTCAAACAAATGTCCAATAAAAACGCCAAGCAACAGTCCAAATGGTCCGGCGAACAGATACCCGAAAAAGCCTCCAATAAGTTTGCCCCAACTATTCATGCTAAAACCTGATTGATAACATTTTGCTTAAGATTAACAGGATATGATGTTGCCATAAAGTTGCTGAGGCGATAAACTGAACGAATTTCGTATTAAAAGTATAATTATTTTAAGCATGCGGTACTTATATACAATAATTTTTTATTTATTACTCCCCTTCGTCTTACTACGTTTATGGATAAAAAATCGGAAAAATCCAGCCGCGCTCAAATTTTGGCACGAACGTTTAGGAATAGATTTGCGCCCAACGCCACAGCATGGCATTTGGATATATGCCGTTTCAGTGGGTGAAGCGATAGCCGCGATTCCCCTCATCAAAGCCCTGCAACAGCGATACCCCACTATCCCTCTCGTTGTAACAGGCGAGACTATCGGGGGAGCGGATCGCATTCGAGCAAACTTAGGAAATAGTGTTACACAACTTTATTCTCCTTATGACCTCCCACCAATATTAAGAAAATTTTTTGATAACCTTAAACCTCGCCTGCTTATTCTGATGGAAAAAGAATTGTGGCCTAATCTCTTAACTGAATGCCGAAAAAAAAAAGTACCCGTAGTCATTGCCAATGCACGTTTATCCGGACGCTCCGCGCAAGCTTATCGGCGTATCTTATCCGTAACCCAAGAGATGCTCAGCGGTATTAATTTAGTTTTGGCTCAGTCACAAGCGGATGCGGACCGTTTTATTGAGCTGGGTCTAGCGCGTGATCATATTTGTGTCTCTGGTAATATTAAGTTTGATCTAGAACTCCCTGCTCACTTGCATGAACGCGCTAAACAGTTACGTCAATCCTGGGGACAGGATCGGCTTATTTGGATAGCCGCTAGCACCCATGAAGGGGAAGAAGAACAAGTATTACACGCGTTTACTCGGGTACGAAAATTGTTTCCGGACGTTTTGCTAATATCCATACCCCGACATATTAATCGGGCTCCTCGTTTACAAAAACTTTATCAAAGTCACGGTTTTCAAGTAACAAAACGTAGCGAAAATAAGGTTTGTAGTAGCGCTACTGATATCTTTATTGGTGATACGATGGGAGAGCTACTTTTATTCTATACAGCTGCTGACCTCGCATTTGTCGGAGGAAGTCTTGTAGAGAAGGGCGGTCAAAATCCACTCGAGCCAGCTGCGGTAGGATTACCCATCTTAACAGGACCTTTTACCTTTAATTTTGAGCTAATTACAGAACAATTAAAACAGAGAGGCATAGAAATTCAGATCAATGATTCACAGGAATTGGAAGAACAAGTAGTTGCTTTGCTAGCTAACCCGCAGAAACGTCAAAAAATGGGTAGTGATGCCAAAAAATTTTTAGAGGAGAATAAAGGTTCTCTAGCAAAACATTTGGAACTGATAGAACAGGTAATTGACCTAAGGGCGGTTCTATAAAAAAATGGGGCTTTAAAATAATAATCCTAAAACACATCATAGCGGCAACGTTAAAGGAGCTTGCTCGATTAGCGGGCCAGAACCTAGCGTGGGTTTGTTTCTAAACCCTTATCATCAGGATCCTGAAACAGAGAAAATTGACTATTATTTCATATACTTATCGCGGCACTTACCGAACTCAGGTTAAATTAGGCCTCTTTCGAAACTCAGAAATGGAGTCAAGTTCGCGGCGAACGACTGGCGAGGACCGGAGTTTACTCGCGAGTAAATGAGGACCGTAGCCAGGCGTTCAACAATGAAATTGACTAACACCACGTTTCGAAAGAGGTCTATTATGTTTTCTGGTATTACACAGGGCGTATTTCCCATCAGTTCGCTACTAAAGCATGAGGGACTATTGCAATATACAGTTGTTTTAAACGAAACCTTGATAAAAGATTTAAAAATAGGTGCCAGTGTGGCTATCGACGGTGTTTGTCAAACCGTTGTCGATATTAACGGATGTGTAGTCAGTTTTGATGCCATGTTAGAAACGCTAGCAAAAACAACACTCAGTGATCTTTTTATTGGCAGAAAGGTGAGTGTAGAACGAAGTGTACGTTTTGGCGAAGAAATAGGTGGACATGAAGTTACTGGACATGTGTTTGAAAAAGCCGTCGTAATTGGTAAAAAGCAGCTCGCTAATAATCTAGCTCTAACGATTCAATGCTCAGATGTTTGTTTTGCTTTTATTAAACCAAAAGGATTTATTGCCATTGATGGCTCAAGTTTGACGGTTGCTTGCTTGGATAAAGTGCAAAGAAGTGCCGAAATTTATTTAATTCCTGAAACTTTACGCGTAACTAATTTCGCTGATAAAAACATCGGTAGCCACGTAAACCTTGAACCAGATTTAAAAACGATAATCTTGGTAGAAACCGTACAAGTTAGTTTTGCTGATATTCAGGCTAGATTAGAAAAAATAGAAAAAAAATTAGAAAAATGGCTCTAAGGTGTGTTAACACCCCACGGCACAATGTCGGCGAGCCCGACACAGTTTACACGGAAAAAAATTAAAGCAGAATATCCAAAATATCTACCAGATGCTTGATGCTATAGTTTGGCTCTAATGCACGACAAGCGTTTTCATCTCCATAGCCGTACTCTGCCCAACAGGAATCAGCGCCAATATTTCGTGCAAATAACAAATCAGCTGGCGTATCCCCTACCATCAAAATTTCACTGGGAGATATCGTGCTAAATCTCGGTTTGACAAAATCGGTATAAGCCATAGGATCCGGTTTTTTACGTAGTGTTTTAGTGTCACCAACTACCATGGAAATATGTTGAATAAGATCAAAATGCTCTAGCGCAGCGTTGATTGCAGGAACAGCTTTATTACTGACTACCGTCAATGTGAAACCTGCCGAATCAAGCGTAGTTAATACTTCATCTGCTTTCTCAAAAGCGGCGCTTTTTTGTTTACCTTCTTGTAAATAAATACGCTCATAGGTATCCCGTAACGTTTCTATCTCAGCATCGGGTAGTTCTGGACTTAGCGTTCTTAGGGTGCCTTCCATACCCAGTCCTGCTCGAATGGCTTCATCAGAAAAACTATGTTTGGGGGCAGTTTTACCCAGCGTTTCATAAGCTCTCTTAATACAGAAAAGGATAGCTTCGTGGCTCGCGCAAAGCGTACCATCAAAATCAAAGATGATTAACTTATAGTTATTCATAATAAAAAATCACAGACAAGCCGAACACACCCGCTCCGCTAACGTCCATCAAAGGACTCAGTGTAGCTCAATCATGATCAGATTGCTAATTCTATAATTAAGAGCATCCTGCAAAATTGATTGGCATATTTTTTTATTTTCTCTAAAATGCATTGCATATTTTTTAGTTAAATACCAACCTATTAGACTTCTTTCGAAACTCAGAAATGGAGTCAAGTTTGCGGCGAACGACTGGCGAGGACCGGAGTTTACTACGGGTAAATGAGGACTGTAGCCAGGCGTTCAACAATGAAATTGACTAAATTACCACGTTTCAAAACTCAGAAATTTAGTCAAGTTCGCGGCGAACGACTGGCGAGGACCGGAGTTTACTACGGGTAAATGAGGACTGTAGCCAGGCGTTCAACAATGAAATTGACTAAATTACCACGTTTCGAAAGAGGTCTATTGTATCGCTAACAAGTCATTACTGGAGTTCGCATGCCAAAAAAAAAATTATCAGATAAAGAAAAAATAATTATTCCACAACCAGCTTCACCTACTTCAAGCAAGACTGAGGAGCAACAAAGCGCTACGCCGCCTGTTTTACCGATTTTACCACCTACTGATCTTTATAATTTTAGAGAGGATCTAGCAAACAGAAAAAAAGAATTTGATCAATTAAAAAATGAGCACCGTGAAGCAGAAGAAAGGTGGGATAAAGCCGTAGCAGAACTCCATGCAGCAAAAGCAGAATTGGATAAACTAGCGCATAAGGAATCAATAAAAGCGTTTGACGAAAAGCTGGCTGTGCATGACCGTTTTAACGAACCAGATGGTGATACTCAAAACGCTTTTGGAGAAGAAGGAGAGACTTTTTTAAAAGACTCTGGAATCTATCAGAAACAATTACAAAATTTGGATGAGAAACGAAAAAATGAATACGCGATGCATCAGATTCTACGAGCGAATAAGAACGCCATGGAAGAAAAAAAACAATTGCTTGACAGTTCGCGTAAGAATTTAGAGATTATTACCCTTTATCCTATACTGCTTTCCTTTAGTGATACTTTTTTTTTGGAAATGTACATTTCTAATGAAAAAAACAAAGAACTCAATTGTAACTCTGTGTGGAAAATGCGAAAAACAGAACAAAACTTTATAGTTCATCTGGGCACAAAAGTCATGAACCAGCACCAAGTATTCGCATACCGTGAACGCTATCAGCAGCATGCAGACGAATATAATAAAATTCTTTTGTCTAGGCTCAATTTTGGAACCGACAATAATGTCTATATGATATACTGTAAATATGCCCACATGCTTACCCATAATAGCTTATTGCGTATGATGCTAGAAGCTTCAAGAAAGTTTATTTTTGATTTAGAAATAATAAATAAATTTTTTCAGCGCTATATACCTCCCGAATCGCCATTACCCACTGCTAAGGATGACTTAGTAGGTTTGTTTATCTACTTCCTCTGTAATGTTTTAATTAAATTTATTCAGTTACAACCAGTAGCTTCTAGTTTTAAATGCATCGAAAGCCGTATAACATGTAACAATTACGCTGTTTTTGATATTTGCTGTCAAATTAAATCACCCACTCATCTTGTCAAAAATTTAGAAAATGAATTGAATAAAATTAATGAAAATTCTTCTTGTACGCTTGAGTATGATCTTTTAGCTTTGTGTGAGTCATTAGAAAATAAAGTGGCTTCTGTAGAAAGAACACTACACGCTTGGATGGCGAATGTAACTGGCGAAAAAATTTTTAAATTAATGGTAAATTTCCTTTTTGCTTTGGAAAATCCATCGATAATGGAAGCCTGTAAAAAACAGTTTGCGCAAGCAGGGTTGGATTTATTTGATATAAGCGTCAATTCTGATAGTGGTGTTAGCACTATAGAAAACGATAGCAACGCAATCCAATACTTTTATCACCACGCTATTTCCACACTAGAAATTAATAGTGATTTATGTAAAAAATTAAGATGTTTGTTTCCCTTAGAAAGCATACCCCCTGTAGAAAAAGAGCAGTTAGAAATTTTAAATAAGCTAAGCATTGACGATTTTTCAGCTCTAGGTTATTTTGTGTTTTTCATCTCTATTTACTATGAGCACACGATCGATTTAAATCAGTTTAAAAACAAATTTATTCTTTTTAAATTAGAAAAATTAGATGTTTATTTTTTATATGCAGAAAAAATCATAAAACAAGAAGAAACTGAGCAAACTACGCAAGTTACCAATTTTTTAAAAAAACAAATCCATAAAGAAAGTACCAAAAATTTGATAGACGAACTAGAGATTTCTATAGCAAAAATGGAGATTGTAGAAGACATACTAAAAAAATCAAAAACCTTAAAACTCGTTACACCAACTGATGAAAATATTAAAATTCTGCTAGCGAAAAATGAAGAACGTCGTGCTTCATTAAATGAGTTGATCGATAAAAATAAGGAAGCATTTGAATTAAAAAAACAAGAGCTAGAAAAACGCCTAGCTTCTCTGCTGCCTAAAGTTGGCAATAAATTATCTGCTAAGAGGACAACTATTCCTGTTCCCAAAAAAATTAAGAAATCTATTGATATTTTTTATGAAGATCTAAGCGACTTATCTCGAAATTTATCTAAAATTTTCAGCTATTTAGATGTTAGCGCACCTACAGAAGTAACAAGTGATGAATTGCATAAAAAACGTCAAAAAATTAATTCCACGCTAGGTCAAATTACAGAAAGCAAGAAACGCTTAGCAGATAAATTAATCAACTACTTACCTTCTTCTGATTCTGAATCATTTGACGCTAACGCTATCAGTCTACAAGAGATAGCTGCAAAAATAGAACATATGATGGAAAGCCCTGTCGAAACAAAAAGCTTGGATAGATTTGAATTACTGAAAAAAGCTATTACAAAATACAAGAGCGCTGCAGAAAAAGTTTCTGAGTTGTCTGTTATACTAATAACACAGTTCCGTATCTGTATGGAAGAAACAGATAAAATACTAATTGATGCTTCATCCTCAAACTTTAAAAAAAAATGGCTACCTCAAGCAAAAAAAATTTCTAATCAACATTGTATGCTATCAAACAATGCTTTCTATACTAATAAATTACTTTGCTTAATACAAAATAATGACAAAAATGTAGGCCGAGAAAACTTATTGTTCACCTTATTAGAGCAAAATGGCTACCAAAAAAAATTGAATAACTTGCTTAGGGAAAAAGATAAGAAGGCCAGTAAAAGTCCTTCTAAAACTAAAAAAAACGAAGCCCGCATTGAGAATAACAAACCAACTTCGATAGAAGATGATCCGCTTAATAAGCAAGATGAAGTGGCCCATCAAGAAGATAATCAAATTAAAAAACGAGACACGAAATCTGAAATAGCTACCCACATAGCCGCTACATTTTTTGAAAACACCCTGTCTAGCACTCAAACTGCGGAACTCCATGAAGACAGTGAGAAAAGTAAAAATCGAGAGCTTGTAGAACAATGTAACGCATGGATAACCGGTTTCGTCGAATGGATAACAATAGCAGACCCACAATTACATATGCTTTTTAGCGAGGTTGAAGCAACGTCTGATCTATTGCATGTCTCACCAGATTATTTTACTCGCTTGAATGATCAGTTAAATTGCCATAAAGTGATACTAATCAAAAAATTATCAGAAATAGCAACGATCATAGCCGAATTTGAATTTTCAAAGGGACAGGATTCATTGAAGCCCTGTAAAGACAAATTAGATAATTTACTCAAGAATATCGATCATTGTTCCCTACACATACAATCGATAGAGAAGATTGACAGCAATACTAGCTCAGTAACAGAAAGAGATAATCATCTAAGTCAAACACCAGAATCGAATTCTGCTGCATTAAATGACTACATGAAAGCAATGGTAGACTATAATTACAGCACAGAGACATTCCTTATGGAAGAAAATAAACTGTCCCGCTTGTATACTCAAGGGATACGGCGTAATACCCTGATGAAATCCTTAGATCAAGTTTCAATTGAAGTATTATCAGACCTGGATTCCACATTTAATCAGCAAAATATTAAAGTTAATCAATTTGCAGCCGAAGTTATTGAGCATTGGGATAATAAAGAAAGAATAAAGGCGGTCGCTAAAGCCAAATTTTCTGAAACGCCAGAGGGAATTACTCTTTTTCGTTGCTTTGAAAGGCGTATAGATCCGTGGACGGCCGGTCAAGAGCCCCCTTTAGTAGCCTCATTAAAAGCTAGGAGGCGCGTGGTAGCTAGCCCCTCCCCTGCTTATTCATCCGTTATCATGCATGATCCCCAATCACCTACCATTACTATGGACTTTGGTTATTTACTGAAAGCAGGATTTTTTCAATATATAGCGCCTCCTGCAGCGCCTATACTAACGCCGCCGCTATGCTCTACTCAAATCAGGCCCTGTTACATTTGAGTTGCCAACTCGCCACTTCAAGCGGAATAGGTGTGTTCATTTTTAGTTAAAAAAACGAGTAGGGTAAGCAGTGTAAGTAATAAAAGTGTTGCAACCCCATTGTGAGCAACTGCGATAGGAAGAGGTAATAACCAGATCACGTTGAGTATACCCAGCGTGATTTGCAAAATAAGAAATATCAATAGTAAAAGACCAATCACTTGTAATATTATTTTGTTACTTGTTTTTCGCAGTTTCCATGCTAAAAAAATTAAATAGAGCGCTGTAGCCAGTGCGCCAATACGATGCACCATATGAATTGCAGTGCGCGCGTCACTTGATAGATATCCTTCCTCAAAGTTTCTACTAGCACTCGCCCATAAATTAAACCCCTCTCTAAAATTCATTGTCGGCCACCAATGCCCCTGACAACTAGGAAAGTCAGCGCAAACAAAGGCAGCATAATTACTGCTAGTCCATCCGCCCAACGTAATTTGTACAATAATAAGAAATAAACCAATGGCCGCCAAGAGACGTAATTTTTTTTCTTGTTTTGTAAAGTCATGGCTGAAAATAGGGTGTAGCTGAAGTATCAGCATCCATAATAGGCTTAATAAGGTTAACCCGCCTAACAGATGAGTCATAACAACCAGTGGATGAAGATGCAGCGTAACCGTCCATTTACCAAGTAATCCTTGAAAAAATAATAAAATCAAAAGGGAAAAAGCTAGCTTAACCGGTTGATTAGGCAGTTTTCGTTGCTGAAAAATTAAAACAACAGCCGCAAAACTTAATAAAACCAGCATAGCAGCGGCATAGCGATGTATCATTTCAGCCCAGGCTTTTTTAGGATCAAGTATCTGGCCAGCAATAGCCAGTGGCCGATGTGGGACTACCAGCTGGCCGTAGCAACCAGGCCAATCTGGACAGGCCAAACCCGCCTCTTTAAGGCGAGTAGTCGCTCCTAACAAGATCACAGTAAAAGCAAGCAATGCTGAGACTACTGTTAGTCTAAAAGCCCATTTATTTCCTAACATCCTGTTTTTTCCCTAACTTCCTGAATGTATGAGTAAACGTGTTAAATCTTTATATAAATTTTCACCGGGCGCATCCGCTGAGTAATACAATATAATTCTTCCTGCCGGATCGACAAGATAATAACCGTTACCCATGCCTCTTTTCTGAAAAAAGCGATGGCGTTCGTGTGCAGTGATCCAATATACATGTATAAAACTGTTTTTTCGCATAAATTTTTTCAATGTAATTGATGAACCCGTCTGAATTAGGGCTGCATCGACTTGATCGCCGTTTTTTCCAAGCGCCAAAATAATTTTATATAAAAGATGTAACCGTTTTTGGCATAGTCGCCGACAATCAGCATTCACCAAATAAAATATTAACCACGGCCTATGCGTGGCCGATATGAAAACAACGTGTTTTTTTAAATTTTTAAAAGCTAACGGTGGAGAGAGAAATTGCCCTTTGTTTAGCGTGTTATGATGCAAATAATTAGGATTTGTATGATAAATGACAGCCGCTAAAATCAAAGGAGCTGAAAAAATAAAAATTAATAATACAAGCAAAAAACAAGAATATGATTTTTTGTTAAACGTCATAAACGAGAGATATGGCTAATAAAAAAAGCAATTAACAGCGTTACACTTAAACTAAACCATTGAACTGCATATGCATAATGTCGGCTAGCCTGCAGCGTAACCGCTTTCCATAGCGGTATAAAACCATAAGGCTGCAGTGTATTAACGACGATAATAAAAGGCTGTAAATGTTTTTGACTTAAAAATTTTGGATCCAGTGTTTGTATACGCTGCGGCCAATTATTTTCGGCCACGGCCTTAAAGCTAAAGGTTTTAGTTGGCCAAACGATCAAACCTTCAATAGTAACGTTGCCTTTGGCAGCTTTTATAAATGGAAGCGTTTTTCGATTTTGTCCTTGCGAAATCCATCCACGATTTACTAAAATAACATGCGCACTGTTTTTCAAAATAAAAGGTGTTAATACTTCATAGCCAATCTGATGTTGATAGATCTTATTATCTAATAAGAAATTATGTTTATTATCAAAATATCCTTCTGCTAAGACAGAAAAATAATTTTTACTAATAGAAACGGGAACGATATAATTTAAATCAATAGGGCTAGCATTCTGCCGTTGAGAAAATTCCATTTGAATTCTTTTTTTTTCATCTCCACGATGAATTTGCCATATACCTAGGTTTATTAATAAAATAAATAACGTAAAAAAAGTTACAATAGGTAATACGGAAGCAGAAAAACAATAATTTTTAACACGAAAATTTATAATTTTTTTTCTCATGGACTAAAAAATTAAAAAAAATCCTAGCAGCCATATGCCAGAGAGAAAACTCCACCACCAGATGCCGGCATCCAGTGAAAATGTATTTTTACCAGTCAACCTGTGTTGACGAAGCCGAATGCTAATACCGATGAAGAATAGCAAAGCAGCGAGTACATTGAGGATATGCAAGCCTAGCAGAGTAATTAGTAAGCTGCCGTAGATACCCGTTTTAACAATAATATTCACCGTAAGCAGATAAAAAAAATAATAAGTCTGTAATCCTAAAAATAAAATACCTATCAAAATAGCAGCATTTAGCATTACAAAACTTTGTTTATACTGTTCTTTTTTTAGAAAAAAATTGGATAATGCAGCTATCGACGCACTAAGTATCAACAAGATTAAATTGGCAAAGGGTATTCTTTTCATGGAACTGTCTGTGTGAATACCCGTTATGGGTGGAGAATTCGCTGGCGGTGTAACTAAAGGCCAATGTGCAGAAAAATCGGGCCAAAGTAGATAATGCGTAAGCAGCGATGCATCGCCACTTTGACCAGCCAGCCAAGGGGTAATAGTAAATCTAACGTGGAAAATAGATCCCAGTAATAACCCAAATAAAAACAGTTCTGAAATTAGAAACCAAAACATACCCCAACGAAAAGTTCTATCCATTTGTTGATTATACAACCCGGCATTACTCTCTGTAATAACAGACCATAACCAGCCACCAATCATAAATAATAACGTGAAAAAACCTATGAAAAGTGCAATAAAACTCCATTTTTCAGTTAAATTAAGCGAAGCAAACGCCAAAATCAACAAAGCAAGCGCACCTAAAATAGGCCAGCCACTTTGAGGAGGTACATAGTAATGAGAGGGTTTATTTTCCATAAACACTTGTATTCCGTATCCCTTTTTGTTGCACTTACAATTAGGAACTCGTAACTTCCAGCAACGTCACCGCACAACGCAATGATGTATTGAGGTGCCCTTAATAGACATCAATAAAGACAACTAAGATGAAAAAACAGCTAGTATACGACAAAAAAGGATGCAACAATAAAGAAAATACTTCACATTTACAAATGTCAAAGGATACTGATAGAAAAAAGTACAATAAGACAATAGACTTCTTTCGAAACTCAGAAATGGAGTCAAGTTCGCGGCGAACGACTGGCGAGGACCGGAGTTTACTGCGGGTAAATGAGGACCGTAGCCAGGCGTTCAACAATGAAATTGACTACATTACCACGTTTCGAAAGAGGTCTATTGTAAATTTTATAACCTAAAGATGCCCTATAGGTCGAGAGGTAATAGGATGCTTTAATCCCGTTACGTCAAACAAAGTATAAGCAAGGGTGATAGTATTAATATCACTTGGTAATTGTGTATCCAAATGAAATAGTACTGGCATAGCCCGGTGTTGGCCGGAAGAAAAAGTCTGTTGCGTAAAACAAAAACATTCTGTTTTTTTCAGATGTTTTGCTGCAACGCCGGGAGAAACACTAGGAATCGCTTGCACAGTCATTCGTTTCCCCGAGTTATTTTTCGCTTCGAAATAAATCAAGATATTTTCACCAGGATGTAATTGTAGCCGATGTAGACGAGGATAAAAATCCCAAGCAAGATAGTTATTATTATTGGTCATGAACTCCACACGAATACTACGTGATAAATCAATATCATCAGATTTTGAGTAGCTCTTTTTATCTGTTTTTCCATTAATTCCTAAACTTTTGCACAGCGTGTTATAAAGTGGAATCATTGCAAAACCGAAACCAAACATACTGAACACCATAAAGCAAAGTATTAATAGAAGTTTTTTATTGGAATTTTTTATATTAGATCTCTTTTGAAACGTGGTGTTAGTCAATTTCATTAGACCTCTTGCAAAACGTGGTGTTAGTCAATTTCATTGTTGAACGCCTGGCTACGGTCCTCATTTACTCGCAGTAAACTCCGGTCATCGCCAGTTGTTCGCCGCGAACTTGACTAAATTTCTGAGTTTTGCAAGAGGTCTATTGTTGAACGCCTGGCTACGGTCCTCATTTATCCGCAGTAAACTCCGGTCCTCGCCAATCGTTCGCCGCGAACTTGACTCCATTTCTGAGTTTCGAAAGAAGTCTAATAGATATGTTAGCTAATTAATTTTCGGTGGCGTTGTAAAACTGTGCAGAGGTGGCGGCGAACTGAGTGTCCATTCTAAGCCTTCTGCGCCTTCCCAAACTTTTCCCGTTGCTTTTTCTCCTTTTCCAAACATGGAACGAATAATAACAATGATAAAAAATAGTTGAGCAAACCCAAAGATAAAGGCGCCTAAACTGGAAATTGCGTTAAAATTAGCAAATTGTAATGAATAATCGGCAACTCGGCGCGGCATACCGGCTAGACCTAAAAAATGCATGGGAAAAAAAGTAAGATTTACACCAATCACAGATAACCAAAAATGATATTGGCCTAACCTTTCATTGTACATGACACCCGTCATTTTCGGCAACCAATAATACGTGGCCGCCATAGCAGCAAACAAAGCACCCGGTACTAAAACATAATGAAAATGCGCTACAACAAAATAACTATCTTGATATTGAAAATCAGCCGGTACCATCGCTAACATCACACCAGAAAATCCACCAATAGTGAATAAAATGACGAAGGCAATAGAAAATAACATAGGCGTTTCAAAGCTTAATGCACCACGATACATGGTCGTAACCCAATTAAATACTTTAATACCCGTAGGCACAGCGATCAGCATAGAGGTGTACATAAAAAATAATTCGGCCGCTAAAGGAACGCCGGTTACAAACATATGATGTACCCAAACAATAAACGACAAAAAAGCAATCACTAGCATTGCATAGACCATAAAGTTATAACCAAAGAGTTTTTTACGACTGAACGTAGGAATGATTTGCGAAATAAGACCAAATGCAGGCAAAATGATAATATAGACTTCAGGATGACCAAAAAACCAAAAAAGATGTTGATAAAGTAATGGATCACCACCACCAGCTGCACTAAAAAAACTGGTAGAAAAATGCCTATCCATCAACATCATAGTGACAGCAGCCGCTAAAACTGGCATAACGGCAATTAATAAAAAAGCAGTCACTAACCAACTCCAGCAAAAAATAGGCATTTTCATCATCGTCATGCCCGGTGCGCGAAGATTGAGAATCGTTACGATGATATTAATCGCACCCATTAAAGAAGAAAGTCCCATTAAATGCACCGCCAGTATTAAATGGTCTGTACTGGGAGGAGCAAAGGTTGTAGATAATGGTGCATACATAGTCCAACCAAAGTTGGGAGCAGAACCCTCCATGAATAAAGTACTAAATAGTACAATCGCAGCCACCGGTAAAATCCAAAAAGCCCAATTATTCATACGTGGCATCGCCATATCCGGTGCACCAATCATCAAAGGGATCATCCAATTTGCAAAGCCTGAAAAAACCGGCATGATAGCAAGAAATAACATAACAATTCCGTGCATCGTCGTCATTTGATTAAAAAACTCAGGATTCAGTAAACGTGCGCCAGGTTGAAATAATTCAGCACGTATTAATAAAGCGAAAATACCACCGATAAAGAACATTAATAAACTAAAAAGTAAATAAAGCGTACCAATTTCTTTATGATTCGTTGAAAACAACCACCGCTTAATAAAGGCTAAAAAACCTTTTGGCGTAGGATGTTCCAGTTCAAGTGTTTGTTCCATGAGCACTATCCCCTAGCTGTTGTTTGATCCATTGATTGAAAGCAGATTCACTAACCGCCCGTACTACAATTGGCATAAAAGCATGGTTGGTACCGCATAATTCAGCACACTGGCCACGATAAGTGCCTTCTTCGTCTATTCTTGCCCAGGATTCATTAATAAATCCCGGTATCGTGTCACGTTTAATACCGAGTGTAGGCAACCACCATGAGTGTATGACATCATTAGATGTAAATAGAAAACGGATCTTTTTATGTACCGGGACAACCAGCGGATGATCAACTTCTAGCAAATACCATGTATTTTTTTTAGCCCTGTTTTGTAATTCTTCTACGGGAGTAGAGAGATTGCTAAAAAAATCGATTCCTTGATCTAAATACGCATAGCGCCAACGCCATTGATAAGCAGTTACTTTGATAGTTAGCTCAGGATTACTATTATCGTTCATTTTAATCAGCGTTTTTGTAGCCGGTATAGCCATCGTGAGTAAAATAATAAAGGGGACAATAGCCCAGACAATTTCCAACACAGGGTGTTCATGGAATTGTGCAGGCTCGACACCACGCGATTTTCGATGTCGTATTAGCGAAAACAGCATGATACTGAATACAACAACAGCAATCCCTACGCAAATCCAAAATCCCAACATATGCAGATTATAAATAGCGTGGCTAAGCGGCGTAACGCCGCGAGACATGTTGGTTTGCCATGCCGCTAAAGCAGATAGTGGAGAAAAAAATAAACCCAGCCTAATGATAAAAACTGAAATTTTAAAATAATTTAATACCATAACTATCCTTGTTATTGATCTTTAAAGTCTATTTACCATAGTGAATAATTTCCTTTGCACTTGCTTTCTTCAACCATATATTTCACGCCAGCTTCCAACTCGGCGTTGCTACAGATTTCACAATTTCCCTTAGCCGGCATTTCTTTGTAGCCCCGGATAGTATTGGCAAATAGCGTGTCCATGCCTTTCGCTATTAAAGTTTCCCATGCAACTTTGTCACCTAGCTGAGGGACACCTGCTGTCCCGTTGCTATGACAAACAGCACAATGTTTTTGATAGATTTCTCCACCTACTTTTAAACTAATCGCTGTTTCTTGCACAGGAAGGTTAATTGTACTTTCTGTGTGCGTATCAATAAGATAATCAACAGCTGTTTTTATAGCTTCATCCGAGCAAGCAGCGCAAGTTCCCTTAGGAGGCATGGAATTAAAACCCTGAATCGCCCGTGTATACACTATAGTTTTTCCTGTTTTTAATCGTTTTTGCCATTCCTCTGCATCGCCGATCTTAGGCGCTCCAGCTGCCCCCATGGCATGACATACAGCACAATATTTTTGATAAACTTTTTTTCCTGTTTTCGGTGTAATCGGGCCAGTAAACGCCGACCAGGGTGTTTGACTTTTAACTTGCTTGAGATAAGCTGCAATGGCAGTCAAATCATAATCGCTTAAATAGGATAGACTGTTACTATTGACTTCAGCCATAGGACCCGCCACTTTTCCACCACCTTTTAGCATTTTTCCCTCTCTAAATACGGACAGAATTTCGGGAAGTGAAACATCTTTTAGGCCGTTGGAAGTAATGTTTGCCGCATAATAACCTTCAATAAATCCGCCGGTTAAATAATATTTCTTTTTTTCTGCGCCAAGCAAATTTAGTGGACTATGGCACATACCACAATGGCCTAAGCCTTGCACTAAGTACGCACCGCGATTCCATTCTTTGGATTGTTGACTCTCATGCTGATATTCGCCAGTACGAAAAAATAAAAGACGCCAACCGAGCTGCAAGAAACGCCAGCTAAACGGCCACATCATTTCATTGGCCTGGTTTGCTTTTTGAATGGGCGGTAGGCTAAAAAGATAGGCTTTAATAGCTAGCAAATCCTCTTTACTAATTTTAGTAAAGCTAGCAAAAGGGAAAACAGGGAAATAATAAGATCCATTCGGTGCTATTCCCCTATGCATAGCGCGAATAAAATCTTGATCACTCCAACGACCAATCCCCGTTGTTTTATCAGGTGTGATATTAGGTGAATAGATCGTTCCAAAGGGAGTATAGATGCCAAGCCCTCCTGCAAAAGCTTGACCATGGTGTTTAGTATCTGTATGGCAAGCAATACAATCCCCCGCCTTACTTAAATACTCACCGCGTTTAATCAATTGCCGAGTTGTAGAATCCTGAGAGTTATTAGAACGAGGATACTGAATGAAAAAAGCAGAATTACGACTGCCTCTGCCAATTGACGTGACAGTGGCAAAACTGGATAGCGTAAAAAACAATGTAACAACGAACACACAGAACAAACCAACTCTAATCCTTGAGGTTATGATGATCATAATTCCCTTAGCCGGAAGGTGCATAGCCGCACGCTGAGTACTACGGTCAACATCGTTAATGCGTTCAAATTAGGCTTATGAGCGCTTTGTATTCTATCAAGAGTTTCACAAAAAAGCTTCCAGATTTAACTTGATCTTGCTATAGTTTTTCGGACATAAAGAAGCGAGATAAATGAGTAGCGTAGCCAACATCGCAACGATGTATTAGACCTCTTTCGAAACTCAGAAATTTAATCAAGTTCGCGGCGAACGACTGGCGAGGACCGAAGTTTACTGCGGGTAAATGAGGACCGTAGCCAGGCGTTCAACAATAGACCTCTTGCGAAACTCAGAAATTTAGTCAAGTTCGCGGCGAACGACTGGCGAGGACCGGAGTTTACTGCGGGTAAATGAGGACCGTAGCCAGGCGTTCAACAATGAAATTGACTAAATTACTACGTTTCGAAAGAGGTCTAATGCAATTGACTAAATTACTACGTTTCGAAAAAGGTCTGATGAAGTGGAAGAGCAATTTATAGAGGTGCCCTTAACCACGCTCAATAAAAAAATAAAACTAAGGGAGATTTCGCATGTTGTTGCTCGATACTTTTTATTATAAAGAACCTGTTGCAGGGAAAGCATATACTCAACTGCCATCGGCACGAGCCGACATTAATCGCCTGTTTCAGCAGAAAGCTGATTTTTGGGAAAAGCCTTGCTATCAACAGGGTGAGAAGAAGAAAAAGCAACTGATCTTTTTGGACTGGGGCATGTTCTGCCTTTCCATGGATAAACGAGAAAACTATCTACAGGAACTACAATTGCTATTTGATAAGGGCTTTAGGATATGGCTTCCTAAGCACGACAAGCTCATTCCCCTTGACAACGCTTCGCAGCTATTTGAAGTCTGTATTGAAGAATGGAACCCTTCTGCATCCATGGCGATGCAACGGGCTGCTCAGCAGGGAATAGCGCGAGATCAGATCGCTACGCTTGATTATTTTGTGATGGGTCAATGCCGGCCTGAGTTATACAGTACTGGCCAAGCAAATGCCGTGATTCGGTACTTTTATAAAGATGTTGCTGTAGGCGGCTCGCTGTTAAAAGCGAGTGATTTACAGACACTTGAGCGCCTAAATCCAGACTATTATTTGCAGATAAAGAATGAATTAGTAGCGCAACCACCTGCTGCGCTGAGTGTTGTGATAGATGTAGATAATGAAAAGTACTTAGACTTATCGGCTAAATTACCCATAAAACGAGTATTGATCAATCATCTATCAAATAACACCTTGCTAGCAATAGAAGATTCTAGCTTTTTTTCCAAAATTAGTGAACTTTATATCGATTTATCTGATTTTTTACCAAGCTGCATCGATCCTCGTAAACTGAAAGGGCTGCGCTACCATGGTCAGGTAACTAAAGCAGTAAAATTACTTTTAGCACGTTCTAATCAACTACAGATACTTACTTTAAGCTTCAGCAAAACAGATTTCAGCGGTTTATTGAAGGATGTAGAACTCCCGATGCTTCGAGAGCTGGATTTATCGGGGACTACCTTGAATGTGGTGGAGTTACGCGATTTTTTAAAGCGTTGTCCCCAGCTATCAAACCTTTGTTTAAGCGACTGCAAAACAGATCTTGAGAATTTATTGCAAGATGTAACACTCCCCGCGCTTCGAGCGCTGAATTTAGTGTGGGCTACCTTTAAGGTGGCGGAGCTATGCAATTTTTTAAAGCGTTGTCCCCAGTTATCAAGCTTTAGTTTAATCTATTGCCAAACAGATCTTGAAAATTTATTTCAAGATGTAACACTCCCCGCGCTTCGAGCGCTGAATTTAGCGTGGACTACCTTTAATGTGGCGGAGCTATGCAATTTTTTAAAGCGTTGTCCCCAGCTATTAAACCTTAATTTAATCTACTGCCAAACAGATCTTGAGAATTTATTTCAAGATGTAACACTCCCCGCGCTTCGAGTGCTGAATTTAGCGTGGGCTACCTTTAATGTGGCGGAGCTATGCAATTTTTTAAAGCATTGTCCCCAGCTATCAAACCTTAATTTATGCAACTGCAAAACAGATCTCAGCGGTTTATTGCAGGAAGTAAAACTCCCCGCGCTTCAAAAGCTGAATTTATGGGGGACTACCTTGAATGTGGCGGAGTTACGCGCTTTTTTAAAGCATTGTCCCCAGCTATCAAACCTTAATTTATGCAATTGCAAAACAGATCTCAGCGGTTTATTGCAGGAAGTAAAACTCCCCGCGCTTCGAGAGCTAGATTTATCGGGGACTACCTTGAATGTGGCGGAGTTATGCGCTTTTTTAAAGCATTGTCCCCAACTATCAAACCTTAATTTATGCAACTGCAAAACAGATCTTGGGAATTTATTTCAAGATGTAACACTCCCCGCGCTTCGAATACTGAATTTATCGAAGAATACAGTTGATGAAAATGAGTTAGAGGCCTTTTTGAAAAGACATCCACAGTGTCAAGTTCTTGGTGATAATTACAAAAACACCCTGAGTGCAGAAAAAAAAATTACCATTGATGCCAATACCACGTTTGATCCTGAAGCAAAGTTTACTGTACAAACGTATTTCACACCGGAATCCGATGTGTGCCACTATCGTTTGTCTATCTACGATCGAATAAGCAATAACACGTATTTAGCACTAGAGCCCATCGAGGCACGGCCAGAGTTACTCACTGTGCAACCTGCTGTCTATAGCGACAATATCCAAGAGACAAAAAAAGGTATTTATATCGGTCAAATTGTAATGACATTAAATCAAACCGACTGGGAGTGGCTCCCTTCGTTAACCTCTGACGAGCTATTAACGGCTTATCGCGCCAGCGAGCCACTTGAATTTGCTTATGCGAAGAATGCTAATCAATATGCTGTGCGCCTACAGTCCCCTGCTAATGCAACGCAGATACCCCCGCGAAAAGTGCAGATTCAGTATGCGTTAACGCTCCCCGAGCCCTCTTTATTAGCAGAAATACCCCCTACGTCAAAACAAGTAAAATGGGTATGTCGTCTACGCTTTTGTGTAGATGGCACCTTGAAAAACAATGATGCTTATAAGCACCTAAAAAAATTAACGTCTCAGCAACGTATTGCCGTTTTAGTACATGCTTTACAAGGTTTTGGAATAGATACTCGCGATTACGTTCAGAACACGATGCAAAATTATACGGGTTTTAACTATTTTTTAAAAAACAGAGTGGGTACCTGCCGGCATAAAGCCTACTTATTTTTGGCTTTAGCGGAGTCGCTTGAAATTAAGGCACGCGTCATAATCAATGATTGTCATGCTTTTGTAGAAGTAAGCGATGAAGTAAGCGATGACGATAAATGGATACAGCAAGATTTAGGTGGATATCCTGCTGCATTGAAAATAAATCCGCTACAAACACTCGGGGAAGATAACTTGTGCCATACGAGTGTTATAGAAAACGGTTCCACGAAGGAAGCGATAACAGTAGCACCATTCGAGCAGGTGTTTATCGACGCAATCGCACAATTACATACGCAGCTAGCGGATTATAGGGCGGAACAGCAGCAAGCGATGCTGATCTTTTCTAGTCCTACCGATATAGACTCTTTTTATTTTTATCTTCGTGATGAAAAAGATAAACACGGTCAACGTGTGCTCTACCTTCCCAGCTTTAGAGAGTTGGTATTTCAAACGATCAAAGTCACTCAAACAGCTATAGGCTATGAAAAAATCGATTCCCCTTTTATTCGAGACTTAAAGCAGCTCAAGATAGGGGATGTGTTACTGATCAACTTCGATCGCTATCAAATGACAGACGTAGGCTACAATACGCTGTTTGATAGACCACGCCGATTAGGCGATATCCTTATTCCAGAGGGTGTCGTGATCATAGCGGCTATGGATTCTGTGACCAGCCAACTGATGGCCGGAGATGTGTGGTCACGTTTTTCTATCAAACAACCGTGGAAGCTCGCTTTACCTGAACATGCTATAGCCGTTAATAAGGTAGCGACGCCTACTTTTCGGATTGATTTATATGATAGCCTTTACTGGGAAGAGCAGCTAACCGGTCAATTGCAGTATACGGGTCAAACCAGTGCACCTTTTACCTTTAAACCCGGTGCATTTCAGCGGGCGATCGCAGAAAATGAAAATATCGAAATTCATCATGCGCCGATTAACACGGATCCAAATTGTAAACGTTTTTTTTCAGACTTAGCAAAATACCGAACGATTGAATCCAACGGTGAAAAAATTCGCCTACCTGAATCATTGACCTGGCAGTTAACCCGTCCAGAGTATGAGTTTACGGGCAAAATGACGGTAGAGCTTGTGCAAACGGATATCGCTTGGGATTATGTGCTGAGTCCCTATACCTTCGATGCGCTATTTTATCGCTATCATTATTGCAATGAAAAACATACTTTTACCGAGTTTCCTGGTTTGTTGGCAGACTATGCAGGTAGAACACTATGTCTCTATGTCACACAAAACTTAGCTGAAGGTCAATGGGCTAAATTAGACCAGCAAGCCAATCAGGATAATTGTCAACTCCACTTCATTGTAGGAGCACATGTCGAGTTACCTCCTGAATTAGTGAAAGTCGCTAAACCTCTATCATCTACCGTTACAAAAACAACGACGCCCCCTTCTTTTTTTGCTCAGTGTTACCAAAGCAATGATGCCGATCTGACCTTGAGTCGATTAAAACAAAGTCACGAACACTGTATAACGATTCATGTCGATCAGCAAACCAGCTACGCTGAATTAGTGAGTCCTCTACGGATCAATACATCCGAAGATAAAGCGGCGCTGCCTTCTTTTCATATTCAAGACGGTGAATTGTTGAAGCACATCAAAGCCGGTAAGACCGTGATACTAAAAGGCGTTTTTTCGCTCGAATGCGCGACTCAACTGGCTAGTCTTTTTGCAACGAAGCCTTTTTTATCGGTTAATGGGGAATTATGCGCTTTAACGACAGGTCAAGTCATTTTCATCACAGAGCAAAAAGACGTTTTTTCCTTCTTAGTGAAAGATCAACAGTATAAGGAACAGGCATTTACCGTTTCCGATCGCTTTGCACAGTTAAAAACGGTTACTCAGGCAGTTAAGTCTTCTGACTTGGAAAAAAGACAGCCAGAAGAAGGGGGAGAAGAAGAACAACGCTTAAAAAAATTAACAACACAGTTAGCGGTTTCACCTTATGTCTTTATCATGGGACCTTCCGGAATTGGCAAAAGCACACTGATTCTCAAAAAGCTACTGCCCTATTATGCGAGCAATGGACAAACGCTGCAATTATCCGTTGGCATGGATCAAATAGTCCCTTGGGCCCGTGATACTGATCCAAATAAAATGCATGTATTATTTTTAGATGAAGCGAATTTAAATAAAGAAGGTACATTTGATTGCTTTGAAGGACTTTTTGACGAACCACCGACTATATTCATCCAAGGCGAACTTTATTTTTTAACACCCCGTCATAAACTTATTTTCTGCGGTAATCCTACTGAATTTCAAGGCCGCCAAACGCATCAATTCTTTCAACGACATGATGACAGACTACACTTTAAAGACTGGTCGGATCAATTTTTACAGGATACCCTCCTGAGCCCCTTGCTAGAGCAAGTCAATCAAGCTGGCTCCTTAGGCTTATCGAAAACCGATCAACAGCAAGTCGTCAAGTTTTTTTTAAACAGCTACCGATTGCTACCGGAGCAAACTCAGTCATCCCTAACACCTCGTAATCTACAAATGATGGTATTACGATTACTTTGCCAGAAAAATGATTCAGCGACACCGTTACAGCACGCCTATTTAGCGGCATACGACGAAGTCAAATCTTACCTTCTTAAGTCGCGTAGAAAACAATGGAAACTAGATTTTCAACAAGGAAAAAGCTATCGGGATTTACGTGCAAGTCACCGAGCAGCGCCTTTATTACCCCTGGGAGAACATATCGTACCGCCCTGTCATCGACGTGCCTTGCAACTGATGCAAGACCTCTTAGCCATACGCGAAAACCGGATCAATACACCCGAATTACAAGCGCAAGGCCTTCATGGTTTATTACTTGAAGGTGCTTCCGGTATTGGTAAAAGCGCCTTAGTTATCGCACAACTTCGTAACCGCGGTTACCAAGAAGCGAATGAGGACTCTACTAAACGTTATTATTATTTAACACTCACCGATCCCGGAAAGATCGACGAAGTACTTACCAAGGCCTTTCACGAAGGGGCGATTGTCGTGATAGATGAACTTAATACTGCCCCCGTTGAGAAAATACTGAATGCGCTAATGAGCGGCGTTGATTTAGCAGGCAGAGCGGCAGAGCGAGCCGGGTTTTTGGTCATAGGCACCCAAAATCCCATTTTTTTCTCCAATCGGCAACCGCAATCACCGGCTTTCACCAATCGATTTTATAAAATTGATGTCAAAGAATACTCCCCGGCAGAATTATGCGCTATCCTTATCCACAAAAAGATAGATCCTGACCCAGCTGCCGCAGCAGTACAAGCTTATGAAAAACACAACAATGAGACTTCCCTCTCTGCTTTAAAACAGACGCCTCGAGATTTGTTTACTAGACCTCTTTCGAAACTCAGAAATTTAGTCAAGTTCGCGGCGCCGGAGTTTACTGCGGGTAAATGAGGACCGTAGCCAGGCGTTCAACAATGAACTTGACTAAATTTCTGAGTTTCGAAAAAAGTCTATTACAGAAAGAACGAATGTGCTAACTCCAATCCAGTTAAAAAAACTTGTAGTTTCGTTACAAAAAGGTGGCTTAATTGCCCTTCCAACAGAAACAGTATACGCCTTGGCGGGAGATGCTAGGAATTTAGTCTCTATACAAAAAATCTTTCAGCTTAAAAATCGCCCTTTAAATCAGCCTTTGAGCGTTTTATTACCCCAAAATTATAACTTTAACGCATGGACGGATAATGTTTCTTCCATTGCACAACGACTAGCTGATCATTTTTGGCCGGGACCTTTAACTTTAATTTTTGATAAAAATAGGTCGGTTTTATCTGAACTGGTAGGCGGAGGAAATAAAATCGGCTTGCGTGTACCAGACCATGTTATCGCTCAAGCGATATTAAGAGCGTTTGCGAGTGGTCTAGCAGCGCCCTCAGCTAATCTTTCTACCCACCTTAGTCCAAGCCAGGCAGATCATGTGCGGCAAGCATTTGGCGACAAGATTGATACAATTATTGACGGAGGACCCTGTAGCATTGGTATTGAGTCAACAATCGTCGATGTTACAACTCCTGTCCCAAGAATATTAAGATTGGGAACAATTTTGAAAAAAGATTTACAGCACGTGGTCGATTCCGAATTTATTAATGATTTTTCCGTTTCAATCCCGCATAGAAAACTGTTCTTACAGCAGGTAGAGAAAGCCAAACTGAAAAGCATTACACACGAATATCTAAACCAAGGGAAGTCAGTCGTTGTACTGGCGAGACATGCACCCAATTTGATCCATAAAAATCTAATTTGGATTAATATGCCTAAAGAGGCGAATTATTATGCCCATGTTTTATACAAATATTTGCACCAAGCTGAACAAAATTCAACGCATGAAATAGTCGTTGAATCATTGCCCATGAATGAAAGATGGTCGGGAATACGAACCCTAATAGGCAATTTATAGAGATGCCTTTAAGTTTCTTATAGATTTTTTTCGTATCATTGTATAAGTTGGTATAACTGTTTACTCACACCGACTGTGACTTATGTTGGCTCTATTTTTCATATACGGTATCTGTGTATTGTTAGCCTGGTTTAAACAAAGGCAACTTTCCATGGGTCTGTTTATTGTCTTTTTCGTAGCGACAGTTTTTGTATTCAAACACCACTTAACCAGCCAGCTAAATTTACAGTTTTAAGGCAATCACCGTGAAACCATATAAAATTGCTAAAGATATTAGGATTTTGGCGGCGATCGATGCATTAGGCCTCGGCCTGTTATTATTTATCGCATTCGTGATACAAATAGGTTTACACGAGCTACCCTGTCCATTATGCACATTACAACGAATAGGAATTCTAGGCATTGCATTCGGTTTTTTATTGAATATTCACTTTAAGATTCATCCTAGCCATTATACTCTCTCTCTACTCGCTGCACTGCTAACCGCAACTATCTCTACACGCCAAATACTTCTTCATATAATACCGGGCGATCCAGGCTATGGTTCTACTTTATTGGGTTTGCATTTATACACCTGGGTATTCCTTGTATGTGTAGCGATCATTATTTATATTGCCATTGTACTAAGTATATCCCGTCAATATTCAGGCGTACCTTCTAAAACAAAAACCTTACAAAGACTGACACACTTCGCTTTTGCTATAATATTTCTGCTGACCGTGTCTAATGGCATCTCTACTTATCTCGAATGCGGATTCAAAGCATGCCCTGAAAATCCAGTCACATATAAGATTCAGCTAACAAAACTTCGCTCTACGCACACCTGAAATTGTATATTTATTTTTTCATAGAATCAAAAAATTCATTGTTAGTTTTGGTAACACGTAAACGATCAACGAGAAACTCCATAGCCGCCACTTCATCCATCGATTGCAGAATTTTACGTAAAATCCACATTTTTTGTAATTCTTCCGGTTTAGCAAGCAATTCTTCGCGCCGTGTACCCGATCGATTGAGATGGATGGCAGGATAGATACGTTTTTCAGCAATTCGGCGATCAAGGTGAATTTCCATATTACCGGTCCCCTTAAATTCTTCATAGATTACATCATCCATTTTCGAGCCCGTATCAACCAGTGCAGTTGAAATGATAGTTAAGCTACCACCTTCTTCAATGTTACGTGCAGCACCAAAAAAACGTTTTGGCCGTTGCAAGGCATTAGCATCAACACCTCCGGTTAATACCTTTCCTGAAGAAGGAATAACCGTATTATAAGCACGTGCTAAACGTGTCATAGAGTCTAACAAGATAACGACATCTTTCTTATGTTCGACAAGCCGTTTCGCTTTTTCAATGACAATTTCTGCAACCTGAACATGGCGTGTCGCTGGTTCATCAAAGGTGCTGGCAATCACTTCACCTTTAACGGATCGCTTCATATCGGTGACCTCTTCAGGCCGTTCATCAATTAACAAAACAATTAAATAACAATCAGGGCAGTTATGGGAAATAGATTGCGCAATATTCTGCAACATCATGGTTTTCCCTGCTTTAGGGGGTGAGACGATGATACCTCGTTGACCTTTGCCGATAGGCGCTACTAAATCAATAATTCTAGCCGTGATGTCTTCGGTACTGCCATTTCCACGCTCTAAGGTGATACGCTCATCTGGAAATAAAGGCGTCAAATTTTCAAATAGCACTCGATTTTTCGCATTTTCTGATACGTCAAAGTTAATTTCGCTTACTTTAAGCAAGGCAAAATAACGTTCACTCTCTTTAGGAGGACGGATTTTTCCAGAAACGGTATCACCCGTATGAAGATTAAATCGGCGAATTTGGCTAGGCGAAACGTAAATATCATCAGGTCCTGCTAGATAAGAACCTTCTGCCGATCGCAAAAAGCCGAATCCATCGGGTAATATTTCTAATACACCATCGCCATAGATATCCTCGCCTCGTTTAGCATGGGCTTTAAGGATAGAAAAAATCATATCTTTTTTATGTAAATGGCCTAGACCATCTATCGTTAATTCTTCAGCGATAGTAACGAGTTCAGCAGGTGATTTTTTTTTAAGTTCGGTTAAATTCATAGTGTTGTTTCTTTCATAAAAGGAAAATTTAAAAATTATCGAATAGTGACAATGAGCTGGAATGTTTAAAACAAGGGAAATAATTTCAAGAATTTAAAGATGTTTAAAATCAATTCACGCGACAGTATCCGTGACAAAAGACAGAAAAAAATTTGACTCCTAACTTACAACCTAAAGCGAATGCCCGGATAAAAAAACTCGAAGCTTCCAAGCTAATTTTAGCAAAAAACGGCTCCTACCGCTAAGAAAGATATTCCTCCAATAGGGCTTTTAACTGTGATTTTGTTAAAGCACCAACCTTAGTCGTTTGAGCCTTCCCACCCTTAAAAAGGATCAGTGTAGGAATACTTCGCACACTATACTTTGCCGATGTCACTTGATGTTGGTCAACATTTAATTTGCAAATCTTTACTTTTCCAAAATAATCGTCGGCCAATTCTTCCAAAATAGGCGAAATCATTTTGCAAGGACCACACCACTCAGCCCAAAAATCAACCAACACCGGCAACTCAGACTTTAAAACCGTTTCTTCAAAAGAAGAATCACTGAGTACGATACTTGAATTAGCCATAAAAAAGATCCCATTTGACATCAAAAAAAACTATTTAGCAAGTTGAAATTTCGATTTCTGTTCCTACGTTACACAACATAGATCCCAGAAGCATTTCGTAAATAACCATGGTAATCCAACCCATAACCAAACACATAACCCTTATCCATGGAAAGGGCAGTAAAATCTGCCGAGCGCGTCCCACCCGGTAAGCGAGCTACCTTCTGCTTATCAAGCAAAATCGCCGTATAAACCGAACGCGCTCCCTGTTGCTGACAATAATCAACGGTAGCAGCCAATGTCAAGCCTTCGTCCAGTATATCTTCAATAATCAGCACATTACGATCCTTCAACGAAATTCTTGGTTTTGCTATCCACTTGACTTCAGGTTTTTCGAAAGTTTCATTTGAATAGCGCGTCGCATGAACGTAGTCTAGTTCCAATGGAAAAGTAAGACGTGGTAAGAGATTTCCTGCCGGAATTAAACCACCCACCATAACACACAAAACCACTGGGTTGCTTTCCCCGAGTTGTTCGTTTATCGCACTAGCTATTTTATCTAAGCCGGTTTCAATTTGCTCTTTTGTAAAAAGCAGGGTAGCTTTCTTTTCTACTTCTTGGACATCGGCCGGAATTAACATGAGAAAACCTATTTATCGTTTAGTTTGCTTAGTAGACGAACTGCATCACGCCAAGCAGCGGCTTGCCGCAGCGTAGCAACCTCAAGTGTGCGGCGAGGAAATAATTTTTGCAAGTACTTGTCAGCATAAATCGTATTCGAGTTTGTACTTTCTAGATACTCTAATGCAAAAATAGTATCTTCACGATTGTTGCAAATTAATATTCCATTACATCCTGCTTGCAAAGCAAGCTGCACACGTTCTGATATGTTGCCAACGGCTTTAGCAGCTTGCATAGACAAGTCATCTGTAAAGATAGCACCTAAAAAATTCAGTTTTTTTCTCAAGATAGTTTGTAGCCAAAAGGAAGAAAAACCACAGGGCAAGGGATCAACTTTACTATAAGTAACATGCGATGTCATAACTGCATCGAGATAGGGACTTAGTTTGGAAAATGGGATTAAATCGGTAATCTCAATCGTCTCGTAGTCTCTTGCATCAACTGCACAGTGCGCGTGTGTATCAGTAATCACCGCACCATGTCCAGGGAAATGTTTACCTACTGTGCACATACCCGCGCTATTGATCCCTTGGATGGTAGCGCGCGCTAGTTTTGCAACAATAGTTGAATTGCTATGAAAAGCGCGATTTCCGATAACTTGATTTAAATTACTATCTAAATCCAAAACTGGCGCAAAACTTAAGTCGATACCTAAAGCTAACAACTCGCTTGCCATTAACCAACCATGAACTGTAGCAAGGTGCAGCGCTTGCTCAGGACTATCTTCGTAAAGCGCGCCAATTTTTCCCAACGCAGGAAGGGGAGTAAAACCAGAAAGAAAACGCTGAACACGACCACCTTCTTGATCGACAGTTAACAATAATCGTTGCGCGCTACATTCATGAATTTGCGAAATTAAATCTTTAAGTTGTTGAAGCGATTCATAGTTACGAGAAAAAAAGACAATACCGGCAATTTGCGGATGTTTAAGCATTTCACGTTCTTCAAGCGAAAGCTCAAGTCCTGTTAAGTCCGAAATGATAGTAGCCATAGATACCGTTGCTAAAAAAATCTTAAAATACCAGGAGTTTCGCGTTTAATTTTCAAGAGGGGTTTAAAAATAATTTCAAATTTTGCGAGATAGCCGCTTTTATAACTTATCAATCCTGCGCATAGAAAGTAAATTTTTCAATAGACCTCTTTCGAAACGTGGTAATTTAGTCAATTTCATTGTTGAACGCCTGGCTACGGTCCTCATTTACCCGCAGTAAACTCCGGTCCTCGCCAGTCGTTCGCCGCGAACTTGACTATATTTCTGAGTTTCGAAAGAGGTCTAATAGACCTCTTTCGAAACGTGGTAATTTAGTCAATTTCATTGTTGAACGCCTGGCTACGGTCCTCATTTACCCGCAGTAAACTCCGGTCCTCGCCAGTCGTTCGCCGCGAACTTGACTATATTTCTGAGTTTCGAAAGAGGTCTATTGTTAGTCATCGGGTTTTGTTGGGCCCATAAGGTTGGCGAATGGCGGGTTATTAAAAAACCTATTCTTTTTAATCGCTATATAGATAGTCGAAGACCTCAATACTCTTATTTTCGCTATGGTTTTGACTTAATACGAGAAGCTTTGCTCAATCCCTGCA
>Ga0210402_10000601_pt1 | contig 39831 bp, 52 predicted proteins | sample IncBWC7MmetaG_FD_161055 | JGI IMG/M metagenome (GOLD analysis project Ga0210402, IMG submission 161055) | Forest soil microbial communities from Barre Woods Harvard Forest LTER site, Petersham, Massachusetts, United States - Inc-BW-C-7-M | ecosystem: Environmental > Terrestrial > Soil >...
CGTCGATCAACTCGTTGATGTCCTCGGAAATCGCAGCCTGAAAACAAATGCCTTTGAAAAACGCGCCAGGCAAGAAACAGGCATGACTGCCAGCACTTTTTTTGCCCTGCTCAAGAAAGCTTCAAGCACCAATAAACTTACCAAAAGTTCAACCAGCGAAGAATGGGAAATCATCTGCCAAAAATCAACCAACTCCGATCACTCCGATCACTCCGATTAACCCCTAAATCGGAGTACTCCGATGAACTCCGATTTGGGCCCCCCAAGACCCCAAATCGAAGAGTTTAATCGGAGTGGACCCCTCCGGGGTATCGGAGTTCGGCTTCGGAGTAAAGAAAAAAAATCATGAATCTTAAAAAAAAGCGCCTCAAGAGTTTCTTTCTCCTGAGGCGCCCCAACTTTGACAATGCAATTCGATCTACTGATGAACTCGTTAACTTACCCAACTCTTTCCTACCACTCCTGAGCCTCTTTTGCTACCATCAAAAATCATGCCAGGCGGCAGACCTACCGTCCTCACTCCTGAAGTAAAACGCAAAATAGCCGACTGTTTCCTCGTGGCCTTTACCGATGAGCAAACCGCTCATATCGTTGGCATTAACGAGAAAACTATCCGCCGTATGCGGGCTGGCGAGTATTGTCCAGAAGTAAAAAAAGCCGAGTACGAACGCGAGTTCAAGTACCGCATGAAAATCTGGAATGCGAAATACTTACCGGCCGGCATTTGCTGGATGTTGGAGCGTAAATATGCCACCCAGTTCGCCAAGCCAGAGGTCCAACTCCAGATCAACACCACAAACCAGACCGTCAACAACACCCTGATCATTACCGCCGAAGCAGCACATAGTAATGCCGAACGTGTTAAACCTCTCGACGCCAAGATTACTCAGTTGCTCAAAGACAAGCGACCAGGCCACAACGGCAATGGTGCAAAATCTTCTTCTCCTGAGGCAAAAAACGGTGCCGCCAAATGAGCAATTATTTCCAAGATTTTGAGCAGCAGATTCAGATCGACAAGATTCATGACCGGCAACTTTCGGAGAAAGACGTCGAGCGGCTGCAAAAGAGGGTGCTTGAATTTATTGACATCAACATCGCTAACCGAAAGTTGATTACCGAACTGGCTGAGGTGCTGGATCGGCCCGCAGGCAAGACCTGGCAATATAAAGAGCATCTCGTCCAGCGCGCCCGGGAGGCGACACAATGAGTGGCATGGCCGATGTGTACGAACCTGGGGTCTGTCCGCTCTGCGGAGGCAAGGACGGCATCCATATCTGGGCAGGGACTGGGAGATGTCCTGCAGCACCAATGACCCAAGAAGCAGAGCTCAAGCGGCTCAAAGCTGAGAACGAGAGTTTGATTGAGCAGTTTAAGCGCATCCGCGAAACCTGTTACTCTAAAGACAAGTTGATCACCGAACTCTGCGATGCGCTGGAGGAGGAATATGGGAGCTGCCTTGGAGACGGGCATCCACAAAATCTGGTCCAACGGGCCCGGAAGGCGACTAAATGAGCGCCTGTAAAATCCTCTACACGCCAATGACACGGGATCTCTGTCTTTTGCATCAAAAGAGATTGGAAGTCCCCGAATTTGCTAAATGGTGGGCAAGGTACGTTCACATGAGCTTGGGCATGAAGAGCGCCAAATCCGTGAAATTACAGTACTCGCGAGAGGAATTAGCCGAAGCATGTGATAGGGCTTTTGTTGCTCTTCCACCTGAATTACTTTGATGCCAGCCACCGCCACTAAGCGCACCCGAGTTCTAGACGATGTGCTCTCCTTCGCCCAGGTCGGTCTAGGCCTCGAGCTTTACGACTGGCAACTTGAGTGTGATATCGCGATAGATAAAGGTGCCCAGTACGATCGCATCAAGGTCGCCCTGGTCGCTCCGAACGGTTCAGGCAAAACCCAACGCATTGTGGCGGTCAGTGCGTTGCGCTGGCTCAACCGCTTCCCGCGCGGTCGCGTGATCATCACCAGTGCAGACGCTAAACAGCTCGACGCCCAACTGATGCCGGCCATCACCGAGCACAAGCACAAGTTTCCAGGCTGGGAATTTATCCAGCGGATGGTTCGCCATCCGGCGGGCGGCTTTATTTTGGCGTTTACTACCGACGAAAGCTCACGCGCGGAAGGCCATCACGCGACCAAAGATAGCCCGCTCTTGATCATCGTCGATGAGGCGAAATCCGTTGAGCCCGAGATCTTCCAGGCGTTCGATCGCTGCAGCTACAACGTGCTCCTTTACATCAGTTCGCCCGGCATCAAGCTTGGCCGCTTCTATGAAGCGTTCACGACGCACAGGGAGCAGTTTTTGCTGTGCGCCCAGGTCGGCCTGACCGATTGCCCGCATATCTCTAAAGCCAGGATTCAGGACGTCATCGATACCTACGGGCAGGATTCTCAGTTTACCCGCAGCACGCTCTATGGCCAGTTCATGGACCAGGACATCGATTCGCCGATGGTCGTTGATTTCCAGGCCTTGCAGGAAGTTTTGTACAATCCGCCTGGTGCTCTAATTAGCCGGCACGAGTACGCGGCTTTCTGCGATTTCGCCGCCGGTCGCGACGAAAACGTGCTCGCTATCCGGAGCGGCAACAAACTGCTGGAACTGATCAGCTGGCGTGAGAAGAATACCATGGGTGCCGTGGGTCGGTTCATCATGGAGTTTAGGCGTCACTCGCTTCGCGCGGAACAGATCTGGGGCGATAACGGCGGCATGGGTCACGTGATGATTGACGCGCTACAGGACGCCGGCTGGGCCATTAACCGCTTTGATTTCGGCGCCGCGGCCAGTCGCTCAGACATCTTCATCTCCCGAGGCGCGGAGATCTGGGCCAACATTGGTAAGCGGATAGAGAAGCACGAGGTCGTCTTGATCAATGATCCGACGTTGGTCAGTCAATTGACTACGCGCCAGTACAGCTACGACGCCAAAGGTCGGATGCGGCTTGAGGACAAAGAATCGATGGCGGCGCGCGGGCTCAAATCGCCTGACCGTGCGGATGCGGTCTGCGGCGCGTTCGCGCACGGCCAACGGAGCTTTGCGGCGTTCGCACGGGAAAAGGATCCGTTCGAGCAGCTTGAGAAATATTACGACGGGCTGCCGAAAGATGACATGGAATCCGACGACGGGGCAACCAAGATCCAGCGTGAGCTGGGCGGATTTGCTGGGTATTGAGAGAAATGATATCGTCCTTTTTAAGGGAGACTACCTCCTTTTATGTACTCGGGACGCGCACACTGATAATCCTTCCAGAGTCGTGAGACTACCGTGCAGGGAGAATTCGGCGAGAATAGCCTAAGGTAGGGGAAATAGCCTCGGTAACCTGAGCGACAGATCCGAGGCGTCTCTTTGCGGTCTATTGAAAATCGATGGCAGTCAATGCTATTGAATATGTTCCACGCATGTTTCACATTGTGGAACAATGTCAGAAAGTAACCTGTGTAAATGCGGAAATCTTCGAGCATCGAATCACCGGTACTGTCGAGCATGCAAAGCCAAATACATGCGCGAATGGCGGAAGACGCACCCTTTAACACGCAAGCAACGTAGACGAATGAATTGTCGCGCCTACGCTCATGTCTATCGGAACAGAGGTCATCTCAAAAAACAACCATGTCGCGATTGTGGTTCACCAATTTCCGAAATGCACCACGAAGATTACAAGCAACCACTAGAGGTTGTATGGTTCTGCCGACCATGCCATCTAATTGAACACGAGACAGCACATTGACTGCGCCAAGTGGCGTCTGTCCCAGGCGCGCTACTGTCTGGAGCATCAAGACAAGCGGCAGGCGTTCGGGTATTTGATCAAAGCCATCCGGCACATCACTCGCGCTTTGAGGGCCTGAAACGGAAAGTCTCCGAGACATTGCACCCGCAAGCTCGGAGACCTTTTCCATGCCTCACAATAAGACAGTCTAGTGACGGCGCTGCTTAGAACCGAGTTTGATTTGGTTTCAATCCAAACAGCATCCAATAGGATTGAACACGTTTTAGAGTGGACTTCCAGCTTTTGTTTGACTAGAGCGGAAAAGATGAAAATCAAAACCATGTTTCTAGCGCTCGGACTTTTGGCCTTAGGCGCAAGTTCTCTCCATGCCGGCGCGGCCTTTAACTTCGCCGAAGCCACCAAAATCACCTCGGTACCCTATGTCATTAATGCCCCAGGCAATTATTACCTGGTCCGGGGATGCACCTACTCTGGCGGCGGCACCGCTGGGGCAGTCGCCATCGTGATCAATGCCAGCGAGGTGGTGCTCGATCTCAACGGAGAAACCCTAAAAGCTGATGGAATTGAGAAGGTGTCCAATGTCGGAATCGGTATCGCAGTCATTAACCAGGAAGATGTGACGATCCAGAACGGCGACATCGACAGCTTTGGCGCCTATGGCGTGCTCTTTGCCGGGAGCGACGGCCGAAGGGAGCACAACTTCAAAAACCAGTGCGAAAACGTGAGATTCAACGGCGACCAGGTCGGCGTGTTCACAGTTTCTGGTTCATTGGTTGATGTGGAAAACTGTTTCTTTGAGGGCGGCTCGATCGGGATTTACGATGTGGCCACTCTGGGCGGTGACCGGTTCCAGAAAGACAGCTTTCAAAGCCAGACCGGGGTCGAAGCGCTCAACGAAGGAATCGGGATCGTTTCCGTAGGCGGGATAGGCGTCCTGTCCGAGGATAACCTCTTTGCCGACGAAGCAACGGTCGGGATTTATTTTACCGATCGGGACGACCGTTTAAGGTTCAACACCTTTATCAACGACCCGGTCAAATTCATTGGCGGCACCTCGGCTGGTTTTGCTGATAATTAAGCATGGCCAAGCCTGCTCTCCCCTCCCTTCTGGCGGCCGCACTCACGTTGTTGGCCGCCAGTTGCTCTAAAGCGCCCGAAGCCTTGGTCAACCTGTCGCCGGAAAAGGTCGAAGCACTCCAACGCCGACCGCCCGAAGCCTCGACCACGCCGTTTGCCGAGCGTTTCGAAACCTCTATTCAGACTCCGACCCCGAAGGCCAGCACTACGCCTCACGAGTTGTTCGCTAATCCCGCCGCCAACGATGCCGCAGCAGAGTATGCGACTGCGCTCAATGAGGCCCGCCAGTACAGCACAAAAGTTCCGCCGCCTACCGGCGCCCAGGCGATCGGGGATCCCGCCAGCGCCACCGGTTATCTCAATGGGATAGGAACAAAGATTCGAGCGCTCCACCAAGCGCAAAGCCAGGTTGAAGCTAATCTGGCTCCAGAGGAAAAAGCGCGGTGGGAAGCCTACCGTAAAAGCATCCAATAAACGGAAAGCCGCCGGCACCGGCACACGCCGGGCGGCGGACGCTTTCCACTCATGGGATAATCTTAACCTTGTGTGTCGGTTGCCGCCGACCAAATTTCAAAAGGCAACGGCATCCAACAGCATTCAAAGCGATCGCCTAGAGTTTGGCAAGCAGCGGGATCAAAAACATCAAGGCATGGGCCCAAAGGATGATTTCGCTGGCAGACATTTTGTTCCGATTTGTTCTACTTTTGTGGAACAAAAGCTTAACATCTTTCTTCCTGAGGCGTAAAAACCGTTCAACCGTATCCAATCGCATTACTCTATATGGACGAGACTTCTCCCCCGCCTGAGGCAACTAAACAAGTCTTTACGCCGGCCAGCACCGTCGATGAACTGATTAAAACGGCTTATTTCGTGGCCGCTGGTATCGATGTTCCGACCGTGGACGCGGTCAGCCCGCATCAACTCAATCTTCATTATCCGGCGGACGGATCGCTGGTTAGTATCCGGATCGAAGGCCGACCGGGCGCCTGGGGCGGGATCGGGCCACACGGGACGCCTGAGGACGAGACGGCGCGCAACGAGCATTATGACGCGATGTTGGCCGCGGCGACGGCGCCTGTTGAGCCGCCACTAGAAGAGCCTGTTGCGCGCGAGAATCCGGTTTACCAGGTCCAACGACAATGAGCGCAGATCTGTTGTTTGCTGATCCGCGGGACGCGCCGCCGCCGCAAGAACTGAACTGGGGCTCGACGTTGGCTGAGTTTTTTGGGTCCAGCCTTTGGTTTAGTGACGAATTGATTGACCCGGCTAAGCCTCCCCGGTTCATTCGGATGTACGCCGACCGCTGGCAGATCAACTGGCAGCTCTCAGGGATTCCTGACCCTGAGGCGCAAACAGTAGTTGACGTGTTCATCACGGTGCGCCCGATCGCGCCAGCCACCATCACCGTCAAGGTTTAGTTCTATGGCTACCACTGGCACTACTCTTGAAAGAGCTTCTTTCGCCAACCAAGCCGGAGGCCGGGTGAACCTGACCTTGGTTTCTACCGTGGGCGTTGCGGTCGGTGACACCATGACCGTCACCAAGTCTGACGGCTCGACCTTGACCGGAACCGTTAAGAAATTCATTGGTTCGACTGGTCTTAAGCTTGGCGTCACACAAGTGAGTAAGCCTTCCGGCTTACTGTTGCTGCCCAAGGGATCGACAGTTGCGTAAATGGCTGACGACGATAAAAACGAGCTTTATTCGAAAATAGTGGATGACCTCGAAGACCGGTCATCCTGGGAAAGTCGTCAGATTCTCTGGGGTCGAATGCGCAACCAGGGTGTGCGCCGGCAGCGTAAGCCGTGGAATGGCGCGGCCGACACGCACGTGCCGCTAGCGGACACGATCATCAACAAACTCAAAGCCTACTATATCCAGTGGATCTTTGGGCCTGAGCTGCTAGCCAGTTTCTTTAGCCTTGAGGAGCAAGGCGATTCTTATACTGATTCGGTCAGTCAATGGTTTGATTATCAAGTACGGGAACGGTCGAATTTTCCGACGATGGCAATTTGCGCCATCGATTCCTTGCTCCAGAACGGGATGGGTTTTCTGAAGCCGTACTGGGACGCTGGTAAAGAGCAACTCTCGTTTGCCTCGATTCATCCCTATTTTATTATTGTTCCGCCCTACACCCAACAGCTGCACGAAGCTGATCGCGCGGTGCATGTCATGCACATGAGCGAGGACGAGTACCGGAGGAGCGCAAAAGATCGTGGGTACAATACGGACGAAGATTTTATTGATTCGATCAAAGGCGAGGGGACTAAACCTAAACCGCAATACGTGCAATCCCGGTATGTGGCTGAAGGCCTGACTTACACTAGGTTTAAAGATTTGATTATGCTTTGGGAGGTGTATGTGCGTCAGGACGATAACTCGATCGAGGTTCAGACCTTTAGTCCGTTGCAACCGGACGAGCCTGCGCGCGACCCGTTCAGGCTACCGTATCAGCACCGGCAAATTCCCATTATCCAGTTGCCATACGAGTTGATTGATCCAGGTTTTTTCTCTTCCCGAGGCGTGACCGAGCTCGTCCAGATGTACGAAGCGTCGGCAACCAAGATGTGGAACGAGAAGCTCGATTTCATGTCGATCGCCAATCGGCCGGTATTGAGCACCCAGGGCGGGAGCATCAACGCACAGAATATCCGATGGGAACCGGGGGCGGTCTACGACTCGATCCTCCAACTGGTGCAGCAACCGCCGCCTCCGGTTGATTTCGATCAAGAGATTCAGTCTAACCGGAGTTTTGCCGAGCAACGAGTGGGGATACCGGACTTTGGTATCGGCGATCAGACAAACTCTGGCGGCCAGAATAAAACTGCGACCGAGACCAACGCTATTACCCAGGTGATGCAGCAGAGTAACGATTTGCGGGCACGCGTCACTAAGGATTCAATCAGCAGAGTCTACGAGCAAGCGTGGTCGATCCTGCGCCAGTATAAGAAGGATGATCTGGATTATTTTTGGCGCAAAGAGCGGATCACACTGGACGATGCGGCGTTCGACAACGCTTATGTCCTGAGGCCGAACGGGAGTGTAGACGGGTACAGTCGCGAGAAAGAGATTCAAAAACTAATGCAGTTGCGGCAATTGGCTATTCAGCCGCCTAGCCCGTGGATCAAGATACCTGAGATCGATAGAAAAATCATCGAGCTGATGGACGCGAGTTGGATCATGGATCTGTTCGAGGAACCGCAGGACATCCAGGCTGGTCAGCAAGAGCAGCAAGCGATCGAGAACTCGGTGATGATTGACGGATTTCTGCCGCAGGTCAAACCGAGCGACGATCATGTGGCGCATTTACAGGTGATGGAGGGGTTCATTGGTTGGACCCAGAATCCGGCCAACGGGGTAAAAATTCCGCCGACCGTGATGCCGACCTTTATGCAGCACGGGACGATGCACGTACAGGCTGCGAGGGCAGATGCGCAGTACATGAAAGCGCATGGGCCTGAGATCGCTCAGTTTGCCAACCAGATTGCGGCTATGCAGAAACAGATGGCCGCGCAACAGCAGCAGCAACAGGCCGCGCAACAGCAGGCGGGTATGGCGATGGCTAATCTGCGCGGAGGCGGGCCCCCCGTGACTGGGATGACTCCACCTGGCATGACGGCAGGTGGCCCGGCACCGGTGGCGCCGCCCCAACCGCCGCAGCCAGGGATGCCCGCGGGCGCTGGGCCGCAAATGCCTCCGATGGGTTTGCCGCCCAATCCTACTAACGGGAGCATGCCGGCCTTATGAATTACGTGAAGTTCAAAGAGTGGGATGCGTATTTTTTAAAGCTTGGCGGGCCAAAGGTTGTAAGGCTTCGGATTATTGATTTACCAGACACCGATGACCCGTTTGTTTACAAGGTAACAGTCGCCGCGAAGCTCGATGATGGAAGGGGTTTAGTCAGGACATGGCTGGGGATTGATTCCGAAAGAAAGCTTTTAGCCAGGCTTACGTGCTGGGTTCACGCGGTAACCAAGGGCAAGATTCCACGACAAACCAGCGTGGTGTTGCCGGAGGCGAGTGCCTTATGAGCGCCTGGCTCAGACATTTTCTCTGGACTCTTTTGTCACGTCCGGTCGTTCGCGCGGTCAACTGGACCGACGAGGAACGCAAAACTTTCGATAGCTTTTGCAGAACTTCATGTGGTATGAAGCTGCTCGAATTCTTGAGGCAATTCGTAGCGTCTCAGACGTTCAATGCCGTTTTCCGACAATCTACGGAGAGCGCGAACGCTGAAGCTAGGGGTGCCCAGAGAATCCTGGCTCTACTCCATCAGTTGCGCAGTTTGCCGCCCGATGAGCAGGCGAACGCCTATCTCGATGAAGATGTGGAACCGCTCCCATCGCAACGAGGCGCTATCGATGGCCGGCGCTTCGGCTTAAGCGGTGGATCCAGCGCCATCGGTAGGTAAAATAGAATGCCCGAAATCATCGCATCATCGTCAGGTGCAATTACTGACGCTTCGCCGAGCTCTTCAGATAGCATTGGCGATAGCGCAGCGACTACGCACCGTATTGGCGACTCAGAGAATGGTCAGCAAAATCCCGAGCAGACCAATGGAGAGCCTTCTTCTCCTGAGGCAAAGACTGAGGGGCGCCAGCATAAGCGTTTAAGTCCTTACGAGCGCGTCAAACGTCAGAAAGCCGCTTTGCAGCAGCGCGAAGCCAGTCTGAAAGCGCGGGAGGAACAGATTGCGAATGCTGAGCGCGAAAAGAGCGCGCCGCAAAAGCCGCCTTACACGGTGGCTGAGCTTAAGCAGTATCGACAATCTTGGGAAGATGAAGGTCGAACCGATCTGGTCGAGAAGGCTGATAAAGAGATTCAGCGGCTCGAAGCACTCGAAAAACAAGATCATCAATCAGCGGCCTTTGTTCAGGAATGGAAGACGGCTGAGAAAGAGCTTTTCGAGGCTGACCAGGAATTCATGCGGCCTAATACTCGGCTCGATTCGAAACTGCGTGAAATCATGGGTAGTGCGGACGGGCAGATTTATCGAGGGCATCCGCGGGGAATCGTCGCGGCCTATCATCGAGCCAAAATGGAACTTCTCGAAGGCGATTACAAGGCCGTCACAGGGGAGAACCATCAATTAAAGGCAGAGCTTAAACGGCTGACTGGCCTGACTTCGATTGGGGGTGGGGCGCCTGGCAGAATCGGCAACGGCAATCGCGTGGAGAATTTGAACGACTTCGCCAAGTTGTCCAGTGCCGACATGCTAAAGCATCTCAAGAGCAAACGAAGCGGCCAGATGCCATGGCTCTAAAAGTAAGTGAAACTTTATGGCAACAGTTAACCAACCGATTTACGGCGCCGTAACTTCAACCGATAAGGCGTCGGAATATCGGATTTATTTTAGTAAAAAACTTCTCGAACACCAGATAGATAAATTACAGCTCTATCAGTTCGCCTATCAGGCGAATATTCCACAAGGGCAGGGATCGAAAACGATTCGAATGTTCCGAGCGCCGCCGGCCTCGGTCGCTAACGTCATTACACTGACTGAAGGCACACCGCCGACTAACGCGCCGTACAAGCTGATCTTCGAGTTTATTACTCGGACTCTGCAACAGTACGGGGGCTATGCGCAGGTGTCAGATATCGTCGATGAGACGGAGTTCTTGGACACGGGCAACGCGCTGACCGATAAATTCGGTGAGGAGGCTGCGCTTTGGTGTGATGGGTTGATTCGCGATACGTGTATCAATGGAAATACCGAGGAGCCGACCAAGTTCGGCAAGATGTACGCCGGCACGGCAGTGGATTACACAACGTTATCAGCGTTGACTGGGGCGACTGGTCGCTTTAGCGGTGACGATCTGATTGATGCGGTCACTAAGTTGAGGGTCCAGAAAGCCAAGCCGTTCGACGACGGGACCTATGTGGCGGTTGTTTCTCCTGAACAGGAGAGGGATTTAATCGAGGAACAGGGTAGCGCATGGGTGTACGCCAGTTCGTTTAACAAGCCGGACCAGATCTGGAAAGGCGAGATCGGGACGCTTTCTGGCATCAAGGTGATGCGCGGGACTAACCCGATGTATCAAACCAGTGGTGGCACCGAGGGCACCAGTGTGCCTGGGGGAGCGATCATTGCCGCGCTGATCTTTGGTAAGGACGCCTTTGCCGCGCCGGCACTCGAGGGCGAGAATCCGCCTTCCCCAAGTGTGTACACGATCACCACGCCTGACTCGGCTAATCCGTTCAACCAGTTTATCACGTATGTGTGGAAGACCTTCTACAACGCTGTTTGCCTCAGTACATGGAACGGGATAGTGCTACAGACCAAGACGGCTTATACCGGGACGTAATCGATAACCTTATTAACCTAGCAGCAGCACTGCTGCAATTGGCGGTGCTGCATTTCTATTGGAGGCGAAACAAATGGCAGCATTAATTGGAGTTTCGGTTTCCCCGAAGGGCGGGTACACATGCAAGGTGCCGCTGGATTTACTCAGCGAGGACGGCACACCGCCCGCGCAGGGCGATCAGGTTTCATATTCAGTGGATGGCACGGTGCAATCGACTGATGCGGAGGATGCGACGGTAAAGATTACGGCGGTCAACGGTCAACCGGTTGCTGAATCGCCGGCTGACGAAGCCTCCGAAGATCAAGGGCCGCCGCAACCAGGCGGCCAAACACCGGTGGCAGCGTCAGGGCCAATTAGCCCGGCTACAGCAGCATTGGGTGCGGCACTGCGGAAAAGGTCTAAAGGACAGCCGATGCCGTTTTAAGGTTTTGCTATGCCAAAAGATGGCGATCGATACCCGGAGAATCCGGATTTTGTCTGGGTAGAGGCACTGGGTAAATGGGTTTATCGCAATGGTTCAGATCATTGTTAAATCGAAGGAACCGGAGAGCGCGCGGCGTTCGAGAGAGGCCGCGCAAGCTCAACGTCGGCATTACTACAACCGCGAGATCAATCAGGGTGCGCGGTTCAGGAGTAAGGCTGGCACCAAGGAGCAGATAAGAAAGGCGCTTGATGAGGCAGATTGAACTGACGCCGAAAGTTGAGCACTTGGCCGAGATGACAAAGCTCTATGGTTTGTTCGATCTGGATGTTTCTACCGCGCGTCCAACGATCCAGTGGGAGAAGAGAAATCTTCATCTCCTGAGGCTCCCATTCGATTTGCAGAGCGCTTATTTTCCGGAGTTCTGGCTCAAACGGGTATTGGTCAACCGGCGTACAGCCGAGGCCTTGTTGCGCGTATTGAAAGAAATGTCGGAGCTTTGGACACCGGCCGCGTTGTCGGCCTACGGTCTAAACCAGTTCGTTCGCTGTTATTCATTCGGCGGCAAAGAGCCAAATCTGTTCTGGTACGGTGCGGCTTGGGAATTATCTGGCCAGGTCGGTGGCGAGGTTTTGTCGGAAGCGGTCAAGATCTTTCAGAGGCACGGCTGGACCTATTGTTGGTTAGCTGACAAACATCGGATTCGCGAGTTTGAGTATTTCTAAAGAGCTTTATGCCGCGCAGGTTCTGGTGGCTTTTACTTTTTTTGTCTTTGATTGGCGGGCTGATTATTTTTGTGTTGGCTGAGTTAATTTCCTGGTGGGTGATGGACTAGAAATGAACGAACCACGATGGCGGACGGTACTTTGCTGGGGAGCGACGGTGTTTTTTTTAGGCGTGCCGCTAATGGTTTTTGCTTTGCATGAGTTAAACATGTTGCAGGCAACTGAATACAGGTGGCTCGGGCAGAGTTATCAGTCGATCACGGCATTGGTTTTTGGCTTATCTGGGTTACGAAGTTTTGATCACTATGTAGAAACGAAAAACGGTGACAAACGATGAACCTACTTAAAACGGTTAGTGGCGTGAAGGTCTACAAGGAAGGTAACGCTCTTCTGTATAAGACTGGTGCGACAGTGAATGGCGACGGGAGTCCGCATTGCTATCATCCTGACGACGGGGAAGGGCTCGATTACCTGGCGAACGCCGGCAGCCCTGGCAATTGGTGGGGAATCTATACTGACTCGAGTGACCGGCCGGTTGTGCAATCGATCTATCATCCGGCCCCAGGCTATTACATTTCTACGACCGCATTGGTTAATCCTGCGTATCCGGAGAATCATCCTGACGCCTATATCGATTCGGAGCGTTACCCGTTTTGCGTGGTCCCTGGAATGTTCGGGCAAGGTTGGCAACTGGGTGACGTCGGGTTTTGCCTGAACGAAAAGACCGATGACAACATGTATTGCGCGACGTGCGATATCGGACCGCAGAACCATATCGGCGAGGTCTCGATGCTGTTGGCTAAATGCCTGGGCTTGAGCCCGGACCCGAAGCAAGGCGGGACAGAGTCGGGCATTGTCTATGTGGTCTTTCCCGGCAGCGATCCTGGGTACAAGCCTTGGGACAAGAAGTGTGAGATTGCCATTAACACCTTTGATGCCTGGGGCGGCATGGAACGTTTGGCAAAACTTTTGGACAAATTTTAACCTCCAGTAACCAAACCCCTAAAATAAGGAAATAACATAGTGGCCCTCGTACACGTTGAAATTTGGTATTACTCCGGCGAGCCCGGAGCCCCCTCACTTCCCGGTCACCCGGCTCATCCGATTGCTCCTGGTTCCCCAGGTAGCCCGACTCACCCGATCCAGCCGCCGAGTCCCGGCGCGCCTGATCAAGGGTTACCGACTCCTCCATCTGGTGGCGTGATTGCTCCTCCGATCGTGTTGCCGCCTGAGGTGTGGCCGCCGATTCTGGTTACTCCTCCGGTTGATCCAGGCTGGGGTAATCGCCCTCCTGGGCATCCCGCTCATCCGTTACCTCCGTCTCCTGGGCATCCCGACCAAGGTTTGCCGCCAAGCCCAGGGCATCCCGATACTGGCCCAGTTTATCCTCCTGGCCATCCTGATGCAGGGTTGCCGATTCAGCCAGGGCACCCAGCCCATCCGTTGCCGCCGCAACCTGGACATCCGAGCGGACAACCGTTGCCACCGACTACGCCTCCGCCGACAGCCGGCACTCCGTTACCTCCGGCACCGGCACCGAAACGATAAAAATGAAAGCGCTCTTAATCGGAGCAATGATGTTTGGAGCAGCCCAGGTGGTCCTGGGCTCTCCATTCTTGGTCTGCGATCCGGTGCCAGGGAATCTAGATCAGTTTACTAAACCCGTTTCTTACGTAATTACGGGTTTGTCTTCTACACCGTTAAACACGCCGGCCGTCGTCAATGGCGATGGCACTGTTCAGTTGCATTACGATTTGGCTCAGTTGGCGCACGGGACGTACACGGTTACGGCGAGCGCAGTCAATTCACTGGGAGGGGTGGGACCGGCGTCCGATCCCCCTTTTCCTTTCACATCAGGGTTACCGGCCATGCCCACCGGATTGCGTATCGTCCCATAACTATCGGACGTTTTGTGTTTATGGGTTGGATGGAAATACCATGGAGTAAAAAATAGATGAGCACGATTTTGATTATCTTGCTTGTCCTTGTCCTCTTCGGCGGATTCGGGGGCTATTACGGCTACAGCCGCTGGGGCTATGGCGGCGGAATGGGTATTTTAGGGCTCGTTTTGATTATCATTTTGATCGTCTATTTATTGGGAGGGATTCACTTCCGGTGACAAAATGGCTGCGCCAGCTACTCCAGAGGTTGCGACCGATGTCAGTTTTTCCAATGCGGAAACTGGTCGGATGCCGACTCCCAACAAGCTCAACCTCCTTATGGAGAGAGCGGTTCTCCAGCCGGGAGCGATTGGTAATAAGCCTCCTACTTCTGGTGTTGCTACCGGCGATTATCTTCTGGTCCAGAAATCGGACGGCAAGCTCTACAAGTGCCCGGCTACGGCTGTTGGTGGCGGTGCGCAAGGTCCAAAAGGCGATCCAGGCCCGCCTGGACCGACTGGACCCACTGGGCCTCAGGGACCGGCTGGCCCAACTGGTTTAACCGGTCCTCAGGGGCCTCCAGGTGCCGCCAGCACCGTGCCTGGCCCGCCTGGATCCACTGGTCCTGCTGGTCCTGCTGGGCCGACAGGTTCGACTGGAGCGCAGGGAATTAATGCCCTGACCGCTGTTTCATCAGCATTTGCTGTTCCGCCGGTTGGCTCTACAGTCGTCGTAACCGTCGTTGAGGCGAGTTGGGTTGTGGTCGGCCAGATGGTTTACGTAGACCAGGCTGGCGGCGGTGTTGGCCTGGCCGGTGCCTTGCAGGTCACGGCCAAGACCGGCAATCAGCTGACCCTTCTCAATCCCACTCCGCCTACTGGAGGAACGGTTCCGACTTCGCGCCTGGTCTCGACGATCAATTCTTTGACGGGCGGTGGTGATCTGTCTACTGATCGCATCTTGAGCCTGGTCAACGATGTGGCTACGCCAGGCAACGGTCAATATTACGGATACCGCAACAGCGCCCGCGGCTGGTTTTATCCGCATCTCATGCCGAGCGGAGACACCAGCGGGGTTACTGATACCGCCAATATCCAGGCGGCGGTCAATGCCGGCGGTAAAGTGCGCCTGATTGCCGGAAACTGGTACGTCAATTCGGTAACAGTCAGTAATCCGGTGACGGTTTCAGGTGACGGGAAATGGGGCACGGTCATCAATTGCGTATCAGCGTCTCCGGCTTTTGTTACTTCCGGCGCCTATGGGATCAGGTTTGAGCATTTGCTTTTTAAAGGTTGGACGGTTGGGCTTAGGTTTCAAGCCACTACCGGAGCTGAATGTTCCATTCATAATTGCAATTTCAGTGCTGGAGTCAGCACCGGCTACGCCATTCAGTTGTTCGCGGCTAACGATTTTAATCTTACTGACACCACTATTTCGAGTGTGTCGTCGGTGGGAATACATTTGGTGGGAGCCTCGACGGATTACGGGGCAGTTAATATATCTAATTGTCTGACTATAGGCTGCACCAACGGATTACTGCTTGATGCCAGTAATACTTATCTTGAAGATATTAACATAGTTAATTGCTCATTTGATGCTGGTGGGGCAGCCGGAACCGCAAACGGGATAGCGTGTCTTGCCGCCAACAATGGAACCATCAAATGGCTCTCTATTACTAATTCTTTTGCCGGAGACGCTACTGGTAATGCTTTGGTTTTACAGGCATCGACCGGCGGCAAAATATCGCAAGTGCTGATCAATGGTTGCTGGTTTAGCGCGAATTCGGGACACGGTATGGTTTGTTCTGGAAATATCACTGATTTACAGGTTGGCACCAGTTGTGCGGGAGGAAATGTGGGTTCGGGAATTTTTATAGACACCGGCGTTGCGGCGCAAATAGTGGGCTGCAAACTTGGCAATCAGGTGTTGTTGGGAAACAATGGGCGCTACGGGATTGAATGGGCTGGGAGCAACACTGGCTCGGTAGTGGTGGCCAACAACCTGACCGGCAATGGTTTGGGTGCGCAATTAAATCCGCCGAGCACTGGTTCGGTCAATGCCAATAATCTATGAGCACCACAGGCCTTGCTGTTCCCGGCACCTCGATTCCTAGCGGCGCCTTGGTTTCACCCGGAGGCAGCCAAGGGATACAAGGGGCTGGGGGAACGGCTGGAGGAACTGGGCCGCAGGGGCCTAAGGGTGACACTGGCAACACTGGAGCCACAGGGCCTCAAGGACCGACGGGATCTACAGGAAATACGGGGCCTCAGGGTCCGCAAGGGCCAGCGGGGCCACAGGGGCCTCAGGGGATACCGGGAACTGGTACGGGCGACATGCTCAAAAGCGTTTATGATACCAACGCTGACAATATCGTTGATCAAGCCGCAGCAGTGCCATGGGCCGGGATCACTGGCAAGCCTGCGACCTTCCCTCCCGATGCCACCGCGGAACTGGTTGCTCGCAAAGGAGCGGCGAGTGGGTACCCGTCGCTGGATGCCAGCAGCTTGGTGCCGATTGCGCAATTGCCCGCACCCACTAGTGGCAACGCTAGTACCACACAACTAGTCAAAGGTAATGACACGCGGCTCTCGGATGCCCGCACACCTACTGCTCATGCCCCGTCGCATTCCGCGGGAGGCTCTGATCCGCTTAGTCTGAACAATCTGACTAGCACGGCTTGGACAGTTTTTACCGCTACTTTAGTACCTGGAGCAGGAACGATTACCACTCAAACCAGTAATTCGGCGTATCTGCTGATTGGAAAAACGGTGATTTTTAATATCAATGTGACAGCTACCAATATCGGCACCGCTTCGGGCAACACCTCGATTAGCGGTCTGCCGGTCGCGGCCAAACGTACGGTAGTATTTTACTTGAGGGAAATGGGTGTGAATGGCCTGGGCTATTCATTTACTCTCAACGCTTCATCGACCAGTGGCCAGTTACAGACGGCGGCTGGCAACGCTAACCCGGCCTGGGCCGCTAATGTCAATTATGCCGGGTTCGGAGTTTACGAAACAGTATGAGCGAACTTATAACCACAGAGACTTTCACGGACGGGCAGCAGAATATCAATGCCGCCAACATGAACGGCATCATCGGCATGGCTACCGTTCAGCCCGATATCATCGCCAACAAGCCGGCCAGCGCGACGATGGATGTCGCGGATCAGTTTTTGGTTTTAAAAACCGATAACACCTTGGCTAGGGGGCGATTCGATACCATCGTCAACTCGACCAGTTCCGCTCTGCCGCTGGCCGATTCGGTTCGCAACGGGATGCTGAAACAGGTCAGCGGCAAGACCACTGATTTCGTGGATGGGACCAATAACTGCCAACCAGTTTCCAACATTATTCCAGTCGGCACGGTGTGGGATTATCTAGGTGCTACGGCTCCTGCCGGCTGGCTTCTGGCCCAAGGTCAAGCCGTTGATCGCACTATTTATTCGGCGTTGTACGCTTTGCTGGGAACGACCTACGGCGCCGGCGACGGGAGTACTACTTTCAATCTGCCGGATTTGCGTGGCCGAATGACCATGGCCGCTAGTGCTACTCATGCCTTAGGCACTAACGGAGGCGCAGAAACTAAAGTCATCGCGATTGCCAATCTGCCGAGTCACACTCATCCGATCACCGACAAATCGCATTCTCATACGGTGCCGATCGGCGTACAAGCTATTGCCGCCCCAGGGGCTAGCGGATCGATGTGGAATGGGAGTACGGCGACCAATTCGGCATTTACTGGAATCACGGGCACTTTAGGGGCGGGCGGCGATACCGCGCTGGATGTCCTTAACCCTTACTTTGTCAGTAATAAAATTGTGAAAGTTTAAGCCAATGGCCACCGTAATTGATATCGTTCGCTACGCGGCTGAGACGGTAGGCGACGTTTCCGATGAGATGCTGGATTTTGGTCGGAGAGCGATCCGGATGAAGTACCAGACTTTTTACAAGGCGCACCTCTGGCGGGAAAGCTTGCGGGTAATCAATTCAGTTCTCGACCCGAGTTTGAACGGCGTCTTTTTTTTGCCGTACGACACCGAGGAAGTGATCTTTTTTTCGATCTCCAACGGTGCTGGTTTTGTCCGGATGAATTACCGTGAGCGCGATTGGGTGGAGCGGCACGCGATCTGGCAATCAAGCGTTCCTGGCGGGATTCCAACTTTTCATCGGGCCGAGAATCTGGCTTGGCCATATTTTAATCCAGGCCAGTTTACGTTTACCTCCTACGATACCGGGATTTTTACGCTCTTCATCGGTGGGTTAAATTCTGACGGCTCCAGAGTCAGCGAGACTTACAAGATGCAGGCCATTGTTAACCCTGGCGATAAATCAGTGAATCCGGCTATCGTCACTACCACCCACTCGTTCGTGCAAATCAGTGATCTCTCCAAAGGCATCACTTCCCAGCCGCTTTTGGTGCAGCCGCAGTTCCCGGTCGGCGGGGCGCCGGTCTCCATGCCGCCGGGTCAGACTGATTTGGCCTTTACTCAACTGGTACTGACGCCGACTCCGATTCTTTTTGATTCCAACCACAACCCGCTTTCGGTTCCAGTCAGGTTGCAGGTCAAGCTCAAGGCCGACACTTTGGGCAGTGATTTTGCGGTGCCGAGAATCAGCCATATCACCGATGGGTTGACCGAGTTTGTGCTGGCGGCGATGTACAGGAAAGCTCATCAACTGACTAAGTCGGATAGTTGCGAGCAGAAAGCGATTCAACACATTCAGGCAGCGGTTAACGTCGAAAAAAACCAGTCGGAGATGCGGCAGCAGGTGGTGCCGGTAATTTATGACACCGGCTCGTATGTAGGTCGCGGAGCTGAAGTGAGCAGTTCTTACCCGTGGGGATGGTAGATGCTATATAATCCACAGTTGGATGATGAACCGCTGGCCGACGGCAGCGTGCCGATTAGCGGAGTCAATAATGCTATGCCGCCTAGCGCCATTGATGCGGCTTTGGCAGAACTGGCGGACAATCGATTAGCTGAACCTGACGGACTCAATCGCCCGAGGCCGGGCGTGATTCAGCGCATCAAGACACCGGTATCTTTTGATTCAATTCATCATGTCGGAACTGGCAAATTTCTTTGGCACGATGCCGCCAACTGGTTTCTCTATGATTCACGCGCTCAAACTAATGTGGCGGTCCCAGGCGGCCCGGTCTTCGCTCACGGCGATCAGGTTTATTCGGCGCTGTGCGATCAGGTGCTCTACTTCACTAAAGGCACTTATCTCTACAAGTTTGATCCATCGACTAACATTTTCACCCAGACGATCACGCCGGCGCCGTTTAATACTCGCACCTTTTACCCGCTCTGGGCCATGGCCCGATTGATTGTGGCCATGGACAATAATCTGTATGTCTCCAATATCTTATCGCCTGAGGTCTGGAATGTTGCTTTGCAATCGGTGACGCTGGATCCGGTAGTCAGCGACGTGATTACCGGCCAGGTCAACTGGCAGCGTCAGACGCTGGCGGTCTTTCGGAACGGCAGCACTTGGATTATCGAGACAGGGCCAAACCTGGATGTGGTAGACTGGGAGATCAACCGGGCCAGCGCCACGGTAGGTTGTTGCAGCCATGGAACCATTGTCCAGTGTGGGGTGGACGTGTTTTTTCTGTCGGAAACCGGGAACGGCGTTTATGCGCTTTCCCAGGTGCCGACCTCGGACCAGATGGGAGTCTGGCAACCGATTTCCGCGCCGATCAAACGTTACATCGACCGAATAAACTGGTCAGCGGTCGCTAATGCGCGCGCCACCTACTGGAACGATCTGTACATCCTTTCGGCGCCAATTGACGACTCAACTTTCAACAACGCTATCTTTGCCTATAGCGTCACGCTGAACGCCTGGCAGGGAGTATGGACCTTTGATTTCGATCTAAACAATATAGGCTACGGATTCAGGGACTCGGCCCGTGACCGGACCAATCCTAATCACACCTTGCTCCTTTACGGGACGATTGATGGGTTTATCTCTGAACAGACTTACCCGGTTGAACGGCAATATTACGATATCGACATCAATTCCAAACCGATTCCGGTTACCAGTCGGATGCGGTCACGCTCTTTTACCTTTGGCCAGAGTTCCAACCGGATTCAGCCTTATTCGGTTTTGATCCAGTTTCTGGAATCCAATGATCCGGTAGGCATCACGGTCATCGCCGACCGAACAGTAAAATTGAGCGACTACAACTCGCCCACTGGTGCGTCCAGTTTATCACTGCCGATTTCCGGATTCCCGTTTGACTTGACCGAGCAAGGTTATTTCAACCTGGCCTTAGGCTTGAGTTTTCTGGGGATCTGTAACGAGGTCCAGTTGGAATTGGAGGGCGTCGGCAACTGGAGTCTGTACCAGCTTAAACTGGCCGCTTTTATGGCGGCCCCGCAACTGGCCATATGATAAAGCCGCTGGTTCATCATCCGGAATACGTGGAACTGATTCATATTCTGGAGCCATTATTACGCCGATACCCACCGCTGGTTCGGATGCGTTTTGACGATCTGACCGATTGGATGGCCTGGTACTGGAATCGGGGTACCATGACTTGTGTGATCACGGGGAGAGGAGAGCCGCTGGGAGTCTGCCTGATCAAGCTGTTTCGAGAGTTGGAGCAATTCATGGATCATGACGCGCACGAGCCTTGCGGCAAATTCGCTTTTATTGAGCTCTCGATTGCTCAAGATGGCAGGATTATGGGTCAGATGCTAGAAGAGATGGAATCTCGCTGGGGACCTCAGGAAATAGTGATGTGGGACCGGGGGGCGAGAACAGAAAACGGAGTTCCAAGGATGTATCGTTGGAATCAATTTAGGAAATTAGCGAGGAGACTTTCTCAATATGGGATCACCGAAAACGCCTGAAGTAATTCATCCTGGTGAAGCCGCTCAAGCCGCCATGGGCACCGCGGCCGCCGGCGAGATGATGTCGGTAGCTAACCAGCCGGTGGACCAATATGGGAACCTGCTGAACACTATCGCGCTGGGGCCAGCGGCCATGCAGACTCAGCAAGCGTTGGCAGGCCGGGCGGCTAAACAGGGCGCTCAGCAGCAGATGGACATCCAGAGTTCCGTCGATCCGCAAGCGTATGCCCAGCGGCAGATGCGGATGAACGCGGCCAATGCCCGATTAGGAAAACTTTACAATGTTGACCCGACTGCCTTCAGGTATAACGCCCCAAGCAATACTTATGCGGTTCCAGGCACGGCTGATTTGCCGAATCTGGCCGCGTTAAAGGCCAATGCCGCTGCTGTGGCCTCGAATCTCTCGGTCGCTGGGGTAAATAAAGCAGGGGCGGACCCGTGGCTTACTCCGCCGAGCAGCCCGCAGACTCTTCCGAATCAGACCGCCACCAGTTACTTATAAAATGGCTGATACCCAATATAGCGGTCAAGATATTGCGGCGGCTTACAAAGCGATCTACGGCAAAGATATTGGTTCGGTTGGATCCGGGCTTTCCGGCCAATTAAATGCCAGTCAGCTCAGCCAAGAAGTTCAGCAGAATAAACAATCCCAGTATGCCGGTGGCGCTTTAATCCCGGTTCAGGGCGGTGGAACGATTCCGGTTTCCCAGCTGATGTACATGTATCAGCAGGGCAAAGGCGGCACACAGGCTGCAACGACCGACGCATCAACTCAGGCAGCCGCCGCCCCAAGCTATCTGACCGGACAAGGAAACGCCTCTATGGCTACCAACAGTATCGACAGCTCAACGACCGGCCAACCGCAGGTCACGCCGCAACAAGCTATCCAGTACTTTGTCACGCACGGCGGAAGCCCAAATGTGGACGCCAACACGGCGATGGCTTATTTCGCGCAAGCTAACCCGAATTTCGGGCAGAGCGGTGTTTCGGCCCAGGACGCCGTTAACTATTTTATTCAGCGCGGCGGGAATCCGAATGTGGACGCGGCCACCGCAGTCTCGTTCTACGAGCAGGCCCATCCAGACGAATTAGCCAAAGGTGTGGCTCAGGCTGCCATGACGCCCGAACAACGGGCACTTGGCCAGATAGCGCAGACCGATCCGCAAAGCGAGGCGCTTCGGCAACAGGTGGCAGGCTCCTACGCCGACCCTGGCAAGGCGGCGACTGCTGCTGATTACCAGAGTTATCTGGACACTTTTAAAGCGGTCGATCCTGAAGAGTTTGCCCAACGGCAGGGATTGGCCACCTCGATGGATTCTTACCTCAAGAGCGCACAGGACCAGTACGCTTTAGGGAGTCAGCTCGATCCGATCACTCAGATGCAGGTTGAACAGCAGGCCCGCAAAGCACAGGCTGATCGCGGCAATCTGTACGGCGCCGGGCAAGCGGCAGTCGAAGCGATGACGATCGGGCAAGCCGGGCAAGCTTTGCAGCAACAGCGATTAGGCAATCTGCAAACGGCTCTTGGCGGTCAGCAAAGCTATCTGGGCGCCGGCCTTGGGATGGGCGACACCGCCATGCAGCTCTATCAACAAGGACTCCAAAATAAGGCTAACCAGCAGCAGAGCGCGTTATCGTATCTGGGCAGCGGGCAGACACCGTATCAGACCGGAGCTTCTTATCTATCTGCAGCCGAACAGAATGCCGCCAACGCAGCTCAGGGCGGCCCGCAGTATAACCCGACCAGCTTAGGGCAGGGCCAGCTTGGGACCGCTCAGCAAGCGCCACAGTACGGTTTGGATGTCGGCCAGCAAGCGCAAAACTGGTATAATTCGCTTAGTGCGTATTCAGGAGCTGGCACGCCGGCCAAAAATCAAATGGCAGGCGCCGCAGCAGGCGCCTTGGGAGGTGCAGCTTCAGGGGCATTGTCAGGTTCAGCAGCAGGGCCATACGGAGCGTTGATTGGCGCTGGAGTAGGGGCGGTAGCGGGAGGTGCTAAAGGGTACTACTCATGAGGCATCTAAAGGAGCATTGGAAGGAGCAATTATGCCAAGTAAATCAGCAAGTCAAAGACGATTAATGGGTGCGGCACTGGCCGCGAAACGCGGGAAGAAATCTTTTCCTGAGGCACAAAAGATCGCCGGCCAAATGACTGAGCAGCAACTGAAAGATTTCGCTTCCTCTCCTAAGGCAAAAAAAACCAAGAGCTACCTTTAAAAGCGTATGCCATCAAAGTATAGACCCTATTATCCGAGCGTCAGGCGAGCGCCGCAGCAAAGCAATGACTATGCGAGCGCATTTTCGTCTGGTCAGACGATGGGTAAAGATTTCGGCGGTGCAATCGCAGAGTTAATACAGAAATCAAAGCAGGACGCCATCGCCAACCAGCTGATGAACACCGATGAAGCGCCTCGCGCGGCGTTAGTCGATCCAGGTAGTCAGACCGTGACCACCGGCGATTCGAGCGGCTCTGGTCCTGGCCCAACTCAGGATCTGGGGACTTTGCCTCCGGATTCCAGTACCTTCACTAATCCTTCGACGGGCAACGTTGAGCCGCTTCAGGGGCAGGAGAGTCAAGACGATCAGTTGCGCCAGGCAATGGTCGCTGCCCGATTGTCAGATTCTACGCCCACGGTAGGATCACTTTCAGCAACTTCTGGCCCAACTACTTCCCGTGTCGCCAATGTGATTCCCGCCGGTGTCAGCACCGCTGGAACGGCACCTCATACTGGTGGCACGATGGAGATGGAGTTGCGCAAAGCGATGCTGGCCCAGCAACTTCAGAAAGCACAATTGGCAAAAGCTACCGCACCCGAGCCGCCTGAGGATCCCATGGTTGTTGCTCAACGCCGTGCGACTTTAGCGAGGACTTTGGCTGAAACCGCTCAGATCGGGAAGGATAAAACCAAGCAGGATAAAAACCCGCCGGCGGTAAACATCGGCAGCGAGCCGGTGATTGATCAGAACCAGTTGAACAGGCATATCGACGGGATTTACGGTAATAATGCCGCTAGCAGCATGGCCAGCAGCATTAACGAGCCGCAGACACTTCCTGATGGAACCCCTAATCCAAAAGCGCCGGTAGTTTCTGGTGATTCCGTATCGGTGCCAGTTGGAGCAAATAAAAATATCACTATGCCTTTGGCCGAAGCACAGACCTACGTGAAACAGGCTAACGCTATACGGCTCAAGCAGGGCCTGCCTGCTTACCGGGTGCCTGGCGAAGATCAGAGTGTAGGCGCAACGGCTGCCAATCCTTACATCGCCCACAACAATTTGGATGTTTATTCCAGAGCGCCTGGAACCTGGATAAGATTACCGAACGGCAAGGTCGCACAAGTGCCACCACGATGACCTATGGCTTTGACGTTGGACGAAGCAATCAGACGGCAACGAGTTGCGGATGCGCTCTCGTCACTTGATCTGGGTCCAAGCGATCTTCCAACAGACTCAAGCTTAGACCAGGACACCGCGGCGGAAGCGCAGGCCGAATCAGAAACCAACCAGCAGCTGGCAGAAGCCACAACTGCTAGCAAATCGGATACGCCGGACGTTCCCAAACATGTCGAGGACGCTTACGGCGACTGGAAGAAATGGCCGACTGTTTCTCCTTCTAAGGCGATGGAACCGGTCACCGCTGAGTCGGTTGTTGAGCCTTCGCCATCGCTGGATCAGCCATCAAAGATTCCAACCATGGCGCCCGCAGTGCCTTCGCCATTGCCTGAATCGACTACTGAAAAGGAAACTACCCAGCCAGGTCCGTTTGAATATTTCCCATTTCTCGGACCACGATCTTACGAGCAGCAGGCCGTGCGGGAGATTCTAGGTCAACCAAAGCTGGAGCCGATCACCGAGGAGTCTGTCGGCAAGCCTGAATTAAGACCGCCAGGCCATGTAGATTTAGGTGTTCCCGGTCATGAGGATCTAGGCCCCCCGCCTGCGCCGGATACGTTGGATCAGGTTGAACGGGCTACCTTGGTGAAATTGCCCGCTAAGCCCGCGCCGGACACGCTGACGCAGGTGGAGAAGGCCCTGCCAGCGGGGCAGCCCGCCACAGACACTTTGCCGCAGGTCGAGAAAGCTCTTCCAACTGGTCTTAAGGCGCCTGGAACACACACGGAGCTAGCGCCTCCTGGCCAGATGGACCTGAGGGAAGACACGGACAAGGTGTCAGCGCCTGAGGCGAAACCGCCAACAGTCCAACCTGTTACTGGCGAGCTGGCTCAAGGTCCGCCTGGCACTCACCCGCAGGGCACTCAAGACGAGCCTTACTGGCCGAAACGCCCCGAACAAATCAGCCAATTGCCGCCTGGATCTGTCTACATTGACCCAACGGATGGGTCGATAAAGACCACGCCTGGAACAGCGGCTGCGCCAACGACAACTCAACCAGCGACTGCGCCAACTGCAGCAGAACCCGCGGTTAAGCCTGTTGCAGGCGATTGGAGAACCTGGACCACGGTCGATGGCACACCGGCTGGGCCGCAGGCCGCGGCAAAACCAGCGCCTCAGGCGGATATTCAGGCAGGTGGCGGGACTGGTTTATCACAAGTGCGAAGCCGTTTCGCTCAAGAATTGACAGATAATTCATCCCTTCGGAATCGGTTAATAGCTTCTATTCAGGCTGAAGTCGGTGACCAGGGGCCAGAGGCAAAATTAGCCTATACCGAGAGCGTCATGAATCGGGCAATAGCCCGTGGCCAAACCTTATACGATACAATTTCTGATTTAAATTATTATCCAACAACTACAACTTCGAAACTTAGCCGAAAAATCTCATCGGATGAGAGCGCTTATGTAGACCCTATTATTCAACGTGCTTTAGGCGGTTCCAATCTAGCCAATTTTGCTACAGGAAACGAGTCTGGCAATGTACATTCACACGGCGCACAGGTAACTTATAATCCGCAAACCGGCGAGCGTTTTGTACTGGAAAATCCCGATGTTGGATGGGAGAAAGGCATAACCGCGACCCGATCGCAACAACAGCCGGCAAAAGAAGCTTGGGAATCCTGGCCGACGTTGCCTCAGGCCGATGCCGATAAAGCGATTCAGGAGGCACAGGTTGGCACCTTACAAAATATTGCCAATAAATCGACTAACCTGATCGGACTTTACAAGCAGCTTGATCAACCGGTTGAGAATATTCAGGATCCTATTCGTCAAGAATTTCAAGGCCGCATCAAAGATCAGATTATCAAGTTGATGCAGGAACGGGAGCCGAACCTTTCTGCAGATGACGCCTGGAAGAAGGCGCAGTCTGATATTGGTCCGCTCGAGGTTGGCGCGGATTTTTGGAATAAGTTCGTCGGCAGTTTCCAACAGTTTCAGCCGCTCTTGCAACAAGCCTTCAGTGTCAAAAATGAGCAAAGTCACGTAAACGCTTTTCTGGATCAGGCATTACCTAATGGGAGCGATGCTGATAAACAGGCGCTTTTAACAAAACTCTATAATACGCCGCGTGAACAGCGGGGCGCTCTGGTTCAATCGCTGATTCCCAATCCGCAAACAGGCGTTCCAGGCGCGGATCCCAACGAAATCGTTTCCGCTCTGGACCGGTTAAGCAATCCTGATTACGCCAAGGAACAGGATAAAGCGATGGCAAAAGCCAAAGAGGATTTTCGGGCCAGGATGTTGACTGATCCGCGGTTACCGGGGACCGGCGCAGAAAAGGCGGTGGATGCCATCGCGCAAATTCCCGAAATGCTGGCTGCGGCAGGTTTCACGCCGGCACTGGCTGCGCAGGTTAGCCAGCAGGTGCGCGATCAGATGAAAGCCGAGCATCCAGAGTACAGTGAGGATGAGCTGGACCAAAAAGCGGCTTACTCGACGCTGGTGCAGATTGTTGGCCAGGAAGCGGCTGGCCGTATTATGGGCGCCGGGATGGGTGCCATTATCAAAGGTGTGAAAAGCCCGGTCCAACGCGCTATTGCGCAAGCCTTAGGCAATATGGCGGTGGGTGGCGTCACATCAGCGGGCGCGCAGGCTGGCTCCAATATTGCGACTGGCAAACCGGTTGGTGAAGGCGTTTTAGGGGCAGGCGAATCGGGCCTTATTCAAGGTGGCGTGGTGGGCGCCGTGCATGGGGCGGGTGAATTGGAACCTCGGCCTGCCGAACCGCAGCCAACGACCGGCAAGGAAGGTGCGCCGATTCGCGGCGCGGAAGATAAAACGCTGGAGCAACCGCCGGCGCAACCAGTTACTGCACAGAGTGTCCTTGGGCCGGATGTGCCTGATACCAGCATGAGGTGGCATGATCCGACTCAGCCAATCGTCACCAGAGGCACGGAGCGAACTACCTTCACTCCGGCAGAGCTGGCAGAGCAGGCCGGAACGGTTACGGGCAAAACGCCGGAAGAACTCCGGGCAGCGGCGGAACAGCTGAAACCGCCGACCGATTTCAATCAGCGCGCCGCTTGGTTTCTTGGGGATGAAGGGACGCAGGAGACGCAACAAGCTCAAAGAGCGCAAGCCCCGAGTCCGTCGCCAACTTTAGCAGAGGCTATACAACAACAAAGAGCGGCTGCGACAGCTGCGAGTTTGGGCGCAACCCCTCCTCGCCAAGGGGGCGTTATGTCAGCCCCATTAGGCAGTGCTCAAATTAAGGTTCGTAATATTGCTACTGGGAAATCGGATGCTGTTCTGATCGCTAGAGATGATACTGCTTTCACCGGAAAAAAGGCAGCATTTGGAGATACTCAAGTTCCACCATATCAAGTTCACGGGCCATTCCCAATAGAAGGGCACACTGTCCATGCTCCCGGCGATATTCATGGATTCAGGACGGACACCGAAGTTTATCAGGCGATTAAAGCGGCGGCGGACAAGCATGGATGGACAATCGAAAGTGATCCCAAGTACAAATATGCAGAGCCGTGGATCGATAAATTTAAGAGGGCGACGTCACCGCCTGTTCGAGTCGGTGAAGCTGATCCTTACGTTTCAAAAATAGCCAATAGGTATACTGCAGAACGCATGGCCACTGGCGAGCTTGGTCCGATCGATCCCAGTGAAGGGAAATCTACTGAGCAGATGGTAATGCAGGGTTTGAAGATGAGCCCAGAGCAGAGAGAAAGGCTGATCGATAATTTTACCAAAGGTAAAGGCGGTGATCTCGATACTCAAGGCGCGGCCATCAGGTCTAAGGAAACTCTTTTAAGTGTGCAGTCCAAAGATGCCTCTAGGGCGGCAGAGGCTGATCCAACTAACTCCCAGTTACAGGCTCAAGCTAAAGCGGCATTGGATGAATTGACAGCTTTCCATAATGGACCAATCAAAAAATTCAAGAAAGACTGGAGCAATGCCGGCAGGAGTTTGCAACGGGAGATCCCGCTGGATTACACGACGCTGAACGGAATGAAAGAAGCTGTTCTCAAAAGCACTAATAAAGAAGCGCCTCTCTCTGCTGAGCCAAAATTAAAACAGATGGCTAATTCGGTAAGCAAAGCCGCAAATGCGGAACGCGCGGCAATGAATAATTTGGGTAAAGAAATCGAGGCTCGAACGCGCGGAAATCCAGTGACTGATGAGAGTGTTCGCACTCGGTTAATGGAGATAATGAAAGATTTTCCCTGTCGAAATTAATTTATGCCAAACCCCTGCTACTCTGGATCGAACCCAATCGGGAAACTGACCGATCAGGAACGTCTGGCGATGTGGAAATGGACCAAGGAAAACGCCATTGACCACGGGATGCTGCTTGAGCAAGTTCGCGACACCTTCAACAACCACTACTTCGGAGGAAACGCAAAACCTGAATGGGTCAACGAATTCCTGGCCGCCCGAAAAACGCCTTTCAAACGACTCGCCGATGCGGCTTGGGCCGCGCAAGCCAATCGCAGAAATATCCAGAGCCAAGCTAAACACTTGGTCAGCGGTCAGAACGCGAATATTCTGGAGCGCGGTTTTAACGCAGTGATCGCCGGCCCCAGGTACATCACAGTTGGAGGGGGATTGCACGGTGTAGTGTTCCCCTTCACTCATGGTGGCGCGCTATTGCTTAATCCGTTGAGATGGAAAGTGTTTGCCAGGATGGTCGTCAATACCTGGAAGAATATCAGTCCTGCCGAGGCCGAAATACTGAGGGACACCATGGCCAGAAGCCCTCGCTTTACCTTGGGTCACAGGCTGGGGCTGGACTTAAGCACGCATGGAACTGAAACGGGCGGAGGCAATGTCTCTGCTCGGACCTGGAATGCCTTGATTGAGACACGGTTCCGTTTATGGGATGCAGCCATGGATCGACATACCAGGGCTGGAATGTCCGTTGAGGATATTGATTCGATTGGCAAAGAATTTGCGGTCTGGGCTAATCACGCAACGGGGAGTGGGAAAGGCTTGCTTACTTCCAACAAATATATTTCTTCAGCGTTCTTCGGCCCGAAACTGACGCAGTCTTACTGGAATCGGATAGTCGCCGACCCGGTCAAAACACTTGGCACCTGGACTAATTGGCGTAACGCAACAGCGGGTGAAAAAGTGGTTGCCATGCAGCGATTGAGAGGTGCCATGACGGCGGCGACTACTTACGCGGGGATGCTGGTGGCTAATCAGGCGCTGCTGGCGGCAACCGGCCAAAAAGATAAAACAAATTGGAACGACCCTTCCCAGAGCGATTGGCTGAGCTTTAAGTGGGGCGGATTCAAATGGGGATTGCCAGGCGCGATGCGTTCGGAGATTAACCTGATCGGTCAGATCATCGCTGCTCAGATGATGAAGCCGGAAGACTTGGCCAAGGTAGGTATGCCTGGCACTCAGGGAGCGACTGGAGGCAGATTACAAACCTTGAGGGAATTATATGTAGCACGACAGCTTCTTCAGTACGCCGAAAACAAAGCGACTCCGGTCTTTGGGTTGGGAAAAGAGTTGATCTCTGGGCACGATTTTATGGGGCGTCCATTACCTGTGCCGTGGGTGAATCAGAAAGGCGATGTAAAACATCCAGCTTACGGCACGTTCCTTCCCGGACCGTTCAAAGGTTTTGGTAGCATAGAATACATGCTTTCGCATTCCCCGATCCCTTTGAGCGCCGCCGCCGGGTACGTGTACGATCAGTTGCGCAAGGCTGGGTCAAGTGTAACGGATGCTTCGATGTGGATACGGGCGGCGATGGTTGGCGGCGTTTCCGCGACAACGGGTGTCGATCCCAAAGAAATCAAAGATCCCGCGCAACACCGTACCAGGTACGGACAGGCACAGGTTGGGCATTAGTAGTACTCGTGCTCGGATTCGCGGCCATTGTCATCGTTAGGAGGATCTATTTCGTCTCTCTCGTTCTGGAGAGCGGCCATTGTCGTGTCTATTTTATCAAGGCGCTCAGCTCTGATTTGTTCTTCCGCTGTGGGTGGGATGGGTTTTTCCGGTGGATCGGTGAGATGTCGGTAACCCATATAACCGAATGCCGCAATGCTGATACACGCCATTATGATGCAATTTAGTTTTCCTTGCCGCCTTTCGCGCGCGGCTTCGCTAGCGTCTACAGCCCGACGATAGTTGTGTGCCAAGCAAGTGAAGCAAGTATATCCGCCGCCTTTTGCTTCAGATCCCAAGAAAGGAGGATCGATGGAGATCGGCTTTAGGCACTGTAGACAAATCGGCTTAGGCGGGGAGGTGAATGGAATCGTGCCGTTTTTCATGCTTCGATTATGAGCGTTTTTGCCTTCTTTGTTTCAGGCATTGGTGCAATAAAGGGTCTTCTATCATATCAACAATTAGGGCAACCTGATCGTAAAAGGTGAGCTTTTCGGAGTTTGCGCCTGACTCAAGTTGAGTAGCGATACCTTCCAAGGCATCGGCGATCCGTCGCAGTTGAATGTCTGTTTCGCTCATTTGAAGTGCAGCAGGAAATAGACTGCAGCCAGGGTGATCGAGAAATAGGCAATCTGGATTCCGACACTCCAGCGCAGGCTTTTGAGTTCTCGATTCAGGATAAAGTTTTCCAGTCGTTGCTCGAGACTGAGCAAATCGCGCTTGAGGTCTTGAAGGTCTTCTTTAGTGGCAGGTTCGCTCATTCGGATATGACTGGGTAACATTGAACGGCCAGTTGTTCAAAAACTTTAGGCAAAGGCGTCATTGATGTGCCTGTCTCTGGGTTCCAAATGCGCGTAGTGGGTCTGAACGACTTGGTAGCCGTCCCCGAGCCAGTTGGAAATCTTGAGCAAACTCGTTCCGGCTGTGGCGTGCAAACTGGCGAAGGTCCGTCTGGTGTCGTGGAACGTAATATGGATACCCTTGCTTTGGATGTACCGCTCGAACCGTTTTCGGAAAGTAAACCGGTAGCGCTTGGTGCCGTGTGCTTGAGCGCCGACCATGTAAGGCACCCGTAAACCGTAAACTCGCAGGAAAGCGGCAAAATCGTCGGTCAACGGTACCGTTCTGTCGGTATCGTCCTTGGTGCTCCACTCTTCGCATCGGGTGATGTGGAGAAGCCCTTCAGCCAGATCGAACCATTCAGGTCGGGACATCACCACCTCATTAAAGCGCAAGCCGGCATGAAACCCAGCATACAGGCAATACTTGAGTTCGGGATCTTGGCATTCCTCGATCAGGCGTTTAACGGTGAGTTTGGAAACAAAGACTTTGCGGAAAGGTTTACGGAAACGCGGAACATCGACGGCGCTAGCTGGGTTGTCGAACCGGATTGCTCGCTTAACACACCAATCCAGGAAGACTCTGACCCAGGTCATGTAACTTGCGGCAGTCGAGATTTTGACCTTCTGGCATTTGAGGTCAAACCAGTTTTGCAGCTCTTCGGTAGAGAGTTCGCGGATTGACCGGAGGCCGGTTTCTCTTAACCAGGCGCGCAAAATCAGACTGCTATCCCGGTGAAAATTCTTCGAAATGCGTCGGGCTCGATAAGCCAGAAAGATTTCGAGTAACTCTTGCGCGTCCGGTACAGGGGTGCGCCTTTGGAGGGGGGATTGATGCAGATTCATCGATTTTAGAGAATTGCAGTTTCGGACATTCAGGGGGCGGCTTTAGCCTTTTTTTAGGCCAGACGGCTTGATTCACACGCAAGAAGTCGCAGGTTCGAACCCTGCATCGCGCATGATGTTTAAGCCGTTATCGCTCATAGACTTAAAACAGTTTACGCAAGCGCTCTTTTACCACCTTAGTTTTGTGGTTCAGAGGCTTCAAAAGCCAATCGAGCTTGACGCACAAATCGGCGTATGACGCTCGAAACGCTTCGGTCCTCCTTTTCGGCGAGCATATCTAAAAAATCATTGTCCTTTCGGTCAGTGATATAGAGTGCTCGGTTATAACCCGGACGACGCCGTCTTTCGCCAGGGACTGTTTCCTTTTTGGGTTTGCGCATAAAGCCCGCTAAATTATCCGCTAAAGAATTCACGTAAATGTAACGTGCGTTATTTTTCGGATGCGTCAACTCAAAATAAAGGATTTTATTCGTAATCTGTATGTGTTGTCAAATATCTTATAGAAGTGTTCTGACGGTTATATTTCTGTAGTAACTTCTTTACAAGTTAAAACCACTCTTTTAGATTTGGCTTTAATGAATGAGAAAGCTCTTCCTCTTTTCCTGCGGATCAGTGACCTGGCAGAAGCGGCGAAAAGGCATCCGATTGCGATCGAGCGGATGCTTTATAAAGATGTGATTGTCCCCGACGCTGAAATCCAACACGGCCGCAGCCGGCAACCGCTTTTTGCAAAAAGTCGCTTAGCTGAACATCTTAAAGCAATTCAAAAATACCAGGAATCAATAGACAAGGCTCTAGCCTAAGACCCTATGAACTTTTCCTGCGAATCCTGGGCGGCACTTTGGGCAACAGCGTTTTTCCGTCGCCTAAAGGCGGGGTTCGCGCTTGAAAATAAATGTCCTGTTGTACCAGCCAGCAGATGTACTGCGAGCGGTTCATCCCCTTGGCGGCCGCGGCCTGGTTCATCGGTTCCTCTAGCTCGAATGGGCAAGTAAACGAGAGGCTGACATGGGTGCGGATCGGTTCAGGCTGTTTCGGTTTACGCGGCATATCTTTAAAATAGTATTCGGTAACATCGACAAGTAAATGAGAAAAAATCAAGCAAAAGGGCTGCGAACGACCGCCAAATACTCGATCACGGTCCCTAAGGAGTTGGTGCCGGAAATTCATCGGAGAGCTTTCGAAACCGGACACAATGTGTCCAGTTACCTGAGCTTCCTGATCAGGCAGGATACTCAGAATTGGCGAAAATAAAACTTTATTCGGATAGTACTGGGTCGTATTCAACAGCATCCATGCTAACTGAATTCACCCAACAAATTTCACCGTTACTCCTGCTGCTGGCTGGGCCGCTGGTCGGAGCAATAATCTGGAGCCTGATCCATAAATGAATGTCTGGTCGCCATCCGCCTGGAAACTTATCGGCCGCTCGGTTTTTGCCATGACCAACGTCAATCTGACGCATGATCAAATCGAGCAGTTTATCGATATCCACGACCTCTGGAGGGAAACGCCAGAGATCATTGCTTATAACATAACCAAAGAAATCTTGCATGAACGAAACTGAAACTCTCTACGATCCGTTCGCTGAACTACTAGCCATCTTGAGCGAGGAGGATCTGATCAGGCTGCGCCGCCGCGCGAAGGTGCGCGGGCTCTCGCGATTAGTTGATTTTTTGTCAGGTGAGCTAGGTGCTAAGGAAATGACCAATGAACGACGCTAACCACACACTTATTGCCGAGGAACCGCCGGCCAAGCCGGCCAACCCGTTTGCGGAGCGTGCGGCGCAAGAAGAAGCCAAACCAAAAAAGGCTAGTCTTCTTTCTACCATCACCGTTAACAAACGGTTCCGACCGGTCTTCTTCTGTCTCTACGGACCGCCCGGCGTAGGAAAGAGCACGTTCGCTAGCGAGATGCAAAACCCGATCTTTATTCAACCGGAGCGCGGGCTCGATCAAATCACTGTCCCGAAATTTCCAGTTCCGAAGACTTTCGTTGAATTCTTTGGGCAACTCAACGCTTTGGATAAAGAGGAGCACGGCTACCAGACCATTGTCATCGATACCGCGGATGCGTTGGAAGTCTTAATCTGGCAACGGGTATGTGACGAAGGCAAGTGCAAAAGCATTGAGGAGTTTGGAGGCGGGTACGGCAAGGGCTATACGCGGGCCCGCGAGATCTGGACCGGCGTATTGAAGCAGCTGACCGAGATGAGCGAACGGTTCAACGTTGTGCTATTGGCGCATTCGCATATCCGCTCGATTAATGATCCTGCTTTAGGCACACCATACGACACCCACGAGATCAAGGTTCACGCCAAAAGCGCGGAGATCATTAAGCAGATGGTCGATATGCTGCTCTTTGTCCAGATCGAAACGACGATTGCCAAAGACTCGCCTAAGGCCAAGAAGGGCAGGGGGATAGTCAGCGAGGACCGGATCATGCGGACGGCGCCTGGGACAGGCTACGAGGCGAAAAACCGGTATCAGCTTGATAACCCGATGGAGTTTTCCTGGGAAGCCTTACAGGCAGGTATTAATAAATTCTACAATCACTAACAAGTTATGACTGAAAAATATCAATTCGAAGAACCGCCTCCGCGGCCTGAGTTCGTGCTTTTGCCTGAGGGAGATTATTCTTTTATCGTCACAGAGGCTGATGAACCGTCTAAAAACGCAAATGGCAATTGGGTGCTGCACCTTACGCTATCCATTCAGCCTAGCGGAACGCCGGTTTGGGCTAATCCATGGGCTGGCACTGATCGGCTTGGCGAAAAACGGAACCAGATCGCCGAATTCCTGATCTGTATTAATCGCAAGCCTAAAGAAGACGAGGACGTTGACTGGGACAGTCTGGTTGGCGCGAAAGGCAAATGCCGGATCGTGCAGAGAGAAGAAAAAAGAGAAGGAGCATATAAAGGGAAACTTCGAAACGAAGTCCACTATTTCTACACGCCTAAGGCGGTAAAAACTGGGGCGCCTCAGGAAGAGAAGCAGCAGAGCTTTTCGCAGAGCGATTTTCAAAAAGCGCGCAAACAGCAACAGGTGAGCGCAGGTGAGCCTGAACCTAGCGACATCCCGTATTAGTATATGGATGAAAAATTCTGGCAATGGTTCCGGGGCCAATACCGGATGTACCGCTACCGATGGCACCGGGACGGCCGAGGCAACGTTATTCTGGAGGCTCTATGAGCGACGAACGAAAAGGTCTGCCGTCAGGTTCTAAGTGGCGACAATTCGAGTTGTGTTCTGGCTCGTATCAGCTGGAGAAGGAAGCTCAGCGCCTCGGCCAGAGTGTCGAGCGACCTACCCGCTGGAGCGCAGATGGCTCACTTGGGCACGCGGCGCTGGCCGGCGAGAAAGTCGAGTTACCAGAAAGCTTAGCGACGACCGTTGGCTTCTTGAATGAGCGCAGCCATGAACAGCTCGAGCGCATTTTTCAAGGTACCGAATATCTGACCTTAAGGGAGAAACGGCTCTGGTTGTATATCGATGATAAACCGGCGCTATCCGGCCAATTCGATCTGTGCGCCTACACACCGAAGGTTGCGCTGGTGCAAGATGTAAAGTTTGGGTGGGACGAGCCTGACCCCGCGGAACAAAACTCTCAGCTCAAGGTGTTGGCGGTCCTGGTGGCGATGCACATCCCGGTCAACGAGGTCATCGTCCAACTGATCAGCGGTCCATACGGCGTCACAGAAGCCCGCTTCGGGTTGGCAGAGCTCTCGGTGGCGTACAACGAGATCGTCGCTACCTGGCGGGCAATCAACGCGCCTGACGCGCCATTTAATCCATCGCTTGAGGCCTGTAAACATTGCAAGGCGGTCTTGGTCTGTCAGGCGGTCAAAGACCAGATTGCGCCCGTAGCGAAGCTCCAGTTGAGCGAGTTGCCGGTTGAGCCTGAGCGCGCCGGCCGGCTGCTGGATGAGATCGCCGTTTTGCGCAACCACTTTGAGAAGATCGAAGAGTTTTACTATGAGCGGCTGGCCAATGACCCGAGTGCGGAGATCAAGGGCTATGCGCTTCAGCCCGGAACTTTGGTGCGCTCGGTGACCGACTGGGATACGGCCAGGGAGAGATTATCGGAATTTATTCCTCCTGAGGCGTTAAAAGGGGCGGCCAACTATCGGCTGGGCGATTTAGAGAAGGCCTTAGGGAAAACGTTGAAGCTCAAGGCGCCTCAGGCCAAGGAGCGGATGAACCAGATTCTGGACGGGCTGGTGGTCGAGAAACAGAACGCCTCGAGCCTGAAACGGGTAAAAGGCCAGCCGAAACTCAAAGAGTTAGCAAACAGCGAAGAATGAAAAAAACGGTTAACTGGCCGATCCGCTTTACTTGCCTGACTGCAGAAGAAATATCGGACCACGCGCTTCTGTGCGTGGTTGTTTATTACGGAGGGTACTGCGGATTTCAATCCTTTATGATAAAACAGTTCAGCAGGAAAAAATGAAAACCAAAAACAGGCTCTACCACCGTAAAAGACGGATTGATAATACTGAGGTAAGGAAACGCCGCCAGAACGGCTTTGCTTCTCTACAGAATTACCGTATCGATAGCTTTTTATCTGGCCATAAATTAAAAACATACGGTGCTTATGGCAACCCAAAAAAATGAGTTTAAAAGCCTTAAGCAAATTCCTATTCCAGTTGGACAGTCTGCTAAGCCTGTGGAGTCTCGGCAAAGAATTAAGATCTACCAGGAGCGAGGAACAGGTCGGGTGGTTGATGATCCCCGTTTGGAGATTAAATGGAAGCCAATCGATAAAATCGCCGCTCGAGTAGTAGCGCCTAGTAACGAATATAACCAGCCACCTAGACCACCCCCAAAATTCAAACCCAAAAACCATATGCCAGAAAAGAGTGAACCGATACAAAACCCAGGTCCAGTCAAGATTAAAACTAAAACCATGCTGGGTCCTGACGGTTATAGAGAAACCCTATATGATAGGGACTCCACTAATGCAGCCATGTTAGACCATCACGAAACTGATGTTAAAAAGAAGATCAAAAGCACTGAGGAATTGACTGAGCGCGCTCGGGAACTGACGGCCACTATTGATTATTTGGTCACTGAGCTTAAAGGTCCTTGGGTTGAATTCCAGGAATTTGTTAAGGGAGCGATAGGCACAGTACGCGAACAGCGTATTGCTATGGGAAGCGAAACTAGGCTCTTAATGGGGTCTCTCAAGGAAGTTCGCCAGTTTTTTCTAGAAGAAACTTACGAAAGAGAAAGAGATCGTCTCCAAGAATTTATTGACCTTTGTGAACGACTTCAACGACTCAAGGAAAGCGGGTTTTTAGATACCGTCGCCGACACTCTTTTAAAGTTGGACACTAAATAAGGGGGACTCTCTCGCCCATGGGAATACGATATTTGAGCGATAACATCTTGCGGTTGATGAATCCAGCCGATCGCTCGAAAGGCAACGCCGGCCTGACCGCGGGCGAAGCGCAAACCAAGTTCATCCAACGCAGCGAGCGCGAAGAACAGCGTCTGTTCAGCCAATGGCTGCTCAGTCGCGAGTTCGAGAGAGTCTTGACCTTCAACTGGTCGAGGACCGACAAGAAGGCGACTCAGCGAATCGGCTGGCCTGATTTCCAGGTTTTGTACCAAGGCCATACTTTGTTTCTGGAGTTCAAGTTGCGCGACGGCCGGTTCAGTCCTGAACAAATCCAGATCATCGAGCGTCTGACTGAAGCCGGGTTTTTAGTGGCCAAGCCCGAGAGCGCGGGCGAAGCAATCGAGACAACTAAAAAATGGATGGCTTCATGTGGCTCGTGCTGATGTACGTCTTAATCGTGGTCTGGATAGCGGGCGGCTGCCTGATGATTTGGGGCCTACTCAACGCGCCGCATTATCCGGACGATTACGATGACGAGGAAGAAATCGACGACGACGATGGCAGTCAGTAGCCTTGAACGCCATGGAAAGCCAGATCGAGCGCATCAAGGCGAATCTGTCGGTTTTAGAGGCCTGGCGAATTCTCGATTTACCAGGTGAACCACATATCGGCGACCAACGTTCGCCGTTTCGTAAGGACAAGCGCGCCAGTTTTACCATTTTCCGCATCAATGGGGCGACCAAGTGGTTTGACCATGGAATTGGTGAGGGGGGGGACTCAATCGACCTCTGGCGCGCCGCCAGTGGCCTCTCTAGCGCGAAAGAGGCGATAGTAGACATTCTACAGCGGATCCCCGCCTTAAATGTCTCAGAACCGATCCTGGAGCGTTTCAGCAAACCTGAGCCGATTCTTTGGCCTGATAATCTCCAGAAGCCGACCGAAGCCGAATGCCGCACTTTAGGGAAACTGCGCGGTTTGTCTCCCGAGGCGTTCTTTCTCGCCGGCCAACTCGGTACCCTGCTAACAGGTGATAAACGTGGGCAACGCATTTGGATGACTTGCGACCGTAAAAGGCGAACCGCGGCGATGCGCCGCATAGATGGCCTGAATCTCGACCTGATCAACAAGAAGTCAGCCAGTCCAAAAAACGCTAAACGCGATTGGATCATTGGCACACAGACCAGTAATCCGTGCTTGGACGAGTTAAAAAACATCATCCTGGTTGAGGGCGAAGGAGACTACTACGCAGCGCTACAACTTTCCATTACAAGCGAAGTCAATTTCAAGGTGCTGGCCATTCTGGGTGCGAACCAGAAAACTTTTCATGAAGATTGCCAAGCTCAGTTTATCCATGCTTCAGTGTTGATTCTCCCCCACAACGATCGGACTAAAGTTGGCGAGGAAGCTGCAAAAAAATGGACCACTTTATCCTATTGTTGGGGTGCCTCAAAAGTCGCCATTCAACCTTTGCCTGTCGTCTGCGACGACCTTAACGATTTTTTGATTCAACGACCTAGTGACGGCCACAAGCTGTTGAGAGATTTCCACGATGGATCAATCCGGAGACAGAGATGACATCCCTGAGACAAAGCATCCAAAATCAGAGTTTCCCCCAATTCATGATGGCGATACCATCAAAAGAGAAAACATAGTTTTGCCTAGGCAAATTCTTTCAGGTCTTCTCAGTTTGACCGAGAAACTCGAACTAGCCGGCGGTTCTAAAAGCTTTAAAACCTGGTCCTTAATCGACATGGGTCTTTCAGTAGCAGCTGGTTATGCCTTCTGGGGACATGTGACATTCCAAACTCATGTCGTCTATCTCAACATGGAATTGTCCAAACCGTTCTTCGAAGCCCGCCTTTGCGAAGTCGCTGAAGCCCGCCAGATTGCCATTCCATCAATATTCCACGTCATCCATCTGCGGGGCGAGAAGCTCCATGATCCCTTACGTTGGGGCCGGTTCATCGGATATCTGGAAACCATGCTTCACCGTATCCCTTCGCCTTTGCTCATCACTGATCCCATCTACAAAATACTCGGTGGCCGCAGCGAAAACTCAGCCGGCGATATCAATGTCATCATGGATCAGCTCGAAGATCTGGTTCAGCGCACTAAAGGCGCCAACGCTTTCGGCCATCACTTCACCAAAGGCAACCAGGCCAACAAAGAAAGTATCGACCGCGCCTCAGGCTCAGGAGTGTTTCAACGCGATCCAGACACACTTCTGAGCATGACTAAACATGAAAACGAGAATTGCTACACCGTCGAGTCAATCGTGCGCAATCATCCTCCAGTCGAGGATTTCGTTCTGGAATGGCATTACCCGCTTTTCGTCCGACGCGGTGACCTCGATCCGCAGGACTTGAAGAAACCTAAGAGCCGTGAGCCAAAATATACCGTCGATCAACTCGTTGATGTCCTCGGAAATCGCAGCCTGAAAACAAATGCCTTTGAAAAACGCGCCAGGCAAGAAACAGGCATGACTGCCAGCACTTTTTTTGCCCTGCTCAAGAAAGCTTCAAGTACCAATAAACTTACCAAAAGTT
>Ga0210402_10000602_pt1 | contig 39805 bp, 35 predicted proteins | sample IncBWC7MmetaG_FD_161055 | JGI IMG/M metagenome (GOLD analysis project Ga0210402, IMG submission 161055) | Forest soil microbial communities from Barre Woods Harvard Forest LTER site, Petersham, Massachusetts, United States - Inc-BW-C-7-M | ecosystem: Environmental > Terrestrial > Soil >...
CCCACAACCGCAGGCCGCTCCATCGCGCGTTCGTGCGGAGCATCTTCACCCGCGACCATCCAGACACCAGCGATCTCACGGTGGTCGACGCGTTTGCCGACGCGGTGCTCGCGCTGGACAAGTCGGTGCCGACAGGAACCTACATCGACATGTCGGCGAATCTTCCCGTCATCGATCCGGAAAAGATCTCCGTGCCCATCCTTATCATGCGTGGCCAGTGGGACGGCATTGCGTCGTTTCAGGATCTCGCTAATTTCTTCGCGAGGCTCCCGAACTCCGACAAGCAGTTCGTCGTCATGCCGGGCATTGCACACACCAGTACTCGTTCGAAGAACTGGGCGCTCGTCTATCACCTGCTCGACGCTTACTTCAGCCAGCCGGCGCCGGTGTACACCGGTTGACCGTCCGCTCACCTATTCGCCATACATCTCCACGATCAATCGCCTGACGCGCGCCGCGTCGACTGCGGGAAGATCGTCCAAACGTTTCAACAGGCGATTGTTGCTGATCGTACGAATCTGGTCGACCGCGATCTCCGCCTTTCGCCGGACGCAGGTGACGGGGATGCGGCTGCGCCAACGGGGGTGCAGCCTGGTCGTGAGAGGACAGACGACGATGGTGTCCAGATTCCGGTTCATCTCGTCCCTGCTGACCACAACTACCGGACGCGTCTTTGCGATTTCCGCGCCACGTGTCGGATTCAGGTCCGCGAGGTAGATAACGTAGCGGTTGACCTCAATGGTCACCAGCGCTCCGAGGGATCGAGCCCGTCGGCAATCGTTGCATCGAAGTCGCGCCAGTCTTCCCGTTCGCGTGCCATCGCCTTGAACGTTTCTTCCCAGGACAGCCGCTTGTCGTGCTTATTCCGAAAGACCAGCGCCTCCTCGTGCGCTTCGAGCACGATGGTATCTTCGATGGCATAGCGCTCGATGATCTCCTTGGGCAGCCGCACTCCTCTGGAGTTTCCGATCGGCACAAGCTTGAGCTCGACAGTCTTGCGGGTTTTCATATGAAGGTTGGGCCGGACTGATGTAATTACTGTATATACATCAGGTATGGCCGTCAAGCAAGACTGACTTCTGAATGGCGTTGAGTCAGACGGCCGCGAACAGCCGCCACTCTCCGGAAACGCGTTTGAGGATATGGGCGCCGCGGGCTCTAACGCTTGTCCTCCGGCTTGCCGCCCTTTTCACCTTCTGAAGCATGACTCTTTTCGCCGCCCCGCGGCGCTCCTTCGTGCACTGCCGGCGGAGCGCCGCCCTGCTGCGCGGGGCTCGCACGACGCATTTCCTGCGGTGCCTGTTTGGTCGACGGCGGAGGACCGCCCTGCTGCGTGGGACTCGCGTGCCGCATGTCCTGAGGTGGGTGGCTCACCGACGGCTGGGGTCCAGCGCCTGGCGCGCCCTGAGCGCTCCGGTAGTCCCGCGACGGTACGCCGCCTTCGCGCGGCGGACGATTGTCACCCGAAGGCTGCGACCCGCGACTGCCTGTGTGCGCAGGCGGACCCGGCGGCGGCCGGTTCACCTGGCTCTCAATGCGCTCCCTGGACGGAGGCAGCGTGGCCCGCGGTGGCGGCCCCGACGGCCGGACGTGCTGCGGCGCACGGTGCTCCCAATAGTCGCGCCGCCCGTACCACGGCCGCCCGCGATAGTACCGGTCCCAGTACGAGCCGACCGAGAAGGTAACGATCGGAATGCCGAAGCTGGGCGCGTAGGTGTAAAACGGAACGCGCGCGCCCTGATAGACATAGTTCAAGTACGGCGCATAGACCCAGCCACGGTTGTCCCCGAAGACAACGTCGCACCAGCTCCAGTCGTCGAGACATCCCATCACTTGCACAGGCGCGCCGCCGCCCAGCGTCGCGACCGGCGGATACGAAGTATCGGGGCCGGCACGTACGTTGACGGTGCGGGTCGTGTAGGCATCCTGGGCCGACGCGCCGATTGGAATAGCCGGCAGAAGAGTGGCGAGACCGACGATCAAAAGTTTGCGCATGATGGGCTCCCGGAAGTCGGTTTGTCGGGCGAGTGTACCGTTTTTATACCTAATTTCGGCGCATTCGGGATGTTTGAGCGTTTGCCTCCCGACAAGGTTCGCAGCATAAGGCGTCCGGCCGGGAAAGTTCAGCGTCGCTGCCGCGCAATTCAGGCCTGGCGTTGCGTACCACTCCCACCGGAGGCCACGGACACGATCGCGGTGATGTTCGCCGCCGACAGCTCTTCGACTTCGTACCCGGCGGCGATCCACGCGTCGAGCCCTCCATGCAGCGGACGCACTTTTTTGAAGCCGGCATTCATCAGAATCTTGGCGACCTGCGCCGCGGACGCCTCGTTCGGGCATGTGCAGTAGAGGATGATCTCGCGGTCGCGCGGCAGGTCCTTGACGTGGTGGTCGACGGCGTGGAGTGGCACATGCAGCGCTCCGGGAATCCGCCGCGGGTCCAGCGCCAGCCCCGTCGGCGACCTGACGTCGACGATCACCGGCTTTGCCCCGGTGTCGATGAGGCGATACAACTCATCGACGCTGATTCGCGCCATGCGCAGCATCATGAAAAAGCGCCGCCGCTCCCACCATTTGAATGCGATATACGCGGCCAAGAGCGCGACTATGATCACGACGGCCATCGAACCTGTGTCATCCAGTCGCCTCAGGAGCCACTCCATCTGCGGCCCGAGCAACACCCCGCCGACTAGCCCCGCGCCTACCCAGAGGGCCGCGCCCAAGGAATTGAAGAAGAGGAACCGCGGCCACGCAATGCGCGTGGCGCCCGCGAGCGGCGGCGCGATGGTCGCCAGGCCCGGAACGAACTTCGCGATCACCAGGACGCTCACGCCCCAACGCTCGAAGCGCGTCTGCGTTTCGCTTACACACCAGTCAGGGGTCAGGGAAATCCGGCACAGCATCTTCATGACTCGGTTCCCGAGGCGTCGCCCCGCGATGTACCACGCGATGTCGGCAAGCAAGCACGCCACCAGCGCGACCGCAAACAACAAAGGCATCGACAGCTTTCCCTCGGTGGCGAGGGCGCCGGCGACGACAAGCGTCGGAAGGGCGGGCACCGGAAGGCCGATCTGCTTGATCAGCACGTTGGCGAACACCAGCGCCAAGCCGTAGTGGCCGATCAGTGAAGCGAGGTCAAGCGTCATGGCTGTTGCACCAGCCCGATGTCATCGACTATCTTAAACCCGTGCCCTTGTCCGGTATCCTGACGCTGTTGCTCGGATTGCTCGCCTGCATGCCGGCGTCGGCGCGCGAGTGGCACTTCGACGTCAGCGTCGACGGCTTGCCGATCGGCTCACACGATCTCATTCTTCGCGAAAACGGCGACGCGCGATCGGTTCAAAGCGACATGCGCTTCGGCCTGCTCGGCGTGAATGCTTATCGGCAGCACGCAGAAGAAACCTGGCAGGCGAATTGTCTCACGCGTCTCGACACGCGGACCGAGGAAAAAGGCAACGTGACGACGGTCACGGGCCGTCTGGACGGCGATGGCTTCGAGATCGATGGATCGCGCGGGCACGAGCGGCTGGCTCCATGCGTGATGAGCTTTGCCTACTGGAACCCACGGGTGCTGAAACAGACGCATCTCTTGAATGTTCAGACCGGCGCCTGGACGCCCGTGACCGTGCAGCCGCTGGGCAAAGAGCAGATCGAGGTGCGAGGAAGCTCTGTCGCAGCTGACCACTTCCGCATCGATACCGAGAGGAACCGCATCGAGTTGTGGTACTCGCCCGAGGGCGAGTGGATCGGCTTGCGATCGACGACGCGAAACGGGCATGTACTGGTATATCGATTGCGATGATCGCGGGTTCGCTCGAGGTTTGGTGCGGCGGGCTCGGCCCCGTTCAGTTGCGCTCAGTTACCTAAGGCTGCGTCGCCGGCACTCCCTAGCGCGCGCGGATCGAGCGTAAGATTGTCGCCGCTGCCGAGCAAGTCTGCGCGACATCATCGCAAGGAAAAAAGATCGTGGACGCAAGAAAAGTTTTGTCGCGCGAGGTGGCGCTGGCCAACCGCATCATCGAACGCTTCGGACTCTCGAACGCATTCGGCCATGTCAGCGCGCGCATTCCGGATACGGAAACGTTTCTCTTTCCGCCGCGACGCTCTCCCGGATTCGCCGATGAGAACGAGCTTTTGGTTCTCGACACGGATGGAAAAGTGCTCTCGGGCAGGGGCACGCCGAACAGCGAGCTCTGGATTCACGCCCGCGCCTACGCGGCGCGCGCCGATATCGGCAGCGTGGTGCATGCGCATCCGCCGGCCTGCGTATGTCTGACCCAGATCGGCCAGCCGCATCGCATCGTTCACAACCAGGGTGGAGCATTTGCGGATGGTGTCGCTGAATTCGAGCGCATCGGCCTGATTCGCACGCGCGAGCTGGGCGATCTGCTGGCGCAGCGGCTCGGCAACGGCATCGCGGTCATGATGCGCGGTCATGGTATTACGACGGCTGCGGCGGACGTGCGCACCGCAACGATCGCGGCATGCTTTCTCGAAGAGAGCGCCGCCTTGCAGCTGCGCATGCTCGCCGCGGCCGCCGGCGATCCTGGGCGCATTCGTGCCTATACGCCGGAAGAAGCCGATCGCGTGCGCGATCAGCTCGCTCCCGGCATCGTGGAGCGCGCGTGGGAATACTATGCGGCCGTCGCGGAGCTTAGGCCCCTGGGCGGGTAAAACCGGCGGTCAGTCGGCGGTTGCGCCGGTGCGGCGGACCAGCTCGGCGAATTTCTTTTCGTCTGCGCGGATAGTGTCGGCAAGCTGCTCCGGCGTCCCCGGCGCCGCGTCGAAGCCGAATCGCTGAAGTTGCTCCAGAATTTCCGGATCCGCGAGCTGCCTGTTGATGTCCGCATTGATCCTGCGCACGATTTCGGGTGGGGTACCGCGCGGCGCGACCACCGCAAGCCACGCGTCGACCACCATGCCGGCGGGACCACCCGCCTCTTCCAGCGTCGGCACGTCGGGCAGCGTCTTGAGCCTGCGCTTGGCGGCAATCGCGATCAGCTTGAGGCGCCCGCTTTGCATCAGCGGGAGCGCGGAGCCGAGGGTCGAGAACGCCCAGCCGACGTCGCCACCCGCGATCGCCACATACATCTGCGACTGGTCCTTGTAGGGAACGTGGATCATCTTGGTGGCGGTGAGAAACTCGAACTCCGCACTCCCGAGATGCGACGGGCTTCCGACGTACGACGATCCATAGGACACCGTGCCCGGATTTGCCTTCGCCGCAGCGATCAGCGCCGGCACGCTTTGATAGGGCCCTGTGGTCGACACCGTCAGGAAAAACGGCGTGTGATAGAACATCGCCACCGGCACGAAGTCCTTGCGCGGATCGTAAGGCAGCGTCTTGTAGAGCGCCGGATTGATGGCCACGTGCGCGTTGCTCACGACGAGAAGCTCATGGCCGTCGGGCACGGCGTTTTTCACCGCCTCGATTGCGATAAAGCCGCTCGCTCCCGGCTTTGCGTCGACGATCACCGGTTGCGACCAGGCCTTCGACAGCTTGTCCGCCATGATGCGCGTGAAGATCGCAGGTCCCGCTCCGGCGGCGTACGGCGCCGTGATCTTCACCACCTTCGAAGGGAAAGTCTGCGCGAGCGCGAGCGTAGCCCATCCGAGCCATGCCGCAATGAGAAGAACAAGTCGTTGCCGGGTTGTTGGATTCATGGGAAGAGGGGCCGCAATTGCCGGTCGGTCAGATATTGTTGCAGATAGTCCGCACTCGCGTCACGATCCGCGAACCCGACATAGCCGTCGGGACGGATGAGATAGACCGCGCCGCGAGCGAAGCCGGCGGCGTGCATGGCGTGCTGCCATGGAAACGTATGCAGCGGCAAGCCCGCTGCCTTGCACACGCTCGGAATCGGCGCCACGGCATCGCCGTAGACGTGCAGCTGCCAGTCGAGCGACGAGAGCGGAGCGAAGTTGTCCGGATAGCCCGCCGGCGACGGATCGAGCTTGACCCACGGCAGACGGTCGCCGGCGCGGATTTTTCCCGCGATGCCGGCGCTTAAACTGCTGTGACGATAATTGATCGCGGTCTGCGACACGGTGCGAAACATGAATCGTCGCGCGGCGCTTATCGCAAGAATCGCAGGCAGCACACGCGATACGACGTGCAGGCGCACGAATCTCGCGAGGGGGCCGTCGCTGGTGACGAGCTGAAAGGCCCGATCGGTCGTAGCGACCAGCCGTCGCGCAAAGGCGATCCGTTCGACCTCGAATGTGTCGAGGATGGCGGGATCGGCGCGGCCTTTCAGTACCGCGGCGAGCTTCCACGCCAGATTGGTGGCGTCGCCGATGCCGGTGTTCATTCCCTGGCCGCCCACGGGACTGTGGATGTGCGCGGCGTCGCCGAGAAGAAACACGCGCCCGGCGCGGAAATGAGCGGCGACCCGATGATGCACACGATAGGTGGAGAACCAGTTCACGCGCTTCACGTCGATGCCCATGCGCTCGATGACATCGCGGCTGACGTCTTTCCATTGCAGCGACTCCTGACGCGATTCCGACGTTTCCTCGACGGTGCCGATGAGGCGCGCGCGTCCGTCGCCCTTCATCGGAAACACGCCCAGAAAGTCCGCCTCGTCGAGCGCAAGGTTGAGCTCTCCGTTCATCACGGGACCGCTCGCTTCCACGTCGGCGACGTAGAACATGTGCCGATACGTTCCTCCGGGAAAGCCGGCGTGCACGGCATCCCGCACCACGGAGTGCGCGCCATCGCAGCCCGCTAGAAAGGCCGCCTCGCAGGTTTCCTCGCCGCCGTCTGCCTGCTTGAGCTTGACCGCCACGCCGTTCCCACGGTCCTCGAAGCCCACGACCTCGGTGGGCCGTTCGATCCGAACGCCGTTTTCCGAGAGCCGCTCGATGAGAAACCGCTCATGCTGATCCTGCGGAAAAATAAGCATGTAGGGGTACGGGCTCACGCCGGCGCCCATATCGCCCAGGAAAACCCGTGCTCTCCTTTTGCCGCGCACCCATAGGTTGATGGCCACGAACCGAAGCGCCTGCGCGGCGACGGCCTCGGCGATACCGATCTGGTGGTAGAGCTCGAGTATGCGGGCGTGGACCACCAGCGCGCGCGATGTCGTGCCGGGCTCGGCCACCTTGTCGACGATGCGCACGCGCACACCGAGCCGCTCGAGCCAAAGCGCCAGGACAAGGCCGGTCGGTCCGGCGCCGGCGATCAGGACATCGGTGTCCATTGCATGCTTAGCGTTGTTGCTCCGCGCGCTGAATCCGCTCCGCGGTGACGGGATGGGTGCTCAAATAATGAAGAAGCGAGCCCGAATCTTCCTTCGCATGCTGTTGCAGGCGCAGCCGACGCATCAGGTCGGCGAACGCCTGCGGCGACTGGCGGTGCCGTTTCAACATTGCAAAGCCATAGTCGTCGCCCTCCGATTCGAACCCCGTGAATAGCGCGTGAAATCGAAGCGGCAGGTCGTCGACGGAACCATTCCGCAGTCGTTCACGCGCTTCCCCGGATGACGTCGGGCAATTGTACCGGGCTTCCGGCACCGGCAGCCGCCGACAACGATGAGCGAACGTTGTTCTGCGGGTTCCACTTGGGCGCTGCACGCGGCATACCCATCTCGAGTCACTGCAGCCGAGAGCTTGTGCTAGTACACTAGATTGACTGCCACGAACTGTCGTTGCGATCCAAAGACCGCTGCCATTTCAATGACCGCAAAGGAAGAATGGGCGTTTCCACGCGAGCTCCAGCCTCGCGCGGGGGAGGTCGAGTTCGACCTATCCGCGGCGCTCAGTGCGGTCGTTGCGCTTCGCGCGGATGTTCCGGAGGATGCATTTACTGCTTCGATACTCGGCACCGAGCGTACCGGAAACGGCGTCGTCATTCGCGACGACGGCCTCATTCTTACCATCGGCTATTTGATCACCGAAGCCGAAACCATCTGGCTCACCGCTAACGATGGCAGCGTGGTACAGGGCTATCCGCTAGCGTACGACTTCACCACCGGCTTCGGACTGGTGCAACCCCTGGGCCGTCTCGGCGTCAAGCCGCTGGTGCGAGGCTCGACCGCGCTGGTCGAGACCGACGATGACGTAATCGTCATTGGCCACGGCGGTCACGCGCACGCGCTCAAGGCGCGGATCATCGACAAGCGGGAGTTCGCGGGCTACTGGGAGTATGTGCTGGACGAAGCGCTGTTCACCGCGCCGGCTCATCCCGAGTGGAGCGGTGCAGCGCTGGTCGGCGACGACGGACGCCTGATCGGCATAGGATCGCTGCTGGTGCAGGAGCAGGTCGAGGAAGACACCGTTCACGGCAACATGTTCGTCCCGATCGATCTGCTTCACCCGATCGTCGACGACCTGGTCCGGCAAGGCCGACGCTCGGGACCGGTGCGCCCCTGGCTCGGCCTGTACGCCGCAGAGGTCAAGGAGCGACTCGTAGTCAGCGCTCTCGCCAGCGGTGGGCCCGCCGAGCGCGCGGGAGTGCAGCCCGGCGATGTGGTGCTCGAAGTCGGGGGTCAGCGCGTCTTCGAGCTGGCGCCTTTTTTTCGCGCGATGTGGCGCCTGGGACCCGCCGGTACCGAGGTACCGCTGGTGCTTATTCGCGATGGCACGCGCGTGGACGTGAAAATCCGTTCGGCCGATCGCGGCGACTTTCTCAAAAAGCCGCGTCTCCAGTGATGTGCCAGGCGGGATGCACGCGACGACGGAACGTCGCCAAGTTGGAAGCTGGACCGGAAGGTCGTCGTCGCCGCAAGCTTGCATCCGCTCAACGGCGCCCGAGGCGCGCCAGCAACGGCAAATGATCGGATGCGACGCGCGCCAGGGGGCTTTTGTGGATCCAAAGCCGATCGAGCAGCCCTCGCGGCTCGATCCAGATCCGGTCGAGCGCGAAGATCGGCGCGCTCGCGGGAAAAGTTGCCACGGCCGGCGTCCTCTCGAAATGGGTATGCAGCCAGCGCAACGGTCGGCCCCACAGGAACCATTCGTTCAGATCGCCCATGAGCACGGTGGGAACGGGTACTTGCGTCTCCAGAACACGCAAGAGCTGCTGAATCTGGGCACGGCGTTCGGCCGGACGCAAGCCCAGATGAGTCGCGATAACGCGCAGCGGATCGCCGTCGCAGTCGAGCAGAACATCGAGCGCGCCCCGTGCCTCCCGCTGTTTGAACGTGAGATCGATGCGTGTGGTCTCCTGCACCGGATATCGAGTCAGCAGGCAATTGCCGTATTCGCCGGTGCTTCGCAGCCGCGTCGGGCCGGCAACGGCGATGTAGCCGGTGGCATCGCGGATATAAGCGAGCACGTCGGTTCCTGCGACGTGCGAACCGATTTCCTGCAGCGCGATCACATCTGCGTTGAGCTCGGCGACCACCGCCGCGATCCGCTCCGGAGCGAACTCTCCGTCGGCGCCGACGGCATCGTGGATGTTGTAAGTCGCCACGGTCAGCCAGGGTCGCAGCGGCGCTGCGGACCTCATTTCGCTCATTTCCCGTTCACTGCTCGGCCACTTTTCAATCGCCGTGGCTCATCCGTGTTCCTCGCGCGCGCCGAGCCGCGAACGCAGCAGGAGCGCGCCTGCCAGCGCCACGCCCGCGATCAAGGCGAGCAGGGTAAAGGTAAGTGGCCCGGGAGTGCGCACCGCGGCCACGATGCGGTCGACGAACAGGACGAGCACCAGCGTGCCCGGTCCCATTCCGAGTATGGTGCCGAGGACGAAATCGCGGAACGCGATATGCGACGCGCCGGCGATCAGGTTGATGATGGTAAAGGGCGCGATCGGCAGCATGCGAACCACAACGACGGCGATCAAGCCGCGCTTCGCGATCCGGCGGGAGAGCGCGTTAATGCGCTTTCCGGCGACCCGCCGCACCGTCGCGCGTCCGAGCTTGCGGCCGAGATGGTAGATGAAGATCGCGCTCAGGGTCTCGCCGACGAGCGCATAAACGAATCCCAGGACCGGCCCGAAGACGATGCCGGTGACTGCAATCATCACCGTCACCGGCAGCACGACGAGGCCGCCGATCACGTACGCCGCCACGACGATCAACGGGGCAAACGGACTTTCGGCAAAGGCGTCCGCCATGCCGGCCAGCGCCTCGGTGTTGATCAGCTCGCGCAGCGGCGTATAGCGCCAGGCAAGCGCCAGCGCGACAAGCAGAATGATGACGGCGACGACGGCCGCGCTTCGCACCGCGATCGAGCGTTTTTCGGAGCGCGACACGACTTGTTCGACCAGCCGCCCGGTGTCGATCGACTCTTCCGGATCGAGCAGCGAATGATCGGGGACGAGCGCGCTCCAGTCGTCTTCGGTCGGCGCCGTCAGGGGTTTGAGCGAACGGCCGGGGCCGCGCAGGGCTTCGATGCCCGCGATCAGGCCGCCCTTACTTCTTACCGCCTCGGCGACCGCTCTCTCGTCTCGGGCAAGATGTTCGGCAAGCAGGCGGTTGCGCAGTAGCGCGATCGCGTCGCTGATCTGCTCGTCGCCCTTCGCTTCGATCGCCAGGTTGCATTCGGTATCGAGGCCCATCGAGCGTCCGCTCAGGTTAGCCGATCCGATGGTGAGGAACTCGTCGTCGACGATCAGAATTTTGCTGTGAACGTTGAGGCAGGCCGCCTCGGCGGCGCAGTCGTCCAGCCACGGGCAATAAACACGATAGCGCTGGTGCCGGTCGGCGCGGACCAGATCGCCGTGTATGCGGGCGCGAAGCACTCCCATCGTCGATGTCTCCAGCCAGCCGCTTTGCGTCGAGGGCGAGATGATGGCGATGTCGGGCCCTGCGTCGCGCTCGAGCGTCGAGGCCAGCGCTTGAGCGATGGTGCGCGAAGTGAAGTACTGGTTTTCGGCGAAGATCGAAGTCTTGGCGGCGGCGATGGCATCGAGATGAAGATCGCGCACCTCGAACACGCCGGGGTGGTCCTCGAAGCGCGGCTCGGTGCGCGCGATGGCCACGTCCACGTCGGCGAGGTCCGCGCCGTTTGGCAAAGGCCAGCTATCGCCGTGCGCCACGGTGTCGAGCCGGCGCGCCTGCCGGCCTGTCGCCGAGTACCAACGCTCGCGCGCGAGCTCGCCCAGTGCGCCGGCGGCGCGGCCGCTGACGACCACCCCGAGATCGTGGAACGGCGCATACGCGGTGCCGTCCGGATTGCGCCGGCGTGCATCCCCCGGCAAGTGTTCCGGCGTATCCCAGCGGTTGATGGTCAGGTCGAAGCCGCTGACGAAGCCGACACTGTCATCGACGACGATGAGCTTCTGGTGGTGCGATGCCCCGATCGGATGGCGGTCGTCGAGCTGGAACTTGAGCCTTTGCTGCATGCGCGAGGTGAGCCTGAGCTCCGTCAGCCACTCGCGTTCCAGCGCGAACAGCAAGGCAAAGTCCCAGCTGAGAATGTAAGCGTTGAGCTGCGGCCGCGAGGCGAGCAGCGCGCCCAGAAAATCGCCAAGCGCGTCGGGCCATCCGTCGTTGGCGCCTGTCGGCACCAGCTTCATGCGGCTGTCGATGTCCCAACCGACGATGAAGATCGTGCTGCGCGCGTTGGCCATCGCTCTTCGCACTGCGCCGAAATATTGTTCGCCGTCGACGAGCCAGCTCAACTTCCGGGCGCGTTCGATACGCCAGCAGGTCTTACCTGGCACGAGCAGGTTGGTTGCTTGCTCGGGGCGATGTCGACGCGCGGCAGCAAACGTCAGCGGTTGGTTCATGCTAGTGGACTGAGTCAGAAATTCGCTCGATAGTTCGCGGCGAAAACGGCCGTCATGCCGCGTTGCTCGGCCTCACCGTACCAAGAGGTACGCTTTCGGCCTCGCGCCTTGCCTGACGGCCGTTTTCATCCGCTCCTTTATCTTCGGAACTTCTGACTCAGTACACTAGTGCCATGGTTCCGAAGCATTGTCAGTCGGCGGCGTCGGCGCCGCGGATGCCGCGATACGACCTGACCTGCCTGTCAGACGCCGATCGCGGCCTTGACTCGTTTGCTCGTCAGCGGCAATTCCCGGATTCTCACCCCGGCGGCGCTGGCCAGGGCGTTGGCAAGCGCGGCCGCGGCGGGACCCTGCGCCGCCTCGCCGGTGCCGAGAAAGGGAGCTCCCGGCCGATCGATGATGTGTACGTCGATGCTTCGCGGCACGCTGGCGAAGCGCATGATCGGATAGCTGCTCCAGTCGCGGCTGGTGATGCGCGTATCGTCGAACGCGACCGATTCGTACAGGCTCCAACTGAGCGACTGTACGATGCCGCCTTCGATCTGATTGCGGATGCCGTCGGGATTGACGACGTCGCCGCTGTCGACGGCGGCGACCACGCGCACGACATCGATGCGGCCGCTTTCACGGTCGACGTCGACTTCCATGGCCACGGCCGCGTACGCGCCCAGGTTCTTGTAGCGCGCGAAGGCGAAGCCGCGGCCGCGGCGTTTGCCGGACTCGCGCTCCTGAAAATTGTTCCAGCCGAAGCGTTCCGCCGCCAGGCGGATGACGTCCTGCGCCCGTGCGTCCTTGAGATGACGCAGACGAAAGACAACCGGATCGACCTTGGCGGCAAGCGCGAGCTCGTCCATGAAGCTTTCGATGGAAAATACGTTCATGTACGCGCCGAGCGAGCGAAGCGCGGACACGCGCAGCGGCATCTTCGGGATGAAGTGATGGGCGACTCGCGCGTTGGCGATGTCGTACAGCGGCACCGCATTGCGATCTCCGCCCCCCTCGGGTTGCGGAATAGGCTTCGGCGTCGGCAGTGCGAAGGGACTTTGCAGCAGCCACGCCGCGGCGAGATTGCCCGCCTGCCCCGGCCGCGAGGAATGCGTTCCACTCCAGACGTCGAACTGCCAATCGGTGATCGTGCCTTGCCCGTCGAGCGTGGCCTTGGCGGTGGTCAGCATCGCCGATCCGAAGGGCTCCCAGAGGTTCTCCTGCTCGCGCATCCACTGCACGCGCACTGGCCGGCCGGGTATCGCGACGGCGATCAGGGCAGCATCCGCGGCGGCGTCGTCGGCGGCATTGTGGCCGTAGCAACCGGAGCCCTCCATGTGAATGCAGCGCACGGCCTCCGCCGGCAGGCGCAGCATTTCGGCGATCGCGCCCTTCAGCGGATAGACGCCCTGACTGTGCGTCCACACGGTCAGCTTGCCGGCCTCGAACAGTGCCACGGCACACGACGGGCCGATCGCAGCGTGCATCTGATACGGCCTCCGATAGCTCGATTCGACGCTCCAAGTTTTGGCGCTTGGCGTAGCGTCGCCGCGAATCAGGTAATCGTCGTGGGGCAGGCTCTGCAGCTCGGCGTATACCTCGGATTGCGGGGAGAGCGTCGCTTGCTCGTCCCAGGTTGCGCCGCGGAAGAGCGAGCGCATCGCACCTATGGCTTGAAATTCGCGGTCGGCGACGACGGCGACGAAGCTTCCGTCGCGAACGACCTTGATCACGCCTGGCACCTTTTCGGTCGCGCTGCTGTCCAGCGCCCTTAAGCGAGCGCCGTAGCTCGGCGGGCGCACGATGCGCGCGTGCACCATGTTCGGCAAGCGCAGATCGTGGACATAGGCCACCGCGCCGGTCAGCTTGCCCGGAATGTCGAGCCGCGGCAGGGCCTTGCCGACGATGGTGCGGCTTTTTGCATCGCGTAGCCTCGATTGCGGCTGCGCCGGAACGTGAAGCGATTGGCCGGCCACCAGCTCCGCGTAGGCCACGCTGCGCCCGTCGGCGGCACGAATGCTGCCGTCCTGTACGCTCAAGCTGTCGGCGGCCACACCGAAGCGCGACGCGGCCATGCCGACCAGCATTTCGCGCACCTGCGCCGCCGCGTTCATGATGGCGGTGCCGCTGTCCTTCATCGAATTGCTGCCCGCGGTGTAGCCCTCGTTCGGCGTGCGCGAGGTGTCCGCTGTAACCAGCTCGATGCGGGCCGGGCCGACGAAGAGCTCTTCCGCGGCGAGCTGAACGAGCGCGGTCTTGACGCCTTGCCCGAACTCGACTTTGCCGGTAAAGACGGTGATGGTTCCGTCCGCGCCGACGCGAATCCAGGCGTCGAGCATCGGCGTGTCCTTGAGGCTTCCGGGAAGGGTTGGCGCGCGGGCGTCCTGCGCGGCCTGCCCGGCGCTCAGGCGCGGCAGCAGCGCGAAGCTGACTATGAGCGCGCCCGCGCCGGCGACGAATTCGCGCCGCGTCAGACCAAGCCCCGAACGAAACTTCGACCGAGACCCCGAGCCGGTTTCTTGGCCCATCGCGCAAGAGCGCCCGCGCAAGAAGGGCTTGGCGCTCATCGTCACGCGCGCTTCCCGCCGGGAATCGCGCCTTGCATCGTTTTCGATGCGCGGTGGACGGCACGCAGAATGCGGATGTGCGTTCCGCAGCGGCACAGTCCCGGGTTCATGTGGGCGCGGATCTCGTCGTCCGACGGAGACGGATTGCGTTCCAGCAGGGCCTGCGCACGCATGATCATGCCCGGAATGCAGTAGCCGCACTGTGCCGCCTGCTCGTCGATGAATGCCTGCTGCAAGGGTCCCGGCCGCTCAGCGCTGCCGAGCCCTTCCAGCGTCTTGATCGCGCGTCCCTGCAACAAGAGAATCGGCGTGAGACACGAATAGACCGCTTCGCCGTCGACCATCACCGTGCACGCGCCGCATTGTCCGAGCCCACAGCCGAACTTGGCGCCGTTGAGCTTGAGGTCGTTGCGCAACACATAAAGCAGCGGCGTCGCCGGGTCGGCGTCGACCTCGTGCGCGCGGCCGTTGACGTTCAGCGTGATCATGACGACTTCCGGTCTTCGCTTTCCAGCGGCCGCTTGGCTCTTGCGACTTCGCCGCCGACATCTTGCCACGGCGGGGCGTGGCCGAAGCGCGTGCGCAGGAACACGATCAGCGGCGCGAGCTGCGTGTCGTCGAGCGCGCCCCGAAAAGCCGGCATCAGCTCGCCTTTTTCGCCCTCGCGGGGATGGATGCCGTCGAGGGTGACCCGGATCAGGTTGGCGGGCGTCGTGTCGGTCACGGAGGTACTGAGGTCGAGCGCGATGCCGCGCCGGCCGCCGTCGTGACAGTCGGCGCAGGCAGTGCGATAGATCGCGTCGCCATCGGTGGCCTTGTTCGCATCGACCGGCACGTCCTCGCCGCGCGCGGACCATTCCGCCGCGCCCGGCCCGCCGGGAGCATTGCCGGCGGCGGTCGCGCGCGCGCCGGTGCTGGCCCCCATCCGCGCCGCGATATACACGGCGATGGCCTTCACTTCGACCTCAGGCACAGTCGAAAGATTATGCGCGACCGGCGCCATCGTGCCGGCGGCGGTGCCATGCCCGGCGCTGAAGCCGGTACGCAGATACGCTACCAGCTGCTCGGTCGTCCACAGCGACGGCGCAGGGGAGGTTTCATTGAGCGCCGGCGCCTGCCAGCCTTCGGCGGTCCCGCCGGCAAGATCCTCACGCTCCTTTTCGGCGCCGAGCGCATTGCGCGGCGTGTGGCAGGCGCCGCAGTGAGCCAGGCCGTCGACCAGATAGCGCCCGCGGTTCCAGCTTGCGTCGTGGGCGGCGTCGGGCACGAGCGGTCCGGGCTTGAGATAGAGCGCCTTCCAGACGGCGATCGCCGGCCTCGGCACGAGTATGCGGTTGGCGGGCGTTTGCGCACGCACCGGATCGCGTGTCATGAGGAACGCGTAAATGGCGTTGACGTCCTCGTCGGCGACATGCGTGAAGTGGTCGTACGGAAATGCCGGATAGAGATGGCGTCCCTCTCTGTCGACGCCTTGTTGCATCGCTCGCAGAAAATCCGACCGCGACCAGCGGCCGATGCCGGTTTCAGGATCGGGCGTGATGTTGGTGGCGTAGATCGTTCCGAAAGGCGTCGACAGCGCCCGCCCTCCGGCAAAAGTCCTGCCGTTGCTGGCCGTGTGACAAGTGTTGCAGTTCCCGATCGCTGCCAGCCAGGCGCCCTTGGCTATAAGCGTCGGATCGTAGGTCGCATCTGGCGGGGAGGATGGCGAGGCCGTGCTGGCGAAAGAGGCATGGCGGTCCATCGCCCATGCGAATCCGATCGCCACCGCAAGCGCGCCGATCAACGCCGGAATAATCTTCGAGGGACGTGTACGCTCCATGGGCTTAAGCGGGCTCGATGATGCGGCTTTTCAACGCGGTCCTTGTTGCCGATGAGCCTAAAGTCAACTTACTCTGTCAACGTACTCTCGCAGCTTGCCATCCGCGACTCAAGCAAGGAAAGTGCCCGGCAGTCGGGACCGCAAAGCGATTATGAATCAAGCGCCGGCGTACGCCACGGCCTTTTAGGGAAGGTGAAAGACCTTCTGCGATGGGTAAGGATTGCATGGTCGGCGTCAAGGGCAGACGCGGCGTTGGCGAGCGCACCGTGAGCGAGCAATGAGCGAACCCGCGGCGGCGACCGGGCCGGTGCGCACCCGCGCGCAGATGCAAACGTGGGGGTTGATCGGCATCGCGCTCGTGCTCTACGGGGTGCTCCGTTTCGTCTTCGGGCCGCTGCCGCAGGACCCGTCTTATCACATACTTGCAGACACACGGCTCTGTGGCTTTATTCCGCGCGCCGGCGACGTGTTGACCAAGCTTTCCATTCTGACAGCGGGCGTGGCCGGCGTGTTCCTGTACCGACGCGTGCAGATCGAGCGCGAAGAGCGCGCGGCGTATGCGCTGCTCGTTGCAGGCATGTTGCTGACCGCATTCGGATCGGCGCATTACCACTGGGCGCCGGGCGATGCGCGGCTGGTCTGGGATCGCCTCCCCATGACCCTGGTGGGCGGCACTTGCGCTCGATGTCGCCATGACCGTGGCGGAGCGCTTGGACAACTAGATTTACTCCGCGACCGGCATGTTCGTTTCCGGCCACAACGTCAAGCATCTCCTTGCCGGCGTGCTGCTGGGATGCACGCTCGCTTGGCTGGTGCTGCGAGAGCCGTCCTCGCGGCGTCAAGTCTCCTAGCGCACGAGGTAATACCGGGCAGCGCCGCAAACCGGCTTTTACAGCGGCATGGACATCGGTTATTGTCGCTGCCGGAGACGAAACTGCAAACGCGACAACGAACGTTGAGGGCAGGAGGTGTGACGTGATAATGGGCATGATCGGGCCCTTCATTTTCGCGTGCGTTATGGCATCTGCGGTCCAGGCGCAGGCGCAAGCGCAGGCGTTGCCACAGCCGCAAACGCCCACGGCGCTTCGCGTCATCACCTTCGACGGCGGGTGGAACCTTCCTATGTGGGCGGCGCAACGTCAGGGCTTCTTCGACGCGCAGGGCCTGGTCGTGCAACTTTCCTATACGCCGACGTCGGTATTCCTGGTCACCGCCTTGCTCGGGGATCGGGCAGACATCGCATTTGCGGGTTTTGACAACTTCGTGGCCTACCAGGAGGGCCAAGGCGAAGCGAAGATTCCCGACAATCCCGATCTCTTCGCATTCATGGGCGGAGACGGTGGGTTCCTTGCGATCGTGGCAGCGCCGACAGTAAAACGTTTCGACGACTTGAAGGGCAAGACCCTGTCGGTCGACGCGATGACGACCGGCTTTGCATTTGTGGCCCGCGAATTGGTCGCCAGCAACGCGCTGACCGAAACCGACGTGACTTTCGTGCGCGCCGGCGGCACCGCGAATCGATACCGCGAGCTGATCGCCGGCAAGCACGATGCCACGCTCCTTCGCACGCCTTTCGAATTGCTGGCGCAAAACCGCGGATTCAATCTGCTCGCCGGCGCGGACGCTCTCGGCGCGTATCAGGGGACGGTGGGTGCCGCGCGCAGAAGCTGGGCTCGCGAGCACGACGCGGCATTGGTCGGATTCATTCGAGCCTATCGCGCCGCGACCGATTGGTTGTACGACCGCGCCAACCGTGAGATTGTCGAAGCGATACTGCTCGCCAATGTTCGCGACATGACTCCCGCGCTGGCGAAACAATCCTACGATCTGCTGCTGGCGGACAAAGGCGGGCTCGCGCGCGATCTCGCGCCCGACCTCGCGGGTATGCGCACGGTGCTGCGCCTGCGCAGCAAGTTCGGCTCGCCGGGAAAGACCTTGACCGATCCCATGAAATACGTCGACCTTTCCTACTACGACCGGGCAATGACTTCAGGAGCGCTCGGCAAACGCTAAAGCGATGAGAGGCAGCATGGCGCGAAAAGCAAGAGAGCCGAAGATCGTCCGGCCCGACGACATCGACCCCAGTCACCGCTGGGACCGTCCGCTGCAATCGCCCGGACATACCCAGGTCGATTTCGAGGAGCGCGTCAACTTCAGGCGATTGCACGAGTACCGTCTGGCGCGAACGCGCGCCGCGCTGGCGAATTCGGGGTTGGGCGCACTGCTGTCTTTCGACCAGCACAACATCCGCTACACCACCAGCACCGTCATCGGCGAATGGGCGCGCGACAAGCTGACGCGCTACTCGCTGCTCACCGGTAACGGCGATCCCTACATCTGGGATTTCGGCTCCGCCGCCAAGCATCATCGCCTGCATGCGCCGTGGCTCGCGCACGACCATTGCCGCGCCGGATTGCTCGGCCTGCGCGGCGCGGTCGGCGGCGACATCGCGCTGTTCCGCGACGCCGCGCGCGAGATCAAATCGATTCTCGATGCCGAGGGCGTCGGGAACATGCCGCTCGGGCTCGACGTCGTCGAGCCGCCGATGCTCTTCGAGCTGCAGAAGCTGGGGATCGAAATCCGCGACGGACAGCAGACGATGCTCGCGGCGCGCGAGGTCAAGAACATCGACGAGCTGACGCTGCTCAACATGGCCGCGGCGATGGTCGACGGTGTGTATCAGGACATCGCCGAGGCGCTGAAACCCGGCGTGAAGGAAAGCGAGATCGTTGCGCTTGCCACCGGACGCCTTTACGGCATGGGATCCGACTGCGTCGAGGCGATCAACGCCATCTCCGGCGAGCGCTGCAGCCCGCATCCGCACAACTTCACCGACCGCCTTATTCGTCCCGGCGATCAGGCGTTTTTCGACATCATCCAGTCGTTCATGGGCTATCGCACCTGCTATTACCGCACGTTCAACGTCGGCCGTGCGACGGCGTCGCAGCGCAGCGCCTACCGCAAGGCCCGCGAATGGATGGATCGCACGATCGACCTGTTGAAGCCGGGTGTGAGCACCGACAGGATCGCACGCTCGCTGCCGACGGCGAAGGACATCGGCTTCGCGAGCGAGATGGACGCCTTCGGCCTCAACTTCTGCCACGGCCTGGGCCTCGGCCTGCATGAGCGTCCGTTGATCTCGCGCTTGAGCTCGCTCAAGAATCCGATCGAGCTCAAGGCCGGAATGGTCTTCGCGGTGGAAACCTATTGCCCGGCAAGCGACGGCATCTCCGCGGCGCGCATCGAGGAGGAAGTTATTCTCACGCCCGGCGGACCGAAGATCATCTCCTTGTATCCGGCGGAAGAGCTTCCGATTGCGAATGCGTACTGAGGGTGGGGATCGAAGTGGGTGAATCTGTGAAAACGGACGCGAAGTTGAAGCTTGGCTGGATCGGGGCCGGCCGCATGGGATTCGAGATGGCGGCGCGGCTGGCCAAAGGCGGAGGCGACGTCACGGTCTGGAACCGTACGCGGGCCAAGGCCGAGCCTCTGAGCCGGTATGGCGCGAAGATCGCGGCGACGCTGCCCGAGCTTGCCGGGTGCGACATCGTGTTCTGCATGGTCTCGACCTGGGACGACGTAAGGGAAGTCGTCGCCGGTCCGAATGGGCTTTTGTCGAGCGGCGGAGCGCTGCCGCGCATCGTCGTCGAATGCTCGTCGATTTCGCTCGAGGGCTCGGCCGAGTTGCGCGCCCTGTTGAAGGAGCGCGGCGTCGAGCTGCTGGCGGCGCCCGTTTCCGGAAACGCGAAAGTCATCAAGGCAGGCAAGCTTTCGTTCGTCTGCTCCGGGCCGAAGGAGGCCTACGACGCGGCGCTTCCTTACCTCAAAATGATCGCGCCAGCGGCAATCTACGTCGGTGAGGGCGAGCTCGCGCGCATCGTCAAGATCTGTCACAACGTGTTTCTAGGGGTGGTGGCGCAGTCGCTCGCCGAGATCACCGTGCTGGCGCAAAAAGCAGGCGTGCCGCGGCACGCCTTCCTGGAGTTTCTGAACCAGAGCGTGATGGGCTCTGTCTTCACGCGCTACAAGACGCCGGCCTTCGTCAACCTCGACTTCAAGGTGACGTTCACGCCGTACCTCTTGCGCAAGGATCTCGACCTCGGCCTGGATGCGGGGCGCCGCTACGGCGTGCCCATGCCGCTGGCGTCGATCACCCGCGACGTGGTGCAAACCCTGATCGGGCGCGGCATGACCGATGAAGATTTTGCCAAATTGCTGGTGCTCGAGGCGCAGGCATCCGGACTCAAGCTCGAGCCGGAAAATGTTCCGGTGGGCGATGGCCTGTAGGATCGACTTATTCGTCAGACAAAAGTGTGACGCCGCATTCTTGATATTGTCGTTCCCGCGGAAGCGGGAACCCAGTGTCTTTTTCTCAAACGCCGCTGGGTCCCCGCTGAAGCCTGCCCTCGAATGCTTGAATCGGGGGCGGGGACGACGACGTTGAAGGAGCCAAGCATGAGATTTGCACGTTATCTCGTGGGATTCGGTTTTGCGATCTTGTGGCCGCTGGTGGCGGACGGACAATCCTATCCAAGCAAACCGGTGCACCTGATCGTGCCGTTTACCGCAGGCAGCGCCACCGACATCCTGGCGCGCACCTTCGGCCAGAAGCTTTCCGAGCTGTGGGGCCAGCCGGTCATCGTCGACAACCGACCCGGTGCTGGCGGGACCATCGGTGCGGCCGTTGTCGCCAAGTCGCCTGCCGACGGCTATACGCTGATGGTGCACTCCGCGGCGCACGCCTACAACCCGTCGATCTACACCAACCTGTCCTTCGATACGGCGAAGGATTTCGTCGAGGTCGTGCCGCTCGCCGGACAGCCGAACGTGCTGGTCGTCGCGCCCTCGCTGGGTGTCAAGTCCGTGGCCGAGCTGATCGCGCTCGCCAAGCAAAAGCCAGGGCAGCTGAATTTTGGCTCGGCGGGCAACGGCAGCGGCACCCATATCAACGCCGAAAAATTCAAGCTCGCCGCGGGCATTGACGCTCTTCACATTCCATACAAGGGTACGCCCGAAGCGCTGACCGATACGATGGCGGGACGGGTCACCTATTTCTTTTCGCCCATTTCAGCGGCGCTGCCCAATGTGCGCGAAGGAAAGTTGCTCGCGCTCGGCGTAAGCACGGCAAAGCGATCGGCGGCGCTGCCCAACGTGCCGACCATCGCCGAGTCCGGACTTCCGGGATTCGACTACAACCTGTGGGTAGGCGTTTTCGCGCCCGCCGGAACGCCACCCGACATCGTCGACAAGATCAACAAGGACGTCGTGCGCCTGCTGCAATCCGCCGATGTCAAGGAGCGTTTCGCCAACCTCGGTGCCGAGCCGATGCCCATGACCCCTGCCGAATTCAAGAATTTTGTGCGCGTGGAGATCGACGATTCGGCCAAGGTGATCAAAGCCGCCGGCATCAAGGCCCAGTAGAGACGGGAGGTGGAGACTCAGTTCTTGGTTGCGCGCCAGCTCCCAGAATCGTTGTCGCCATCTGGCAAAAGACATACCATAGCCGCGCAGCGCGACGCACCTTGTCGATCGCCTGCCGACGAGTAGCCGAGAGGAGGAGATGGAAGCTGAGCTGGCGACGTTCCCGCGCTTGTTGCTCGAGCACGCGCACGTGCGTGGAGAGCGCCCCGCGACGCGTGAGAAAGATCTCGGTATCTGGCAGACGTGGACCTGGGCGCAGGTTGCCGACGAGGTGCGCGCACTCGCATGCGGGCTCGCCGCGCTCGGGTTCAAGCGCGGAATGCGTCTGGCGATCATCGGCGACAACCGGCCCCGCCTGTACTGGTCGATGACCGCGGCGCAGGCGCTGGGCGGCATCGCGGTGCCGATGTATCAGGACGCGCCGGCGGCGGAGTTCGTCTACGTGCTCAACGACGCCGAGATCGTATACGCCATCGTCGAGGATCAGGAGCAGGTCGACAAGATACTCGAAGCGGCGCCGCAGGTGCCGAGCCTGAAGCATATCTATTACGACGATCCTCGCGGCCTGCGCAATTACGAGGGCGTGACCAGCATCGACCGCCTGCAGGAGATCGGGCGCGAGTTCGATCTCGCGCATCCGGATTTCTACAACGACGAGGTTGCAAGAGGCCGGTCCGGCGACGTGTCGATCGTGCTCTACACGTCGGGCACCACCGGCAAGCCCAAAGGCGTGTGCCAGACGCATGCCGCATTCATCGTTTCGGCGCAGGGCGGCTGCGGGTTCGACAAGCTCGACTCGCGCGACAGCATCCTCTCGTACCTGCCCATGGCGTGGGTCGGCGACCATCTGTTCTCGTACGCCCAATGGCTCGTAGCGGGGTTCACCATCAACTGCCCGGAGTCGGGCGACACCGTGATGACCGACTTGCGCGAAATCGGACCCACGTACTACTTCGCGCCGCCGCGAGTGTTCGAAAATCTGCTCACACAGGTCATGATCCGCATGGAGGATGCGAGCCCGATCAAGCGCGGGTTGTTTCGATACTTCACCGCTGTCGCCAGGCGCTGCGGCGCGGCAATTCTCGACCGCAAGCCGGTGTCAGTGAGCGATCGGCTTCTGTACGCACTCGGTAATGTGCTGGTGTACGCACCCCTGCGCAACGTTCTCGGCATGAGCCGCATCCGCGTTGCCTATACCGCGGGTGCTGCCATCGGTCCGGACCTCTTCCGCTTCTATCGCTCGATCGGGATCAACCTGAAGCAGCTCTACGGCTCGACCGAGACCTGCGCCTACGTCTGCCTTCAGCCAGACGGCGGAGTCAAGTTCGACACCGTTGGCGAGGCCGCGCCGGGTGTCGAAATCAAGATTGCCGAGGGCGGGGAAGTGCTGGTGCGCGGACCGATGCTGCTCAAGGAATACTACAAGCGGCCCGATGCGACTGCGGAATCCATCGACAGCGAGGGATTTTTTCACACCGGAGATGCGGGCCTGATCGACGACAGCGGGCAGCTCAAGATCATCGACCGCGCCAAGGATGTCGGCAAGATGAACGGCGGTGCGATGTTCGCGCCGAACTATATCGAGAATAAGCTCAAGTTCTTTCCCCACATCAAGGAGGCGGTGGCGTTCGGCAACGGCCGCGATAGCGTTTGCGCGTTCATCAACATCGACATGGGATCGGTGGGCAACTGGGCCGAGCGCCGCGGCATCGCCTACTCGGGTTATACCGACCTGGGCGCGAAGCCCGAGGTCTATCGGCTTATCGGCGAATGCGTGGAGGAGGTCAATGCCGAGCTCGCGCGCGAGGGCCCGCTCTCCGCGTCGCAAATTCACCGCTTCATTATCCTGCACAAGGAGCTCGATCCCGACGACGACGAGCTCACGCGGACGCGCAAGGTGCGCCGCAACTTCATTGCTGAAAAGTACGGCGTGCTGATCGACGCGCTGTATTCGGACAGGGACGTGCAGCATATTGAGACACTGGTGAAGTTCGAGGACGGCCGCAGCGGCATGGTTGCCGCCGACCTCAAAATCGAGGAGGCGAAAACCCTGCCCGCTGCCGACGCTCGGGAGGCAGCATGAGGGCCGGGATCTCGGCATGACACCGGGTCGGAGCAGCGGTGCGGTGTTGCTTGCAGTCGACAATATTTCGCTTTCGTTCGGCGGAGTGAAGGCACTGACCGGAATAAGCTTCGATGTTCGCGAGCAGGAAATCCGCGCCATCATCGGCCCCAACGGCGCGGGAAAAAGCTCGATGCTGAACGTGATCAACGGCGTTTATCACCCGCAGCAGGGAACGATCACGTTTCGCGGCGAGGTCCGGCGCGACATGAACACGCACCGGGCCGCGGCGCAGGGCATCGCGCGCACCTTCCAGAACATCGCGCTGTTCAAGGGGATGTCGGTCCTCGATAACATTCTGACCGGACGCAACCTCAAGATGCATGCGACTTTCATCGAGCAGGCGATCTACCTCGGCCGCGCGCGGCGCGAGGAGCTCGAGAACCGGCGCAAGGTCGAGGAGGTCATCGATTTCCTGGAAATCCAGCACATCCGCAAGACGCCGGTGGGGAAGCTGCCGTATGGATTGCAAAAGCGCGTGGAGCTCGCCCGCGCGCTGGCCGCGGAACCGATCTTGCTGCTGCTCGACGAACCGATGGCGGGAATGAACATCGAGGAAAAACAGGACATGTGCCGCTTCGTGCTCGACGTCAACGAGCAGTACGGAACGACGATCGTGCTGATCGAGCACGACATGGGTGTGGTCATGGACATCTCCGACCGCGTGATAGTGCTCGACTACGGCAAGAAGATCGGTGATGGCACGCCGGACGAGGTGCGCGGCAGCCAGGCAGTGATCGACGCCTATCTGGGGGTGGCGAATTGAGCAGTGAAGCTGCCGATGAGTCTCGGGGCTGATTGCGTATGCAGTTCTTCTTCGAAGTCCTGATCGGTGGGCTCCTCTCCGGCGTGATGTATTCGCTGGTTGCGCTCGGCTTCGTGTTGATCTACAAGGCGTCGGGGGTATTCAACTTCGCGCAGGGCGCGATGGTGTTTTTCGCGGCGCTGACCTATGTCGGGCTGCTCGAGCAGGGGATGCCCGCACTTCTGGCTCTGCCAGCCACGCTCGCGGTAATGGTGGTCCTGGCGCTGGGTATCGAGCGCGTGGTGCTGCGTCCACTGGTCAATCAGCCGCAGATCACCCTGTTCATGGCGACGATCGGCCTCACGTTCTTCATCGAAGGTCTGGCGCAGATAACGTGGGGCGCCAACGTGCGCGGATTGGATCTCGGACTTCAGGACGAACCCATTCAATGGGTGACGGACGCTACCGGTATGGCAGTTTCGAAGTTCGACCTCGTGGCCGCCGGCGTGGCGGCGATTCTCGTGACGCTGCTCGCGTTGTTTTTCAACCGGACGAGGATCGGGCGGGCACTGCGCGCGGTGGCTGATGATCATCAGGCGGCGCTGGCCGTCGGCATCCCCCTGCAGCAGATCTGGGCGATTGTGTGGGGTGTGGCGGGAGCCATCGCACTGGTCGCCGGTCTTCTTTGGGGTGCGCGTAACGGCGTCCAGTACGCGCTGACCTTTGTTGCGTTGAAGGCGCTGCCGGTGCTGATCCTTGGTGGCTTCGAGTCGATTCCGGGCGCGATCGTCGGCGGCCTTATTATCGGCGCGTCGGAAAAGCTCGCAGAAGTTTATCTCGGTCCGTTTGTCGGCGGCGGCATCGAAGGCTGGTTCCCGTATGTCCTCGCTCTCCTGTTCTTGCTGATCCGGCCCGAGGGTTTGTTCGGCGAGAAGATCATTCGCCGCATTTGACGGCCACGCTATTCAGGACCGCGCATGTTCTATCGCGAAGCAGGCCAGTTCAAGACGTCGTATCAGGCCGACGTTGCGATCTTCCCGATCCGGCAGGACCGGATCGCTATCGCGCTGATCGCGCTCACCGCCTTCGTGGTCATTCCGCTGCTGGCCACGCCTTATTTGTTCACCGGAATCCTGATCCCCTTTCTGATACTTTCGCTCGCCGCGATCGGCCTCAACATCCTGACCGGTTATGCCGGCCAGCTATCGCTCGGCACCGCGGCTTTCATGGCGGTAGGCGCGTTCGCATCGTACAACTTCATGCTGCGCGTTCCAGAGATGCCGATTCTTCTTGCGTTCATCGGCGGCGGCACGATCGCAGCGTTGGTGGGGATTTTATTCGGGCTGCCGAGCCTCCGCATTCGCGGCTTCTATCTCGCGGTGGCGACACTGGCTGCGCAATTCTTCATCCTCTGGTTCCTGACCAAGGTCGGCTGGGTCACAAATTACAGCTCGTCGGGCGTGATCACTGCGCAACCGATCGTCATTCTTGGCTATACGTTTGCCACCCCCGCGGCAAAATATCTGCTGGTCCTGTCGATCGTGGGATTGATGGCGCTCGCGGCGAAGAACATGGCGCGGGGTAACGTGGGTCGCTCGTGGATGGCTGTGCGCGACATGGACGTCGCGGCAGAAGTGATCGGCATTCGCCTGATGCACGCGAAGCTGCTCGCGTTCGCGGTGAGCTCCTTTTATTGTGGCGTGGCGGGCGCGCTGTTCGCGTACGTGTACCTGGGAACCGTCGAGCCGGAAGCCTTCAACCTCGACCTGTCATTCCGGATTCTGTTCATGGTGATCATCGGAGGCATGGGCACGATCCTGGGATCATTCCTCGGTAGCGCTTTCGTCACGCTGCTGCCGGTGCTGCTCAGCATGACTGTGCGCTATCTCGACAGCAACCTGAATCTGCACATCGCCGAAAGCGCGATTTCCAACCTCGAATTCATGGTGTTCGGGGGCCTCATCATCTTCTTTCTGATCGTCGAGCCGCACGGTCTTGCGCGACTCTGGCAGATTGCAAAGGAAAAGCTTCGCCTGTGGCCGTTCCCGCACTGAATAGCGTTGCCGTCCTATCGCGGAAGGGCCGCCGAGCGGTACTATGCGGGGCTGTCTCAATTCGATAGATTCCGGCCGATAGGCTGGTTCGCGGGATTGCGGGCTGTTGGAATACAAGAGTATCAGGAGGAACAAATGAAGGCGATCAATAAGGTGTTGCTGGGCATTGCGCTGCTCGCGGTGACAACGGCGGCCAGTGCCCAGAAAGAACAGTACATTCCGGTTCTGTCGTATCGGGTCGGACCCTACGCGGCGGGCGGGTCAGGCTACTATGGCGGAGCGATCGATTACTGGACGCTTGTCAACATGTCAGGTGGCATAAACGGCGTGAACCTGAAGTGGGAGGAATGCGAGACGGAGTACAACGCTTCCAAGGGCGTCGAATGTTACGAGCGGCTGAAGAAGAATTATGGTGGCGCCTCGACCGTCGAACCGCTGTCGACCGGCATCGCCTACGGCCTCTTCAGTCGCGTCGCCGAGGACAAGATTCCCATGACGACCTTCGGGTACGGCCTCGCGAGTTCCGCGGACGGCCGCGTCTACGATTGGGTGTTTCCGCTCGGCACGACCTACTGGGACCAGATGGCGGCGATGATCGCCTATCTCGGCCAGAAGGAAGGCGGGCTCGACAAGCTGAAGGGCAAGAAGATCGCTTTCCTTTACCACGACTCGGCCTACGGCAAGGAACCGATCCCGGTGCTCGACGCACTGTCGGCCAAGCTTGGCTACGATGTCCTCAAGATTGCGGTCACCCCGCCCGGGCAGACGCAGGAATCGCAGTGGCTGCAAATCCGCCAGGCCAAGCCCGACTACGTGATTGTGTGGACGTACGGCGTCATGAGCACGGTGGCGTTGAAGACGGCTGCAAAGACCGGTTATCCGCGCGACAAGCTGCTGGGTGTATGGTGGGCCGCCTCGGAAGAAGACGTGGTCCCTGCCGCGGATGCTGCCAAGGGCTACGTCAGCGCCACGTTTTCCGCACAGGGCACCAATTTCCCGGTGGTACAGGACATCAAGTCGAAGGTCTACGGCGCCAAGAAGGGCAACCTCGAGGACCCGGCGCGGCTCGGTAACGTCATGTACAACCGTGGTGTCACCTACGGCATGATCGTGGTCGAAGCGCTGCGCGTCGCACAGGCTAATTACGGCAAGGGCAAGGTGATGACGCCACAACAGCTGCGCTGGGGATTCGAGCATCTGAACCTGACCGAGGGCCGCATCAAGGAACTCGGCGCCGCGGGGCTCTTTCCGCCGATCAAGACGAGCTGTGCCGACCACGAAGGGTCGGGCATGGTGAAGTTCCAGCGCTGGGAGGGCACTGGCTTCAAGCAGGTCACGCCGTTCATGGCGGGCGACCGCGACATGGTGCGAAAGATGGTCGAAGAGTCCGCCGGCAAGTACGCCGCGGAAAAGAAGATCGCCCTTCGCGACTGCGCGAAGGAGAATTAGTCGGTCGTGCGGAGGTGAGCCATTCGTACGGACGATTGTTTGCCCAATGACTGCCACCGCATCCGCCGCTGCGCGCGGTCTTACGGTCAACAACATCGAGGTTATCTACGACCACGTCATTCTCGTTTTGAAGGGGGTGTCGCTGGAAGTCCCGCAAGGCAGGATCGTGGCGTTGCTGGGCGCCAACGGCGCCGGCAAGACCACGACGCTGAAGGCGATCTCGAACTTGCTCGGCGCGGAGCGCGGCGACGTCACCAAAGGGACGATCGAGTTCATGGGGCGGCGCGTCGACAAGCTCACGCCGAACCAGCTCGTGAAGATGGGCGTGTGCCAGGTGATGGAGGGACGCCACTGCTTCGCCCATCTCACTGTCGAGGAGAACCTCCTCACCGGGGCCTTCACCCGCAAAGGCTCGCGTGCCGAGATACGCGATGGTCTGGAAAAGGTCTACCGTTATTTCCCGCGCTTGAAGCAGCGTCGCACGAGCCTCGCCGGCTATACCTCCGGCGGGGAGCAGCAGATGACCGCGGTGGGACGGGCGCTGATGGCGCAGCCCTCGATGATCCTGCTCGATGAGCCTTCGATGGGGCTCGCACCGCAAATCGTCGAGGAAATCTTCGAGATCGTCAGCGACCTGAACAAGAACGAGCAGGTGAGCTTCCTGCTTGCGGAGCAGAACACCAGCGTCGCGCTTCGTTTCGCCGATTATGGATACATTCTCGAAAACGGCCGCGTGGTGATGGACGGCGCCGCGGGCGAGCTGTCGCGAAACGAGGACGTGAAGGAGTTCTACCTCGGTCTGTCGAGCGCCGGACGCAAGAGCTTCCGCGACGTGAAGCACTACCGCCGCCGCAAGCGCTGGCTCGCTTGAACGCCGGCGGGGGAGCTGCGTCAGCCAAAGGTAGCACTATGGCCGACTATTTCGATGCTCTCGAGACGCGCGATCCCGACTCGCGGGAACGCGCGCAGCTCGCGGTGTTGCCGGCTCAGATCAGGCACGCCAAAGCGCACGCACCGGCGTACGCACGACTACTGGCCGATGTCGACCCGAGAGAGGTGACATCGCGTGGAGCACTGTCGCGGCTGCCGGTGGTACGGAAGTCCGATCTGCAGAAGCTGCAGCGATCCGATCGCCCCTTTGGCGGCTTCGCCACGGTCGCGTGGGGAGACGCTGCGCTGGTTTTCGCTTCGCCCGGTCCCATCTACGAGCCCGAGGGCCGCGACGTGGACTATTGGCGTCTCGCGCGAGCGCTGCACGCGGCGGGATTTCGTGCCGGTGATCTGGTGCACAACTGCTTTTCGTACCACTTCACGCCAGGTGGAGCGATGCTGGAGAGCGGCGCCCGCGCGCTCGGCTGCACCGTCTTTCGCGGCGGCACAGGGCAGACCGAGTTGCAGCTCGAAGCGATGATCGACCTTGAGCCCGATGGCTATGTCGGGACGCCGTCCTTCCTGAAAATCATTCTGGAAAAGGCGGACGAACGAGAGCTCTCCGTGCCGAGCCTCAGAAAAGCACTGCTGTCCGGCGAAGCCGTTGCAAAGTCTTTTCGCGATGCGCTCGGCACGCGAGGGATTCGTGCGCATGAGGTCTATGCGACCGCGGACGTCGGGTCGATCGCGTACGAGTCCGATGCTCGCGAAGGTCTCATCGTCGACGAAGGCGTGCTGGTTGAGATCGTGCGGGCGGGAACCGGAGATCCCGTCGCGGCGGGAGAGGTCGGCGAAGTCGTTGTCACGCTGCTGCACAATCGGGAATACCCGCTGATTCGCTTCGGCACGGGCGACCTCTCGGCAATCGTGCCATCGTCGTTGTCGACTGCATCGCCATGCGGTCGCACCAACATGCGCATCAAGGGCTGGATGGGCCGCGCCGATCAGACGACCAAGGTCAAGGGCATGTTCGTGCATCCGTCGCAGATTGCCGCCATCGTCGCGCGTCATCCCGGGATCGCGAAAGCGCGGCTCGTGGTCGACAACCCACGGGGCACCGATACGATGACGCTGCACGTCGAAGTCTCGGCCGGCGATTCGTTGACACGCGAGGCAATCGTGGCCAGCATCCGCGACGTCACCAAGCTTCGCGGCGAAGTGGCGTTACGCGCCCCGGGCGAGCTCGCCAACGACGGCAAGGTGATCGACGACGTTCGGCGCTATGATTGACCGTTGCCCGGTGACAATCGCGAAAGGCGCCCCGGCAGGTATACCCTTGGGGCGGTGGGCGGGCACCGGCAGACAATGAGAGGCCGGGGCGACTCGCTCGTCCGTTCTGCGGCCGGTTTCGGGACGACTATCTCACCGCCTGCGCGGCGCGTCGTGCTACGATCGTCACGGGCACCTTTACCATGGCTAAAATCGCTCCCGCCACCAGCTCGCCGACGCTGCTCGCCGAGGAGACGTTGCGCGCGATCACTGCCACCGGCGTGGTTCGCAATTTCCCCAAGAACACGATACTGATCAACGAGGGCGATACCGCCGATTCGTTGTTCATCGTGCTCACCGGGCGGGTAAAGGTCTTTGCAAGCAACGAAGCCGGCCGGGAAATCGTGCTCAGTTTTTTCGGTCCCGGTGAATACGTCGGCGAGATGTCGCTCGACGGGAGTCCGCGATCGGCTTCGGTGATGACCATGGAGCCGACATCGTGCGCCATCGTCACCCGGGCCAACTTCCGCCAGTTCGTCTTAGCGCACCCCGAATTCGCGCTGCATTTGGTCGAGAAGCTGATCGGGCGCGTGCGCATCACCACCGAGACCGTGAAGAGTCTGGCGCTGTCCGACGTCTACAGCCGGCTGGTCCGGCTGATCATGACGCTGGCCATCGAGCGGGACGGGACGCTGGTCGTTCCGGAGAAGCTCACCCAGCAGGACATCGCCGAGCGTGTCGGCGCTTCGCGCGACATGATCAGCCGCCTGTTCAAGGACCTGGTCGCGGGCGGCTATCTCAGCATCAAGGATCGAACGATTTCCGTCCTGAAAAAGCCGCCGTCCGGCTGGTAGGCTCTTGCCTCCGGCAACAGCCGCTGTCTGGCTGGTAGGCTTTTGCCTCCGACCAATCCGCCGTCTGGCCAGTAGCGCTGAGCCTTCACTCGTCCGTCCTCATTAATTCGGCATTCCCGCTCATTTTGGTAACTGAGCGGGAATCCAGTGTCTTGTACAACGCCATTGGGTCCCCCGCTTTCGCGGGGACGACAACGATAGTTTTGCTTTCGCCGTCCGCCGCCCGGCTCGTAACCCGTCGCGGTCCTGCTGCGGTAACGCGACCGCCCTGAATTTTCTGCAATCTCTTGCGGGAATCCTCCGCCGCGCCGCGCCGCGGCGTGGCGCTACAGTGGGCGCATCCGGTGGCGAATCATCGCCGCCGGTCAACCGGCGGCCCCATGGCATGCGGTCCGCCGCGAAGCCCACGGAGCACGAGGAGTTTGCCATGTCCAAGCCGAGACGATCTTATTCCAGCAGAAAACGTTTGCTGACGTCGGTAAAGGTCGCGGCCTTGCTTGCCGCACTGGGATTTGTCACCGTGATGCTCGAGCAGCCGCGACTGACTGCCTCGCCCAGCAATCCGGCAAAATCGGTCGAGCAAAGCCCGTATCGGACCGATGCCGGCGGCGCGCCGATGACTCGTTCCATGTCCGAACAAGCGGCGGCGGGGGAATCCCGTTTGCCGGTGTCGGCGTCGGAATCTCCGCCGACGTATTTTCCCGGCCAGTTTGCGCCGCCGAGTGGCGAGGTCGAGGCGCAGCCGCCGACGTTCTGATCGCGGGGTCCCCAAGTCTCGTCCTCCGGGCGCCACGGAGGGCCGGCGCGTTCCTGATCTTGGGACGTAAGACTGAGCGGCCGACGCGTCACCATGGGATGGGCGGCGCAAACGCGAATCGCGCCCGCCGACCGCTTAGCGTGGGAGTCGAATCTGTTCGACTGCCGCCGGCAAAAGCCGCGCGCTGGCACTCATGGTTTTGCGCAATCGCAAACGTCGGCGCCCTTGTCGAAGACGATGCGCCATTGACCCGGCGCTTCCCGTCGCCAGATCGAGGTGAAGGTCGCGAACAACTTGCCGCGGGCATCGCGCACCGGGCCTGTGCTCAATGCAAGCTCGCCTGATTCGAGCACCTGTACCTGCTCCGGCTGCCACGAGAACGGTGCCTCTGCCTTTTCGAAAAAACGCTGCCATGCGTCCGCGACCCGCTGCTTGCCGCGAAGCGCCGTCGATCCCGAAAAGAAAATGGCGTCATCGGAGAGAAACGACTTGAAGGCAAGGTAATCGCGGTCGGCCATGGTCTTGGCAAACGCGCGTTCGGTGTCGGCGACCTCGCGCTCGGCGCGGTAGGTGTCGCGCGGCGAAGGTGCGGCGCACGCGCTCAGCAACGTGGCAAGCATCAGCCAGGCGCGGATCGGTGCTGACCGCAATGGCATCAGCGACAGCGCGCCGTCATGACCGCAGCGCGTGAGTTACTGCGTGATCATCGATCATTGCGGCGCGCCCGGACGGGCGATGACGCCTTTTCGCAGAGCCGAAGCTGCGGCTCGGCGCGCCTGGTGCCGACACGAGCGTCAGATTCCGCCCATGCAGATATATTTCACCTCGACATATTCTTCGATGCCGTACTTCGATCCCTCGCGCCCCATGCCCGACTGCTTGACGCCGCCGAAGGGTGCCACCTCGGTGGTGATGAGCCCCGTGTTCACTCCGACCATGCCGTATTCGAGCGCTTCGGCGACGCGCCAGATGCGCCCGATGTCGCGCGAGTAGAAGTACGACGCGAGGCCGAACTCGGTGCGGTTGGCAAGCGCTATCACTTCTGCGTCGGTCTTGAAGCGGAACAAGGGCGCGACCGGGCCAAACGTCTCTTCACTGAATATTTTCATGTCGGCGGTCACGCCGGTGAGCACGGTCGGTTCGTAGAACGTCCCACCAAGCGCGTGACGCTTGCCGCCGACCTGCGCCTTCGCGCCACGCGACGTGGCATCAGCCACGTGCTCCTCGACCTTTTCCAGCGCTTCGCGATTGATCAATGGTCCTTGCGTAACACCGGCGTCGATGCCCGAACCGACCTTGAGCGCTCGCACACGCTCGGAAAGCTTCGCCGCAAACGCGTCGTAGACCTTGTCGTGCACGAACAGGCGGTTGGCGCAGACGCAGGTCTGACCCGTATTGCGAAACTTCGAGACGATCGCACCTTCGGCCGCGGCGTCGAGGTCGGCGTCGTCGAAGACGATGAACGGCGCGTTGCCGCCGAGCTCGAGCGAAATCTTCTTGACCGTGGGCGCAACCTGCTTCATCAGCACCCGGCCGATTTCGGTCGAGCCGGTGAAGGAGACTTTGCGCACGGTGGGGTTCGATGTCATCTCACCGCCGATCGCGGAGGACTTGCCGGTGATCACGTTGAGGACGCCGGGCGGAAAGCCCGCGCGCGCGGCAAGCTCGGCCAGTGCCAGCGCCGAAAGCGGCGTCGCCAGCGCCGGCTTGATCACCACCGTGCAGCCGGCCGCAAGCGCAGGCGCGACCTTGCGCGTGATCATCGACGAGGGAAAGTTCCACGGCGTGATCGCCGCGCAGACGCCGACCGCTTGCTTGATCACCACCAGGCGGCGGTCGTTGCCGATCGTCGGGATGACATCACCGTAGACCCGCTTCGCTTCCTCCGCGAACCATTCGCAATATCCGGCGCCGATGGTGATTTCACCCTTGGACTCGGTCAGCGGCTTGCCCTGCTCGCTGGTCAGGATGAGCGCGAGATCGTCCGCGTGCGCGAGTTGTAGCTCGGACCATTTGCGTATGATCGCCGAGCGCTCCTTTGCCGTCTTGTCGCGCCACGCTGGCCATGCCCGGTCTGCTGCCTCGATGGCGCGCGCGGTCTCCGCCGCGCCCATCATCGCCCCGGTACCGATTTTCGCCGCAGTCGCGGGGTTGACGATGTCGAACGTCTCGCCCGAGTCGGCATCGCACCAGCGGCCGTCGATGTAGCATTGGTTCCTAAGCAGGGCCGCGTCCTTGAGGGGAAGCGAAGGGCGGCGTTCGGAAGTGTCGGGGGCCATGGAATTCTCCTGCAAGGTTTGACACGGTTGAAGCTGTGTCGGACTGGCGAGCCAATAATTATAGGCTACGGCAATCGACGCTCGGCCGGCGTCATGGTCACCAGCGTGACCCCGCTCAGCACCAGCGCCGCGCCGAGCAGCTGGATCCAGTGCACGGCTTCGCCGAGGATCCACCAGCCGAGCCAGATCGTAAACACCGGGCCGAGCGAGCCGATGAGCGAGGTACGGTTGGCGCCGATGCGCTTGATCGCCTCCGCGACCAGGAACGTCGGCAATACCGTGGAGAACGCCGCCATTATCAGCGAGAGCAGTTGAATCGATGCTGGCGCGGCCAGCGCGGCGAGCGGCCGGGTCAGCAGGAACTGCGCGATGACGAACACCGCCGATGTCAGCATCGCCCAGGCAATGAAACGTAGGCTTCCCAGGCGTGCGATAGCCGGTCCCGCGCCGACCAGATACAACGCGTAGCAAAACGCACCGGCGAACACCAGCGCTGTGCCGAGCCAGAAACCATGGGTGTCGCCGGCGAAGCGAAGATCGTGCTCGAAGACGAGCAGAATGCCGGCGTAGGAAAGGAGAAGCGCGGTCCATATTCTGCCACCGACGCGTTTCCTGAACAGCGCCACCGAAAGCAGCACCACCATCGTCGGATAGAGGAACAGCACCAGCCGCTCGAGCGACGCGGTGATGTACTGCAGGCCCATGAAGTCCAGCAGACTGGCGAGGTAATAGCCGATGAACCCCAGCCAGAGAATGGCGAGCCAATCGGGGCGCCGCATCGGTATGGCGTTCGACGACTTGCTGGCCCACCACGCCATCAGCGCGAAGAACGGCACCGAATAAATCATCCGCAACGCGAGCAGCGTGACAGCGTCGATCGGCGCCCACGAATAGGCCAGCTTGATCAGGATCGCCTTGAATGAAAACCCGAGGATGCCGATCACTGCGAACACCGGGCCGATAAGGCTCATGCGTGCTGTGGCAATCCGATCGGCGTCCGCCGCCGCGGGCACAGCGTTATTCCCAGCGCACGAGGCCCGCATACGCGGTGCCGAGAATCACCAGGCCGAACGCGATCCGGTACCAAGCGAAGGGGACGAAATCGTGATGGGCCACGTAGCGCAACAACCAGCGCACCACGAGCAGGGCGCTGATGAAGGCGACGATAAAGCCGACGGCTATCATCGCCAGGTCGCCGGCGGCCAGAAGGTCGCGGTTTTTCACCAGCTCATAACCGGTTGCGGCGAGGAGGGTCGGAATCGCGAGAAAGAACGAGAACTCGGTCGCAGCCGGTCGTGAAAGACCGAACAACATGCCGCCGATGATGGTCGCACCCGAGCGCGACGTGCCGGGAACAAGCGCCAACGCCTGCGCGAGGCCGATCTTGAGCGCATCGCTCCAGCGCATCTGGTCGACGCTTTCGATTCTCACCGTCCCCGGATTCCGGCGTTGCCGCCGCTCGGCCCAAAGAATCACGAAGGCGCCGGTGACGAATGCCGACGCGACGGGAACCGGCGCGAAGAGGTGCGCCTTGATCATGCGGCTGAATGCGAGGCCGAGAATCGCCGCAGGCAGAAAGGCGACCGCGAGATTGATCGCGAAACGTTGCGCGGCGCGATCGGAGAACAGGCCGGCCGCGACGCCGACGAGCTTACGGCGATACTCCCAGCAGACGGCGAGGATGGCGCCTGCCTGGATCACGATCTCGAACAGCTTCGCCTTGTCACCGGTGTAGTTGAGTAGTGACGCGGCAACGATCAGATGTCCGGTCGATGAAACCGGGAGGAACTCGCTCAGTCCTTCGACCAGTCCGAGAATCGCGGCAGTGAGTAGAGTAGGCTCGGCCATGAGTACACGCAAAAAAAGGCCGGGCGACTCAAACGCCGCCCGGCCGCATATTGTACCGCCAGGAGAGATAGATTACCTCAAGCTACGGATTCCTCAGCCGGCGTTCATTTTCTCCAGCAACGCGCGCGCCCGCGCAACGATATCGCCCTGATCCGCCGGCACCTGACCGTCTGGCGTCATCTTGTCGATGACCTGGGGCAACACCTGCGCCAGTCCCGAACTCGCGTCGGCATGGGACAAGCCGAGGCGTTGCGCAATCTCGCCGATCGATCCGCTGCCCAGAATTTCCTGAAGTTGTGCGCCACTGATCGGCATGTTGGCACCGGTTCCCACCCATGAGGCGACATGGTCGGCCATGCCGCCATGCTCGAACTTGCTGATGACTCCGGGCAAGCCACCGTTTTGTTCGATCACTTGCAATGCGATCTGCAGCATCGAGCCCTGACTCTGCTGCGCGCCGCTGCCAAGCACGCTTCCCAGCAAACCGTCCAGCAATCCCATGCGACCCTCCACTATGGTTCAACGCGGAGTGATTCTACGCGACCGCGAATCAGTGTCCCCCCAGCGACGCGATAGGGTGTATTCGTGGATAGCGTGCAAAGCCGGGCCGTTGCGACGGCTTCTCGCCTCGTACCGCTCGACCGGTCACGCAGGGTTGCCCGCAAAGATCCACAGATCGTCGGGTGGCAGCTCGATGAACGATGGGCTGCTGGCGGAAGGGAGGTTGCCGTAGCAGCGAAGGCGCAGCGCACCGAGCTTGAACAATTGTTCCTTGCGGTCGCCCAGGAACATGCCGGTGACCACTTCGGTGGCGAGCCGGTTGGCGCCGGCCTCCGCGGCGATGCGGGTGCGCTCGAGACGGATGATGCCGGTGGCCGGGTCGCCGACCTTGAGCGCGCCGCGCGCGGCGCCCCACAGCTGCCAGCCCTCGCCTTCGAGCAGCGCGCGGCCGTCGATGAGCTGGGTAACCTTGCCCGGCAGGTGATTGTTGCTGCCCATGAACTCGGCGGTGAACTGGGTCTGCGGCCGGTTGTACATGTCCTCGGGGCTGCCCTCCTGCTCGATCTTGCCGAAATTGAGCAGCAGGATCTGGTCCGACATGGCCATCGCTTCGGTCTGGTCGTGGGTCACCACCAGCGCCGAGAGACCGAGCCGGACGATCAATTCGCGCAACCAGGCGCGCGCCTCCTCACGGAGCTTGGCGTCGAGATTGGACAACGGCTCGTCCATCAGCACCACCGGCGGGTTGTAGACCAGCGCGCGGGCGATCGCCACCCGCTGCTGCTGGCCGCCGGAGAGTTGATGCGGCAGCCGCTTGGCCAGAGCGCCCAGGCCCAGGTTGCTGAGCGCCTGATCGACGCGCTGCGCGATCTCGTGCACCGCAATGCCACGCAGGCGCAGGCCGTAGGCGACATTGTCGAACACGCTGCGGTGCGGCCACAGGGCATAGGACTGGAACACCAGCCCCAGATTGCGTTGCTCGACCGGCATGTCGACGCCGGCTGCCTGGTCGTAGAGCACCGCCTCACCGATCGCAATGCGGCCCCGGCTGGGCTGTTCCAGCCCGGCCACCGAGCGCAGCAGGGTGGTCTTGCCGCTGCCCGAGGCACCCAGCAGCGCCACCACCTCGCCCGGGTTGAGGGTCATCGAGACACCCTGGAGAATCCGGTTGTCGCCATACTGCAAATGCAGATCCTCGACCACCAGCTTGGCCATCGGCTTGGTCGGCAAACGAGTGTCCGGCTTATTCATGGAGGCGTACTCCGAAGCGCAGCGCGACGCCCAAGCCGACGGCCACCAGCGCAATGTTGATCAAGGACAGCGCCGCCACCTGATCGATGGCCCCGGCGCTCCACAACGAAACCAGCATCGAGCCGATGACCTCAGTCCCCTGGCCGAGCAGGTAGACCCCGGTCGAGTACTCGCGCTCGAAGATCATGAACACCAGCAGCCAGCTCGCCAGCAGGCCGAAGCGGATCAGCGGAATGGTGACCTGCCGCAACACCTGGGCGCTGGACGCGCCCACCGTGCGCGCCGACTCCTCCAGCTCGGGGCCGATCTGCAACAGCGCGCCGGAGATCAAGCGCAAGCCGTAGGCCAGCCACACCACCGTGTAGGCCAGCCAGACCGAGAAGATGGTGTTGCGCAGCTCCTTCAAGCCCGGCACGAACAGGAAGATCCACAGGAAGGCCAAGCCGGCCAGCAGGCCCGGTACCGCACGCGGCAACAAGACCAGGTAGTCGAGCACCTTGGCCACCCCGCCGCGCTGGCGGTGGCCGGCCAGGCCAATGGCCATATAACAGGCCACCGCCAGTGCGCCACCGAGGGTGCCGATGAGGAAGGTGTTGACGATCGCCCGGACCTGATCGGATTGGTCGAACACCTGGCGGAAGTTCTCCAGGGTCAGCACCTCCGCCAGCTTGATGCCCTCGCCCCATTGCTCGACAAAGGCGCGCAGCGCGATGCCGGAAATCGGCACCACGATGGTGAAGCTGAGCCACAAGGCGACCAGCGCCAGCGCCAGCCACTTCCAGCCACCCAGCGGCAAGAGCTTCTGCCGGGTCGCCTTGCCCTTGACCGACACATACTTGCCGGCCGTCTTCAGCAGCCAGCGCTGCAGCAGCACCAGCGGAAAGGTGACCGCGATAATGCACACCGCGACCGCCGCCATCAGATGATAGGACGGGGTGCCCAGCTTGTTGGTCAGCTTGTACAGGTACGTCGAAAGCACCAGATGGCCCTCGGGGTCGCCCAAGACCAAGGGCAGGCCGAACAGCTCAAAGCCCAGAAAGAACACCAGCACCGCGGCATAGAACAGCGCCGGCGCCGTCATCGGCAGGCTTACGTTGAGCGCGACCTGGAGCGGGTTGGCACCGACCACCCGCGCCGCCTCCTCCACGTCGGAGCCGAGGCTCTTCAAGGCCGCCGACGAGTACAGATAGACGTGTGGCACGTGGGTGAGCCCGGCAATCACCGCGATGCTGGCGAGCGAGTAGACGTTCCACGGCACCTCGCCGAGCAGGTCCTTGGCCCATAGCGAGTAGAAGCCGACCGGTCCCATCGCCACCACGTAGCCGAACGCCAGCACCATCGGCGACACGAACACCGGCACCAGCACCAGCACTTCGATGAGCCGCTGCCCGGGCAGGTCGGTGCGGGTGAGCAGGAACGCCAGCGCAGCACCCAGCGGCAGCGCGATCAGCACCATGCCCGCAGCGATGACGATCGAATTGAGAAACGCCGTCCAGAAATCCGAGTCTTCGAAAATGAACCGGTAAGCATCGAAGCTCAGATGCTTGGCCGGATTGAAAAACGGCGCGTTGAGAAAGCTCTGCCAAAAGATCAACGACAGCGGGGTAAGAATCACCAGCGCCGTGATGACGACCACAGTGGTGCGTGGAAGACTGAAGCTACGGGCTGTCATTGCTGATTGTCGTCCCCGCCTATTTGGTAACTGAGCGCGGGAATGACGACCCTTACATGACAGCGCGCGCGATTATTCTGCGCATGTCGAATATCGATCTATCGTGACGCCGGCGCGCACGCACTTCCGCTCGCTTGCGCCTATTTCCGTCCCAAGGCTGTCTGCCACTGCTTGAGGAATTCAAGCCGCTTGGTCTGATCGAGCCCCTGCAGTAACTCATCATTGACCGCGATCGGCTTCACCGCGTTGCCAAGCTCCTTGGCGAAGCCGGCGCCGCTGTCCTTGCCGGTCATGTCGGTACGCACCGAGTACAGCTCGGCTTGCTCCGCGGCAATCGTCTGGCCGCGCTTGGACAATAGATAGTCGACCCAGAGCTTGCCGGCATTCGGATTCTTCGCGTTCTTGGCCACGAAAACGAGCCTGGAGAGCACCAGGTTGTAGTCGCTGGTAAAAGCGACGCCGATCGACGGATCCTTCTTTGCCCTCGTCAACGCATACGAGCCGAGGATGTTGTAGCCGATCAGGTTTTCGCCGGACGAAATGCGTTCCATCATGGTGCCGGTCGAGCTTTGCATGTTCGCGCCGCGCGCTCCCATGGCCTTGACCAGGTCCCAGAAGGCCGGATTCAATTTCGCATCCTGATTGACCAGCATGAAGCCGACGCCGGA
>Ga0210402_10000603_pt1 | contig 39788 bp, 34 predicted proteins | sample IncBWC7MmetaG_FD_161055 | JGI IMG/M metagenome (GOLD analysis project Ga0210402, IMG submission 161055) | Forest soil microbial communities from Barre Woods Harvard Forest LTER site, Petersham, Massachusetts, United States - Inc-BW-C-7-M | ecosystem: Environmental > Terrestrial > Soil >...
CATGAGCGCACTCAAGATTGTGGCAATCCTTCTGATCGTGGCCGGCATCGCCGGACTGGTTTACGGAAAGTTCACCTATACGCAGGCAACGCATGAGGCCAAGCTCGGCCCCCTGGAGCTGTCGGTGAAGGAAAAGAAGACCGTCAACATCCCGCTCTGGACCGGCCTGGCCGCGATCGCCGCGGGCGTCCTGCTGCTGTTCGTGCGCCGGTCGACCCCATCCTGACGTGGAGCGCAGCGACACTGTCAGGATCTCCGGTCAGGCCGCGCGGGAGTTGCATATCGGCAAGGTCTGCGCGGTCGAACCGGAGATCCTGACCGCGTCGCTGCGCTCCACGTCAGGATGGGCGTTCGGGTGGCCCCCTTGACAAACCCGCCCCCACAACCCACATTGCCACTGTGATAGCTCTGTAGTACAGCTCAACAGGAGGCAACGTATGTGGCGCAAACTCCCTCTCTGGCTTCGCGCAATCCTTCTCGGACTCCTCGTCACCGGTGTGCCGACGATCATCTGGGCCATGCTCGCCGCGGTGAACCTGAAGCTCACGCCGCGGATACCCTGGTCCGTGCCGGCGATGACGGGCGTCCTCTGGCTCTACTGGCGCTACCTTCGCGGGGAGGGACCGCAGCCTCGCCTGGCGGCCTTTCGCAAGGAGCACCTGCGCGCGGTGGAGCTGAGTCCGCGCGTGTGGCGATGGTCGCTGCTGTCCGGTGGATCGGCGATCGCCGCGGTGTGGGCGCTGTTCGCGGCGCTGCGCGGGTTTCTGCACATCGCCAATGCGCCGGACGACCTCTCGCAGTTTCCCGTGTGGACGATCCTTGCGGCGCTGGTCATGGGCTCCGCGGTCGCCGGCGTAACGGAGGAGGCAGGCTTTCGCGGGTTCATGCAGTTGCCGCTCGAACGCGCCTACGGCCCGGTCATTGCGCTGGCCACGACCAGCGTGATCTTCACGCTCATCCATCTGACACACGGACCGGCCATCCTGCCGTTTCTGCCGTTTTTCATGGCGGCGGCGGTGATCTACGGCCTGCTGACGATCGTCACCGGATCGATCCTTCCGTCGATGACGCTGCATTTCGCCGGTGATGTCGTGCTGCTCACGTTGCGGTACATCGCCGCGCGTGAAGGAGCCATCAGCCCGGCAACGGGCGCAATCGCGGTTCGGCCGGCGATCGCGTTCCTGGTGCTGGCGGGGTTGAGCGCGCTGGCGTTCCGCGCTCTCACGCGAACATCGACGGGAGAGGCAATATCCGGCATGCTTCGGCCCACCGCGAGCGAGGAGCCTGCGCGGTAGAAGGTCTTGCGACACTGTCGGCGGAGCCTTGGGCAACCAACGCCGCCGGCCGTGCCGGCTTAGCACGGAGCAACGATGCTGTTTCGTCCCAATCCATCGTTAGGCGTCCCCATCTATCTTCAGTTGATGGAGCAGGTCAAACACGCCATCGAGACCGGCGCGCTGAGACCGGGAGAGCAGTTGCCCGGCATCCGTCCGCTTGCGGAGGAGCTCGTGATGAACCCGAATACCGTTGCCAAGGCCTACCGCGAGCTCGAGCACGAGGGAGTGATCGAGCTGCGCCACGGCGCGGGCGCGTTTGTCTCCGCGCAGCCGCGGACGAAGAAACTGGCCGAGGCCGTGCGCGATGCCCAGCCGGTGGTGGCGGCCACCGTGAAGCGCCTTCGCGCGCACGGACTGACCGACGAGGAGATCCGCCGTCTGTTTGAAGCGGAGCTGGCGGGGATGAGGACAGGAGGCCGGCGTGGCTGAGTCGTTGATCATCGAAACGGCGGACCTTCACAAGAGCTACGACGGCGTCGAGGCGTTGCGCGGCCTGACCCTCGGCGTCCCCGCCGGCTCCATCTACGGATTTCTGGGACGCAACGGCGCCGGCAAGACCACCACGATCAAGGTCCTGCTGGGTATGGCCCGGCCATCGAGCGGTCAGGCCCGCGTGTTCGGTTTGAATGTCGATAACCCTGAGATAAGGCGCCGCACCGGCTTCGTCAGCGAGGAGAAGGATCTCTACGACTACATGACCGTCGACGAGATGATCCGATTTACCGCGCCGTTCTTTCCGCGCTGGCGCGCCGACCTGCAGCAACGCTATTTCCGCAGGTTCGAGTTGCCGTCGAATCGGAAGATCAAAGCGCTCTCGCGCGGTACGCGCACGAAGCTGGCATTGCTGCTGGCACTCTGCCGCGGCGCGGATCTTCTCATCCTCGACGAGCCGACCTCGGGGCTCGATCCTGCCATGACCGAGGAGGTGCTGCAGGCGCTGGTGGCGCATGTCGCCGGAGAGGAGACCACCGTCTTCTTCTCCTCGCATCAGATCGCCGAGGTCGACCAGATCGCGGATCATGTGGCCCTCATCGACCGCGGACAGGCGGTTGTGACGGGAGCGCTCGACGATCTGCGCGAGAGCTACAGACAAATCCAGCTCGTTTTCGACGGCGACGCACCGCCGGCGACGTTTGGCGCGCCGGGCGTCGTGCGGGTGCGCCGCAAGGGCCGCATGCTCACGGTGATGTCGAGCGGAGGGACGGAGGAGATCGTCGAGGAAGCGCGGGCACTGCGTCCGCTGTCGGTGGAGGTCATCCCCGTCACGCTGAAAGAGATCTTTCTCGAAACCGTCGCCGGGGAGGAATGAACATGCTCTGGTACAAATCGTGGCTCGAGACCCGGTGGCGTTTCCTGATCGGCCTGATTCTGCTGATCTTCTCCGCCCTCTCCACCGTCTTCACCTATCCGCAGGTGTTGAAGCTTCTGCCGATGGTGCCGTCTCAGCTTAACGGGGAGATCGGACGCCGCATCCGCGAAGCGGCGGAGCTGGCGCGCGACTTTCGCGGCTACGTCTGGTCCGACTGGTTCCGCCAGAACCTGCCGGAGAAGTGGACGCTCTTCGCGGTATTGATCGGAACGGGCGGATTGCTGGCCCATTCATCCGGCGGAACGCTCTTCACCCTCTCCATGCCGGTGTCCCGCAAGCGGCTGCTTGGTATTCGGAACGCCACCGGACTCATCGAATTGTTCGTGCTGGCGTTCGTTCCGTCGCTGCTCATCCCGCTGTTCGCGCCGGCGATCGGACAACACTACGGCATCGGAAGCGCGGTGGTCCAGAGTGCCTGTCTCTTCATCGCCGGCTCCGTCTTCTTCAGTCTGGCGGCGCTGCTTTCGACGATGTTCACCGACATCTGGCGGCCGCTGCTGATCGCCCTCGGCGCAGCGATCGTGATCTCGCTCATCGAGCAGGCACCGCAGGTCCCGTTCGGCATCTTTCACGTGATGCACGGGGAAAGCTATTTCCGGCACGGTGCGTTGCCATGGGCGGGACTGCTGGCAAGCGCCGCGTTGTCAGTGGCCTTGCAGTATGGTTCGATGGTAAACATCGCGCGACGCGATTTCTAATGAAACCCCGAATCCTTCTCGCGCTTCTCTTTGTGACCATGACGGCCTCGGCCGCCGATCTCCGCGACGTCAAAGATCCCGCGAAGATCAAAGACCTCTTCCCGCGCACTGCGAAGCTCCGCATCGTTAACATCTGGGCAACCTGGTGCGTCCCATGCGTGGCGGAGATGCCGGAGCTGCGCGCGGTCGGCGCGGCCTTCGGTCCGGAGGTGGCGCTGGCGGGCGTGTCGATGGACGACATGATCCCCGGTGCGAAGCGCGAGAACGTAGCCGCTTTTCTCGACCGGCAGAAGATCCGTTACGTGAATGTTTACTACAACGGCAACGCAGACGACCTCTCCGACTATTACCGTTTCCAGGGAGAGATTCCCGTCACGATCGCCTTCGATGCCGCTGGCCGCGAGGTGTGGCGGCATCAGGGGGTCATCAAGAGTGCGAGCACGATTCCCGAATTGCGCAATCTACTGAGGAGGATGCCATGAAGAAGCTGTTCGTTTCACTCCTGCTGCTCGTTTCCGCGGCTGCCTGCATGAACGCCGACGAGCTGTCCATCGGCGCGGCGGCGCCGAAGTTCTCGCTGGTAAACGCCGTCGACGGCAAGACCGTCGCCTTTCACCCTGGCGACGGCAAAGTGTCGGTGGTGGTCTTCACCTGCAACCAGTGCCCGTACGCGAAGGCGTTCGAGCCGCGCATCATCGAGTTGGCCAGGCAGTATCAGGCCAAGGGGGTGGTGTTCTACGCCATCGATCCGAACGACGAATCGCAGTACGCCGTCGAATCCCTCGCGGAGATGAAGGCGCGCGCGACGGCGGAGGGCTACCCTTTCCCCTACCTGAAGGATGGCGACAGCAGCATCGCCCACGCCTACGGCGCGCGCGTCACGCCGCACGTCTACGTAATCGACGGCAGCGGAACGCTCCGCTACCGCGGCTACGTCGACGACAGCGCCAAACCGGAGGAGCGCCGCACCACCGGCCTGGCCAACGCCCTCGACGACCTGCTCGCCGGCAAAGCGGTGGCGAACCAGACCACGCGGGCGTTCGGCTGCACGATCAAGTGGAAGGCGTAGGGGACGCGTAGCGAACGGAGCGCTGGCGTCTCCGTGCAGTTGCTGGTCGAGCGGGGACGCGTGATACTCGTCAGCCATGCCACATCGGATTGCCGCGAGTTCCCCGTGGATACGAACTCCTCGACTCCTGCATCGAGTGCCGCTAACGTGAGCAGGTGCCACTGACCGCCGACGGAATTCTGGCAGCGTTTCGCGCGCTGAGCGACGAGCTCGGACGCCAGGGAGAGCGTGCCGACATTGCCGTCGTCGGCGGGGCTGCGCTGGTCCTGCTGTTTCGTGCTCGTGAAAGCACTAAGGACGTCGATGCGTATTTTCTTCGACCTGAGGCGTCTCTCATCCGGAGTGCGGCCACCGTCGTTTCGGCCCGGCTGGCGCTGCCCGACGATTGGCTGAATGACGGCGCGAAGGGTTACCTCGTCGGTATCTCCGAAGGCGCTGTCCTCTTTCACTCGACTTCGCTGACGGTACGATCCGCCGCCCTGCCGCAGCTGTTGGCGATGAAGCTGGCGGCCTGGCGCGATGCGATCGATCGTTCGGATGCAGAGCTGTTGCTCGCGCACATCGCCGGCTCGGCCGAGGAGATCTGGGCAGCGTTGCGGCCTTTCGTTCCACCCCATCTGCTAGACAAGGCTTCCTACGCATTTGAAGATCTCTGGGAGACGTTGCATGGACATCCGTGATCTCGTACACGCTCTGGTGCTTGGAGACCTGTTGACGGCCCGTCAATGGGTCACGGACGCGCATCGGCTGAATCTCGATTGGGAAACGATTCCCGAGCCCGCGGATTTGAACGAGAGGCACGCCGCGATTGCAGCCGGAATGGTGGAGCTGTTCGCGGAAAGAAGCGGAGCAACGGCACCGGAGTGGACGAGCAAGATCGGCGCTGTGCACGAGATGCTGATTCTCGATCCCGGGCTCGAGCGCATGCCTCGCTCGTTTGCACGCGCGATGGCAAACGGACCGGACGCGCTCCGCAAGCGAAATCTCGTGGCTCTGCCCGAGTTTCTCGAGGTCGCATGACGCGTCACGATTCTATAGAAAACACGTCAATCCGAAATGTCGCCGCTACGCGGCTCAAATTCCGGGATTCGATGTCCCAGCGCTCACGCGCTGGGCTACGTAGATTTCGCCGCTCCGCGGCTTATTGACATCGCGAGCAGCTCCCGTTCAAGGCGTCGGCACACTCTACGCAATAGAATCGCCGCGGTGAACGACCAGCCCCTCACTTCCGACCTCCTGCGCCGCATGAACGACTGGTGGCGCGCGGCGAACTATCTGTCGGTTGGGCAGATCTATCTGCTCGACAACCCTCTGCTCCGCGAACCTCTCACGCTCGAGCACACCAAGCCTCGGCTGCTTGGGCATTGGGGGACGACGCCGGGACTGAACTTCATCTACGTCCATCTCAATCGCATCATCAACGCGCGCGACGTGAACATGATCTACATCGCCGGGCCAGGTCACGGCGGGCCGGGGCTCGTCGCCAACACGTATCTCGAAGGCACCTACAGCGAGATGTATCCGCACATCTCCAACGATGCCGAGGGGATGCAGAAGCTGTTCAAACAATTCTCGTTTCCGGGAGGGATCCCCAGCCACGTGGCGCCGGAGACGCCGGGATCGATTCACGAAGGGGGTGAACTTGGATACTCGCTCGTTCATGCCTACGGCGCCGTCTTCGATAATCCCGATCTGATCGCCGCGTGCGTCGTCGGCGACGGCGAGGCAGAGACGGGGCCGCTCGCGGCGAGCTGGCACTCGAACAAGTTCCTCAATCCGGTCGACGACGGCGCGGTGCTGCCGATCCTTCACCTGAACGGCTACAAGATCGCCAATCCGACCGTCCTTGCTCGCATCCCCGGCGACGAGTTGCGCGACCTGCTCATCGGATACGGATACAAACCCTACTTCGTCGAAGGCGATCAGCCCGAGACCATGCATCAGTTGATGGCATCGACGCTCGATACGGTGTTCGACGAGATCGCCAGCATCCAGACCACTGCGCGCACGAGCGGCTTCACGGCGCGGCCGGCCTGGCCAATGATCGTCCTGCGGTCTCCGAAGGGGTGGACGGGGCCGAAAACGGTCGACGGCAAGCAGACCGAAGGCTCCTGGCGATCGCACCAGGTCCCCTTCGCCGACCTGGCGAAGAAGCCGGAACACGTGACCCTTCTCTCCGACTGGATGAAGAGCTACAAAGCCGAGGAGCTCTTCGATGAGAAGGGAACGCTGCGCGAGGAGATCGCCGAGCTGGCGCCGAGAGGTGAGCGGAGGATGAGTGCGAATCCGCATGCGAACGGCGGCCTGCTCCTGCGAGACTTGCGCATGCCCGACTTTCGCGACTACGCCATCGAGGTGAACGCACCTGGAACGGAGCTGGCGGAAGCGACGCGGATCACCGGCGGCTTCCTGCGCGACATCATCAAGGCGAATCCCAAGAACTTCCGCATCGTCGGACCGGACGAGACGGCCTCGAACCGGCTCGACGCCGTCTTCGAGATTACCGACCGCGTCTTCACCGGAACGATCCTGCCGACCGACGACCACATCGCGCGCGAAGGCCGGGTGATGGAGGTGCTCTCCGAGCACTTGTGCCAGGGCTGGCTGGAAGGCTACCTGCTCACCGGTCGGCACGGCTTCTTCTCCTGCTACGAGGCCTTCATCCACATCATCGACTCGATGTTCAATCAGCACGCGAAGTGGCTGAAGACCACGCGGCACATTCCGTGGCGCCGGCCCATCGCCTCGCTCAACTACCTGCTGACGTCGCACGTCTGGCGGCAGGACCACAACGGCTTCAGCCACCAGGACCCCGGCTTCATCGATCATGTCGCCAACAAGAAGGCGGAAGTGGTGCGCGTCTATCTGCCGCCCGACGCGAACACGCTGCTCTCCGTCGTCGACCACTGTTTGCGCAGCCGCAACTACGTGAACGTGATCATCGCCGGCAAGCAGCCGGCCCTTCAGTACCTCGGCATGGACGCCGCGGTGAAGCATTGCAGCGCCGGGATCGGGATGTGGGACTGGGCCAGCAACGACGGCGACTCCGAGCCCGACGTGGTGATGGCCTGCGCCGGCGACGTGCCGACGCTGGAGACGCTGGCCGCCGTATCGATCCTGCGCGGGCGCATTCCGGAGCTGAAGATCCGCGTCGTCAATGTCGTCGATCTCATGACCCTGCAGCCGCCAAGCGAACATCCGCACGGGCTGTCGGACCGCGACTTCGATTCACTCTTCACCACCGGCAAACCGGTCATCTTCGCCTACCACGGCTACCCCTGGCTCATTCACCGGCTCACCTACCGGCGGAGCAACCACGACAACCTGCACGTGCGCGGATACAAGGAGGAAGGGACGACGACGACACCGTTCGACATGACGGTGCTGAACGACCTCGACCGCTTCCACCTCGTCATCGACGTCATCGACCGCGTCCCCGGGCTGGCCGCGCGCTGCGAGCATGTGAAGCAGGACATGCGCGACAAACTGGTCGAGCACCGGCAGTACGTTTGCGAGCATGGGGACGATATGCCGGAGGTGAAGGATTGGACGTGGGCATAGGTTCCATCCTGCGGCGCAGCGCGCAGGATCTCCGGCGGCACCGCGCTGAGGTAACGTAAGGGACCGCGTCCTTGATTGACACCGTGCCTTGCCACCGAAGATCCTGCGCGCTTCGCCGCAGGATGGAACCTTCAGCATGAACATCCTCGTCCTCAACCCCGGCAGCTCATCGCTGAAATCGGGCTTCTTTCGCATGCCGGAAGAGCTCGCGATTCCCGGTACGGCACCGACGGTCGCAGGGCTACTCGCCACAGCTCCGGACCCCATCGATGCCGTCGGCGTACGCGTGGTCCACGGCGGATCGCGCTACGAGAGTCCCACCATCGTTGATGACGACGTCCTGGCGGAGATCCGCAACCTGGCCGAGCTTGCGCCGCTGCACAATCCGCTGGCGGCCGGCGTGATCGAAGAGGTGCGCGGCGCACTGCGCGGCGTTCCGATCGTGGCCGTGTTCGATACTGCTTTTCATCAGACCCTGCCGCCGGTGGCATTCACGTATGCCGTCCCTTCCGAGCTGGGCGTGCGCCGCTTCGGGTTTCACGGCATCTCGTACTCGTACGTCTCGAAGCGCCTCCACGCCCTCAACGTGGCCCTCAACGGGGGCTCCCGTCTCATCGTCGCCCACCTCGGCAACGGCGCCAGCGTCTGCGCCATCCGCGACGGACGCAGCGTCGACACCAGCATGGGCTTCACGCCGATGGAAGGATTGGTGATGGGAACGCGCGCCGGCGATCTCGACCCCGGCGTCATCCTCTATCTGTTGCGAAAGGGAAGGACGGAGGCCGATCTCGACGATCTTCTCAATCACCGCTGCGGGCTTCGCGGCGTATCGGAGACCAGCGGCGACGTCCGTGAGCTGGAAAGCGCCGCTGCCGCGGGCGATACCAGAGCCTCGCTGGCCCTCGATCTCTTCGCTTATCGCGCCGCCGGGTACATCGCGTCGTACTGCGCGGCGATCGACGGCGTCGACGCAATCGCCTTCACCGCCGGCATTGGCGAGCATTCCGCCTCGATGCGCAAACGCATCTGCGGCCGTCTGGCGTTTCTAGGAGTCGTACTCGACGAAGCCGCGAACGATGCGCCGTCGAAGGAGGAGCGACGCATCAGCTCCGGCAGCGTAGCCGTCTGGGTGATTCCAACGAATGAGGAGCTGGAGATCGCGCGGGGAGTGTGGGAGGTTCTTGGCGCGTGATGATGGCCACGCGCGGCTGCGCCGCTGGGCACAGACAAGAGTGTCTGTGCCACATTAGCCGCTGCTTATTGGCCAACAGTCTCTGCCGAACCACGAGGCCTGAGCCGTGGGACACTATGGCACAGACACTCTTGTCTGTGCCGGCTCTCGGCAAAATCTCACGCCGTCGCCGGCATCGCGATCCGCGCGATCTCATCGACGAGCTGGAAGGGATCGATCGGTTTCGAGAGGTAGGCCTCGAACGTGCGCCGCTCGCTGGGGTTCGGCGTGAATGCCGAGAGGGCCACGATCTTGAGCTTGGGGCCGTAGTCTCGTTCCCGCAGGGCGCGGGTGAAGGCATAGCCGTCCATTACCGGCATGGCGATATCGGTAATCACCACATCGGGTCTGTGCCGGTCGATCGCCTCGAGCGCGGCGCTCGCGGAATCAAACGCGGTGACCGTCGCACCGGCCGCGCGGAGTACGGTCATGATCATCTTGCGCGATTCCTCCTCATCCTCGACCAGGTCGATCTCGATGCCTCGCAACCGGTCGCGATGCAGGAACGTGTCACCGAATGAGCTCCGGACTGCCCCCTCACTGCCGCTCACGGCATGAACCGGCAGCGTCACGATGAACGTCGTCCCTTTGCCGAGCCCCTCGCTCTCCGCCTGAACCGTTCCTCCATGCGCCTCGGTGATGTAGCGGACGATGGAAAGGCCGAGCCCGAGGCCGCCGTGGACCCGCGTCCGCGGCGACTCGGCCTGACGGAACGGCTCGAAGATGTGCGGCAGAAACTGCAGATCGATCCCCTCGCCATTGTCGGCGACGGAGATCTGGATGTGCGACGCCGTGCGCTGCGCCGAAACCTTCACGGCCCCTCCCCGCGGCGTGAATTTCACCGCGTTGGAGAGCAGGTTCCAGATCACCTGCTGGAGCCGGGTGGCATCGGCGACCAACCGGCCCAGGTTCGGCGGGAGCGATGTGGTGATGCTGATCTGTTTCGCCTGCGCCGTTGGATTGGCGGCGTCGGCCGCATCCTTGATCACCTGCCCGATATCAATTGCCTCCGGGGTCAGACGCAGCTTGCCGGAAACGATCCGCGAAACGTCGAGGATGTCGTCGATCAGGCGCGCCTGAAGCTGGGCACCGGCGGCGATCGAGGCGATGGCCTCCTGGAACATCGAATCACCGGGGTCCAGCGCCGGCAGGATCCGCGACCAGCCGAGAATCGACGTCATCGGCGTGCGGAGCTCGTGAGAGAGCGTCATCAGGAACTCGTCCTTGGCGCGGTTGGATTCCTGCGCCACGCGATACGAAGCCTCGGCATGACGGCGTTCTTCTTCCGCCTGAACCCGGGCCTCCCGTTGTTCGAGCAGAGCACGTTGTATCTCCTCGGCCTCTTTGCGGTCGGTGATGTCGCGGGTCACTTTCGCGAAGCCGCGCAGCTCTCCTCCGGCATCGTGAACGGCGGTGATGACAACGTTCGCCCAGAACCGGCTGCCGTCCTTGCGCACCCGCCACCCCTCGTCTTCCACGCTCCCGTGCTCGCGGGCGATGGCCAGCTCATGCTCCGGCTTCCGGCTCCTCTTGTCTTCCTCGGTGTAGAACGTGGAGAAATGGCGGCCGATGATCTCGGAAGGGGCATATCCCTTGATTCTCTGAGCCCCCTCGTTCCATGTGGCGATGTTTCCCTCAGGATCGAGCATGAAGATGGCGTAGTCGCGGACAGCGGACACAAGCAGCTGAAAAATCTCGGCGCTCTGCCGGAGCTCCTCTTCACTCTTGCGATGCATCCCCTCTTCGGGCTGGGGGTCGGAGTCTTCCGTATCGCCACGGGACAGAGTCATCGGCACGGCACCATCAGCAACAGCGCAACCGGAATCATAAGTACGAAGTATCGCCTTTCTTCGGTGTCTTGCGATCCGAGTCAACCAGATAGTGCATGATTCGAGCCGAATGATACGAACCATCACTGCCACCGAATACGTAACGCCTCTACGCGAAGGGGGCTCGTTGCCCGCGATCGTCAACGGCGACGATGACGGCACGTACGTCGTCAAGTTCCGCGGCGCGGGGCAGGGCGTGCGCGCGCTCGTGGCCGAGCTGGTCTCCGGCGAGATCGCGCGGGCGGCCGGCCTGCCGGTGCCTGAGATCGTCTTCGTGCAACTCGACGGACGGATGGCCAGGACGGAGCCCGATGCCGAGATCCAGGAGCTGCTGGAAAAAAGCGAAGGGCTGAACATCGGCCTCGACTATCTCCCCGGCTCGATCACCTTCGACCCGCTCATCGACCGGCCGATGCAAGGCAAGGCACGACTGGCATCTTCGATCGTCTGGTTCGACTCGCTGGTGACGAACGTCGACCGCACGCCGAAGAACACGAACCTGCTGGTCTGGCACCGCAATCTCTGGATGATCGATCACGGCGCGACGCTGATCTTTCATCACAACTGGAGCGATGACGTTCTCAAGCGCAGCCGAAAGCCGTTCCCGCAGATCAAGCATCACGTTCTGCTGCGCTGGGCGTCGGAGATTCGTCACGTCGATTCTGAGCTGGCGGCCATGCTGACGCCTGAGGTCATCGGCCGGATTCTCGACGCCATTCCTGACGACTGGCTTGGTGACGAGCCGCGTTTTGCCAACGTGAAAGAGCACCGCGACGCGTATCGTGACTACCTGCTTCATCGCCTGGAATCGCCGCGACACTGGATGGAGGATGCCGCTGATGCGCAAGCGCTATCCGTTTGACTACGCCATCGTCCGCGTCGTCCCGCGCGTCGACCGCGGCGAGTTCCTCAACGCCGGCGTCATCCTCTTCTCCTCGACCGCCGCCTTCCTCGGCGCCCGCGTCGGCTGCGATCACCACCGCCTGAGGGCGCTCGCGCCGGACATCGACATCGCCCTCGTCGACAGTTACCTCGATACCATCCCCAAAGTGTGCGCCGGCGGCCCCGAAGCCGGCTCGATCGGCGCCCTCCCCCAACGCGCTCGCTTCCACTGGCTCGTGGCCCCGCGCAGCACGATCATCCAGCCCTCGCCGGTGCACTCGGGGGTGAGTCACGACCTGGAGGGGGTGCTGGAGAGCTTGTTCGACAAGTTGGTGCGGCCGCCGGGGTGAGGGGTTGTCGGTTGTAGGTTGTCAGTTATTAGTTGTTCGTGACCGGTCCGGAGGGTGCGATGACCGGTGTCATCGATGGCAAGATCGGTGTCATTGATGACAAGCACCGTGTCATCGATGACAAGATCTGCGTCACTTATGACAAGATAAGTGTCATCAATGACAAGCGCGGCGTCATCAATGACAAGATGAGAGTCACTTATGACAAAATAAGAGTCACTTATGACGAGATCGGTGTCATCGATGTCAAGATAAGAGTCACCTATGACAAGATCGGCGTCACAGACGACAAGATTAGTGTCACTGATGACAAGATCAGTGTCATCGATGGCTTCAATCTGGACATCGATGACGGGAGTCTTCGAATGTGTTCATTCTCCGAACATCGCGCTGAGGTCGCGGTAGCTGACCGCCTCCTCGGCGAAGGAGAACGTGCCCTGCTCCTTCATCTCCTTTGCGGCGCGGAGGAACGCGCCGAGGGCGGCGCGGGAGAGGGCGCTGCCGACGCTGATCCGCTTGACTCCGAGGGACGTCAGATCGGCCAGACTCAGGGGGACGCCCTGCAGTCCCATCACCACATTCACAGGACGGTCGACGGCACGGACAACCGCGGCGATGTCGTCGCGGCTTCGGAGCCCGGGGGCGTAGAGGACGTCGGCGCCGGCTTCCTGGTAGGCCTGCAGGCGGCGGATGGTGTCGTGGATGTCCGCTCTTCCGACGAGAAAGTTCTCGGCGCGCCCGGTCAGCGTGAATGGAAACGGCAGCGCGTGCGCAACCTCGGCCGCGGCGCGGATTCGCTCGACGGCGTGGACATGCTCGTAAATCGGATCGCCAGGACGTCCCGTCGAGTCTTCGATTGAACAGCCCGCGAGGCCGGTTGCCGCGGCCAGCCGGATAGTCTCGGCCACTGTCTCAGGATCATCGCCGAAGCCGCTCTCGAGATCGGCGCTGACCGGAAGCGGGGTGGCGACCACGATGGCCGCGGCGTGCACCATCATCTGCTCGCGGCCGACGGTGTTGTCCCGCTGGCCGAGTGAAAATGCATAGCCGGCGCTGGTCGTCGCCAGCGCCTCGAAGCCGAGGTGGGCCAGCAGACGGGCGGTACCGGCATCGAACGGATTGGGGATGATGAACGCGCCATCGCGCTCGTGGAGTGCACGGAAGATTCTTCCCTTGTCGGCCTGCGTGACACTCATGATGTTCCTCCTGCTGGAATGCCGAACGTTCCGCCGACCACTTCGGCGAAGGTCCGCTCCTCACGAAGGATGAACCGTTTCGTCTGGGCCATGGCGAAATTCTCGCGCGATTCGGGATCCGACCGCAGCCGGTTCCGATAGGCCTCATAGGACGCGAGGCTGTCGAACGCGATCAAGCCCCAGGCGATGTCGTTCGTCCCCTCGTGGGGAAGGAAGTAGCCGATGAGATGGCCTCCGCATCGCGGAATGATACGGCCCCAGTTCCCGGCGTACTCCCGGAAGCTCTCGCGTTGAAAAGGATCGATCTGATAGCGGATGAAGCAGGTGATGGTCACAGGTCCTCCTGAATGTTTGCGCAGGTACAATTCTCGCAGCCGCCGCGCAACCTTGCTTCGTCGACGGTCGAAGTGTTGCTGGGTGGAACGAACGACTTGAGCTCACGCGGAGACGCGGAGGAGATGACGAAAAACGTCTTTCTCAGCGAGCTCCGCGCCTCCGCGTGAATCCCCAGGCCAGAAGCACACGCCACTGTATGGGTTAGGCACGGGGGGCACAGACAGGAGTGTCTGTGCCACATTCGACCCTGCGAGACCCAGCACTTCTGCCAATACTGACGGCCGATGTGGCACAGACACTCTTGTCTGTGCTTCTTCTAGGGCGATCCCCCCTTCTTCCCCAGCAGCGAGATCAGCCCGTCCGACAGCGTGCCGCGCCACTGTTGGTAGTCGTGTCCGCCGTCAAGCTCGCGGTAGTCGACGTCGTATCCCTTCATCTGAAGGACGTCGCGCAGCTCGCGATTCGATCCCAGCATGGCGGCGCCGAGGTCGTAACGGCCGATGCTGAGGTAGAAACGGATCGGCAGTTGCTTCTCCCGTTTGAACATCTCGATCAGCATCCCCGTCTCGCGTGGATAGGGCGGCCTGACGTTTTGCCAGTCGCTCGTGACCCAATACGCGCCCGATTGCGAGAGAACGTTGCCGATGGCCTCGGGATGGTTGAAGGCGCACCAGCCCGCGGAAAAGCCTCCCAGGCTCGATCCGGCGACGACGACGCTGCCGGCTCCGGGCAGGATCGCATAGTGCGCGCGCGCCCACGGCACGACTTCGCCGGCGACGAAATCGGCGAACGGCTTGCTTCCGGTGAGGTCGCGATTCCGCTTCCCCATCGTCCAGATCAGCACCGCCACCGTCGGACCGATTCTCTTCGTCGCGATCAGATTGTCGAGGATGACCGGCGCCGGAATCGCCGAATCTTCACCACCGGGCTTTCCGCCATACGTGACGCCGTCGAAAATGATCAGCAGGTTGCATGGCACCTTTCCGTCGTATCCCGCGGGCGTATAAACACTCACCGTGCGCTCCTCGGATAGGATCGTGCTCTTGATCGTGGCCTGAGCCGTGTTCCCTTTCGGAACACCTTCTCTGGCCACGATGTCCGGCTGCTTTGGTGCATCCGGCATCTCGAGCAGCCATGGACCGCTCTGAACGGCCTCGGCGATCTCCACTTCACCGTTCGGTCCCGAACGGTGCACCTCGCGAAGGGTGAACGAGTATTCAAACCGTGCATCGTTCGCAACCAACTGCGTCCCGAGAAAGAGATTCGTCCTTCCCAGCCGCCGCATGACCACGCCGAAGTCCGGCCCGCCGTACAGAACGACTCTCTCCGTGTCGCGGTCGCCCGGGCAGACGTACGTGATACGCGTTTCCGATGCGCCGGCGGGAGTTGCGTCGATCACCGGCGTCTTCCCCTTGCGTGCGGCGACGAATCGGTCGGCGGCGGTGGGGTCGGTGATCGATTCCTCCCACAGATCGAAAAGAGCTTTCACCGGGTACGCCTGCCGGGCCTGCCGCCTGGCGTTGGCCGCGGGTGAAACCACCTGCTCGATCTTCACGGCGTACCGTCCCGGCCTGGCGTTCCTGTCCGCGGCATGAACGACGAACCGGTAGGTGCCACCGTGCGACGCCGTCACATCGATCGGCTCGGCGCCTTTCTCGCCATTCGCACTGTCGAGGTGCGCGATCTGCTGCCGGTCCGGCCCAAAAACGTCGATGACCAGATCGACGCCGTCCTGATCGATCTCACCAATGATCGCCGCGCCGCTGTCGAGGTCCGCGATATAGACATGCTCGTCCGGCGGATCGAGTGACCGTTCCAGAATCATTCCCTGACTGAGGACGGTGCTCCCGACCGATTGCCCCGCCGCGCTTGCGGCGAATAGAAGCACGGATACCGCACACCCCAAGCTCCCGAGCGCATGCCGGAATCGGATTGTCATGACGTCTCCCTTCTGTGAGTAGCTTCACATGAGACGCTGTTCGCACGACAAGGTTTGATGATCAACGATTGGGTTTCCGGGTCTCGGCGGGGTGTCTCTTTCTTACACCGCGAAACCGCGCAACCCCGCGACCGCGAGACCGCGACACCCGCAACCGCGTTACTTCTGGCACACTTCGTTCGTACTCTGCACGATATGACGCGACTTCTTCCTGATCCCGAGCTCGACCGGTTGGTTCGTGAGCTCAATGAGCACGAGGCGGCAGCCGAGGCCGTTAGTCGCTCGCCGTGGCCGGCGGCGCAGGTGCCGAGCGGTAATCCGCTGGAGGCATTGCTGATCGACGTCGCGCGGCGCGGGGCGAGCGATCTGCTCATCATCGCCGGCGCGCCGCCGGTGTTCCGCGTCGGAGGCCACCTCCTGCGCGGCGCGGGGGCACCGCTCTCGGGCGATGACGTGGCCGCGCTGCTCGACACATTCCTTACGCCGCGCGTCCGCGAACGGATCGTCAACGACGGCGCGGTCGACTTTTCGCTGCGGCTGGCCGCACCGGCGGAGGTCGTTGAGCGCACCTGGCGCTTCCGCGTCAATATCCACCGCCAGCGCGGGACGTTTGCCGCCGCCATCCGCGCCTTGCCGCTGACGGTCCCGACGATCGCCGAGCTGAATCTCCCACCAATCCTCGGTGAGCTGGTCAAGCCGACCCGCGGTCTGGTCCTCATCTGCGGCCCGACCGGAGCGGGGAAGACCACGACTCTGGCGGCGATGATCGGGGCCATCAATCGCGCCGAGTCCCGGCACGTCATCACCATCGAAGATCCGATCGAATATGAGCATCGCAATGCCCAGTCGGTCATCGAGCAGGTGGAGGTTGGCCGCGACGCTCCTTCCTTCGCCTCGGCACTGCGCTCGGCGCTGCGCCAGGATCCCGATGTCGTCCTGGTCGGCGAGATGCGCGATCTGGAGACGGTGGCCACGGCCCTGACGGCCGCCGAGACCGGGCACCTCATCCTCTCCACGCTGCACACGAGCGATGTGGCGCAGGCCATCCACCGCATCGTCGATGTCTTTCCGCCCGGCCAGCAGACGCAGATCCGCCAGCAGCTTTCGTTGAGCCTGAACGCCATCGCCGTCCAGCAGCTCCTCCCCGCCTCGGTGGGCAACGGACGCGCCGTGGCCGTGGAGCTGTTGCTGGCCAACGCCGCCGTTCGTAATCACATCCGCCGCGACAAGATGGAGAACCTCATCAGCGAGATCACCCTCGGTAAGCGGCAGGGGATGATCTCCATCGAGGATTCGCTGGCGAGACTTGTGCGGAAAGGCGTCATCACGCTGGACGATGCCCGGATTCGCTCGGCACGGCCCGAAGAGCTGGAGAGCCAGCTGAGAACTTAGTCACGCGTCCAAACATTGGTCCTGCCAAGCACCGGCACAGACAAGAGTGTCTGTCTGTGCCACATTGGATCCGGCGGAGACTCCATACTTCAGCAACTACCGACGGCCGATGTGGCACAGACAGGCACAGACACTCTTGTCTGTGCCGGTTCGTCACGAATCGAGATCGCAAGCCCCAGAGGTTGTCGCGTAGCGCACGTACAAACGTCCAGTCTCCAGCGTTCCGTTGCTACCTCTGAAACGCGTAACTCAACTTGAAAAACAACTGCCGGTCGGAGAGGAGGAAACTGCGGCGGTAGATGCGGTTGGCGGGATTGGTATTGTCGACCTCCTCGTTCACGTCGCGGATGTCGCCATAGCCGAGGTAGAGGACGCTCTGCCAGTTCACCTTGTAGGCGAAGAGAAACTGTGAAGAGAGGTTGCCACTGCGCAGCGGAAGGTCGATGCCGTAGATCAGCGGGTTCTGGCTCGTGCGCTGATTCTGCACGACGGCACGGATGAACATCTGCGGGGAGATCATGTACTGCGCGCGCAGGCGCTCGACCTGCGCGGTGAAGAGGCGGCCTTCCGCGCCCGTCTGGGCAGTTTCATTCAGCCACTGCAGGATGTCGGTGGTCGTCACGGTCAGGCGAGAGGTCGGCCGGAGCTGCGCGCTGAAATTGATCAACGCGCCGTGGCCGAGGCGGTTGTTGGTGAAATCGATGTCCTGACCGACCCAGCCCTGAAATGAAACCTGGGGAATGAGGCGGCTCACGGAGAACTGAAAGGTGTAGTTGAGCTGATTGCGGGTCAGGACCTTCCCATCGTTGCGGAAACTCTCGTTCCAGAACTTGATCTGCGTGAAGGAGCGGAACTTGCCGTCGGCGCCGAACCCGGCCCCGCGGAGACGGTAGAGCATCGAGCCATCCTGCTCGGAGTCGTACTCCGCCATGGCGAACGTCCGCTCGCGGCTGAAGAAGCCCTTCGGGTGGATGGTGTAGCCGGCCTCGCCGTAGTTGGCGCGGTAGCCGACCTGGGGAACGAAACCCTGATCGGCGCGGAAGTCGTTGCCGTAGTCCTTGAACTCGGAATAGAGATCGAGCTTCGGGGTCGAATGCGACCACCAGAGATCGGAACCGAACGACGACATCTTGCGCCCGTCCCACTCGCTGGCCAGGTCAGGACGGTTGGGGGTGAGGCTCTGGCTGACGAGGAACTGGCCGGTGAGGGTCTCGGTCTCGTTCGGCTTCCACTGGAAGTCGGGGCCGAAGACGCGGTTGTGGGCGCCTCCTTCGTATTCGCGGTCGGTGAATAGGAAGCTGGCGAACGACTTGCCGCCGAAATCGTGACGCCAGCGGCCGATGGCGTCGGTCGCGCCGAAGTCCTGGTTGGCGAACGTCGAGCCGGTAGGCGACGGGATGATGACCGACCCGCCGCCGCGGTCCTGCGCCACGAGCAGGGTGTAGCTGTCGTGGCCGTTGTTGCCGGAGTCGCGCAGACCCCATCGCGGCGAGGTGATGGTGCGGGTGTAGACGGCCTGAATCGGCGTGGAGAAGAGCTCGACGCGCTCGAGGAAGAAGGGCCGTTTCTCGGGGAAGAAGATGGCGAAGCGCTGGTTGGTGGAGATCGCCGCGGTATCCGATTCGACCTGCGAGAAGTCAGGATTGACGGTGGCATCGATGGCGGTGTGCTCGTTCGGCGTGTACTTCACGTCGAGGCCGCCGTCGCCTTTGGCCGGACGATTGAGAAGGGTGCTGCCGTTGCCACGCAGAGTCCCCTCTTCTTTCGCCGACACGTACGGCGCAACCACGATGTGGCCGCCGGTCGGCAGACCCTCGAAGCCGCTGACCTTGTTGAAATTGCAAACGAAGCAATTCGCGCCGCGCGGCAATTTGTGGTCGAAGATCTGGTAGCGCCGCTCGCGCGGCATGTTGCGGTAGAGAATGATCCCCCACACCTGCGGGGTCTTCTGCTGGTATCGAAGCGATGAGAAGGGGATTCGCAGCTCGAGGATCCAGCCGTCGGGCGTTCGCTTCACCGCCGAGTCCCAGAAAAGGTCGGGCGACGAGTCCTCATTGCCGCTGGCGTCGTCCTGGCTGGCGTCGTACTGCGTACCGGCGGCGTTGACGAAGAACTCCATGGCCGTCTTGCCGTCGTTGCGCGTGTCGAGGATGACGCCGGCGAAGTCGTCGCTGTTGCCGCTGATGCCGTCGTGGTCGCCGAGCTGCGCCCGGATGTCCGCGGGGTTGTCGAACGAATGGATGGCCGCGTAAAAGAAACGGTCGTCGTAGGTGATGTAGCCGACCGTCTTCACCTTCGGCTCTGTGTTGTCGCCGGGATTGGTCTCGTACCACGTCTCGGACGTGAGCGCGCCCTGCCACCCGGGATCGGAGAGATCGCCGTCGATGGTGATCGGCCCTGCGGCACGGTGGATCGTCCGCGCCGGCGCCGCATCCTCGGCGTAAACGGAGGAGGCGGCGACGAAGACGAAAAGGAGGGTGGCAACGAAGCGGTACACGGAGCCTTGAGACGCAGCGGATGGAGGAAAGTTAGCCTTCGTTCGCATGTTGCGGGAGTGATACGAAGGAGTTCGTAAGAGGTTGCGTTGGTTGCTGGGTTGCTGAGTTGCTGGGTTGCGCGGTCTCACGGTTGCGCGGTCTCGCGGTGGGAAACTCAACTAAGGTCTGAGCAAGTTGCGACCCCGAGACCGCGCGACCCCGAGACCGCGCAACCGCGAGACCCAGCAACTCAGAAACTCAGAAACCCAGCAACCCTGTAAGCAACTCCACCGCTTCCCCCGCGTCGACGGGCGGCGAAAAGTAGAAGCCCTGCGCGTAGTCGATGCCGAGGTCGCGCATGCGCTGGACCTGGTCGGCGCTTTCCAGACCTTCCACGGTCACGTCCATACCGAGGATGCGGGCAAGCGTACTGATCGTGCGGACGATCTCATCATCGATCTCATGACTGCGTCGATCGCCGTTCGTGGAGATGAAGGAGCGGTCGATCTTGAGGGTGTCGAAGGGAAACTGGCGGAGAGAGCTGAGCGACGAGTAGCCGGTGCCGAAGTCGTCGAGACTGATGCCGACGCCGGTCGCGCGCAGCCGTTCCAGCAGTTCCGCCGCGGCCTCGGGGTTCTCGATGACCACACTCTCGGTCACTTCGAGATGCAGCCGACCGGGATCGACACCGCTCTCGTCCAGCGCCACGGCGATGTGCTCGAGCAGGTTGGGTTGCAGGAATTGCTTCGCGGAGAGGTTGACGTGCATGTGCAGCGATTCGTTGTCGGGATAGCGCTTCTGCCATTCCGCGAGCTGGCGCAGCGCTTCGCGCAGGACCCACTGGCCGATCGGCAGAATCAACCCCGTCTCCTCGGCGATGGGAACGATTTCATCCGCGGCCACGAGCTCGTCGCCCCTCTGCCAGCGGAGCAGCGCCTCGAATCCCATCACCTTCGCGGTGAGGAGCGACACGATCGGCTGGTAGTGAACGCGCAGCTCCCCGCGCTCGATCGACCGCCGCAGCTCCGTCTCGAACTTCAGCAGTTTGACGGCGCGGTCGTGCATGGTCTTGTCGAAGACCTCATGGATTCCGCGGCCGCGTGATTTGGCGCGGTACATGGCGATGTCGGCATCGCGAAGGACGTCGTGCGGCCGTTCGTAGCCTGTGACGCTCAGCGCGATGCCGATGCTGGCGGTGGTGAAGATCTCGTTCTCGCCGACGCGGAAGGGAACGCGCAGCGCTTCCTGGATGCGCTCGGCCGTGCGTACAGCGTCGGCGAGGTGATCGATCTCGAGAAGGATGGTGAATTCGTCGCCGCCGAGGCGGGCTACCGTATCGGTCGCGCGCAAGGCAATGCGCAGCCGTTCGGCGACGCTGATGAGTAGCAGATCGCCGGGCGCATGTCCGAGGCTGTCGTTCACGACCTTGAAGCGATCGAGGTCGAGAAAGAGGACAGCGAACTGGTGTCCCGAATGGCGGCGCGTGCGCTCCATCTGCCGGCCGAGGCGGTCCATGAATAGGGCGCGGTTCGGCAGGCCGGTGAGCGCGTCGTGAAAGGCATCGTGCGTGAGCCGGTCGATGGCCACCTTACGGTCGGTGATGTCGGTCTGCGATCCGGCGATACGCGTCGCGGCGCCGGAGGCGTCGCGGACGGCTACGCCGCGCGCCAGCATCCAGCGATACTCGCCGCCGTTGCAGCGCATACGGTGCTCGTGCTCGATGCTCGGCGTGGCACCGTGGCGGTGGGCATCGATGTCGGCGCGGAGCTGGCCCACATCGTCCGGGTGCACGCGCGAGAACCATTCGTCAGGCGAATCGCTGATCTCACTCTCCGGGAATCCCAGCATCTCTTTCCAGCGGCCGGAGTAGTAGACGGTGTCGGCGCCGAGGTCCCATACCCAGAGTCCGTCGTTGGCGCCGCGGGCGGAGAGGGCGTAGCGTTCCTCGCTCTCGCGAAGCGCTTCCAGCGTACGGTTCTGCTCGAGAGAATAGCGGATCGACCGCTCCAGAATCTGGGAATCGATCTGGCCTTTGACCAGATAGTCGGCCGCGCCGGCCTGCATCGCGGCGATGTCGACGTCGCCGTCGCCCTGACCGGTGAGCAGGATGATCGGGCGGAGGCAGCCGGCGGCGCGCGCCTCGCGCAGAACTTCCAGGCCATCGTGCTCGCCGAGGCGGTAATCGACGAGATAGACATCATGCTGCCCCTTGCCCATCGCATCGAGTGCCTCGTCGAACGAGGTGACCCAATCGAGGGCGAAGCGGGTTCTGCGGCTGTCGGTGAGAAGGTCGCGGGTAAGGACGTAATCGTCTTCGTCGTCTTCGACCAGCAGAAGCCGGATCTCCCGGGTGCCGATCAACGCGGGGGCACTCCCGGGGGTAGCTCGACGATCTCGATCCAGTAGCGGCCGATTTCTTTCATCACCTCGACCAGATCGTTGAAGTGGACCGGCTTGGTGATGAATGAATTCGCGCCGAGGTCGTACGTCCGGTAGATGTCCTCCTCGGCCTTTGACGTCGTCAGGACGATGACCGGGATGCGGCGGAGCTGCGGATCGGCCTTGATCTCGCGCAGCGCCTCGCGTCCGTCTTTCTTCGGCATGTTGAGATCGAGCAGGATGAGACCGGGCGCCGGTGCCGAGGCAGGATCGGCGTACCGGCCACGTTGGTAGAGGTAGTCGAGCAACTCCTCTCCGTCCTCGACGAAGCGGAGATCGTTGACCACCCGGCTCTCGGCAAGGGCGTCGGACGACAACATGCGGTCTTCTTCGTCGTCGTCCGCGAGAAGAATAACGATCGGTTTTGCGTGTGCGGCCATGAGTTCCTTTGCTTTGCTCGTGAATTCGTCTGCGCGTGGATGAGTAGATTAGTGGATCAGGACCCGCAGCTCATTGATCCATGATCCACTGATCTACTGATCCACCTTGTGCCTCACCGGCAACGTAACCACAAACCGTGCCCCTGCCCCCGGCACGCTGTTCGCCTTGATCTCGCCGCCGTGACGGTGCGCTATTTTGCGGCAAATCGCCAGACCGATGCCGGTTCCTTCGTAGGCGGCTCGTCCGTGGAGCCGCTCGAACATCGTGAAAATGCGGTCGGCATACTTTTCGTCGAAGCCGATGCCGTTGTCGGAAACGGTAATCTCCGCGGTGTTATTGAACACCTTACCGGAGATCTCGACGCGCGGAGGAAGATCGGGCCGATGAAACTTCAGTCCGTTGCCGACGAGGTTCTGCAGGAGCTGGCGCATCTGCAGGGAGTCGGCGTCGATGGCCGGCAGCGGGCCGACGATGACGTCGCCGCCGGCCTGGTGGATGCGAACCTCGAGATCGTGGACGACCTCGTGGGCGATCTCTTTCAGGTCGACCACAGAGAATGGCTGCGCTTTCGTGGTGATGCGCGAGAAGACGAGGAGGTCGTTGATCAGCGCCTGCATCCGGCCGGCCGCCTTCTGCATCCGGTCGAGGTAGTCGAGTCCGTCCCCCTCCAGGGTCTCGGCGTACTTCACTTTCAACCGGTCGCCGAAGGCCTGGATCTTTCGCAACGGCTCCTGCAGGTCGTGCGAGGCGACGTAGGCGAAGTCTTCGAGCTCACGGTTGCTCTGCTGCAGTTGGATGGTGAAGTCGCGCATTTCCTGCTCGACGAGCTTGCGCTCCCGGATGTCGCGGACGATGACGACAGCGCCGCCTTCGAGCTCACGCTCGTGCAGCGAGGAGACCGAGATGCTGACGTCGATCCGGTCGCCTTGCTTCGTGCGGAAGACGCGCTCTTCGTCCCGGATCGGCGCGCGGAGAAGCATGTCTCCCAGCGTCTTCGAAAAGCTGGCCTCGGGTTCGACATATTCAAATGTATCGATGGTCTTGCCGAGAATCTCGGACTCCGCGTAACCGAACAGTTTGCGCACGGCCTCGTTGGTGATCCGCACCCTGGCCTCGGCGTCGATGACGAAGAGCGCGTCGGCCATCGTGTCGAGGATATCGCCCGCCGCCCGCGCCGCGGTGATGTTCTGGAAACGATGGCTTCGGATCGAGCGCCATGCGAAGGCGACGAACGCGAAGACCGGCACGTAGCCGATCGGCCGGTGATCGACGCCGGTCATCGGGATGAAGTCGACGACGGAGAGATAGACGATGGCGAAGCTGGCGATCAGATTGAGGATGCGCCGGCGGCGGCGCTCGTCGTGCGTTCGGCGGTATTCGGCCACATACGCGAACATCTGCATTGCCAGGACCGCGAAGAAGTAGAGGAAGAAGAACGGACTACCCCGTCCGGCGCGCGGGTAGATTCCCCACGAAAACTGCCTCGTTCCGTCCAGGATGACGTCGGTGGCCAGAATGAGAACGGCGAAAAGCGCCGCCGCGAGCCAGGCGCTCAGGACGATGGCGCGGTGGCGCACGTACGACCGGATCGACGTGGCGGTGAAGTCATAAACCGCGGCCGGCAGAAAGGCCACCGAGGCGATGGCCAGGCGCCCGAACATGGCCGCCAGCGATACGGACGCGGTCGAGAACATCGCCGCAAATCCGAGGAACCATCCTGCCACGAGAAAAATCATCAGGCAGAACAGCCGGGCCACGCGCGACGCGCGCTGGCGTCGCAGGATCACGCTGGCCATCGTCACGAGCACGACGCACATCACCGCCCACGGAACGGCAGCAAGGCGGAAGTGGAAAGGCACGGGACATTGTAAGGGGAGGTCTCAGCGGATGGCGCTGCGCGCGTTGTCGGTTGTCGGTTATCGGTTGTCCGCGCGACGACCTGTTTCGTGTCTCGGACCACCGGCGAAGCGCAATCAACCGACAACGGATGACGGCACAGACACTCTTGTCCGTGCCTGTACCTCACCCCAGCCGCGTCATCGCCAGCATTGTCACATCGTCGCCGGCCGGGACCTCGCCGATGTATTCGGCAACGTAAGTGTCGATCCGGTCGAGGATGGCTGAGGCTTCGCTGCTGTGCATCGAGAGCAGCATTTCGGAGATCGGGTCGAGGCCGAGCTGTTCCTCGGCGATGTTCTCGGCCTCGGTGACGCCATCGGTGAAGAGGACCAGCGAGTCGCCGGGAGCGAGGGTGAGGGTCTGGTTGCGGTACCGCGCGTCAGGGAGGACGCCGACGACGATGTCGGTCGAGCGCAGCGCTTCGACGCCGCTCTTCGATACAACCAGCGGCGGGACGTGGCCGGCGTTGGCGAAATCGACGACTCCGGTGGCCGGATCGAGCACGCCCGCCACCATGGTCACGAATTTCGACGGCGACGTCTTCGGGGCCAGCGTGGCATTCATGTCGCGCAGCAGGTCGGCCGGCGTCGGATCGGTGCGGGTGAAGATGGCGAAGGCAGTGGCCACGCTCGACATTACCAGCGCGGCGGTGATCCCCTTGCCGCTGACGTCGGCGATGACGAAATAGATCCTGCCGTCGGGACGGACGACGACGTCGTAGTAGTCGCCGCTGACGGTCTTGCACGGCCGGTTCGCGCCGGCGAAGCGGTAGCCTTCGATCTCCGGCAGCGCATCCGGCAGCAGACGGCGCTGGATGGTGTAAGCGGTGCGCAGCTCTTCGTCGATCTTTGCTTTGGCGAAGGCCTCCTCGCGCAGGCGCGTGCGCTCGAGCGTGACGGCAGCGAAACGGGCGATCTGTGCGAGCAGGCGCACGTCGTCTTCGACCACGACGCCGCGCGCGGAGGTGAAGTCGATGTAGAGGACGCCGAGAACGGCATCGGCGACGAGGAGCGGCGCGCAGACGGCCGAGCGGATGCTCTGGGCGATGATCGACTGAGCGCGGGCGAACTTGTCGTGCTGGCCGTCGCCCTGATCGGCATCGAAATAGGAGACGACCTTGCGCCCCTCCACGACGTCGCGCAGCAGGGTGCGGCTGATGGTCAGATCGTTCGATTCCGAAGCGTCGAGGCGGCGCAACTTGACGTTGGCAAACGAGACCCGGTCGTCGCCGAGGATGGCGATGGCGGCACGCGTCGGCCGGAGAAGGAAAATCACGCGGTCGAGGATGAAGTCGAACAGCTCGGACATCGGCCGGTCGGCCAGGAACTCCAGAGCGAGCGTCGAGAGGATCTGCGTCTTCTCGCTACTGCGCTCCTTCTCATCGTCCGCGATGGAGATGGCCAGGTTCGTGGCGTGCGAGTCGGTGTCGATAGCGATGAACTGGGAGGTGGTCTCGTCGGAATGGAACACCACTTCGCTGTCGCCGAGGACGATGCGGTCGCCGGGATGGAGGGGCGAAGGCTCGACCAGCTTCACGCCGTTGAGCATCGTGCCGTTCACGCTGCCGCAGTCGCGCACGTACCAGGTGCCGCGCTCGTTGATGATCTCCGCGTGGCGTCGGGAAAGAAACCGGTCCTTGATCGGAATCGTACAGTCCGAGGCGCGCCCGAGCGTGATGTTCTCCGCCGGCAGTGTCAACTGCTGCGGCGAGAGTCCTGGCTGGTAAACAGTGAACCGGACGCGGGTGTCGTGCAATGAGGTCTCCGGGAGGATAGTGCATTATAAGTCGCGGGGGTGACAGGGTCTCGCCGTCTCGCGGTTGCGCGGTCTCGCGGTGGTTGGGTTGCTAAGTTGCTTGGTTGCATGGTGAGGGGCTTCTCCAGTCGCTCCCCTTCACCGCGAGACCGCGAGACCCCGAAACCGCGAGACCAAGCAACCCAGCAACCCAGCAACTCACAATGCGCCAAACCCTCAACTACTGGCTCCCCCCGATCCTCTGGTCCGCGGTCGTCATGTCCGCGTCGACCGATCTGTTTTCCGGGGCGAATACGGGGAGCGTGCTAGGGCACGTGGTCGTTTGGCTCCTCGGTCATTCGGTTTTGCCGTCGACGCTCGATACGATGAATTTCGTCATCCGCAAGAGCGCGCATCTGACGGAGTACGGAATCTTCAGCGCCCTCACGTTCCGCGCCCTCCGAGGTCAGCAGGAATCGTGGAAGCCCCGCTGGGCTGGCGGGGCCATCCTGCTCGCGGCCTGCCTAGCCTCGATCGACGAAATCCATCAGACATTCGTCCCGTCCAGAACCGGGACGTGGCACGACGTCGTCCTCGATGCGGCAGGCGCTACCGTGGCCCAGATCCTCATCCGGGTCGCGCAGGTGCTACTCTTTCGTGCATCATGAAACGCACCCTGCTCGCCATCATCGCGATCGTGACCGCTGCCAGCACCCTCTCCGGGCAGTCGAAGCAGTTCCTCTCTCCGGTCTACAACATCGACAAGATCTATCACTCGATGGAAGGCCCTTCCAGCATGGAGCGGATCTTCCTCGGCGATCCGAGCGCTCCAGCGGAGCTTCTTTGGGTGACCGGCATCCGCACGGAGATGGTCGACGCCGACGGCAAGACCCCGCAGCTTCCCGAGCTGATGTGCCATGTCAACGTCGACCTCGATCCTGCCCGGCATCAGGCCATCTTCGGCTTCCGCCGCGCCACGGCCTCGCGATTGATGACGCTGTCGCAGGGGATGCTCACCGCGAAACTTCCCGCCGGCTTCGGCTTTCCGATGGCCTCCAACGAGCCGCTGCTACTCTTCACGCAGGTGCTCAATCTGAACATCGAGCATCCGCAGAATCTCAAGGTGCGCCATCTGGTCACGATCGACTATGTGCGCGACCGCGATATCGCCGGCACGCCGATCAGGCCGCTCTTCAACGTCGGCGCCTCGGGGATGGTGCAGCTCGACGACAATCCGCTGGCGCTGCAGCATTCGATGATGTCGATGCCGTCCACATCGAGTATCGCCACAGAGGCCGGACATGACGGCGCGTCGACCATGAGCTGCCTCGTCGGCGCACGCGCGCCGCAGGCGAGCAGCGGTTCCGCTGACTACGTCGATCCGCAGGGCCGCAAAATGACCGGCCACTGGATCGTCCCGCCGGGCAAGCAGGTGAACCACAGCGACATCACCTGGTTCATGAACCTGCAGTTCGATACGCGCCTCCGCTACGCCGCCGTCCATCTCCATCCCTTCGCAAAGTCGCTGGAGATTCGCGACATGACCACGGGAAAGACCGTCTTCCTGGCGAATGCGGAGAATCCGCCGGCCGGCATCGGCCTGACGCACGTCGATGAATTCACGAGTGCTTCCGGTGTACCACTCGATCACAAGCACAAGTACTCGCTCATCAGCACCTACGACAATCCGACGAACGCAAATGCGGATTCGATGGCGTCGGTGTTCCTCGGCCTGGACGATCCCGAGATCGAGCTGCCGACCCCAGAAGCGCTCGCGCATACGTCCGCGGCGTTGTTCGACAGCAAGACACTGGTCATGCATACAAACATCGGGAACATCACGGCCACGCTCGACCGCGACCTGGCCCCGGAAACGGTGATTCAGGTGGCTCGATTCACGCTCGGCGGTGTTTTCGACGCCACTCACCTGCTGGGACATAAGAACGCGGTATCGATCCCCCTTCCGGCTTACAAGGTCGGACCGTTACTGCAACCCACCCGGGCCGAGGCAGGCGTTGCGCAGCATGCCGGAACGGTGTCGTATTGCCGGATGGGACCCGGATTCGCAGAGCCGACGATCGTGATCGACACTGACAATTCGCGGCCCTTCGACAAAGGCTGCACCGGCTTCGCGAAAATCGCAAAGGGTCTCGATCTGCTCGCCGCCTTCACCCCCGGCACGAGCGCATCGCTGATGAAGGCCGAGACGGTAACCGAGCCGAAGAAGGTAGCAGCGAAGTAGTTCCCTGGGACCGCGAGCGTCTCGCACGCGCCGCTCTTGGCAATCCTCGGTTCAGCCGGCGAATGCGCGGCTTCGCCGCCAGGCACAGACAAGAGTGTCTGTGCCACATCGGATCCGCGAAGACTCCACACTTTCAGCAAATACCGACGGGTAATGTGGCACAGACACTCTTGTCTGTGCCGTGCGGCGAAGCCGCACGTCTCTCGCGAACTTCGCCGGCATTCACGCGGGCGAGACCGCCCGCGGTCCCAGGTGCGGTAATCTCCACGCATGCTGCAATTGATCGTCCGCTTTGTCATCGCCGCACTTGTCGCCACGCCGCTCATCGCGCAGCCAGTCCCTGCGAAGAAGGCGCCTACCCACGAGGCGCTTTGGATGATGAAACGGGTTGGAACGCCGGTTCCGAGCCCGGACGGGAAGTGGGTCGTTTATCCCGTCACCGAGCCGGCGTACGACGAGAAGGATGTCTCCTCCGACCTTTGGATCGTATCAACGGCTGAGAATGGGACACCGCGCCGCATCACCTTCTCGAAGTCCGCCGAGAACGACCCGACGTGGTCTTCCGATAGCCGGCGTATTGCATTCGCGGCGAAACGAGAAGGCGATGACGCGTCGCAGATCTATATCCTCGACATGGCCGGCGGCGGCGAGGCGGAGCGCGTCACGTCGATCTCGACCGGCGCGCGTTCACCGCAGTTTCGTTCCGACGGCAAGGCCATTCTCTTCACCAGCGTCGTCTATCCGGGCGCTCTTGACGACGAGGCGAACCGCAGGATCGCCAAAGAACGTAAGGAGCAGAAGTACAAAGTGCGCACGTTCGAGTCGTTTCCGGTGCGGAGCTGGGACCGCTGGCTGGACGACATGCAGATCCACGTCTTCGTCCAAAACCTCGAGCCGGGAGCGAAACCGCACGACTTGCTGGCGCCGACGCAGCTCGTGAAGCAGCCAGGCTTCGCCGGCCGAACGACGGAAGGCTCGCGCGACGAGCTGGACGCAACCTGGTCGCCCGACGGTACCGCGATCATCTTCGCGGCGACCACCGCCCGCAACACTTCGGCATACGCGGAGTACGGCACCGACATCTATCGGATCTCCGCCACGGAAGCCGGTGAACCGCAGGTCGTGGCGCATGGCGAAGGCAGCTACGTGCGTCCGCGCTTCAGTCCGGACGGGAAAGCGCTGTTTGCCAGTTTCTCCGCGAACAACGGGAAGAGCTACAACCTCGATCGCCTGATACGTTTCGACTGGCCGTCGATGCAGAACCGCATCGTCGTTACCGCCCCGCCGTTCGATCGCAGCGTCGGTTCGTACGCCGTCACCTCCGACTCGAAATCCGTCTTTTTCACGGCCGAGGATGCGGGGCTGGAGAAGATCTACTCCGTCGGCACGGACGGCGGCAACGTCTCCCTCGTCGTCGATCCGCCGCGCGGCGTCTACACGGGCCTGGCTTCCGCGCAGTACGCCCCGGTGATGGTGGCACGCTGGGGAAGCTCGATCGAACCGCCCGAGGTCGTGCGCATCGATCCCGCGGCGAAGGGTCACGTCAATCTGACCAGGATCAACGCTGGCAATGCGCAGCAGATCGACTGGCAATCGCCGCGGCACTTCTGGTTCACAAGTAAGCGCGGCAAGAAGATCCACAACATGATCGTGTTGCCGCCCGCGTTCGACGAGTCGAAGAAATATCCACTCTTTGTCGTCATTCATGGCGGTGCCGCCAGCATGTGGCGCGACGAGATCTCGCTGCGCTGGAACTATCACCTGCTGGCCAAACCGGGATACGTGGTCCTGCTCACGAACTACACCGGCTCGACCGGATTCGGCGAGAAGTTCGCGCAGGAGATCCAGGGCGATCCGCTCAAAGGGCCCGGCGAGGAGCTCAATGAGGCGGCCGACGAAGCGGTCAAGCGCTTCGCTTTCATCGACGGCGCGCGCATGGCCGCGGCCGGCGCGAGTTACGGCGGCCACCTGGCGAACTGGCTGGAGGCGACGACAACGCGCTACAAGTGCCTGGTCGCACACGCGGGCGAGATCAACCTCGAGTCGCAATGGGGAACGAGCGACGGGATCTATCACCGCGAACTGGCGAACCTCGGGCCGGTCTGGGAACAGGGCAAGGTGTGGCGCGAACAGAATCCCATCCGCTACGCGGCTAAGTTTCAGACACCGATGCTCCTCTCGGTGGGCGAACACGATTACCGCGTTCCGATGAACGAGACGCTGGAGAATTGGTCGATCCTGCAGCGCCGCCGTATCCCCAGCAAGCTGCTGGTCTGGCCGGACGAGAACCACTGGATCCTCAATCCCGAGAACAGCCGCTACTGGTACAACGAGCTCTGGGCCTGGCTGGCGAAGTGGATGTGATCAGGTAGCGGTTGGAGGATTTCTCTCCCACTCCTCGTCCAATACTTGCGGAAACTTCCAGCGTGCCTCGGCGATCTCTTCGTCAATGACATCGCGTTCCGGCGCATCGTCGAGCTGCGGCACCGACCAGTTGGCGAGCCACAGCGGCGAAACGTACGGGAGGACGTCGATCCGGTCGAGCCGATACGGAAGTCCGCGGGCGGCGAGCCGTTCGTTGAGATGATCGATGACGTCGCGTGCGGTGGGAATCTTCACGGTGGAAGTTTATGAGGTTTGGCTACTCCTCGATCCCGTACTCCTTCATCTTGGCCGCGAGCGTGCGTAGGGAGATACCAAGCGCCTCGGCCGCTTCCGTGCGGGTGGCTGCCTGGTGCAGGGCATCGGCTATCTTCAGCCTTTCAACGACGTTCGTCGCCCGTTCGGCAGCCTCGGCCAGGGTGCCGGAGAGATCGAGGGCATCGCGGAGCCCGTCGGTCGAGGCGTCGCCGAGGTGGAGGTCGCGGCGCTCGATCGTGGCGTCGTCGCAGAGGATCGCCGCCCGCTCGATACAGTTCTCCAACTCGCGGATGTTGCCCGGCCAGTCATACGCGCGAAGCGCTTCCCGCGCCTCGTCTCCAATTCGGAGCGATGGCTTTTTCAACTCCCGGGCGAACCTCTGAAGAAAGAAGTCGCTCAGGGCGTCGATGTCCTCGCGCCGCGCACGCAGCGGCGGAACCGTGACGGGGAAGACGTTGATGCGGAAGAAGAGATCGTCGCGGAAGCGTCCCGCCTTCACCTCGTCGGCGAGAGCCCGATTCGTGGCGCAGATGATGCGCACGTCGACTTCGTGCGTCGAGGCGCCGCCGATGCGGTCGAAGCGCCGCTCCTGGATCACTCGGAGGATCTTCGACTGCACGCCGAGTCCGAGCTCGCCGATCTCGTCGAGGAAAATCGTCCCGCTGTCGGCTAGCTCGAACTTGCCGAGCTGCCGCCCGGTCGCGCCGGTGAACGAGCCCTTCTCGTGTCCGAACAGCTCGTTCTCGATGAGCGTCTCCGGAATGGCCGCGCAGTTGATGGCCACGAACGGCCGGTCGCGGCGCGGTGAAAGCTGATGGATGGCGCGGGCGAAGAGCTCTTTGCCGGTGCCCGACTCGCCCTGCAACAGCACCGTCGAGTCGGTCGGCGCCACGCGCTGGATGGCGTTCGACACTTCGACGATGCGCGGCGACTCGCCGACGATGGCCGGTAGCCGGTATCGCTGTCGGAACTCCTCCTTGAGCAGGATGTTCTCGTATCGCAGCTCGCGGTTCTCGCGGCAGCGGCGCAGCAGGAGAAGGAGGTAGTCGACGTCGACCGGCTTCTGCACGAAGTCAAACGCGCCGAGCTTCATGGCCTCGACCGCATTCTCGATGGTCCCGAACGCCGTCATCACGATCACCGGACAGTCAGGATCGCTCTCTTTCACCTGCCGCAGCACGGCGATGCCGTCCGCTCCAGGCATGCGCAGATCGGTGAGCACGGCGAAGTAGCGCTGCCCCGACGCCAGCTTACGCACCGCCTCTTTCCCGTCCCGCGCAAGATCGGCCTCGAGCCCCTCGGACTCCACCGTCTCCCGTAACATCAGCGCGAGCGATTCCTTGTCTTCGACGATGAGAAGGCGCTTCATGGGGTCCTCATAATCCGAACCACGCCCTCACCCGCGAAACGATCGAGGTCTCCTCCTCCTCGGGCTCGCCGATGCGGATAGCGTCGAGGTGGCCTTTTCGCTGGACGACCTTCGCGGTGATTGCTTCCGCCAGATCGGGGTGGTTGGAGAGGATGGGCTGGAGGGAGTCTTTGCCGATCTCCAGCGCCGTCACGTCGGTGAAGGCGACGACATCGGCGGTGCGGGTCTCGCCGGTGAGGAGGGCCATCTCGCCGAAGAGAGAGCCCGGGCCGAGCTGCGCCACCTCGTGCCAGCCCTGATCCGAGTCATCGGACAAACGCACCGAGGCGGTGCCGGCGTGGACAACGAACATGGAGTCGCCGGCCGCGCCGTGGCGCAGGATGGACTCCCCCTTCGAGTAGAAATGGACGCGCGTGACCGCGGCGATGGTCTGGCGCGCCGCGTCAGTCAGCGGAGAGAGGATGTCGACCTGACCGAGGCGCGCCAGCACCTCCTCGGCGGAGACGTCATGACGAACTTCCGGCGGCGTATATGTCTGAAACGCGCGCACCGGCGTGGCGAAGGCGATCTTGTTGCGATGCAGCGCGTACCAGACAGCCTTGCGGATATCGGCATCGATGCGGTCGCGCTGCGCGTAGTTCCGGGTGTGGTACTTGATCTCGTAGATGACCGAGGAATCGGCGAACGTCGCCACGCGCGCGAAACACGGCAGGTCACGGGCCACCCCGTCGACATGCGCGGCCGCCTGGCTGACGATCCCGATCACCGTCGCCGGCGGGATGTTGTAGTCGACACCCAGTTGCAGGACGCGGGCATTGAGGTTTGCGTTAGGAAAAACCTCCAGCCGTTCGCGGGCGATGACCGAGTTCGGCAGGATGATCATCTGGTTATTGAAGCCGCGTATGCGCGTGGATCGCCAGCTCACGCTTTCCACGACACCGATGTAGTCGCCCGAGTGGACGACGTCGCCGATGTCGAACGCGCCTTCCGTATGCAGGGCAAGGCCGCTGAACAGATTGCCGAGCGTGTCCTGAAGGGCCAGACCGATGACGGCGGCAAGGACGGCGCCACCGGTGAGCGCGGTCTTGACGTCGTAGTCGAGTACTCGCTTCAGGGCCACGGCAAACAGGAACAGATACAGAAAGATCGAAACGATCTGGCGTAACAACTGCGGCGCGTTGACGTTGCGCCGCCGCGACATGACCAGATCGAAGATGAAGGCATCGACGACGCGCACCACGAAGACGATCAGCGCTATCCAGGCGAGGAGATGAAGATAATCATTATCCTTGCCGAGAATGAAATGGACCGAGTCATAGTTGCGCAGCGCCTTGTCGTAGTGGTCCAGAACAAACATGAGCGCAAAGAAAACGGCGCTCATGATCAGCGGGACAAAGTACGAGACCACCCTCCTGCGGCCAGCGCTCACGTCACTCCGCCTGACCGTTTCGCGCCGCGGCGATGCGCATCACGTCTTTGATGCCGATGAGAAGGTGCGCCACACCGAATCCCGAGATAAAGCCACGCACGAACGGATTGACGGAGAACAGCAGCAGCGCCGGCGTAGCGTGCAGAATCGGATTCATGCCCCAGACGCGCGTCCAGGGGACGACGATGAAAAAGAGTCCAGCCTCGAGACAATAGAGGGCGAAGAAGAGGGAAACGGACATTCGGGGCGGATTGTAGCGGAAGGGCAGATACACGAAGAGCCCTCCATCGCTGAAGGGCTCCTCGCGCATCGATGTGTGTTGCCCGGATCAGTCTTTCTTCGAGTGTCCGCCATCGTTGTGCGATTCATGCGATCCGCTGTCGTGCGACGGCGGAGGCGACGAGGGCTGCGGCGACGAATGTGACGACGGAGGCGGTGAGGACGGCTGCGGCGATGACGAGCGGTCTCTGCCGCTGCTGCCCGAGGATGAATGATCGCGCGGCACCGACCCACTGGACGATCCGCCCGACGGCGTGTCGCCGCGGGAAATGTGCGCACCGCCGGTGCCGTCGATGATGCGGCGCGGTACGTCGCGGCTCGATCCTCCGGACGGAGCCGGCGAGGATGACGGGCCGCTGTCCTCATGACGTCCAACGGCGCGGCCGCGCCAGTCGTCGCCACCGGCCGGCTTGGGGATAACGTCAACCGAGGGGGCGGCAGCATCGCGGTGCGCAGCGTCGGCGGCGGAAGTCTGGGAGGGGTCGACCGGCCGCCCGCGGCGCCAGTCATTGGCAGTGCCGCTCGTACCGTTCGTATTGTTCGTACCGCTAGCGGCATCGCCGCGGCGGAGAACACCTGTAGAGTCGCCCGGCTGTGCGGAGCGGCCGTCGCGGCTGATGAACGGCGACTCGGTGTGCGGCACGCTGCCATCCGCGCCACGATTCACCCGACCTTCGAGCGTACCGCTCGTGCCCGGTGTGGGAACGCCCGAGGGCGCACCGGTGCGGGGAGGATTGGCGAGGATGATCCCACCGCCCTGCCCAGGCTGAGCGCGGACCACGCGCTCGCGGATCGCATTGGAAAGCTCCGGGTCGCGACGGAAGAACGGTGTCATATCCGTCGCGGACCCGGAACCTTCTCTGCCGGTACCACTACCGATACCGCGGCGGAAGACATTGCCGACCGCCGCGTTCGGATCTTTGATTTCGTTTCGGGTGAAGCGGGCAGGCGCGCTGCTGACGAGGCCCCTGCTGCCGTCGCGGCGCAGCCGGTCGCGGATTGCATCCGCCGCGAGCGACGCCTGATCGACATGACGGTTCAGGAGCTGATTCGGGGTAACGAACGTCCATGGACGGAGGTCGACGACGCCGGGGTTGACCCATCCCGACCAACCGCCCCCGTAATTGAAGCCGGCCCGCTGATATGGCCGGTAGGCCCAGTCGTAGTAGGGGCGATAGCAGTCGTACCAGCCCATCGGCGCCCAGCCGATGTAGCTCGGCCCGTACATCCAATAGACCCAGGCCGGCGCATAGGCCGCACCCGGCAGCCACACCCACCCATAGGACGGGTCATACGCCCATCGGCCGTAGTGGTAGGGCACCCATCCCCACGGATCGTACGAGACCCACACGAGGACGCCGCCCGGGCTGTGACGCCAGTAGCCGTTGTTGTAGGGGCGCCAGCCGGCGGCGACGTGCGGGCGCCAGCACCAGCCGCCGTAGTTGGCGGCGAAGAACCACGCGCCGTTCGATCCGAGGTCGGCCTCGGAGTACGCAAGGGAGCGATCGAGATAGCGGCCGCTGGCCGTGCTGTACTTCGTTGCACGCTGGTTGAACCAGCGCTCGAACTCGTCGGCCGTGTTGTGGGAGGCGATGAGGTCATAGATCCCGGCGTCATCGATATGCGCCTCTTCGCCTTCGCGCAGGCGCGTCGTGCGCGCAGGCGTGCGGACTTCCATCGTCCCGTCGAACACGGTTACGCGGTCGTGGCCCTTCGTATCGGCTTCGACGGCGTAGATGGCGATGTCGCTGGCGGCATAGCTGGCGTTCGCGGTATCGAGCCGGAGGAGCTGGCGCGTGTCGTCATCGCGCTGGATAGCAACATGCCCGTAGTGAAGCTCGACGACAGTCTGATCGGAGTCTCCGTCATACGAATCGAGGATCGACTTGAACTCGACCGACGTGGAGCGGTCGAGGGCGATGACGTTGCCGTCGGCCATGCGGATCTCGATCCTGCCACGGCGTCCCGTGGTCACCTGGTCGCCCGGAAAGACAGGCATGTTCAGGCGCGTATCAACGTCGCGCCCATCTTCGGACTGGCGAATGGACGAATCGCCGTCGTCATACGTGATGTAGGAGTGGCTACGGTCGCGCGCATACGACGGCAACGCCACGGCTGCGATTGCTGCAAGAAGAAGGATGGTGGGCTTGCGCATGGCGGGTTCCTCTCGATTTTTCTCCAAGCGGTTGGAGTGCGTCCGGCATGCCACGGAACGGTAGAGCATTCCATGCTTGTTTTCAGTGATTTAGATTCGACCGCCTGCTGTACGGGGGCACGGCCTCTCCTCACGTGAGGACACCACGTCCCGTTGGCAGGTCAGTCAATAGCCTCAGCGCGACGGAGCGCAGTCGTCTCGTCGCCGCCCGGCAAGACCTCTCACGTCCCATACTGCAGGCGCTGCGCGAGGATCTCCGGCAGCCCGGCTTTCAGAATCGAGGCCTGCGTCTTTCCCACGTCATAGGCGACGCGGAAGAACTGCACGGTCAGCCGCTGCGAATCGAAGATGATGAACGACGACGCCGGATTGCGGTCGCGTGGCTGGCCGACCGAGCCTGGGTTGATCAGGTAGCGGTGCTCGCTGTCGAGGCGGACGACGACATCACCGCGCACGGCGACGCCGTGGACGCGGTGCTGGCGATCGATGGAGAAGATCACCGGCAGATGTGTGTGCCCGTAGAGAATGATCGGTGCCTTGCTGGAATCGAAGATCTCGCGGGCGTGGCCCTCGTGAAAGACATACTCGTCTTCGTTATGCGGGGCGCCGTGACAGATCAGCACCCCTTCCCGTTCCAGCGGACCGAGGGGGAGCTTCTCCAGGAAATGCCGGTTGCGTGCAGAGAGGTGGTCGCGCGTCCAAAGCGCCGCGGCCTTGGCGGCGTTGTTGAAGCCGTCCGCGTGATCGAGGCCCGCCGCGACGCGGTCGTGGTTGCCGCGGATGTAGAGCTTCGGCGCCTTTATCGTGCGCATGGTGTCTAGCACCTGATTCGGCTGCGCGCCGTATCCGACGAAATCGCCCAGGCAGATGACCTGATCGAACTTCTTGCGGCGGACGCGGTTCATGACCACACGCAGCGCCTCGGCGTTCGAATGCAGGTCGCTGACGACGAGTGCTCTCACGAGCGTGCCCCTCTCCACGGTGCGCGATTCACCGGGTCGAGGAAACCCTTTGGCAGTTCCAAAAGGAGACGCTCGACGATCTCGTTCGTCGTCTCCTCTTCGCGGACCTCGATCGTAATGTCGGCCATTCGGTAGTATCGGATGCGGCTGTTGTAGAGCTCGTGGGCGGCAACGTCATCGCGGAAGAGCGGCCGCTCGGCGGCTCTGTCTCCGATGCGGCTGCGCAACAGCGAGTACGGTGCCGAAAGATATACGGAAAGCCCCTCGGATTGGATGAACTGAATGTTCTCCTCAAACGTGAATGTTCCCCCGCCGGTGGCCACGACGGCGCTTTCGAGGTGGCGCGTCGAACGGAGTACATCGCGCTCGCGCTTGCGAAAGTACGGCTCGCCATGCTGCGCGAAAACCTCCTTGATGGAGCCCTTCTCCGCCGACTCGATCAGTTCATCGAGGTCAAAAAACGGGGCACCGATCCGCGCCGCCAGCTCGCGGCCCATCGTCGTCTTGCCGGCACCCATGAAGCCGACCAGGAAGATTTTCATGGTGAGTAATTGAATAGATTAGTCGATTCGTGGATTAGTCGCTTCGGGTTCAGCGACCACTGATGATCCTGATCCACTAATTCACTGACCGCCGATCGCCTAATCCGCTGTCCTTCCCCACTCGAACTCCTCCATGAACCTCGTGGAGAAGTCGCCACGGATGAAGCGCTCGTTGTTGACGATGGCACGATGAAGCGGAATGGACGTCTTCACGCCCTCGATGATGAACTGCTCGAGCGCCCGGCGGGCGCGCGCCAGGACCTCGGCGCGATCTTTCCCGCGGATGACCAGCTTGGCGATGAGCGAGTCGTAGTGCGGCGGGATCACATAGTCGCGATACGCCGCGGTATCCACACGCACACCCGGCCCGCCCGGAAGGTGGAACTCGCGGATCTTTCCCGGGTTCGGCGCGAAGGTGACCGGGTCTTCGGCGTTGATGCGGAACTCCATGGCATGTCCGCGCAGATAGAAGTCGCCGAGAGGCACGGACAACGGCAGCCCGGCGGCGACGCGAATCTGTTCCTTCACCAGATCGATACCCGTCACTTCCTCGGTGACCGCGTGCTCGACCTGGATGCGCGTGTTCATCTCCATGAAGTAAAACTCGCCATCCTGAAAGAGGAACTCGATCGTGCCGGCGTTCACGTAGTCGACCGACTTGCACAACTTGATCGCCGCGTCCCCCATGGCCTCACGGAGGTCCTTCGTCAGCACCGGTGAGGGCGACTCTTCGATCAGCTTCTGATGCCGGCGCTGGATCGAGCATTCGCGCTCGCCGAGGTGCACGACGCGTCCAAACGTGTCGCCGAAGACCTGGATCTCGATGTGTCGAGGATGCTCGAGGTACTTCTCGATGTAGACATCGGCCGATCCGAAAGCGCGCTCTGCCTCATTCCGGGCCGTTTCAAACGCGCTCTGCAACTGGCTTTCATCACCGCAGATGCGCATACCCCGTCCGCCGCCGCCGGCAGATGCTTTGAGGATTACCGGGAACCCGATGGTCTGGGCGATCTCGCGCGCCTCGTCGGGCGTCCGTACCGGTCCGTCGCTGCCGGGAAGGATCGGAACACCAGCCTTCTTTGCCGTGTCGCGCGCCACGGCCTTGTTGCCCATGAGGCGGATCGACTCCGGTGTCGGCCCGATGAAGGTCAGCCCGCACTCGCCGGCGATCTCAGCGAAGTGCGCGTTCTCGGCGAGGAAACCATAGCCGGGATGAATGGCATCAGCTCCGGTGATCTCCGCGGCGGCGATGATCGAAGAGATGTTCAGGTAACTCTGCCGTGACGCCGCCGGACCGATGCAGACGTCGTCGTCGGCGTAGCGGACGTGAAGCGCATCGCGGTCAGCCTCCGAATGGACGGCCACCGTCTTCAGACCCATCTCTTTGCAGGCCAGAATGACGCGCAGCGCGATCTCGCCGCGGTTGGCGATCAGGACTTTCGTGATTTCGGGCATAGGCTACGAAGAAAGCTTCACGGCGAAGAGCTTCTCCCCATACTCGATGGGCTGTCCGTTCTGGGGGTAGATCCTGGTCACGACGCCGTCGACGTCCGACTCGATCTCGTTCATCAGCTTCATCGCCTCGATGATGCAGAGAACCTGCCCTTTGACGATGCGATCGCCGATGTTGACAAATGGCTCTGACTCAGGATTCGCCGACCGATAGAACGTGCCGACGATCGGTGAGGTGATGACGTGAAGCCCCACCTCGGCCGCGTCTTCTTCCGCCTTCGCCGTGGCGGCCTTCTCCGCTGCCGTGGGTGGTAGCGGCGGAGCAGCCGGCGGCATGTAGACGGGAGGGGCGGCGGGCCGGTCCCCGGCGTAGGAGTGGATGACCTGAGGCTCCGACGACTTGCCGTCGATTCGGACTTTCAGTCCGGCCTGCTCGATCTCAACGCCGGCGATGCCGCGGTCCGCAACTTTGTCGATCAGTTCGAGTATCTCTTTGAAATTCAATTCGCTCTACCTCAGACCAGCTCTTCGCGAAGCGCGTACTTCGCTTTCGCCAGTTCGTGCCGCGCACGGCCGTAATTGCCATCCGGCCGCATCAC
>Ga0210402_10000605_pt1 | contig 39777 bp, 44 predicted proteins | sample IncBWC7MmetaG_FD_161055 | JGI IMG/M metagenome (GOLD analysis project Ga0210402, IMG submission 161055) | Forest soil microbial communities from Barre Woods Harvard Forest LTER site, Petersham, Massachusetts, United States - Inc-BW-C-7-M | ecosystem: Environmental > Terrestrial > Soil >...
GACCCGCTCGCCTTTCGCCATGACCGCGTTGTAGTGTCGCTTGAACGGCAGGTCCTCTCCGTACGCACCGTGGTAAGTTGTCACGAAATGCGCCCCGGTGCGCCCGCAGGCCAGCCAGGCGGACCAGGCCGGCGCACGCGACCGGGCATGCACGATGGCCACTCGCTCGGTCCGGATCACGTCAGCCAGCAGCGCGGCATTGCGCCAGATCGTCAGTGGGTTTTTGCTGTCGAGCGGCAGCGTCACGTGGCGCCCGCCGGCCCGCTGCACCGCCGTGACCATGCGGCCGCCGGCGCTCGCCACCAGAGCAATCCCTCCGGCTTTGGCAATCGCCCGCGTGATCTCCACGGTGCCGCGCTCCACGCCGCCGGTGACGAGCGACGGCAGCACCTGGAGGACCGCAGTGTTGCTGACCCCAGCGTCCATCGCTAATGATGCCCGTGCACAGAGACCGGGGGAACTTTACCCATGCGGACGCCCCTATATGACCTGAATGCGCGCCGCAAGACCGTCAGCATCACCCTGAATGCCGACCTTGTCGCGAAGGCGTCAGCGTTGGGAATCAACATATCCCGGACCGCCGAGGCCGCGGTCATCAAGGCTTTCGAGGACGCCGAGAAGGCAAACATTCGCGAAGAACTTCGGGAAGCCGTCAGGATTACGGATGAACTGGTCGCCGCGCACGGCCTGCCGTTCCCACCGTTCGGCCTGTTCGACCCGGACGAAGAAGGCGACGATGCAGCATGACCTCTTTGTCAACCCCAGCCGCCGCGCCAGGTCGATCTATCCGTTGCTTGTCGTGCTGCAGGCGGATGTCGTCGAGGGAGACGGTCGTATCGTCGCCCCTCTGACCACGACTGCCATTGTGCCCGCTCCGCCTCGCCGCGTGATGCCGCTGATCTCCCACGATGGCCGGGATTACGTCATGATGATACGCCTCCTGGGGTTTATCTCGGCCCGCCACCTCGGCGGACCGGTTGGCTCCATCGCTCAATATCGTGACGACATCACGCGTGCGCTGGACTGGCTGTTCTTCGGGATCTGACATTATGGAAACCACCGGACGGCTCCATCGCGGCGACGGCGCGGAACTGGCCTGGGCGCGACTGGAGGGCCGAAGCCCAACCGTGGTCTTCCTTCCCGGCTTCCGCAGCGACATGACCGGCGACAAGGCGACCGCGCTGGCAGCGTTCTGTGCCGAACGCGGCCAGGCCATGATCCGGTTCGACTACTCGGGACACGGTGCCAGTGGCGGCAGCTTCCAGGACGGCACCATCGGCCGCTGGGCCGACGACGCCCTGGCCGTGATCGACCGGCTGAGCGGGGGAAAGCTGATCCTGGTCGGTTCCTCGATGGGCGGCTGGATCGCACTGCTTGCCGCGCGCGCCCGCCCTGACCGCCTCGCCGCGCTGATCGGCATCGCCGCCGCGCCCGACTTCACCGAGGCCCTGATGTGGGAGGCGATGACCTTCGAGGAACGCGCCACCATCATGCGCGACGGGGTCCTGCATGTGCCGAGCCAATACGGCGAGCCCTACCCCATCACCCGCGTGCTGATCGAGGATGGCCGCACACACCTGCTGCTGAACGCGCCGATCGCTATCGATTGTCCGGTGTGCCTGCTGCACGGCCAGCGGGATCCCGACGTGCCATGGGAAATGGCGCTGCGCATCGCCGAACGGGTGACCAGCGATGACGTGGTGGTGTTTCTGGTGAAGGATGGCGACCATCGCCTGTCGCGCCCGCAGGATCTCGCACTGCTATGCCGCACCCTGGGCGCGCTCCTCGGCCAGGATGGCGCGTAGGCCTTCCCGGTAGGTCGGATAGAGCCAACACAGGCCCAACGCCTGTTGCGTTCGCCGGCTGGAGACCTTGCGGTTCTCGGACCAGAAGCTGCGTGCCATCGGGCTCATCGCATCGGCTATCTGCTCGAACGGGACGGCCGGCGGGGGCGGGATGCGCAGCAGTCGCGCCGCCTCGGCCACCACGTCCGCGCTCTCCGCCGGTTCCTCGTCGGCGAGGTTCAGCACGCGTGCACCGGATGTCCGCTCCTGGTGCATCGCGGCCAACGCTGCGCGGACGATGTCGTCACGATGGATTCGGCCAAATGCGTGGCCCGGCCTGATGACGCGCCTCGCCTTGCCGGCGCGCAGATCGTCAAGTGCCGAACGCCTGGGGCCATAGATGCCGGCCAGCCGGAAGATGTCGACTGCGCAGCGATCGGCAAGGCGCCGCCAGTCAGCCTCCGCTGCCAGCCGCCGCCGGCTCCGATCCGAGGTCGGTGCGGGCTCGGTGTCCTCGTCAACCCAGGCGCCGTCGCGATCGCCATAGACACCGGTCGTGGAGAGGTAACCGATCCAACGCAGGTTCCTCGCCGCGGCGATCGCGTCGCCATGACGCAACAGGACGGGATCGCCCGAGCCATCGGGTGGGGCAGTACTCAGAACATGCGTCGCCTGGGCGACCACCGAGACAGCATCCGCGAAATCGACATTCGCCACGGCGCCACCCGACGATGCCGCCGCAGAGCGTGTGGTTCCAATGACGGCAAAGCCGGTCGCCGCCGCGGCGTCCGCGACGGCGCACCCCACATAGCCAAGTCCGAATATGAGAAGACGCGAATCACGCATTGTATCAACCGCCGACGCAAACTCCCTCTCCGCCCTTGGGGGCGGAGAGGGCCGGGGTGAGGTGGGGCTGATTGCCGCGGCGACAACTGACCGTCATGGCACGCCACCGGCACCGCGACGCCACCGATGCAGTACGGCGACTATGACACGCCCTGCGGAGACGTTGCCGGCCCTGAAAGTTCCGCTGCCGACGGTATCCGATCGGACATGCGCCGCGCTCCGTCCCCCACCTCACCCTGACCCTCTCCGCCCCCAAGGGCGGAGAGGGGAATGCGCGGACATCGTGAGCGCCCGTATCAGAAATCCAGATCGGCGTAATGCGCCGGCGCGACCATGCCCGGCACACGATCGGCCAGCACGCCGCGGAAACATGGGCGGGACTTTATGCGCGCGTACCAGTCCCTGGCGGACTGCGACATGTTCCAGTCCACGTCGCCGATGTAGTCGAGGCACGACAGATGCGCCGCCGCCGTGAAGTCGGCCAGCGAGATCGCGCTGCCCGCCAGCCATTTGCGCGTTTCCGCCAGCCATCCAAGGTATTCCAGGTGATATCGCAGTGCAACGTAGCCTGTGCGGATCGCCTGTGCATCGGGATTGCCGCGGCCTGCCATGCGTCTCATGAACTTCTCGCCGAGCAGGTTGCGGGTGACCTCGGTGGCGAATTTGCCGTCGAACCACGCGACCAGCCTTCGAGCCTCGACACGCTCCGCCAATGTGCGTCCGAGCAGCGATGTGTCCGGATAGGCTTCTTCGAGGTATTCGCAGATCACGCCGGAATCGGGAATGGCGACGCTGTCGTCCTCGACCAGCGTCGGCACCGTGCCGGCCGGGTTCAGCTCCAGGTACTCGGGCCGGCGCTCCCAGACCTTTTCCAGCCGGAGATCGAACGGCAGCCGCTTCTCTGCGAGCACGAGACGTACCTTGCGAGAGAACGGCGACAGCGGGAGGTGATAAAGTGTCCGCATCGCTGTCGCTTATGGCACCAGGTGTCGCGTCGCGCCAAGGCAGCGGATCGCGATTCCGGGTTCAATCATTGGTCTACTAGGACAGGTTCGTGACCCGACCTGGCTGGTCCTCCGGCAGCACCGGGCGGCGTCCGCCACCAGGCTGGAACCTGCGCAGATAAAGCGGCACCGTGAGCTCCACCGGCGTCGGCACAACCCCAAGGTCCTTCAGTCCCGGCATGTCAGGCCCGACGATATTGTCACTCGCCAGCATCAACAACTGATCGCGTGTCAGTGGCTTGCCAGGCACCATTTCCATCACGCGGGCCTGGATGCGCGCCAATCCCATCGGAATGTCCACCATCGGTCGCCGCCGTCCGGTCTCCTTGAGAACGTAGGCAAGCAGCTCGCGGAAACGCCACACCTGCGGCCCACCCAGTTCGTAGGTCGCGCCGGACGCATCCGAGCGAGCCAGCGCCGCCATCACCGCATCCGCCACGTCGCCGACATAGACCGGTTGGAACTGCGTATCGCCGCAGATCACCGGCATGAAGGGCAGCAGGCGAGCCATGCCGGCGAACCGATTGAATAGATGGTCCTCGGGACCGAACACCAATGACGAGCGCAGGATGGTGGCGCCGGGAAAAGCCTCGCGCACCTGCGCCTCGCCCACGCCCTTGCTCGCGGCGTAGCGGCTCGCGGCGTTCGGATTGGCGCCGATTGCCGAAATATGCACCAGCCGCGCGACACCCGCTCCGGCGGAAAGTTTGGCGACCAGGCTGGCTCCTTCGGCGTGGATGCGCTGGAAGTCGCCTGCGCGCTGTTCGGCCAGGATGCCCACCGCGTTCACGACCAGATCGGCCCCCTCCACCGCACGGTGCACAGTGGCTTGATTGGCCAGCGATGCGTGCAGCGGCACCACCTGTCCGACCGCGCCCATCGGCTTGAGGAACAGCGCGCGCTCGGTGTCGCGCACCGCCACGCGCACCACGAAGCCCTTGTGGGTAAGCCGCTTCACGATGTAGCGGCCGATGAAGCCCGAACCGCCGAACACCGTCGCCACGCTGCGCGTCGCCATCGCCTGACCTCCCGCTATGCGTCGTTGATAGGCGGCAGCGAAACGACACTCAAGGTGATGCGTCCGAAGGTGGGGGAGGGGGTGGTTCTGTCAGTCCGGCATCCGGTTCCGTGCCATCGGGCGATGGCGCGGCCGCCTTGCCACTCCACCCCAGCCATTCGGCCGTCTGCTCCGCACGGCGCAGCGCCCTGTCCAGCGCCGCCATCGTCACCGAGAGGTCCTCGGTTTCGTCGGCGCGCCACGTGCGCATCGCCCAGAGCCATGTCGCGACCAGGCCATTCACCCGCAGCTCTCCGCGAACCCCGCGTGTGGGGATGCCGGCTGCCTCGAGCATCCAACGCATGCTCCGCCGCGTGGCGAGCGCCAGCAGCAGCGCGGTCGGCGGTTCGGCCGGCAGCGCGTGGAACAGCGCCAACACGCCGACGCGGTGTGCCTGGAACGTATCGATCCGCCGCATCAGCAGATCGAACAGCCGGTCGCGCGTCGATCCATCGGGCGGCAGTTCGGCCAATGCCGCCTGATCGGCCAAGCGACCAAAGCGGAGCAGGATCGCGGCGCGGCCTGGGAACCGCTCGCGGGCGCGGGCCAGCGGCACTCCGGCAGCAAGCGCCGCAGCGGCCACGCTGATGGACCGCCAGCCCTTCGCCGCTGCCAATTGGAAGGCTGACGCGATCAGTTCACGATCGAATGAAGCATGATCCATCGGCGCATCATGCCCTCCAGCTCACAGTTTGGCCACTGCCGGCAATCGCCGGATGCTGTCATGGTGAGGCCCTGCGATCCGAGCAGATGCCCAAAGGTGGGCGGTAGTGACAATCAGTCACTCATGCAGCACGCTGCGCGACGCACAGATTCGCCGAAACGGCAGTGGTGGGTTCAGAACCCGCCCACACCGCCAAGGGTATCACTGTGGCGCAAAATTCTTATGCAGTCGCTTGGCTGACTGATCAAGGCATCGAGTGCAATGGCACGTCGGCTTCAATACGTTACGGTTGAGTGTGCTACGTGCAACCATCGATCCAAAGTCGATGGCGTCGACTTGGAGAGCAGAATCGACGCCGATCTGACTTTCGATACAGTTGGCCGCATATCCAAGCGGTTCGTGTGCCGGTCCTGCCACGGACGGTCCATTAACGTCTACGATGACTCCATGAGGCTATTGATAGATTCGTCAAACATTGCTTGCTGCAGAATTTGCGGCGGTCCGATTTTGATTCCGCGGCTTGATGCCATACCAGAAACGACGCTGTGTGCCGGTTGCGCAGTTGAAGCTTCAGTTCCGCCCAGGCAAATTCCGTATCCTCATCCTCCGGCCGGCAAAACCAAGTGCCCACGTTGCGGCCAACCCACGATCATCAGACAAAACTCCGAGAGTTCCGACCACTTCCTGGCGTGCACTGGATTTCCGAAATGCAAGTGGACATCACCAGTCGATATCCGTCCTGGCATGACATAGAGCAAACACATAGTACGCCATCGGGCGCCATCTGAAGCTGCATTCCTCGGTCAACTTGGCCGCCGGGAAAATACCAAGCTGCGATGAACGATAGCCGAACAACACCCGTTGGCGGGGCTACCCGGCGACCGCTACCCAGCCAGTTCGCGCGAACGCACGGTCGCCGCGGCAATCGCTCGGCTCATCGCCGCCGGCCACGCGTCCGGCATCATCAGCACCGACAGTGCCCGCTCGGTGGTGCCCGCGGGACTGGTGACCGCAACGCGCAATGCCGATGCGTCCTCGGCGCTCGCCGCCAGCAGCGCACCCGACCCGGACACCGTCTGGCGTGCCAGCAGCCGCGCCAGATCGTCGGGAATACCCTGCTCGATCGCCGCCTGCTCCATCAGTTCGGCCAGCAGGAACACATAGGCCGGCCCGCTGCCGGAGACCGCGGTGACGGGGTCGAGCAATCCCTCGTCCTCCACCCAGGCCACCACGCCGATCGCCGTCAGCAGCCGCTCGCACAACGCGCGTTGCGACGCGTCCACACCTGCGCCGGGGCACGCCACCGTCACACCCTGGCGCACCGCCGCCGGCGTATTCGGCATCGCTCGCACGATCGCAGCCGCATCGCCCAGCAGCGTCCGCATGCCGCCGATGGTCCGGCCAGCCATGATCGACAGGAACACGGCCTTGCCGGCAAACCGCCGATAAAAGGGGAGAGTCTCCGCCGCGTTCTGCGGTTTCACCGCGAACACCACCGCCGCCGGCGCGAACCCCGGCGGTATGGCGCCCGCATCCGGCACCACCGTCAGGTCCGGCCCCGCCGAGGCAACCGCCATCGGAGCGGGATCCACCGCGACCGAACCCGACAAACCCTGTTCGCGCCAGCCCGACAGCATGGCGCTGCCCATGCGGCCGCAGCCGACCAGCAGGATCGGCGGAATGCCCATCGTCATGCCTCGCCTACACACTCCAGCATCGCCGCGGCCAGCGCGTCCTGCGGCGTCTTGCCGCCCCACAAGACGAACTGGAACGCCGGGAAGAACCGCTCGCACTCGGTGATCGCGATATCAACCATGTCTTCCAGGCTCTCAGCCGATGCGCCAGGCGCGCCGCGCAGCAGCACGGCGTGGCGGAACACCGGCATGCCGTCATCGGCCTCCATACCGAAATGGCCGATCCACAGGCGCTCGTTGGCCAGCGCCAGCAGCTCATACAGTGCCGCCCGCCGCTTCTCGGGCACCTTCAGGTCGAAGGCGCAAGTGAAGTGCATGGCGCTGATCTCGTGCGACCAGGAGAAATACAGCCCGTAGTCGCACCAGCGGCCCGGCGCCTCTGCCGCCATCTCCGAGTCGCTGCGACGGTCGAACGCCCAGTCGTTCGCGATGACGATCTGCTCCATGATGTCGAGGGGATTGGAGGCGGTATCGTGGCTGATGGCCGTCATGGACATGCTTGGTCTCCCATGGTGCAGGAAGGCCGGACGGTTTCGAGGTCTCCGAAATCTTGGAGTTGCGGGACCAGGTTAACCACGAATCCCAACCTACAGAGACGGCGTGGCGCGCCGCAAGCTCAGTCTGTGTGTTTCCGCGTCTCAAGTGCGGCAACCCGCACTTCCAGGGCCGCCAGACGCTCCATTGCCTCGGTTAGCCGCGCTTCGGCCACCTCCTGGCCCGCCCGCGCATTGGCCGCGAGTTCCGCCAGCGCCTCCAATTCCTCGCGCTTCACCAGGTCCAGCCGGCGAATCGCCTCGTCGAGGCGGGCGCGCACCAGCGCCTCGGCCTCCTCGCGCAGCCCCGCCAGGGCGGAGAGTGCGCCACCGGCCACCCCGGCAAGGTCGTTAAAGAAGCGCGGACGGTCGCTCATCGCTGCCAAACTCCATATCGTTCGCGCGCCGGCCGGGTGCCTTCCGCCGACTCCCACCGGCCCCTATAACGCCCGCCATGATCCTGGTCACTGGCGGCGCCGGCTTCATCGGCTCGAACCTGCAGGCGGCGCTTGTGCATCGCGGTCATGAAACCGTGGTCGTTGATCGCCTCCGCCAGGGCGCCAAGTGGCGGAACCTGGGAAAGCACCCGCCGGCGCGGATCATCCCGCCAGCCGACATCGACGCCTTCCTGGAGAGCCATCCCCCAATCGAGATGGTCTATCACCTCGGCGCCATCAGCGATACCACGGCAATCGACGGCGATGCGGCATGGGAGACCAACGTCGAGCTTAGCCGGACCGTCTGGCATTGGTGCACCAATCACGGCGTGCGCCTGGTCTACGCGTCCTCGGCCGCCACGTACGGCGACGGAACGGCAGGGTTCGACGATGATTGCACACCTGCTGGCTTGCAACGGCTGCGCCCGCTCAATCTCTATGGCTGGACCAAGCACGCCTTCGACCTCCGAGTAGCACGCGTGATGGCGGAACATCGGCCGCACCCGCCGCAATGGGTGGGCCTCAAGTTCTTCAACGTTTACGGCCCGAACGAATACCACAAGGGCCGAATGATCTCGGTAATCAAGATCAAGCACGACGAAGTGGCCGCCGGCGGCCCGGCCCGGCTGTTCCGCTCGACCGAGCCGGGGCTGGCCGATGGTGAGCAGAAGCGCGATTTCATCTGGGTCGGCGATGTGGTCGATACCCTGCTCTGGCTGATGGATACGCCGGAGGTGAGCGGTCTGTTCAACCTCGGGACAGGCCAGGCGCGGAGCTATCTTGATCTGGCACACGCCGTTTGCGATGCGGCCGGCGTGCCGCGCAACATCGAGTTCATCGACATGCCCGAGGCCCTGCGCGGCCAGTACCAGTCCTTCACGCAGGCCGAGATGGGCAGCCTTCGCACGGCCGGGTACGCGGGCCATTTCACCCCACTCGAGGAAGGGGTGCGGCGGTACGTGAGAGATTATCTGACGCAGCCCGATCGCTACGTATGATCCCAGTCCTGCTGTTTCCGCAGTTCGATCCGGTCATCGTCCAGATCGGCCCCTTCGGCATCCGCTGGTATGCATTGGCCTACATCGCAGGGCTGGTGCTGGGTTGGCGGCTGGCGCGTTATCTCGTGCGGCTGCCGCCCGCGGTCGCGACGCCGGTCCAGGTGGACGATTTCCTCACGTGGGCGACGCTCGGCGTGGTGCTGGGCGGACGGCTTGGCTACGTGCTGTTCTATCAGCCGCAGTTCTATCTGACGCATCCCGCGATGATCCTCGCCGTCTGGGAAGGCGGCATGAGCTTCCACGGCGGCGCGCTCGGGATGGCGATCGCCATTGTGTGGTTCTGCCGCCGCAACGCCATTCCGCTGCTCGGCTTCGCCGACCGGGTCGCGGTGTGCGTGCCGATCGGTCTGGGGCTCGGGCGGATTGCCAATTTCATCAACGGCGAACTGTGGGGGCGGCCGGCGCCGGACTGGCTGCCCTGGGCGATGATATTCCCCGCCGTCGGCCCGGAACCGCGGCATCCCAGCCAGTTGTACCAGGCGCTGCTGGAGGGGCTGGTGCTGTTCCTCGTGATGCTCGCCCTGTCCCGCCGCGAGGACCTGCGTGCACGGTTCGGCTGGCTGACCGGCGCGTTCCTGGTGGGCTACGGCGTCGCGCGCATCATCGGCGAGTTCTTCCGGCAGCCGGACATCTTCCTGGGGTATCTGGTCGCCGGAGCCACGATGGGCCAGTTGCTGTCAGTTCCCATGGTGATCGCCGGCGCCTGGCTGATCCTGCGCACACGCTGATGGAACGGCTGGATCACTACATGGCACGCGCCAACGCCGCCTACTATGCGACGTGCGATCCGTTCAGGGATTTCACCACCGCGCCGGAGATCAGTCAGGTGTTCGGCGAGATCCTGGGGCTCTGGGCCGCGGTGACCTGGGATCTCCTTGGGCGGCCGATGCCTGTGTTGCTGGTGGAGGCCGGGCCGGGCCGGGGCACGCTGATGGCGGATGCATTGCGGGCCATCGCGACAGTGGCGCCGGAATTTAGGGCGGCGCTGCGCCTGCATCTGGTTGAAACATCGCCGAGGCTGCGTGCGATCCAGGCAGAGCGTCTGCCGGATGCGGTCTGGCACGACGGGCTGGATACGCTGCCCGACGCGCCGATTTTGCTGCTGGCCAACGAGTTCCTCGATGCGCTGCCGATCCGCCAGTTCGTGCGGCACGGTGGTCGATGGTTCGAGCGTTTCGTCGATCAGGGGCGGTTTCTGGAGTGCGCCGCGACCCCCTCCCCAACCCTCCCCCGCTTCGCAGGGGAGGGAGTGTTCCGCCCCCTCCCCTGCGAAGCGGGGGAGGGTCGAGGTGAGGGTGAGGCGATAGTCACCGAATTCAGCGAAGCCGCCATCGCCCTGGCCCGCTCTCTGGCCTCCCGACTCGCGACGCGCCCGGGCGCCGCACTCTTCCTCGACTACGGGCCGGAGCACAGTGCCCCGGGCGACAGCCTCCAGGCCCTGCGCGACGGCCATCCCGCCGACCCGCTTTCCGACCCGGGCACCGCCGACCTGACCGCGCATGTCGACTTCGCCGCCTTTGCGTCAGCTGCGCGGGACGCCGGTGCGGCGACGCACGGCCCCCTGCCCCAGGGTTTATTCCTCACCCGGCTCGGCCTGTTCCAGCGCACCGACCGGCTGGCACGCACCCAGCCGCCCTCTCGCGCCGCCGCCCTGTTCGAGGCGGCGCGCCGGCTGGCAGAACCGAGCCGCATGGGTCACCTGTTCAAGGCCCTGGCGGTTTGCCACCCTTCCTGTCCGTCTCCTCCTGGATTCGAGGCCGATTCGCCGTGAACGCAACCGCCGACCCAATATGTTCTGCCGACCTGGCAGTGCCGCACGGGTTCTTCACCCGCTTGGGCGGTGTCTCGGGAGGGCCCTACGCCAGCCTCAACTGCAGCCTCTCCGGCCAGGACTCGCGCGATGCCGTGCTAGCGAACCGCGCCCGGGCGGCCCGCGCGATCGGGGCAAACCCGAGCGGCCTTGTCGGACTGACGCAGGTGCACGGCGCCGAGGTGGTGCAGGTCACCACCCCCTGGTCGCCAGGCGCAGGTCCGTGCGCGGACGCCATGGTGACGGACCGCCCGGACGTGGCGCTCGGCATCGTCACCGCCGATTGCGCTCCCATCCTGTTCGCCGACCGCCGAGCCGGCGTGGTTGCCGCCGCCCATGCTGGCTGGCGCGGCGCCGTCGCCGGCGTGATCGAGGCGACCATCGCGGCCATGACACACCTCGGGGCAAGGCCGGCGACGACAGCGGCTGTGATCGGACCGTGCATCCGGCAGGGCTCGTACGAGGTCGGCGCCGATCTGCGCGATGCGGTGCTGGTCCACGAGCCTGCCCACCAACGCTTCTTCGCACCTGGCCGACGCGACGGTCGCTGGCAGTTCGACCTGCCCGGCTATTGCGCTGCCCGCCTTGGCGCCGCCTGCATCCGGTTGGTCGAGGTCATCGATGCCGACACAGCCGACGACGAAACTCGCTTCTTCAGCCATCGACGCCGCACGCTTGCCGGCGGCGGACCGATTGGCCACCAGATTTCCATCATCACGCTTGAGCAAGGGTAGTTCGTGATTTCCCGCCAGATCCTGTTCGTTCTGCTCCTCCCTCTGCTGGTCGCCTCGTGCGGCGACCTGCCGGAGCCGTTCCTGGGCAATCCCGGCGCCACGGCCAGAACACTGTCGCAGCCGCCGACGCCTCGGCTGGCGGTGCCGCCGCCAGCCGATGCTCTGTTGCCCGACGCCGCGACGCGGGAGTTCGCCAGTGCGCTCGCCACCGGCCTGCAGACCCAGGAGGTACCGGCTGTCGCCGACCAGGTGCGGCAGAACGACTGGCAACTGGTGACCAGCGCGCAGCAGCGGGGTGATAACGTGGTGCCCGTCTATAGCGTGCTGAACCCGAAAGGCGAGGACAAGGGCAAGGCGGAAGGCGCCCCGGTCCCTACGGAGGCCTGGGCCGCCGCATCGACCGACGTTCTGCGGCAGGCGGCGAACGATGCGGCGCCGAAGATCGCCAGCCTGCTTACCGGCATCCAGACGACGGCCCTGCGCGCCGATCCGAAAAGTCTCTACAACCGCGTCGCCAAGGTGCAGCTTCTGCCGGTGACCGGTGCGCCCGGTGACGGCAACCAGTCATTGACCAAACAAATGCGATCCCACCTCGCGGGCTTCGGTCCGGTGGTGCAGGACACCCCCGACGGCGCCGACTTCATCGTCCAGGGCAACGTTCGCGTAGTGCCTATCGGCGGTGGCCAGCAGCGGGTGGAGATACAATGGAGCGTCAAGGCGGCGAGCGGCGACGAGCGCGGCCGGGTCGTGCAGCTCAATGTAATCCCGGCCGGTTCGCTGGACCACTACTGGGCCGATGTCGCTGTGGTGGTGGCGAGCGAAGCCTCGGGCGGCGTGAATGATGTGATCCTGCGCCAGTCCGGCCGCGGTCCCGACCAGCCGGCCAATGGTCAGCCGGCTAATGGTCAGCCGGCAAATGGACAGTCTCAGGGTGCGTTGCTAGAAGGCGCTCCTCCGGACACCCAGCGAAAAGTCCAATGACCATCTTTTTTCATCGTCGCGCAGCATGAAAATCGTCGCCGGCAACAGCAATCGTCCACTCGCCGAGGCGATGGCAGCGGTGCTCGACCTGCCGCTGACGCGCGCCTCGATCCGGCGCTTCGCCGACATGGAGGTATTCGTCGAGATCCAGGAGAACGTTCGCGGCGAGGACGTTTTCGTTGTGCAGCCGACATCGTTTCCGGCGAACGACACACTGATGGAACTGCTGGTCATCCTGGACGCGCTGCGTCGCTCCTCGGCGCGACGGGTCACCGCGGTGATTCCGTATTTCGGCTATGCACGGCAGGATCGGAAGACGGCGTCGCGGTCACCGATCAGTGCCAAGCTGGTCGCCAATCTGATCACCGAGGCCGGCGCCAACCGCGTGCTGACGATGGACCTGCATGCCGCGCAGATTCAGGGGTTCTTCGACATTCCGGTGGACAACCTTTACGCCGCGCCGCTGTTCTCGCGAGATATCGACGAGCGTTACAAAGGCCGCGACATCATGATCGTTTCACCCGATGTCGGCGGCGTGCTGCGGGCGCGTCAGATCGCCACGCGACTCAATTGGGATCTCGCGATCATCGACAAGCGGCGTGAGCGGGCCGGGCATTCCGAGGTGATGAATGTCATCGGCGACGTCGAAGGGCGTGACTGCATCCTGATCGACGACCTGGTGGACTCCGGAGGCACGCATTGCAATGCGGCCGAAGCATTGATCAAGCGCGGTGCGCGTTCCGCCAGCGCCTACGTGACGCATGGGGTGCTGTCGGGTGGTGCGGTGGCGCGCATCGCATCCTCGCATATCGAGAGCATGACGATCACGGATTCCATTCTGGCAACCGAGGCGGTGCTGCAGGCGCCCAACATACGCCAGCTGACAATTGCGCCGCTGATGGCTGCGGCGATGCAGCGCATATCGGATGAGAGTTCGGTGAGTTCGCTGTTCGATTGAAGACGTGTTCACCACAAAGACACGAAGTCTTTGTGCCTTCGTGTCTTTGTGGTGAATGATGGAGACATTCCATGCGCCAGATGACTCTCGTGGCCTTCCTGCAAGCACAGAACTGCACGAATTTCGTCGGCTCCTGGCGTCATCCGGAGGCCTCGCCCGACTTTATGACCGCCGATTACTACCGCCACATCGCCCGCGTGCTCGAGGCGGGAAAATTCCACATCGGTTTCTTCGACGATCGCCTGGCGATGCCGGACCGCTACGGCGGCGACCACGCGCACACCGTCGCCAACGGCATACGTTGCGTGAAGATGGACCCGCTGACCATCCTGACGGTGATGGGCATGGCGACCGAACGGCTCGGGCTCGGGGCGACGTATTCCACCACATACTACGAGCCGTTCCACGTTGCCCGCGTCTACGCCACGCTCGACCTGATGACCAACGGGCGCGCCGCATGGAACATCGTCACCTCGATGAACGACGGCGAAGCGCTGAACATGGGGCATGCGTCGCATGCCGAGCACGACGTGCGTTACGACCGCGCCGACGAATTCCTGGAAGTTGTAACCGGGCACTGGGATTCCTGGGACGACGACGCGATCGTGCTCGACAAGAAGACCGGCCTGTTCGCGCATCCGGACAAGGTGCGCCGGCTGGACCATGTCGGCGAATTTTTCCGATCGCGCGGACCATTCACCGTGCCGCGTTCGGCGCAGGGGCGTCCGGTGCTGATTCAGGCCGGCCAGAGCGGCCGCGGCCGTCGTTTCGCGGCACGCTGGGCCGAACTGGTGTTCGTCAACTACCATACGCTCAAGAAGGCGAAGGAGGACTACGCAACATTCAAGCAGCAGATCGCCGCGACGGGACGCGACCCCGAAAAGGTGTTCGTCGCCGCCGGTGTCTACACGGTCGTCGCCGAGACGCGCTCCGAGGCTGAGGACAAGGTGGCACTGATCGACAGCCTGCCGAAGGAGATCGACCAGCTTTCGCTGCTCTGCGAAGTGCTGAATGCCGATCTGGCGAAGAAGCCGCTGGACGAACCGTGGAGCGAGGAGGAGATCCAGACCTGGACGGGCGCGCAGAGCCTGCGCGATTGGGTGTATCGTGTCCTCGGCAAGCGCAATCCGACCACGCGCGACTTCATGGAGATCAGCCATCGCGGCACGTTCCGCGACCATCCCCGCTTTGTCGGCACGCCAAAGGATGTGGCCGACGGGTTGGAGGAGTGGTTTGCCGGCCGCGCGTGTGACGGCTACGTGGTCGCCGCATCGCACGTGCCCGGCGGCTATGAGGAGTTCGTCCGCTACGTCGTCCCCGAATTGCAACGCCGCGGCCTGCTTCACAATGACTATCGCGGCACCACATTGCGCGAGAACCTCGGTCTCGATCGTCCACGCGTCGGTGCGTGACGCGGGGTTCGCAACCACGGAGGGAGAACAAGCATGAAGCTCATGTATTCGCCGGGCGCCTGCTCGGTCGGCATCCACGTGCTGCTGGAGGAGATCGGCAAGCCATACGAGGCGCAACTGGTGAACCTGCGCGAAGGCGGCCAGTTCAAGCCTGAGTTCACCGCCGTCAATCCGAAGTCGAAGGTGCCGACGCTGGTGCGCGACGACGGCTCGGTGCTGACGGAATATCCGGCGATCGCCTTCTGGCTGGCGCGCAGCAATCCGGACAAGAAGTTGCTGCCGGAGGATGTGGAAAGCCAGACACGCGGGATCGAGGCGCTCGACTATGCGGTCGCCACCATCCATATGCAGGGTTTTTCGCGGCTGTTCCGCGCTTCGAACTACACGCCGAACCCTGCGGACGAAGACAAGGTGAAGGAGCGCGGCAAGGAGATCGTCGAGAAAGGCTATGCCGTGCTCGACAAGGCACTGGCCGGCAAGGATTACGTTGCCGGCTCGTTTTCGATCGCCGACTCCGCGTTGTTCTACGTGGAGTTCTGGGGCGGCAAGCGTATGAACATGAAGCTGCCGCCGAACTGCGAGGCGCATCTCAATCGCATGCTGGCGCGTCCTGCCGTGCAGAGGGTGATGCAACAGGAAGGCCTCAACTGAGGTGATGGATGGGGCGTTCCAGGAGGCCACGCTTGCACGCATCCCGTTCTGGTTTCTGCGTCACGGCGAGACCGACTGGAACGCCCAGGGCATTTCCCAGGGCAATGTCGACATTCCGCTGAACACGACCGGGCTCGCCCAGGCCCGGTCGGCGGCGGGGAAGCTGCGCAATCGCGGCATCGCCACGATCGTCGCCTCGCCGCTGTCACGCGCCCGCGTTACTGCCGAGATCGCCGGCGAGGCGCTGGGGCTTCCGGTTGCCGTGGATACGGACCTGCGCGAGGTCTCGTTCGGCGTGCAGGAAGGTCAGGCAATGAGCGGCTGGTTCGCCGACTGGGTCGCCGGCAGCTTCACGCCCGAGGGCGCCGAGACATTTCCGGCGCTGCGCCGCCGCGCGGTCGCCGCGATCAATCGGTCGATTTCATTGCCGCCCGCGGTGCTGGTGGTCGCGCACGGCGCGCTGTTTCGGGCGATCCGGGCGGCCATGGGGATTGAGCCGAACATCCGCACGCAGAACGCTGTGCCGATCTTCTGCGAACCGCCGCCGCCAAACAAATCGGTCTGGACCCTGGATTATCAGGCCTGATCCGGCGTCTACTATCCGGAGCGTTCCGACGCGAAGGTCCTTGTCGTGGTGGACCGCTTCGGACTGAGCGCTGCAAGTGGCGCGACGGTCGCACCTCTACCGTCATGGCCGGCCTTGAGCCGGCCATCCACGCCTTCTTTCCATGCTGGAAGCGAAGACGTGGCGGCCCTTGCGCTCACGCCCGCTTGACGGGCACGATCCGGTCACCAAGGCGGCGCTCGCCGATGACCGACTTGGAAAAGGGAGGTTTCAATGGGTCCGTACAGCATAACAAAAGCGACGCGCCGCGGCTTGCTGAAGGCCGGGGGCGGTTTGCTCGCCGCCTCGGCACTGCCAAACTTCGCGCGCGCCGACGAAAGTCATCCCCCGCTGGGCACCTATCCGGCAGGTTCGTCCGGTTCCTCGGTCTTCATCGGCATCTCGGTGCCGCGCACGGGGACCTATGCGATCCAGGGCGAGGATGAGCTCAAAGGCTACATGCTCGCCGTCGAACACATAAACACCGGCGATCCGCTGATCCGCAAGATCTCCCCGCACACGACCAAAGGCGTACTCGGCAAGGAAGTGAAATACGGTGTCGCCGATTCCGAGGCAAAGCCGAACACCGCCGTGCAGGCGCAGTCGCGCTTCATCAGCGAGAACAATGCAGTGCTCATCACCGGCTCGACCTCCAGCGCGGTGGCGGTGGCGCTGAACAAGCTCGCACAGCGCGAGAAGGTGCTCTACGTCGTCGGCATCTCCGGCTCCAATGACACCACAGGCAAGGATTGCGTCCGCTACGGCTTCCGGCAGTGCTTCTATGGCCAGACCGCAGCCGCCGCCATTGGCCCAGTGGTGCTGAAGACCTTCGGCAAGGGGAAGAAAGCGGCATATCTCACGCCTGACTACACCTATGGTCACACCGTTCAGCACTCGATGGAAGACTACCTCAACAAGAACGGAGGCTGGACGACGGTGACCAATCAGGTGGCGCCGCTCGGCGCACCCGATTACAGCTCGTATCTGCTGAATGTCGGGAATTCCGGCGCCGACGTTCTGCTCAACGTCAACTGGGGGCATGATGCCGTTCTCTCGATCCAGCAGGCACAGCAGTTCGGAATACTGGCCAAGCAGAAGCTGGTGATCCCTTATCAGACGCCGTTCCTCGCGCGCGAAGTGGGTGCGTCGGTCATGGAGGGTGTTTACGCCGCCACCGATTTCTGGTGGACGCTCGAGGACAAGTATCCGCTGGCCAAGATGTTCGTCGAAGCTTTCAACCAGAAATACGGCTACATGCCGGAATGGGGCGCCAACAATGCCTACATGCAATTCGCGCTATGGGCCGATGCGGTAGAACGCGCCGGCAGTTTCTATCCGCCCGACGTCATCAAATCGTACGAAGCCGCACCGAAGCTGGAATCGACTGTCGGCGAGGTCTATTTCCGCGCCGCCGATCATCAGCTTGTGCGGCCGGTGATCATCGTCCGCGGCAAGAAGCCCAGCGACATGAAGAACAAGGAAGACTTCTACGAGATCGTCGAGATCGTCCCCGGTGAAGGTCTCATGCAGCCACCGGACGCCTTCGGCTGCACCCTCGGCGCCTATAGCTGAACAGCGGCTCATCCGCCCAGGGACCCTCAAGTGTGCGATCGATCGTCGCAATGCGATGCACAGGCGGTGATGCCTGCCTGTGCACTCGTTTCTGACGCGGCCTGGCACACCGCAAACGCGACACTCGGGCCAGCATGATCACCTGGCCCAACTTCATCTCGCAGTTGTTCAACGGGCTGGCGCTGGGCGCGCTGCTCGCGTTGATCAGTTCCGGCCTCACCATCATCTACGGGACGCTCGGCGTGCTGAACCTCGCGCATGGCGCCATGTTCATGCTCGGCGGCTACGCCGGCTACGTGGCATTCCAGGCGACCGGGTCGTTCGTCATCGCGGTGTTCGGCGGTGCGTTGTTCCTGGTGGCGGTCGGTGCGGTGCTCGAACTGGTGGTTGTCCGCCGCTTCTACGACCGCCCGCCGGAGGACCAGATTCTGGTCACCTTCGGCATCGGCATTGTCATCGTCGAACTGATCCGCCTTGCGTTCGGCGGCCTGTCATTGACTGTCCCACCGCCGCTCTGGGCTGCCGGCGTCACCTCGCTGGGCTTTATGATCTATCCAACCTACCGCCTCGTCGTGCTGGCGATCGCATCGGCCGCGCTCGCCGTACTTTACGTCGTCCTCTACCGCACCCGCCTCGGCATGATCGTGCGCGCCGGAATCGAGGACGCCGCCATGGTCGACGTGCTTGGCATCAACGTCTATCGCGTGTTCATGGTCGTGTTCGGCATCGGCGCGATGGCGGCTGGATTTGCCGGGATTGTAAACGCGCCCGTGGTGTCGCTGACGCCCGACATGGGGGACGCAATCCTGGTCCAGACGTTTGTCGTCGTCGTCATCGGAGGCGTGGGTTCCTTCACCGGCGCCATCATCGGCGGATTGATCTCTGGAGAAATCCTCAGCCTCACCTCCATGGTGGACCCAAGCTACTCCGGGGTCATGCTGTTCGCTGTGATGACGCTGGTGTTGCTGCTGCGGCCGCAGGGTCTGCTCGGCGCGCGGAGCCGCGCGTGAGTGCAACTGTCTAATGATTCGCCGCCCCCTGCTGATTGAGGGACTGACGGCGCTCGGCCTGCTCGCCGCGCCGTTCGTCCTGCCGTCCCTCGGCTTCGCGCCCAACACGGTCAACCAGATCCTTGTCTGGGGCATGTTCGGCATCGGCTTTGATATCCTGTTCGGCTACACTGGCCTTTTGTCGTTTGGGCAGTCGGCGTTTTACGGGACCGGCGGTTTCATCGCCGCCTATCTGCTGACCAACAACCTGATGTCGAACGTGCCGCTGGCGCTGCTCATCGGGACCTTGGCCGCGGCGCTTACGGGAATCGCGGTCGGTGCGATCGCCCTTCGGCGGACCGGCATCTATTTCGCCATGATCACCGTGGCGATCGCCGAAATGTTCTTCTTTCTAGAGAACTCGCCGCTGTCTGCCTGGACCGGCGGCGAGAACGGACTGCCTGGCGTCCCGGCACCGAAGTTTGAATTCGGCGGGTTCTCCTATCAGGTCGGCAACGGCTGGTCGATGTACTGGTTCATCGCCGTCTGTTATTTTGTTGGAATAGTGATCGCGCTGCGAATTGTCCGCTCGCCGGTCGGCGCCATCCTGAGCGCGATTCGCGACAACCCGCTGCGGGCACAGGCGGTGGGCCATTCGGTCGGCCTGTACAAGTTGACGGCGTTCGTCGTAGCGGCGGCCTATGCCGGTTGTGCCGGCGGCCTGCTCGGCGTGCTGCAGGGCTTCATGCCGCCGGACGCGTTCACCTTCGACACCTCCGGCCAGTTGGTGATGCAGACGGCAATCGGCGGCGTCGGCACGCTGTTTGGCCCGCTGTTTGGCGCCGCTGTCTGGCTGTTCCTGCGCGACTTCCTGCAATCGGCGCTTGGGCTCGGCGCCGCCTGGAAGCTCGTGCTTGGTTTGGTATTCGTGCTGCTTGTGTGTTTCCTGCGCCGCGGCCTGCTTGGCGGCGTGTACGATCTGTACAGGCATTTCACCGCGCGTCCTCACGCGCCCGCGCCCGAGGAAGCGCCGACGTTGACCGCAGCGCCCTCGATGGTCAGCGTCGGTCCGTCGCGTCGCCGCCAGGAGGCACCGTTTTCGGGACCCGTGCTGGAAGCGCGCGACCTGACCAAATCCTTCGGCGGACTGATTGCCAACCGCAACATCAGTTTCGCCGTCGAGCCGGGCGAGTTGCGCGGCGTCATCGGTCCAAACGGTGCAGGCAAGAGCACGTTCTTCAAGATGCTCACCTGCGAGCTGCCGCCATCGTCTGGGCGCATCGTCTTCCACGGCCGTGACATCACCGGCATGGATGTTGCCAGAGTGTGTCAGCTTGGTTTGACCAAGACCTATCAGGTGAACCAGCTCTTCGCCCGACTGACGCTGCGTGAGAACGTTGTGATCGCCGCGCTGGCTGAGCGGCGCGGTGCCTTCTCGCTCGATCTGCTGCGCCGCATCGACCGTGTGCCCGGGCTCGGCATGCAGGTGGAGAGCACGCTTGCATTGGTCGGCCTGGCCGCGCGCGCCGACGTGCCGGTCGCTGAACTTGCCTATGGCGAGAAGCGGCGACTGGAAATAGGGCTGGCGCTCGCCACCTCGCCATCGCTGCTGCTGCTGGACGAGCCGCTCGCCGGCATGAGCCCACGCGAGCGGGCGGAGACTGTGCAGCTGCTGAAGAATATCCGGCGCGGGCGTACGATGGTGGTGGTCGAGCACGACATGGACGCGGTGTTCGAGTTGGCGGAACGCATCACGGTGCTGCACGAGGGCGCGTTGCTCGCCGAGGGCACGCCGGGGGAAATACAGCGGAACGGCCTGGTGCAGGAAGCGTATCTCGGTGGGGTCGCCGCGGCATGACCGCCCTGCTCGAAGTCGAACGCATCAACAGCTATTACGGCGATAGCCATATCCTGTTTGACGTGTCGCTTCATGTCGAACGCAATGAGGTTGTGGCGCTGCTGGGCCGCAACGGCGCAGGCAAAAGCACGACGCTGAAGAGCCTGATGGGCCTTGTCCGTCCGCGATCTGGCCGGATCGTGTTTAACGGCAGGCCGACGCAGGGTCTGCCGCCGCATGCCGTGGCGGCCCTCGGCGTGCAATTGGTGCCGGAGGAGCGGCGCATATTCGGCAGTTTGAGCGTCGAGGAAAATTTGGTGCTCGCCGGACTCACGGCAAAATCGCGTTGGCCGCTTGATCGTGTCTGGGCGACCTTTCCGCGCCTTCAGGAGCGTCGTCGCAGCCGCGGGACCGACCTTTCAGGCGGCGAGCAGCAGATGCTGGCGATCGCCCGGGCGCTGGTCCGCGACCCGACGATCATATTGCTCGATGAACCATTTGAAGGTCTTGCGCCGATCATTGTGCGCGACCTGCTCGCCACGTGCCGGGCGCTGGCCCAGGCGGGCCAGACGATCGTGGTCGTGGAGCAAAACATTTCTGCCGCGATGAGCCTCGCCGATCGCATCTACATCATAAACAACGGCCACATTGTCGAAGAGATGACCGCGCAGGCGGTACGTGACCAGCCCTTGGTATTGCATCGGCACCTTGGCGTTTAGGCGCTGCCGAGAAACAAGCGAGTCAGTTGGTGCATGTCATACCTCCGGTCTCCCGTCATCCGCGCGACCGTCGTCATCTCGGCCACCGTCGTCATCCCCGGGTGCGCGGGAATGCACCACTCGGCTGACCTCGTGCGCGACCGGCTACCGAGGTTCTTTATCTTGTTCATCTATGGCGTGGCTTCGCATTTGTTCCTACTGGACGTGCTCGGGTTCGTTCTGCTGATCCTCACTCCGTTCTGGGATCTGATACCGCAGGAGTTCCAAGCACTCATCCGTCGCTGGATCGGGCTTCCGGTCAAACCATGATCTGGCTGCGATAAGTTCCCATCATCCTGGCTTAGCAGTTGCCCGTTTTGGCGGCTTGGCAACAGGCTGCGGTGTCTTGTCCGGATACCTGCACCACTTGTTGGCGACGCAACGCCAGCACTCCGGCAGGCGCGCCTTGCACACGTAGCGCCCATGCAGGATCAACCAATGATGTGCGTCGCGCAGCAGTTCAGCCGGCACCCTGCGCACCAGGGCGTCCTCCACGGCGCGCGGCGTGGCGCCCGGCGCGATGCCGGTGCGGTTGCCGAGGCGGAAGATATGTGTGTCCACCGCCATCGTGCTTTCGCCGAACGCCACATTCAGCACGACGTTCGCGGTCTTGCGGCCGACGCCTGGCAGCGTTTCCAGTGCCTCCCGGTCGCGGGGAATCTCGCAGCCATGCTTCTCGATCAGCAGGCGCGACAATTCCACGACATTGCGCGCCTTGCCCTGCCAGAGCCCGATTGAACGGATATGCCTGGCGACCCCCTCAACCCCCAGTTGCACCATCGCCTGCGGTGTTGAGGCCTCGGCGTACAATGCCTCGGTGGCGCGGTTGACCGAGACGTCGGTCGCCTGAGCAGACAGCACGACGGCGATGAGCAGTGTGAAGGGGTCTATGAAGCTGAGTTCACTCCGCGGGTCCGGCGTGACCTTGGCGAGCGCTTCGAGGAAGCCCCGCACCTCGGCAAGCGACATTGGCCGTGTCTTGCGAGGCTTCGCTTTGGCTGGACGGGTTGTTGCCGGCATGACAATGTTTGTCGCCCAGGCACCGGGTGCCCGGCAAGACTTTGCGAAACCGCCGGGTGCGCTACATTCACCTGATGGATCGCGAAGCCGAGGCCGTGGATAGCGGAACGCTGTTCGAGGCGATGATCATACCGCATCGCAGCCTGTCGCCGCGCGGGCTCCGCATCCTGATCGCGGTGATCTGCCTGCTGAGCGGACTGATCATGCTGCGCTTCTGGTTGATCGGCGCATGGCCGGTGGCCGGGTTCAGCGTGGTGGAGATCGGCATTGCGATCTTCCTGCTGCGACTCAACGCGAGCCGCGCACGCACGAGTGAACTCGTCCTGCTGTCGGAGGACACGTTGCGGATCGTGCGCACCGGCAGGGCTGGCCGGCGGGACGAGCGTGTGCTGCCGGTCGGTTGGTTGAACGTGGTGCTGGAGGAGCACCCCGGGCGGGTGCCGAAGTTGTTGCTGGTCGCCCGCGGCCGGAGCGAGGAAATCGCTGCCACGCTGGGTGAAGTCGAGAAGCGCGATCTTTGGTCAGCCTTGCGCGAAGCGCTGCATCTCGCGCGCAATCCGCGTTTCGACAACCCTCAGCTACGAAGCGAACCGGCCGCGTGAGAGACGCATGGTTCGCTACTACCCGGTGGCCTCGGTCGGCCCCATCGACTTGATCAGATCGAACACGCGCTTGCGCACGGCGGGATCGGTGATCCGGTAATATGCGCGCACCAGTTCGAGTGTCTCGCGCCGGTTCAGCGCATCGTCAGCGAAACCATCATGCGATTCGGAATACCCAGCGGCACGGCGGCTGGCCTGGCTGCCATAGGCGCTCGTCAGGCTTTCGGGCATGTCGTCGAAGAAGAAGCTGATCGGCACATCGAGGACACGTGAAAGGTCGAACAGACGCGAAGCGCCCACGCGGTTCACACCGCGTTCGTACTTCTGCACCTGTTGGAAGGTAAGGCCCAGCGCCTCGCCGAGACGCTCCTGCGACATGCCGAGCAAGGTGCGGCGCAAGCGGATGCGCGAGCCGACATGCACGTCGATCGGGCTGGGGCGTGCTTCCTTTTCGGTGCCGACGACATTTTCGCCGCGCGCCATCTCTGTATTCCCTTTCGGCTCATCCAACATAGACGGCTCCTCAAAATAGGCTTGCACAACCTCGTGTTGAGCTGTCGTTAACGCGACCTTAACGACACAACCAATAATTGTCAACTACCGGATAAAAATATAGATACTAGGAGAATTCTGATCGCCTGCCCTTGCCGTGATCCGCTGATCCACGACTCCAGTCAACCTGACGCTGCAATCCGTCCTGCCACAAGGCCAGTGCCGAGTGCAACCGCTCCCGCGATGCCCGGCAACCAGAGCCCAAGCCGACCGAACAGGGTTTCGGGCAGCGGGCTGGGAAGCGCCACAACCAACGTGCCAGTCTGCTGCATGCCGAGCCTACCAATCTCACGGCCATTTGCATCAAACGCGGCCGATATGCCGGTGTTGGCAGCGCGCAGCAGCGGCAGTCCCTCCTCGACCGCGCGCATCCGCGCCGCCGCGAGGTGCTGGCGCGGGCCGGTGGAGTTCCCGAACCAGGCATCGTTGGTGACGTTCACCAGCCATGCGGGGCGATCGTCGCGGTCAACGATCTGCCCGGGAAAGATCGCCTCGTAGCAGATCAGCGCGCCGAACGGCGGCAGTCCGGGAACGCTCAGGGTGCGAGGGCCGGGGCCGGATGCGAAGCCACCGCCGGGCATCAACATGATGGGCAGGGGAAGCCAGTCGGGCACGTATTCGCCGAACGGCACGAGGTGCCATTTGTCGTATACGCCAGCAATCATGCCGCCATCGACAACCGCGAACAGGCTGTTGCGCGGACGGTCCCGCTCATCGAAACGAACGGTGCCCACCAGCGTAGGCACCCCGGCGGTCGCCTGCTCGATCGCCTGCCGCGCGCGCTCGTCGGTCTGGAGCAGACCGGGAAACGCCGTTTCGGGCCAGATCACTACAGCCGGGGCGTTCCCGGCCTGTTTCAGTCCTTGTTCGCTCAGCGCGAGGTACGACGCGAAAATCCGCACGGCCAGTGCCTGGTCGAACTTCTGGCCCTGCGCGACGTTGCCTTGCACCAGCACGACATTCAGGCCCGTCGGTGGCGGGGGCGTTTCGTGGAGCCGGATCAAGCCGACGGAAATCCACACAGCAAACAAGGTGGCGCCACCGATCTGCCACCTCCGGCCCAGCACCGGAACGGCGGCCAGCAGCAAAGTGGCCAGGGTTAGCCCGTGCACACTTATCCAGGCAGCCGGCTGGATGAACACGTCGCCGATAACCCCTGGAACCTCCCATACGCTGCCCCACGGGTTCCACGGGAAGCCGGTTAAAACGAACTGCCGCGCCAGGTCGGCGAGAACCCACGCGCCGCCCAGGGCAAGGACGCGCGGCCAGCCGGGCCTTGCCAGGCGCGCCAGCCCGCAGGCAGCGGCGATGAAGACGGCGAGTGTCGCCGCCAGTGCCGGCACGGCCAAGGGAACGAGCCACCAGAACCGGGCCGCCTCGAACAGGATCGCCTCGGTCACCCAGTAAAGGCCGAGCACGTGGTGCCCGAGGCCGAACCACCAACCGCGCCGCGCCGCCTCCATCGGTGTCTGCGCGCCGTCCAGTAATGCGAGCAGGCCGGGAACTGAGACGAGCAGCACGGGGATTGCGTGGACCGGCGGCAGCGCGGCAGCAGCGAGCGCGCCGAGGCTGAGCGCGGCGAGATCGGCGCGCAGACCGCGCAGGGCGGCGAGATGCGAGTGGGGGCGTGACAGCATGAGGCCGGCTACACGGGGACGGTGCGGCAGGCAAGGCGACAGGGATGGGTGGGGGATTCTCTTGGAGCACAATATTTCACCGCTGAGGCGCAGAGTGCGCTGAGAAGACGAGATCATGAGGCGAGATGTCTGTCGCTCTTTCCTCGCAAGACTCGACTTCTCGGCGGCCTCTGCGCCTCTGCGGTGAATTTTCTCCCTGATCTCTCGTTCCGTTGGAGTCGCGGATGAGATGCGCCTACCGCCGGGTCGGATAGACGCGGTTACGGTTGCAACGCGTTGGTGAGATCGGCTGTGTGGGCGTCGCGGTCCCCCAAGGGCGTCAGGTTCCAACGTGTCTCGATGAGTTTGAGAATCGAGGTCGTGTCGTATATCGTATGATCGACAAAATGCCGCCTGGCAAACGGCGATATGATGATCGTGGGCACCCGCATTCCCGGTCCCCACCGATCGATCTTCGGTGGTGCCACATGATCCCAGACGCCGCCGTTCTCGGCGTAGGTGACGATGATCACGGCATCGTCCCAGATGAAGCTTTGCTGGATCTCATAGATGATCGACGCCGCGTGAGGGTCGCCGCGGGAAAGGTCGGCGTAGTCCGGATGCTCGTCATCGACGCCGATCGGCGCGTAGAAACTCACCGGGGGAAGCGTGCGATCCCTGATCGCGCGTATCATGTCGCGCTCGTCCTTCAGATGCTCGGCGCGTCCCGGCGTGCCCTCGGCGTAGTCTGCGAAATAGCCAAACGGCTGATGATGATAGATGAAGGTCGGGTCCGGATGGCCAGCGACCGCATCGGCGTAGCCGCCTGAATACCAGGCCCATGGCACGCCTGCGTCGGTCAGCCGCCGTCCGATGCTCGTCATCGTCTGCAACGGCAGGCGCTGACGGTCGTCCGCGATCCTCGGATCGTGCGGCGCGGATATCGGTTCGATCGTGTTGACAGCGTAGCCGTCTGGCGTCACGGCGCCATCCTTGATAATCCGGCCATCCGCATCCAGTTGCGCCACCAGGTTCTCGGGCGCGTTGTCGTAACGCGGCGTGCATGCGCAGATCAGCCAGAAGTGGTTGAGAAATGCGCCACCGAACGCCGCATGGAAGAATCGGTCGGCCAACGTGTATTCACGCGCCAGTCGGAACAGTGACGGCGGGCTGCCGTCGACGTGGCCCATGGGCAGTGCACCGGTGTGCGACGGGGCGACAGACCTGTCCATCGTGCCGCTGTCGATCTGCTCCTGCTCCTGATAGAACCGGTGCACCGGATCGCTCGTTCGCTCTTCGAGACCGACATATCTGTCCGCGCGGAATGGTCCGTTCGGCATACCGGTGGCAAAGCGCGAGTTGATGCGGTTGGAGTTCGAAAGGTTGTTGATGACAGCCGGCAGTTTGGCGAACTGTCGGCCTTCTGGACTTAGCTGGATGGAGGCAAATCCCGAGTCCTCGATGCCTTCCGCGCCCGGGAACAATCCGTAGAGATGATCGAAGCTGCGGTTCTCCAGGAACAGCACGATGATGTGGCCCACCCGGTCCAGTTCCGGCCGATGTTCAGGGGGCGATGCTGCATAGGCTGGACCGGCTATTGCAACGCAAATTGAGAGTAGGGCCTTCCGTAGCGGCTGCACCGCACACGCCTCCTCATGGAGCAAGTTTGCGTAGTATGTGGCTGAAATTACTGCGGCGGCAAACCGGCCGACGCCAAATGGCAAAGCGATCGCCTTACGCAGTGCTGGCGACCATCAGGGTTCACAATGTGCCGGGCGCGGTCACCCAGCCTCGCGGTGCTTTGTCCTGCCGCACCTCGCAGCCCCCACAACCGCGCCGCCCACGTTTCACGGCGCGTGGGACGCCACTGCATTCAAGGCGCCGCTGCCGACCTTGGCTATCCGCACTCCGTTTGCCGAAACGGAGACATTGAAGCGCTCGCGCGGCAGCGGCCCCGGGCACCGTCCTTCCTTCAAAGCGTCGAACAATATCGCCGGGTCACAATCGAACGAGACTGCGCGTTCCCCGGGTCTGCCGCTGACGGCCAGAAGAGCTTCCGCGAACTCCAGGATGCTGGCAAGATGCGACACCGGAAGCTCCCGCGTTTTGATATAATCGATGAAGTGCCGGGCCTCATCGGCACCAAACGGTTCCGGCGGGACGGCTTCGCAGTACGCGGCTATCACTTCCATCGTCGCCTGTGACCCGATCGAGACAAACAACACGCGAACCAGGAATGGTAATGTTTCGTACAACACACCCTCGCGCATGCTGGCGACGAGGTCGGCATAAAGTTCCGCGGCTGGATCGCTAGCGACCCTCGGCTCGGGATCGCACGGCGCCTGGCCGAGCGCAAGCGCTCCGAGCGTTTCCTCGCGACGCCTCACTGTTGCTGGAAGCGATGGCTCCCGGCTTGTTTGCCATGGTATCCGCTTTGCAACGGTGAACCGCGATCTCCGCCGGTCCATCCAGAGCGTCCGCAGGCGCCGCACGTCGTCGCGCAGCGCATCGCCCGAGTGCTCGTTAACATGCTGCTCCATGATCTCGAAAATGATCGCTTGCAGGTTAGGACACTCGCCGACGATCGCGCGGGCCACGGCGAACAATTCTTCGTCCATGTGGCCGCTGTGCGAGTCCAGCCAGTAGCCGCGATACTGCATGCCGCCGGCGAGATGGATCTCCCAGACGCGCTCGCGTGGTATCTCGTCAAATACATCCCGGACCGAGGCTCTGCCGTTTCGCTCGTTGGTCAGCAGGTTGTGCAGATCCAGCAGGATGCCGCAGTCTGCGGCCTCGGCCACGCATCGCACGAAACGCCCATCGGACAATTCGTCACACTGCGGTTGCAGATAGTTGACACCCGTTTCAATTGCGACCGGAACGCCAACCGCCCGCTGCATCTCCGCGATCCGTGCCGCAGCGGTTTCTACGCCGTTTCGGTCTTGTTTCGGTGGCAGCAGAAAGCCGGTCCAGAGCCGCTCTGGGCCGGCCTCGAATTCATTGAAGCTCAGATGCTCACTGGCATATGGGGCATCCAGTGCCGCAATGCTCTGTTCGAGCAGTTTCAGTGTGCGCGGATCGTGCGGTCGACTGTTGCCAACGGGCAGCGTGACGCTGTGTACAAGCCTGTGATGCGGCATTGCGCGCAGTTGTCCGAACAGGTCGAGATCGATGCGAATCGGGTCCTGCGGATCGCCGGTCGCCCGCCAGAACATCTGCGGTTCAATCTCGAGGACATCGACCAGGTCCAGGTCGAGCACCCGCGCTAGCCGTGGCGTATAGACGACGCCGATACCAAGCTCGCGCGGGTACTCACCCTTCACCGGGACGCAACCTAGGTCAGGTGATCACGGCGCGGACATTGGGCGCATGCTCGACCGGCAGTTCGACTTCCTCGCGCAGCACGAAGTGGCCGCCCGAGGTGCAGGTCCGGCACCCGGTTGCGCCGAAGACGGATTTGACGAGATTGGCGATCTCGTCGGTGTTCATGCTCTTGTTGGTGGTAACGGTGATCGTCTGTCCTGCGAGTGGGCCAGGCATGGTTCATTCCTCCACATTGACATCGGCGTGCGGGCGCAAGCGAATCCGCTCCGCCCATTTGGATGACAGACGCCCCGGCCGCACAATCAATTGGCGGGGTCTGTCACCGTTCAGCCTTGCCGATATGTCGGAGGAGCGCTGTGATTGGATTCACAGAGCCGCATGGTGAATTTGGCCGACGCGTTACGCCTTTGCCCGGCTTGGCGACCAGCCATAGACCCGCCGCAGCGTCTCGCCCATCAGAACAGCCCGGTCGCTGTCGGACAGGCGGTCGGCGACGCGAAACGCCTCGACGCCCTGCTTGTAGGTCAACAGCGCGACGGCCCGGGTCCAGTCGGTGCCCCACATGCAGCGATTGAATCCGAACGCGTCGAAGATGCGACCGAGCGGATCCCACAAATCGTTGTAGGGGAATGGTTGGTGCGACAGCGTGCAGGCGCCGGTGATCTTGACCGTGATGTTATCGTGGGCCGCCAGGGCCAGCAGCTTCGGCAGATCGGCGAACGAATCGGGGGGTGCGGGCGGCTCGTGTGGCTGCTGCAGCCCGAGATGGTCGATCACCACACTCGCGTCGGGGTTTCGCGCCGCCAACAGTCCGGCCTGCTCCAGCCGCCCGGTGCACATGAGGTTCACTGGCAGGCGGTGTCGTGCGGCAGCTGCCAGCACCCGGTTGAGGCCGGGGTCGGCGGCATCAGTCGAGACGCCTTCGCGATTGAGCATGATCCGGACGCCCACCGTCCCTTTGGTGGCCGCCCATTCGGCGATTGTATCAGCCACCGCTGGGTCGGCCGGATCAACCGGCTTGATCAATCCGAACCGACCAGGATGCGCCGCGTGAACCGCGAGGGCGTAGCTGGCGTCGTAGCGGTACATGCTGAACGGCGACACTAGCAGCGCGCCGTCCACACCGACGGCGTCCATTGCAGCCACCATGTCGTCGCCGGTCACTTGAGACGGGCCGCGGAGAAGGTTGGCCCAGGGTCGGCCCGGGTGGTCGCGTTCGTAGGCGTGAACCTGGGCATCGATTGTCGGCATGGCTTCCGCTCCTCCGCTTGAAGGATGTGGCTCGTGAATGGCCACAGTTCCGCTGCCAGCCTATCCGGCCTGCCCCGCGACACAAGTGGTCGCGGTTCTCCGCCTTGTGTTGTGCGCCGGGCTCCTTACTTCACCGGTATCATCAGATGCTCATAGGGGCTGCCGGGCCACATCACATACGGTTTTGTGGGATCGGCATCAGCCGTCTTCGGATAGCCCGCCATCGCCTGCGCTGCCGGACCCACGATCATGACGTGCGAACCGGTTTGTATCCAATGGTTGTCGGCGGTCTTCGCGGTCGCATAGGGGTCCGTGTTGCTCGCCCCCGTATCGCCGGCCAACATGTAGATGAAGCCGTTCTTGTCCGTTGCCGCGGCGTGGGTCTGCCAGGCATGCGCCCATTCCATCGCGTTCGGGTCCATGCACATCGGCACACCGTTCGCTTCCATGCAGGTCCACTGGTTGGTTCCCTTCTTCAGGGTTTCCATGGTGCTGCCCTTCATTCTAACGACGGTCGCATCGGCAACGATCTGGGGTGGCGCCGCCGTGATGACGCGCTTCATGTAGTCCTGGTCCGAGACAGGGGCGGACGGCGACTGCTGTGCATGGGCCGCCCCGGCGACAGTGATAAAGGCGCAGGTCGTGGCAAGAATCATACGCATGGCGTCTCTCCCGATATTGTGGTGTTCGGCACTTTTGGTACGTTGCCGGTCAGCGCGGCTGTGCGATCTATAATTCGACGCTTACAACGATGCGGCGGAACGTCAGTTCACTCATCGCACTGACCTGGGCGAGAAGATCCTGATACACTTCGTCGCCGGCCAGCGCCTGCTGCAACGCACCGTACGACGCCCAATCGCTGAAAGTCGTTACGACTGCCCACTGCCCCGCATCAGGTCCTGCGTGCACTCGATTGAGCTGGAAATTCTGCGCACCGTGTTTGGCAAAGATCGCCTTCGCCTTCTTGGCAGCCGCCACGATATCCGCGGGCCTGCCGCCTTTCCAGTAAGTTACGGCCGTAACCGACATGATATTCTTTCCCCCCCTGGGTTTTGTTTGAACACAATCCGGGGAGTACCAAATCGGCGCACGGCCGATGCTGGCTACAGTTCCCCCGGTGGACGGCGTGTTCGTTCTATCCGGTGGGACGCTAGCCCCACTATGTCAGCGATTCAACAAATTAGATGATTTGGACGACGGCCAGGCGCCTCGCTCCCGCGACGACAGCGGGAGAATGCAACGTGCCGACCTGCCGATCCAGATAGAAGCGCACGCCGTACCCGATGCCTCGACGCGGTTGGTGAATACTGTGCCACGAACCCACACCGTACCGATTTCCGTGCTGTGCTGACTCCGATACAATCGGCAACATCATAGATATCCTCAGGGATTCCCAGAGGGCGCCGCTCGCCATCTGCTGACGAATTTGTTCAATCTCCCCTTCGACTGGAAGCGCAGGTGTCGCGTTCCGACTGGAGAATCGGACCAGCGCGGGTTACTCAGAATGAAGGTTCTTGCAGCGCTCAGACCGCCGGTACTCTGATGTCTGATGTCAAACGACACAACGGATCGTGACCGATCGTGCGCGAGCGGCGACAGCAAATCCCAAAATGCGGCACTGCCCTTGATCTACGTCAAAATCCAAGCGAAACGACGGGTACCATGATGCCCTGACAACCCCCTCCAAGCGGCGGAGGCGCCGGTAGTCGAGTCGGCACCGATACACAGTCAGACAAACCACCCGTACCAGTTGACTCCCCCGATGATCGCCCGCCCACTGTCTGCGAGGAGGACCATGCCATGGCGACCTGGGAAAAACGGCGTGTCGGACGCACCAACCTGCACGTGACATCGCTCGGTCTCGGCACCGCGACGATGGGCGGCAGCCGGATTCAGATGACCCCCGAGGAACGCGTGAAGCTGGTCGATGCCGCTTGGAACGCCGGCGTGCGCTATGTCGATACGGCGCCGTTCTATGGCGTCGGCGCGGCCGAGCGCGCCACCGGCGATGCGCTGCGCGACAAGCCGCGCGACGAGTGGGTGCTGTCCACCAAGGTAGGTCGCCTGCTGCGCCCACGCAGCGATGGCGGCGGTGCGACTGACGGCCGGCTGGCGCCGATGCCGTTCGAGGTGAAATACGACTACTCCTACGACGGCATCATGCGCTCGATGGAGGATAGCTATCAGCGCATGGGCCTTGCCAAGATTAACATCCTGTTTGTGCACGACATCGGCGTCTACACGCACGGCGCGGAGGCGAACGCGGCGCACATGAAGGTGCTGCGCGAGAGCGGCTACAAGGCGCTGGACGAACTGCGCCGCACCGGCGTCGTCAGTGCGATCGGCCTCGGCGTGAACGAGAAGGACGTGCTAATCGAGGTGCTGAAATGGGGTGACTGGGATGCGTTCCTGCTCGCGGGACGATACACGCTGCTGGAGCAGGGGCCGCTCGATGACCTGCTGCCGATGTGCAGCGCGCGCGGCACGTCTATCGTGGTGGGCGGTCCGCTGAATTCGGGCATCCTGGCCGGGCGCGACACGTGGAACTACGCCGCGGCGCCGCCCGAGATCGTCGCACGCGTGAAGGCTCTGCGTGAGGTGTGCGCCGCGCACAACGTTCCGCTCACGGCCGCTGCATTGCAGTTCCCGCTGGCGCACCCGGCCGTGGCGGCGATCATCCCGGGGCCACGTTCGGCCGGGGAGTTCGAGGCGAACCTGCCGTTGCTGCGGCAGACGATCCCGGCGGCGCTATGGGCGGACCTGCGCGAGAAGGGACTGCTGCATCCCGAGGCGCCGACGCCGACGTGATTCACCCTTTGGCATCACCGCGAAAAGCCTGCGCCGTTGACCGCGTAAGCCTCTCCCGCGCAGGATGCGCCGCCATGATCCTCCTGATCGACAACTACGACTCTTTTACCTTCAATCTGGTCCACTTCCTGGGCGACGTGGGCGCGCGCTGCGAGGTTTGGCGCAACGACAAGATCACCGTCGCCGACGTCCTCGCACGCCATCCGGAGGCGATAGTCCTGTCGCCCGGCCCATGCACGCCGAACGAGGCCGGCATCTGCCTGGACCTCGTCACCGCCGCCTCGGGAAAGATCCCGGTGCTCGGCGTCTGCCTCGGACATCAGGCGATCGGCCAGGCGTTCGGTGGCAACGTCGTCCGTGCACCGGTGCCGATGCACGGCAAGGTTTCCCGCATCTTCCACGCGGGCAGCGACATCCTGGAAGGGTTGCCATCGCCATTCTCCGCCACCCGCTACCACAGTCTGATCGTCGATCGCGGCACGCTGCCCGAGATGCTGGTGCCGACCGCCTGGACCGAGGATGGGCTGCTGATGGGCATGCGCCACCGCTCGCTGCCGATCTTCGGCGTGCAGTTCCATCCCGAAAGCATCGCCAGCCAGCACGGCCACGAATTGCTGGCGAACTTCCTGGCCATCGCCCGAGGCGCGAACACGCCTGCGCGCGCCGCCTGACCGTGTCGAACAATCTGAAACCGGTCCTGGCCCGCCTCGCCGCCGGTGAGACGCTGACCGACGCCGAGGCCGAGACCGCCTTCGACATCATCATGTCCGGCGAGGCGACGCCCGCGCAGATCGGCGCTCTGCTCATGGCGATGCGGGTGCGCGGCGAGACGGTGGCCGAGCTCACCGGCGCGGTGCGTGCGATGCGGGCGCACATGACGCCCGTCTCCGCACCGCCCGACGCGATCGACGTCTGCGGCACTGGCGGCGATTCAGCCGGCACACTGAACATCTCCACCGCGGTGACGTTCGTGGTGGCCGGTAGCGACGTGCCGGTGGCCAAACACGGCAACCGAGCGCTGTCGTCCCGCACCGGGGGCGCGGACGTGCTCGCCGCCCTGGGCGTGAACGTCGATGTGCCGCTGGATCGGCTTGCCGACATCCTGCGTGCGGCGAACTGCGCCTTCCTGTTCGCCCCCCGTCACCATCCCTCGATGCGCCACGCCGCCGGTCCGCGCGTCGAGCTTGGCACGCGCACGATCTTCAACCTGCTCGGACCGCTGGCCAATCCCGCAAAAGTGCGGCGTCAGTTGACCGGCGTGTTCGATCCGCAATGGGCGCGGCCGATGGCCGAGACGCTCGGCCGGCTGGGCAGCGAGACAGCGTGGATCGTGCACGGCCAGGGGCTCGACGAACTCACCGTGGCCGGCGAGAACCAGGTAGCGGCGCTGAAGGACGGCTCGGTTCGCTGCTTCACCGTCACGCCCGAGGATGCCGGCCTGCCGCGTGCGCCGATCGGGGCGATCCGCGGCGGCGATGCGGCGCTGAACGCGGCCACGTTGCTGGCATTGCTCCAGGGGGCGACCGGCCCATATCGCGATACGGTGCTGCTGAACGCGGCTGGGGCGCTGATCATTGCGGGGCGCGCGGGCGACCTGCGCGAGGGCGTTGCGCTGGCGAGCCGGTCGATTGCATCCGGCGCCTCCCTCGCCGCATTGGAAACGCTGCGCCGGGAGACCGCGCCACACTGAGCATGCGTCAGAGTGAGTGCGGCAAGGAGACCAGATGGCCGACAACGCCAACATTCCGGATTCCGATATTCTGGCCCAGATCTGCGCCAACACACGGGCGGCTGTGGCTCAGTCAAAGACCCGGACCAGTGTCGAAACGCTGCGCTACGAGATCGGCATGCGGAACGACACGCCGCGGGGCTTCGGTTCGGCACTGAAGGAGGCGGTCGCCGCGGGCCGCTACGGTCTGATTGCCGAGATCAAGAAGGCGTCCCCGTCGGGTGGCGTGATCCGAGCTGATTTCGATCCTCCGGCGCTGGCACGGGCGTACCGGAACGGTGGCGCGACCTGCCTCTCGGTGCTCACCGACCAGACGCATTTCCAGGGCGCCCCCGACCATCTGATGGCAGCGCGCGAAGCGGTGGACCTGCCGGTGTTGCGCAAGGACTTCATCCTCGATCCATGGCAGGTCTACGAGAGCCGGGCGATGGGGGCCGATTGCATCCTGCTCATCCTGGCGGCCCTCACGGACCCCGCGGCGTGCGACCTGGAGGCGCTGGCCCGAGCGCTCGACATGGACGTGCTGGCGGAAGTGCACAACCGGCGCGAACTGGAACGCGCGCTCGGTCTGCAGACGTCGCTGATCGGCCTCAACAACCGCGATCTCAACACCTTGGTGACCGACCTGGCGATAACGGAGGAGTTGGCGCCGCTGGTGCCGCCGGACCGGTTCCTGATCGCTGAAAGCGGCATCCGCACCAACGCCGATGTGCGCCGTCTCGCCGCGGTTGGCCCGCATTGCTTTCTGGTCGGCGAGAGCTTGATGCGCCAGCCCGACATTGCGACTGCGACCCGGACGCTGCTGAGAGGGGACGCATGAACAGCGAGTTCACCCATTTCGACCGGCGCGGCCATGCCGCGATGGTCGATGTCGGGGCCAAGCCGGTCACCGAGCGCACCGCGACGGCGCGAGCACTGGTCACGATGCTGCCTGCCACCCTGGCCATGATCCGCAGCGGTGGGGCCACAAAGGGCGACGTGCTCGGCGTGGCCCGTCTCGCCGGCATCATGGCGGCAAAGCGCACTGCGGAACTGATCCCGCTCTGCCATCCGCTGCCGATCAGCGCGGTGGCGGTCGATCTGTCGGCTGAAGAAGCGGCGGGCGGGGTGGAGATCGCCGCGACGGTCCGCACCACCGGCCAGACCGGGGTGGAGATGGAGGCGCTGACCGCGGCCTCGGTGGCGGCGCTGACGGTCTATGACATGTGCAAGTCGGTGGATCGCGGCATGCGCATCGAGGCGGTGCGCCTGACCCACAAGGCCGGCGGCAAGTCGGGTGAGTTCGTCCAGCCTTAAATCCCGTTGGGCGTGAGGTGTTCGACCTCGCCGTAATCGGCGGCGGCGTGAATGGGACCGGCATCGCCCGGGATGCCGCCGGACGCGGGCTTTCGGTGTTGCTGCTGGAGCAGGGCGATCTTGCCTGCGGCACCTCCTCGGCCTCGACCAAGCTGATCCATGGCGGGCTGCGCTATCTTGAGCACTACGCATTCCACTTGGTGCGCGAGTCGCTGACCGAACGTGAGGTGCTGCTGCGAGCGGCGCCGCATATCATCCGGCCGCTGCGCTTCGTGCTGCCGCACCATGCCGGCCTGCGGCCCTGGTGGCTGATCCGGCTTGGGCTGTTCATGTATGACCATCTCGGCGGACGCCGGATTTTGCCATCGACGCGGGTGGTCGATCTGCGCGGTGATCTGGCAGGTACGCCGCTGCGTCCAGAGTATGCGCGCGGCTTCGAGTATTCCGATTGCCGGGTGGATGATTCGCGTCTCGTCGTCCTGAACGCGCGTGACGCCGCGGCGCGGGGCGCAGATATCCGCACGCGCACGCGCTGCATCGGGGCGCTGCATAGGGACGGAACGTGGTGTCTGGCGCTGGAAGGCGGCGCCGAGGCGCGTGCGCGTGTGCTGGTGAATGCTGCAGGGCCGTACGTGTCGCGGGTTCTGGCCGGTGTCGTGGGCGGCGCCGCCACGACGCGCGTCCGGCTGGTGAAAGGCAGCCACATCGTCGTGCCTCGGCTATACGCGCACGACCGCTGCTACATTTTTCAGAATGCGGACGGGCGGGTCTGTTTCGCCATTCCGTATCAGGACGATTTCACCCTGATCGGCACCACGGACGAGGATTTTGATGGTGATCCAGCGGAGGTGGCTAGCACGCCGGAGGAGGAGGCGTATCTGTGCGGCGCGGTCAGTGCCTATCTGCGCCAGCCGGTTGATCCGTCGGATATCGTTTGGCGCTACGCGGGGGTCCGTCCGCTGCTGGACGATGGCGTCAGCAAGGCGGAGGACGCAACGCGGGACTACGTGTTGGAAATGGACGCGCCAACCGGGGAACCGCCAGTCCTGTCGGTGTTTGGCGGCAAGCTCACGACATATCGTCGGTTGGCCGAAGCAGCGATGGCCAAGCTCGCGCCGTACTTCGCTGGGATGCGTGGCGATTGGACGGCGCGGGCGGCGTTGCCGGGCGGGGATTTTCCGTGGGACGCTATCTGCACAGTGCAGGACGACCTGCGCCGGCGCTATCCGTTCCTGTCCGAGGCGACATCGCGACGGCTGGTGCGGTCCTACGGCACGCTGGCGACCGGCATGCTGGGGGACGCTCGCAACGCCGCCGATCTTGGCCGGTGTTTCGGTGCCGATCTGACAGAACGGGAGGTGGAGTGGCTGATGCGCACCGAGTGGGCGCGCACCGCCGAGGATGTGCTGTGGCGGCGGAGCAAACTGGGATTGCGGATCACTCCGACGCAGGCTGCGGCGGTGGAAGACTATCTCGCCCGGTTGCCCGCTGCGGCGTTCTGATCAAAGTGGATGTGCGTGGGCGCGGCATTTTCGTCTTTCAAGTGCTACTATGTGGCCCAGAGCAACGCGACGCCGTCGTAGCCTCGGATGACCGCATCGGCCGTGACCAGCGTGAACGTCAGGCGTTGTGCCTGCGCGATGAGCATGCGGTCGAACGGATCATTGTGACGCCACGGCAGTGCGCCGGCGTTTTCTGCGTCGATCGGCAGGATCGGCAGTTCGTGAAAGCCATTGTTGCCGATGGCGGCAACGGCGGAACCGCGCATGTCGAGCTTTCGCAGGCGCCGCTTGATAGCGATTTCCCAGACCGACGCGGCGCTGATGAAGACCTGGTTGCCGGGGTCTGCAATGAGGGCCTGGGCATCCGGGCTCAATTGCTTGTCGCACCTGTCCCACCAGAGAAAGACGTGGGTGTCGAGCAGCAGGTTCACGCTTCATTGCCGTCAAACAGCCGCTCGATGATGGGATCAGGCGCATCGAAGTCGGCTGCGATGCGACGGATGCGCATTGCGTTGGCGGGCTTGCGCAGTTCGCCACGAAACGCAATAGGCACCAGCCTGGCGTGCGGGACGCCATTTTTGGCGATAACGATCTCTTCTCCGGCAGCGGCGCGGTCGACGAGCCCGGACAGCCGGGTCTTGGCTTCGTAGAGGCTGACGAACTGGGTCATTGGCACGCTCCTTCGCCAGCTTGACCAGATAAGGATCGGCAAGGCGTTGGTCAAGCTGGTCAAGCATGGCCAGGATGGAGCGATGAGCGGTTGGTAGCGCCATGGGGCATGATCGCCGCGACTGTGAACCGGTTCACTGTGGCCGGCCCGGGTTTCAGTAGTGTCCCGCCGCCGGCTCGGCTTTGTGCCGGTATCACAGCAGCGGAGGACGATCCATGGCGAACAAGTACGTGCTGAGTGGGAACGGCATCGAGGTCACCTATACAATCGGGGGGAACCCATCCTTCACCGCGCTCACCTTCAAGGAGGGCGCCACCACCAAGATGTTCAAGCCCGCGCAAATCACCACCGATCACACCGGTCTCGGCACGCTCGTCTCTGTGCCACTGGTGCAGACAATCGACACCGGCGGCAGCCGCTTTGGCTTCTTCCTGCCCGAAGTGACCGTGACGCTCGGCCACAGTATCCCGGTGACGACGATCGGCGCGATCGAGACCTTCAGCGGCCCGGACAGCTTCCCGCACCGCCCGACGACGTGGCAGTGCGTGCATCTGCACGGCATGGCCGAGGAAGTGATTTTGCCGCTCGTCGACGAGGCAGTGACTGCCTGACCGGCGCCGAGCGCGCGCGAGCGGCCGGCTGATGCCGGCCGCTCACCTTTTTGGGACTTTGCCCGTCGATCAGTGCAGTGCGTAAAACCCCTTTGCCCCGCCGGCCATCACCTGGCTGATCGTCTCGGCCGGCGCGCCCTCAATAAGCTTGCGCACCATCGCGGGCGCGCCGGGGAAGAAGCCGTCCGGGTGCGGATAGTCGGTCGCCCATAGAATCTTGTTCGGACCGACATAGTCCACCAGCGGCTTAAGGCAGTGTTCCACCGGCTCGAATGCGATCCAGCAGTTGCGCTTGAACAGTTCGCTCGGGCGCGTCTTCAGGCCGGAATCATTGAACCCCTTGTCGTCGAAGTGCCGGTCCATGCGATCCAGCCAGCCGGCGATCCAGCCGCCGCCAGATTCCAGGAATGCGATGCGGATCTTCGGATGACGCTCGCACACGCCGCCCCAGATCACGGCCATGCACGCCAACATCATTTCCATCGTGTGGGTGATGATATGCCGCGCGCCGCGCTCCTCGAAGCGGTCCATGCCGACCTGAAGCATTCCGCTGTTGCCGCCTTCGTGGAACCCGACCGCCATGTCGAGTTCTTCGGCCATCATCCAGAACTTCTCGTAGTCGGGATGGTGGATCATCTTGTTGTTGTATGGGTTGGGCCGCAGGAACACGCCGCGGAAACCCAGCTTCTCGCGTGCGTAGCGCATCTCCTCGATCGCGAAGTCCACCGACTGCATCGGTATCATTGCAACGCCGAACAGCCGGTCGGGATACGGCTTGCAGTAGTCCGCAAGCCACCGGTTGTAGGCGCGCGACATTGCGGCTGCGGCCTGCGGGTCCTGCACGGCACCGGCGAACAGTCCGATGCTGGGATACAGGAACGCCGCATCGATGCCGTCGAGATCCATGTCGGGGATGCGCGCATGCGGATCGAAGCCGCCCTTGCGTCCCTGCTCGTACTCCATGGCATCGTCCACCACGGTGCCGTCGCGCGCGCCGACGCCGCCAAGCGCGCCCAGACCCTTCTTGCTGCCGAGCAGCTGCTCGCCGACCTGGAGGCGCTGCTTGCCGTCCGCATCGCGGATCAGCTTCGGCGCAAGGTCGCGGTATTTCGGTTCCATGTAGTCATTCCAGAGCGTCAGAGGCTCCAGAATGTGTCCATCGGCGTCGATGACGTTATAGGCGCGACTCATGGTTCGTCTCCTTCCGGTTCGACTACACGATTACTGCGCTTGTCTCACATCAGCCTTGACGGGGAGGCACCTCCTTGCCGTTTCCTGAGCTGTGCGATCCGGCTCTACTCAGCCGTTCGGACTCTTACTCGTCAGTATCACCCCGCATGCGCGGTTCTGCAAGCAGGAGAGCAATCAGGGAATGCGGTCGAATGGATCTGGCAACAGGTAGGCCTTCTCGGC